>ERZ810200.22-NODE-22-length-178043-cov-10.5546_pt1 | contig 178043 bp, 157 predicted proteins | sample MGYA00520274_ERZ810200 | MGnify/ENA primary metagenome ERZ810200 (study PRJEB31588, sample SAMN03398927) | human gut metagenome | study: EMG produced TPA metagenomics assembly of the PRJNA231909 data set (A prospective, longitudinal analysis of the...
GACTGTTACTAATAGGTCGAGGGCATAACCAAGCAAGGTGATAGGAAAAAGGATGGTTCTTTGTATGCAGTTTTGAAGGTACAATATATCTTCAATATGGCCCAGTGGCTCAGTTGGTTAGAGCGCCGCCCTGTCACGGCGGAGGTCGAGAGTTCGAGTCTCTTCTGGGTCGTTTAAGATGGGGTCTTAGCTCAGCTGGGAGAGCATCTGCCTTACAAGCAGAGGGTCACAGGTTCGAGCCCTGTAGGCCCCACTTATTAAATAAGGATGGATTCCCGAGTGGCCAAAGGGGGCAGACTGTAAATCTGTTGGCAACGCCTTCGAAGGTTCGAATCCTTCTCCATCCATTTGAGTACCGTAAGGACTCAGTTAAGTTGCCGATGTGGCTCAATTGGCAGAGCAGCTGATTTGTAATCAGCAGGTTATCGGTTCGAGTCCGATCATCGGCTTTCTCTTATGAGAAGAATTTAATATCGCGGGGTGGAGCAGTCTGGAAGCTCGTCGGGCTCATAACCCGAAGGTCGTAGGTTCAAATCCTGCCCCCGCAATTTAGACTTTTAAGTCTTATGCCCAGATAGCTCAGTTGGTAGAGCAGAGGACTGAAAATCCTCGTGTCGCTGGTTCGATTCCGGCTCTGGGCATTTTCGTTGCCAGGAGTAATGAAATAATTGAATAGGGGCGTGTAGCTCAGTTGGTAGAGCACTTGACTTTTAATCAAGTTGTCCGGGGTTCGAATCCCCGCACGCTCATTGTAGAACAAGCGATTTTGCTTGTTTTTTTTGTTATATTAACTTATATTTTGATTACACCTATGCTATGCAAAAGATTTAGCACAGACATAATATGTGAAAAAGTCTGAAATATGTTGGAATATTTATTTGAATCGGAAATAGATGTGGATAACATCTATTTTACAACACAGGTATACAGAAGATATAATAAAAGCGAAAGTGATACGGATAGAAATAAATTGGAAGGATAAGCATTTGCAGAAAAATTTATGGAATACTTATATGAAAAATTAGAAGCATATGGGAAGTCGGATTATTATGGGTTTCATATGCCTGGGCATAAACGTAATTCGGATGTTACACAAGCGAATTTACCATATGGAATTGATATTACAGAGATTGAAGGATTTGATAATCTTCATCATGCGGAGGAAATCATCAGGGAAGCGGAAGTCAGGGCAGCTTCCTTGTATCATGCAGAGGAGACGCACTATTTGATTAATGGGAGTACTGCGGGCATTTTAAGTGCGGTAATGGGATGTACTAAAAAAGGCGGAAAGATTTTAATGGCAAGAAACTGTCATAAGTCGGTCTATCATGCTGTTTTTTTAAATGAATTGCGTCCGGTATATATTTATCCGGAATTTGATGAGACAATGGAACTGAATATGGCTGTGTCTCCTGAGAAAATTGAGAGGTTATTAGAGGAACATAAGGAGGTTCAGGCTGTGGTATTGACATCACCGACATATGACGGGGTGTTGTCGGATATTGAGAGGATTTCTGAAATTGTACATCAGAAAAAAAATCCGTTGATTGTGGATGAAGCACACGGAGCACATTTTGGATTTCACCCTTATTTTCCAAAGAATGCAAATACAAAGGGGGCAGATGTTGTAATACACAGTCTGCATAAAACACTTCCGGCATTGACGCAGACAGCACTGATTCACTTGAATGGGACACGGATCGATCGAAGGAAGATTCGGAATTATCTGCATATTTTTCAGACGAGCAGTCCTTCTTATGTGTTGATGGCAAGTATGGATGAATGTCTGAAGACGGTGGCAGAACAGGGGAATGTGTTGTTTGAGACTTATGTGAAGAATCTGGAAAGCAAAAGGAGAGAGTTAAAAAAATTAAAGCATATCAGATTGCTGGAGACAGAAGAATTCGACAGATCCAAACTGGTGCTGTCTGTAAAAGATACGATTCTTAAGAAAGAGAATCGAGTGTTTACAGGGAAAATGTTGTATGAGAGATTGCTTTTAGAATATCATCTGCAGATGGAAATGGCTGCAGGATCTTATGTGATTGCCATGACTTCGATTGGAGATACAAAAGAAGGAATGGATCGGCTGCTCAGTGCTTTGTTTGAGATTGATGAGGAATTGGAAAAAAATTCAGAGGAAGAGAAAAGGTATTATCTGCCCCGTCAGGAACAGGTCCTCACGAGCTTTGAGGTAGAAGGAATGCGAAGAATGGAAAACGTAAAGAGCCTGAGCTGGAAGGAGTCGGCGGGATTTATTTCCATGGAATATGCGTATTTGTATCCGCCGGGAATTCCGCTGATCGTTCCGGGGGAACGAATCACTAAGGAAACAGCAGCAATGTTAGTGGATTATCAGAACAAAGGGTTTTCTGTGGAAGGAATTAGTGTGGAAAACTATATCGAGGTGTTGATAAATGAGTAAAATTTTTTATATTATGGGGAAAAGTTCTTCCGGAAAAGATACGATTTATAAGAAAATAAGAGAAAAACTGCCGCAGTTAAAGCGGATTACTCCTTATACGACCCGACCGATCAGGGAAGGGGAGACCGATGGTGTGGAATATTTTTTTGTGGACGAAGAAAGGCTGAACGAACTTAAGGAGAAGGAACGTGTCATAGAAGTACGTTCTTATAATACAAAGTGTGGAATCTGGACATATTTTACAGCAGATGACGGGCAGATTGATCTCCAGAAGTATGATTATCTTGTGATAGGGACTCTGGAATCTTATTATGGGATGCGGGAGTATTTTGGAGAAGAACAGCTGGTTCCGATTTATATTGAGGTAGAGGACGGGATGAGACTGGAGAGAGCGCTTTGCAGGGAACGACAGCAGAAGAAACCCAAATATGCGGAGATGTGCAGACGTTTTCTGGCAGATGCAGAGGATTTCTCCGAAGAGAATTTGAAAAGAGCAGGCATTGTAAGGAGATTTGAAAATCTGAAGATGGAAAAATGCTTGAGTGAAATTACAGAGTTGATCCGGGAAGAAATGACTTCGCTTTAAAAGAAAACAGGAAAAAGATAAAAAGAGAAGCAGGCGGGCAGATTTGCCGTTTGTTTCTCTTTTTTTGCTTTACAAGGTTTTAACTTGCAATTGAAGTGATATTAAAAAAGGAATGTTATAATGACGAACGTGCCATTAAGAAAGGAAACAGTTTGATGTTAAAGAAAGTAATAGAAGAGGCATTCCCTACCGTACTGGCGTTTACCATGTCAGGAATGTACAGCATTGCGGATGGGATTTTTGTAGGAAAGGCAGCGGGAGATACAGGGCTTGCAGCGATTAATATTGCGTGGCCGATCCCGGCACTGATCACTGCGCTCGGAATTGGAATCGGAACGGGAGGAAGTGTTTTGTACTCTCATTACAGAGGGCGGGGAGAGCAGAAGGTATGTGAAAATTTGTTTGAGCTTACAATGACACTTCTGATCGGTACAGGTATACTTGCAACGATTTTGCTGTCTCTGGTACAGAAACCGTTTTTAGAAATTTTGGGAGCTGCGGGAAGTGTTCAGATGGAAGCAATCAAGTATACGGCGATCATTATTGCCGGAAGTATCCTTCAGGTGGCAGGAACCGGAATCATGCCTCTTTTGAGAAATATGAATCAGTCGCTGGGAGCAATGCTCAGCATGGCAGCAGGATTTGCAGTCAATATTCTGGTGAACTATTATCTGATGTTCCGATTGAATATGGGAATCAGGGGAGCCGCAATTGGAACGGTGACGGCGCAGGCCGTGGTAGTTATGGCAGGATGTGCGATCCTGTGGAAAACAGGTTATCGAAAATGGAGGCTGTTGTGGCACAGGCAATATGCTGCAGATATTTTCAAGATTGGGATTACGGCATTTGGAACATCACTTGCGCCGACAGCTGCACTTATTTTTACAAATCTGCAGTGTCTTCGTTATGGCGGAAATGCAGCGGTGGCGTGTTATGCGGCTATTTCTTATATTGTATTCCCGGTTCAGTATTTTCTGACGGGAATCGGAGAAGGTGTACAGCCTCTGATTAGTTTTTATCATGGTGCGAAAAAGGAGACAGAGGTAAGAGCAGTAAAAAAAATCGCTTACACCGCAGAAATCATCTTAGGAATCACGGCGGCAGCAGTGACGATCTGTATGATTCCGTATATTGGAGGATGGTTTGGTCTGTCAGCAGAGTCAAAGCAGTATTTTTCTTCGGGGATGCTGATCAGTTCATTTGCATTTCTGTTAACGGGAACGGCAAAGTTGAATGTATCCTGTCTCAATGCAGTCATGCAGACGAAAAAAGCGGTGTTTATGACTTATATAGAAAGTCTGGCAGTTTCGCCAATCTGTCTGTTTTTGCTTCCGGCTGTCTGGGATATCAGAGGAATCTGGCTGGCGCTCCCGGCAACGGCAGGCATTATGACAGGGATTTACGGGTTGATAAGAAAGGATAGAAAAAATGAAGAATAAAGTAAAATTCAGGCAACTGGGCAGTGTGACTCTTTTTGTTCTGCCGGCATTCATTCCTCTGATCGTATTTTGGATTTATCCGATCCTGCGATCTGTCTATATTAGTTTCACAGACTGGGATTATATGACTCCGGACTACAATTTTGTATTTTTTGATAATTTTATTTCGTTGTTTCAGGATGCCAGATTTTACGATGCACTTTGGAACACAGTTGTGTTTACATTGGGAACGCTGATTCCGACGATCGTACTTGGTCTGATGCTGGCTCTTTTGATGCAGAAAGCATTTAAAGGAAGCGGGATCATCAAATTTATTTTGTTTTCGCCATGGATCACGCCGACTGTTGCAGTGTCGATCGTATGGACCTGGATCTACGATCCGAATACGGGAGTTGCAAATACGGTAATGAGATTTCTGCATCTCCCCGAATTACAGTGGATTAAAAGTTCAGACACAGCAATGCTCGCTGTGATCATTGTGACTGTGTGGAAGAGTCTGGGATATGCGATGATCTTTTATCTTTCCGCATTGGAAAAGGTTCCGAAAGAGTTGTACGAGGCAAGCGGGCTGGATGGAGCAAAAAGGTGGCAGAGATTCCGGGATGTTACGATTCCGTGTATTTCTCCGACTACGTTTTTCCTGGTAATTATTACGATGGTAACTTCACTGCAGGCATATGATCAGATCCAGATCCTGACTCAGGGAGGTCCGTCCGGAAGCACAAGAACCTTGCTGTATATGTATTATCAGCTTGGGTTTGAAGAGTTTAACATGGGACAGGCAACTGCGGTGGCAATTGTGATGATTATAATCACCGTAGTATTATCGGCAGTACAGTTTGGTGCATCGAAAAAATGGGTGCATTATTAGAAAGAAGGACAGATTATGAAGATAAGAACAGGAATCGAAAAACTCGGAAAAGGAATGATTTTACTGATCTTCAGTATTTTCACAATCTTTCCGTTTGTATGGATGATTTTAAGTGCACTGAAAACAAAGGCGGAGATTATGGATGTCAGTTCATTTTTTCCGGCAGAATTCCAGTGGCATAACTTTTACCAGGTCATTTTTGAGTCACCGCTTCTTCGATATGTCGGCAACAGTTTGTTTGTATCAGTAATCACGCTGGCGTTGCAGATCGTAACAGGTGCGATGATCGCCTATGCGATTGTTTTTATGAATTTTAAAGGTAAGAAAGCGTTGTTTGCAGTCATCATGGGAACTTATATGCTTCCGACAGCAGCAACATATATTCCGAGCTATATTATTCTGGCAAACTGGAATCTGCTGAACACGTTTACAGGGCTGATCATTTCCAACTGTGTCAGCATTTTCGGAATCTTTCTGCTTCGACAGGCATTCATGCAGGTTCCAATGGGACTGATCGAGGCAGCGAGAATCGACGGGGCAAGCTCCTGGAAGATTCTGTGGCGGGTCGTGTGTCCGATGACAAAATCTTCGTTCATCACATTTGGACTGATGAACTTTATTACCTGCTACAACAGTTATATGTGGCCTTCTCTGATCACAGATGCGGATGAGAAGATGATGGTGTCACAGGGATTGAGAAAATTCTTTATAGAAGGCGGTGCTTATGGAACAGAATGGCCCCTGGTCATGGCAGGAAGTACATTGATCGTACTGCCGCTTCTGATTCTGTTTGCATTTACGCAAAAGTGGTTTATCAATGGAATCGGCGGAGATACGGGTATGAAAGGATAATTCCTTTTTTACATAAAGAAAGCAAAGAAAAAACGATATACGATGCATGAAGGAGAAAAAAGAAAATGAAAAAGAGAATTGTATCAGCATTATTAGTTTGTGTACTTGGAATGTCCCTGGTGACAGGATGTGGAAACAATGCAAAGGCTGCAGAAACGACAAAGACAGCAGATGGAAAAATTCAGTTGGATCTCTGGTATTCCGGGGGAAAAACAGCAGTCAATGTATTTCAGGACATTGTAGATGCATTCAATGAGTCTCAGGACAAATATGAAGTTAAGACAACAACACAGGCGGATTATACAGAGACTTATGAAAAGCTGCAGGCAGGGATTGCGGGAAAGAAAGCTCCGGACATGGCACTTCTGGATACAGATAAATCCAGAAATCTTTCTGAAAAAAATCTGGTTGCAGACATCAATGATTATGTAGAAAAAGATGATTCCTTTGAAAAAGACGATTATCTGCCGGTATTTTATGAGCAGGGGGAGGATGAGAACGGAAAATTGTTTGCACTGCCTGCATATGGTACAACACAGGTGATGTACTACAATAAGGCGGCATTTGAAAAAGCGGGAATTGACCCTGTAACGATCAAGACCTGGCAGGACCTTGCAGCGGCAGCAGAGAAAATGACAGCTTCTGATGGTTCCTTTGTGGGCTGGGAGCCAATGTGGGGATCAGGAAATCTGATCGATGCAGCACTCAGCAACGGAGCCTCTCTTCTGAGTGAGGACGGGAAAAAAGTGATGATCAATTCAGACGAATGGGTAGAAGTATGGGAGAGCTTCCGTACATGGATTCACGATGACAAGATCATGAAAGTAAATTCCGGCGGACAGGGCTGGGAATACTGGTACACGACGATTGACGACGTTCTGCAGAATAAAGCAGGCGGTTATACAGGTTCTTCCGGAGATCAGGCAGATTTGGACTTTAGCATTGTGGGAGCAATGGAACAGCCTGGATTTAACGACAACTCTTCAGCACCAACGGCAGATGCACTGCAGCTTGTGATGCTTCAGAATTCTTCTGATGAAGAAAAAGAAGGTGTTTATGAGTTTATGAAATATTTTACAACTCCGGAAAATCAGGCAAAATGGTCCATGGGCACAGGATATGTGGCAGTACGTGAGTCTACACAGGAAGTAGAAGAGTTTAAGTCTTATGCAGAAGAAAATCCTCAGGCACTGGTTCCGCTTCAGCAGGCATCTCACGGAACACCGGCTCTTCAGGATCCGACAGGAGGAAAGATTCTGGATGCCCTGTCAATTGCAGCGGATAAGGTAGAGTTGGAAAACGTACCTGCACAGGAAGCTCTGGATGAAGCACAGAAAACAGCACAGGAAGCATTGGATGCATTATAAAATGAGAGATCAGATTAGATTTAAAATCGGAAAAGAAGAAAAAAATATTCAGGAAAAATGGATTGAAATTCCAGAGGGAACAGAACACATTCAGATGATGATAGAAATGCCTGAAGAATTTCAGTATATGGCATTCTTGTTTCTGGAAGATCCCAAAAAAGAAATTCGGTTTCAGAAGCTGCTGGGATATGGGCAGCAGAACCCGGGAATCGGAAAAAGTACAAAGGATACAACGATAGGAGGTGTTCCGGGAGAGATTTATCCCGGAACATGGAAAATCGGAATCGGCATTTTTACAGAATATGTTGCGCAGAAGCTGGGAGAACAAACCGGAGAAATTGTACTGACAGTTTCGGACCGGAAAGATGTAGTTTCTGATCCGATCGGCGGAGAATGCTGGGTGGAAAACGGACTTCATGTCTCGGAACAAAGCTATCGCTGGGAGAACGTATTTTGTCCGGAATCCGGATGGTATAAGGGCGATTTTCATACGCATACGAGGTTGTCTGACGGAAAAGAGACGATCGGGCATGCTTCTGAAAGAGCAGAGGAAAGCGGTTTGGATTTTTATGTGCCGACAGAACATAATCTGATGCATACCGGCTGGTGTAAGACTTCACTCTGTGTGCTTCCCGGAATTGAGGTAACGACAGATAAAGGACACATGAATCTGTTTGGAATTACGGAAATGCCGGAGAAAATTCTGGAGATCGTGAAGCATAACGGAGATGAGATCATAGATACGTATATGGACCAGACGATAGCACAAGCAAAACAAAAAGGATGGATTCGCAGTATCAATCATCCGTTTCTGACCATCTGGAAGTGGCAGTTTGAAAATACGGATCTGCGGGATATCAACTGTATAGAAATCATCAATGATCCGACATATCCGGATGGGCCGGGATCTAATGATATGGCAATTCGTTTTTTGGATAAAGTATGGAATGAAGGAATTCGTGTGTTCGGAGTGGGAGGAAGTGATTCTCACAATCTGGAGGATGAATTTTATGACGGGGCAAGCCTTCCGTCTGCGGTGGGAGATCCCGCAACATGGGTATTTTGTGACGGATTAAGTCCGAAAAATCTGATGGATGCAGTCAGAAAGGGACATCTGTGTGTGACCAGATTCTGCAAAATAGAGCCCGAAATCAAGGTGGATGGTCAGGACTGTCTTCCGGGAGATGAGATTACTGCAAAGAAGTGTGAGATTACATATCGGGCGGAAATTTTGGGACTGACAGAAGAACCGGAAGCATTTCTTGTGATGAATGGAAATTATGTGGAGCTGCCGGTCAGTTCGTCTGAAACCGGAAGATATCATGTAGAGACAAACTTGATTCTGGAACGTACCTCCTGGCAGTGGATCAGACTGGAAGTCAGAACAAAGAAAAAAGAATTTCTTGGATATGTAAACCCGGTATTTCGAGGAAAGAAAGATCCGGAGAGGACAACTTTCGGAGAAATCAAAGGAGAGACAGAAGGTTTAGCAGATGATTAAAGGAATTTTATTTGACAAAGATGGAACTCTGATTGACTTTTTTTCCTTATGGCTGGGTGCGGCAAAAGCGGTCGTAATACAGTTTTTAAAAGAAAATGAGCTTTCAGAGGAAGTAAAGGAACGTGTGTTTTATGCTATGGGAATCGAGAATGGAGAAATCGATCCTTATGGCGGGCTTGCGTATAAGTCCTATTCAGAAATTGCTCTGGATATTACGGATGAACTTTCAAGGGAGCAGATTTATCTGGACAGCCGAAAAGTGAGGATGCAGCTGGAGCGGCTGTTTGCTGAATATGTGACGGAAAGTCAGGCACAGTATGTGGAAACAGCGGACATTAAAGCAGTCCTTGATTCGCTGAAACAGAGAAATATTTGGATCGGACTTGCAACAGCAGATACTGTGCCGTCTGCAAAAAACTGTCTGAAACGTCTGGAGGTACTGGAAAAATTTGATTATGTGGGAGCGGATGATGGTGTCCTGCGCCCGAAACCGGAAGCAGATATGTTTCTGGAATTTCAGAAAAAATTCGGACTGAAGCCGCAGGAAATCGCAGTGGTTGGAGATACATATAATGACATTCGTTTTGCAAGAGAAAACGGGGGAGTTGCCATTGGTGTTTTAAGCGGAGTGAGTCAGGAAGCAGATTTTTGCGGGGAAGCAGATTATATATTAAATTCTGTGGGAGAACTTCCGCAATTATTGGAACAGATATAGATATTAAGGAGGCATTGCTGTGGCTGAGATTCAGTTGAAACATGTATATAAAAAATATGAAGACAAAGTAGTTGCGGTACAGGATTTTAATCTTAAGATCAAGGATCAGGAGTTTGTGATTTTCGTAGGTCCTTCCGGATGTGGAAAATCGACAACGCTGCGGATGATCGCAGGATTGGAGGAAATATCCGACGGGGAGCTTCTGATCGATGGAAAAATGATGAATCAGGTACAGTCATGCGACAGAGATATTGCAATGGTGTTTCAGAATTATGCACTGTACCCGCATATGACCGTATTTGAGAATATGGCATATAGCCTCCGGCTGAAAAAGGTACCGAAAAAAGAACGCAGACAGAAGGTGGAGGAAGCGGCAAAGATTCTTGGGCTCGAAGGGGTTCTGGACAGAAAGCCGGGAGAACTTTCGGGCGGGCAGAAGCAGAGAGTGGCAATGGGACGTGCCATTGTACGGAATCCAAGAATTTTCCTGATGGATGAGCCATTGTCCAATCTGGATGCAAAATTAAGAACACAGATGAGGGCGGAAATACTGAGGCTGTACCAGAAGCTGAAAACGACGTTTATTTATGTGACGCATGATCAGACAGAGGCGATGACACTTGGAACCAAGATTGTAGTGATGAAAGACGGAGTGATTCAGCAAGTCGCATCACCGGAAGAACTTTACAACTGTCCGGCAAATACATTTGTGGCAGGTTTTATCGGAATGCCGCCTATGAATTTCTTTCAGGGGAAATGCTGCAGAGGCGGAGAATATGGAACCTATCTTCAGATTGGAGATTTTGCGGTCAATCTGACAGAAGAAGATGCCCAAAGAGTTTTCCGAAAGGGATATATGGGTGAGGTGATCACAGTAGGTGTGCGTCCGGAAGATCTGGTACTTACAGAGGAAGGAACAGAGCATGAGGTTCTGGTGTATGAAATGCTCGGTGCAGAAACCTATCTTTATTTTACATACGAAGGGAAGGATGTGGCATTGAGGACAAATGCAGACACACCATATAGACGGGGAGACAGGATTTCTTTTTGTCTCAGAAATGATAAACTGCACTTGTTTGACGGTGACACCGGGATCAGAATATAAGAAAGACGGCGGAAGGAGACTTCTGCTGTTTTTTTTGTGCAATTGCAGGAATCTGGGTATATCTTACATCAAAATTATGCTATACTGAAACAGTAACCAGAAGGAATTCAAGAAAAGACAGCAGGTGATGATATGAGCAGTTTTAAAGACGTGGTTGGACACAAAAATATAATACAGTATATTGAAAATGCGGTAAAAACAGATAAGGTTTCCCATGCATATATTTTGAATGGGGAAAAAGGTTCCGGAAAACGACTTCTGGCAAATTTGTTCGCTATGAGCCTGCAGTGTCAGAACCGGGATGAAGACGGAGACGCATGCGGAAAGTGCCAGTCCTGCAAACAGGCAGCATCGAATAATCAGCCGGATATTATCAGGGTGACACACGAAAAACCAAATACGATCAGTATTGATGACATCAGAGAGCAGATCAACAATGATATTGTGATCAAGCCATACAGCAGCAAATATAAGATCTATATTGTACCAGATGCAGATATGATGAGTGTACAGGCGCAGAATGCGCTGTTAAAGACGATCGAAGAGCCGCCGGCTTATGCGGTGATCCTGCTTCTGACAGAGAATGCGGAGATTCTTCTTCCCACGATTCGTTCCAGATGTGTAATGCTGAAGCTGAGAAATATCAAAGATCAGCTAATCAAAAAATATCTGATGGAACAGATGGAGATTCCGGATTATAAAGCAGATGTGTGCGTGGCGTTTGCGCAGGGGAATATGGGACGTGCGATCATGCTTGCGACATCAGAGCATTTCAATGAGATCAAGGAAGAGGCAGTTCATCTGCTGCGTGAGATCAATGACATGGATGTGGATGCGTTGGAGGCAGCGGTAAAACGAGTGGTTTCTTATAAGATGAATATCACGGACTATCTGGATGTGATCTCGGTATGGTATCGGGATGTGCTGATCTATAAAGCCACAAAGAATGTGGATCAGGTCGTATTTTCTGATCAGCTCAGATTTATCAAGGACCGGGCAAGCAAGAGCTCTTACGAGGGAATCGAGAATATTCTGGACGGAATTGAAAAGGCAAAGGCCAGACTAAAAGCAAATGTCAATTTTGAACTGACGATGGAATTGCTTTTATTGACAATAAAGGAGAACTGATAGAATGACAAAAGTGATTGGAGTAAGGTTTCGGACAGCCGGAAAAATCTACTATTTTTCACCGGGAAAGTTTGAGATCAAACAGGGAGACCACGTGATTGTGGAGACTGCGCGCGGTGTAGAGTATGGAAAGGTTGTGATCGGAACCAGAAAAGTAAAAGATCAAGAGGTGATACAGCCGCTGAAGTCTGTCATTCGGATCGCCACAGAGCAGGATCAGAAGACAGAAGAGAAAAATAGAGAAAAAGAAAAGGAAGCATTTCAGATTTGTCTGGAAAAGATCAGAAAGCATGGTCTGGAGATGAAACTGATCGATGCGGAATATACATTTGACAACAATAAAGTGCTGTTTTATTTCACAGCAGACGGGCGTATCGATTTCCGTGAGCTGGTAAAAGATCTGGCAGCAGTATTTCGCATTCGGATCGAGCTGCGTCAGATCGGTGTAAGAGATGAGACGAAGATCCGGGGCGGAATCGGAATCTGCGGAAGACCATTATGCTGTCACACGTATTTGTCCGAGTTTGCTGCGGTTTCCATTAAGATGGCAAAAGAGCAGAATCTGTCGCTGAATCCGACCAAGATCTCCGGAGTGTGCGGAAGGCTGATGTGTTGTCTGACGAACGAGGAAGAGACTTATGAAGAATTAAACAGCCAGCTTCCGTCAGTAGGAGATACGGTTACGACTTCAGATGGATTGACAGGAACGGTCCATTCCTTAAGTGTTCTGAGAAAACTGGTGAAAGTAGTTGTAAATCTGGAAAACGATGAAAAAGAAATCAGGGAATATCAGGCGGAAGAATTAAAATTCCGTCCGCGTAAGCGAAAAGCGAAGGTCTCAAAAGAAGAGATGCGCAAGCTCGCGGAACTGGAAAAGGGAGAAGGAGCGTCAAGATTAGATGACAAATAATTTAAAATCCGGAGAGCGTCTGGATGATCTGCAGCTTAATGGGCTTCAGATCATCCAGGATCCGGAACGATTTTGTTTTGGGATTGATGCGGTGATGCTTTCTGATTTTGCCAGGGTCAAACCGGGGGAGAAGGTTCTGGATCTGGGGACCGGAACCGGGATCTTACCGATTTTATTGTCCGCAAAGACCAGAGGAGAGCATTTTATCGGACTTGAGATTCAAAAAGAAAGTGCTGATATGGCGCGAAGAAGTATAGAGTGGAATCATCTGCAGGAAAAAATTGAGATTGTGCAGGGAGATATCAAAGAGGCGGCAGCGTTATTCAAGCCGACTTTTTTTGATGTGATCGTGACCAATCCACCGTATATGCTGAACCAGCATGGTCTGCAGAATCCGGGAGATGCCAAAGCGATCGCGCGGCATGAGATTTTATGTACTCTGGATGATATTTTACGAGAGAGCAAACAATTACTTGCGGACGGGAAAGGACGGTTTTATATGATACACAAACCGTTTCGTCTGGGAGAGATTCTGACGAAGATGAGTGAATATAAGATCGAACCGAAGAGGATCCGATTTGTGCATCCTTATATTGATAAGGAACCTACGATGGTGCTGATCGAAGGTCTTCGAGGCGGAAAACCGAGGGTAACGATCGAACCGCCTATAATTATGTATACCCGGTGAGGGTGAGAGAAAGGAAACAGCATGACAGGAACGTTATATTTGTGTGCAACTCCAATCGGAAATCTGGAGGATATGACTTTTCGTGTGATCCGTACACTCAAAGAAGTGGATCTGATCGCAGCGGAGGATACAAGAAACAGTATCAAGCTGTTAAATCATTTTGAGATACAGACACCAATGACCAGTTATCACGAATACAATAAATACGAAAAAGGAAGAAAGCTGGTAGAAAAGCTGTTGGAAGGACAGGATATCGCTTTGATCACAGATGCCGGGACGCCCGGAATTTCGGATCCCGGAGAGGAACTCGTGAAGATGTGCTATGAATCCGGAATTTCGGTAACATCTCTTCCGGGGGCAGCAGCCTGTATTACGGCACTGACAATTTCCGGGCTGTCTACCAGACGATTTGCATTTGAAGCATTTTTGCCATCGGATAAAAAAGAGCGGGAACAGATTTTAAAGGAGATGGAGACAGAGACGAGGACCATGATCGTATATGAAGCACCTCATCGTCTTGTAAAGACTCTGAAATTGTTTCTGGAGCGGCTTGGAAACCGGAAGATTACCGTATGCCGGGAGTTGACAAAACGTCATGAGACAGCTCTTGCAGTGACTTTGGAAGAGGCAGTGGCTCATTATGAGGCAAATCCTCCAAAAGGGGAATGTGTTCTGGTGATCGAGGGGAAGAGCCGGGAAGAAGCCCGGGAAGAGGAGAGAAAACAGTGGGAAGAAATGACCATTGAAGATCACATGGAAGTATACACAAAACAGGGAATGGATAAGAAATCAGCAATGAAAGCTGTCGCAAAGGACAGGGGAGTGTCTAAGAGGGATATTTATCAATATCTGGAAAGTAGAAAATAAAAAAGGAACACGGAGATCAGTGAAAGATTTCTGTGTTCCTTTTTTGTACGATGAGCTTATGTGATTCAGATTTTTTTGATATCCACAACCTCTCCGTCTCTCATGGAGATTACTTTTTGTCCTGCAATCTCAGTTTCTCCCCGCTTGTTAGTTACATAGAGGACTGTAATGCCAAGCTCTTTGTTGATGCGCCGGATATCACGCATCATTTCTTTTCTGCGATGTTCGTTCTGTCGGGCAAAATCTTCATCGACCAGAAGGACTTTTGGTTTGCATACAACAGCACGTCCAAGCGCAACGCGTTGTTTCTGAGCCTCATTGATCACCCGGATCTTTTTCTCAAGAATGTCCGTGATATTGAAAAAATGCGCTGCCATTTTCACACGGCTGTCAATAATCTGCCGCGGAAGATTGCGAAGGCGCAGTCCAAGCGCAATATTGTCATACACGTTTAAGTGAGAATAGAGCTGATAATTCTGAAACGCCATGGCAAGACTGCGGTCACGGGGCAGAATATCGTTGAGCAGATCTTTTCCGAGATAGATTTCACCGGATGTAATATCCTCCATACCACCGATCATGCGAAGTATGGTGGATTTTCCGCAGCCGCTTGGTCCGAAAAAGGTAACAAACTCTCCGTCTTCTATATGCAAAGAAAGATTTTTGACAGATACAAATCCGTTGGGATATGTCTTGTTCAGATTTTCAAGAGTAATACTCGCCATCAGAACACCTCCTTATGTCTAACATCAGTGTACCATATTCAAACCTGCAAAACAATCTATTGCAGCATGAATTGAGCCAGGACCACGCTGGCTGCCAGTCCGGCGAAGGTGGCAATCAGCGCTCCAGTCAGTGTGTAGCGGGAGTTTTTGATCTTTGCGGTCATGAAATAGACACTCATAGTATAAAAGATGGTCTCTGTACAGGACATGGAAATGGATGCGATCAGTCCGATCAGAGAATCCGTACCAAACTCTTTATAGAGATCCAGAAGAAGTCCGGTAGCGGCTGAGGAAGAGAACATTTTGACAACCGTAAGAGGAACCAGTTCTCCGGGAAATCCAATGGCAGCAGTAAACTGCCCAATACAGGAGGAAATCATCTCCAGAAACCCGGAAGCGCGGAGAATACCCACTGACACCATAAGTCCGATGAGTGTGGGCATGATCTTGAGAACGGTTAAAAATCCGTTTCGGGCACCTTTGATGAAATGTTCATAGACGTTGATCTTCATCAGAAGTCCATAGACGATGATGGCAAGGATCAGAAACGGGACAATAAAATTGGTGAGGTAGAGAAAAAGATTCATGAATGACTCCAAAATAAAATCAGATTTTTAAATCTATATGCGGTTTCAGAGAATAACATCCCTCAAGAACTCATAAGATAAAACAAAATCGATTTTGGGAGTTTGCCATGTCAGATCGTTTGCGAAAGAGCACAAAAAAGCAAGTTATCTCGATCATTCTTGTTCTTACCTTGCTGTTGTCTGTGATATTGTCCGGATGTCACGGGCAGTCTTCAGAAATCCAGAATAAAAAGTTCAGAAAATTTACCGAAACCTTATTTTGTCAGGAAGTGGCGTCAAATACGGTCAGTCTGCATTATACACTCAAAGATCCCGGTCAGTATGGGATTCAGGATTCCCCGGTTACATTCGGATATTTTAATACGGATAAAGGAACCCGAAAAATTTCCACAGAAAATACACAGGCGGCATTGAAACGATTTTCCTATCGGAAATTATCAAGGGAAAACAGGCTTACATATGATGTGTTGGATTATTATCTGGAGTTATCTAAAAAAGAAAGTGACTATCTGCTGTATGAAGAGCCCATGGGGACAGTCAGCGGTGTGCAGACACAGATTCCGGTACTGTTGTCAGAATATCAGTTTCAAAGCAAAGAAGATGTGGATGCTTATCTGGAGTTGATGAAAACAACACCCGATTATTTTAATTCCCTGATCGCATTTGAACAGGAAAAGGCACAAAAAGGGCTTTTTATGGCAAGCTATACGGCGGACACCGTAATTGAACAGTGTCAGGCATTCATTGATATGGGAGACTCCAACTATCTGATTTCCACGTTTGTTGATCGGATCCAGAAGCTTACAGATCTGTCCGAATCGGAGAAAAGTGATTATATCCAGAAAAATGCATATATGCTGCAGACCTATGTGTTGCCGGCCTATCAGCAGCTGATTAAAACCGTGGTGGAGTTGAAAGATTCCGGTAAGAACGAAGAAGGACTCTGTTATCTGCCAAATGGAAAAGAATATTATGAGCTGACAGTGCAGGCGTCCACAGGATCTGTAAGAACAGTTCCTCAATTACAAAAACTGACAAAGAATCAAATGAAAGATGATCTGGCGGCAATGAAAGCTGTGATTGGACTGACAGCAGAACAGGCAAAGGAAACAGCAGTGATGGAATCTACCGATCCAAAAGAAATATTAAACAGTCTGAGTCTGGATATTCAGAAGACGTTTCCAAAACTTCCTCAGACGAGTGTAGAAGTAAAATATGTGCCAAAAGCCATGGAAGCACATCTAAGTCCGGCATTCTATATGATACCGGCACTGGATGACACAGAAGAAAATGTCATCTATGTCAACCAGGCCCAGATGGGTAATAAGCTGACACTGTATACAACACTGGCCCATGAGGGGTATCCGGGGCATCTGTATCAGACGGTTTATTACGCATCAACAAAGCCGGATCCGCTGCGAAGTATTTTCAATTTTGGCGGATATGTGGAAGGCTGGGCAACGTATGCGGAAATGGGGGCCTACTATCTGGCGGATTCTCTTACCAGAGAGCAGGCGGTTCTGCTTCAGAAAAACAGTTCCATTTTGCTGGCATTGTATGCGCTGGCAGATATGGGGATTCATTATGATGGGTGGAATCGGATGGATACTGTAAAATTTTTCAAAGAATATGGAGTCGGAAGTGCGGAGATCGTAAATCAGATTTATGATCTGATCATTGGATCTCCGGGAAATTATCTGAAGTATTATATCGGCTATGTAGAATTTCTGGAATTAAAGAAAAAGTGGGTAGAAAAGAAAGGGCAGGATTTTTCGCAGAAGGAGTTCCATAAAGCAGTTCTGGATGTAGGTCCGGCGCCGTTTGAAATCGTAGAGAAATATATGTGGCAGGGAGTAAATTAAGGAATGTTGAATTATTTATGGGCAGGTATGATCATCATTGGAATTGTATATGGGGCATTTACCGGAAAAATGCCGGATATCACAAATGCAGCATTGGATTCTGCGAAAGAAGCGGTGACATTATGTATTACCATGGTGGGAGTGATGGCATTCTGGATGGGCATCATGGAAATTGCATCCAGAGCAGGGATCATTGAAATGGCATCGAAAAAAATGCGGCCGCTGATCCGATTTTTGTTTCCTGATGTTCCGAAAGAGCATCAGGCAAATCAGTATATTACAACAAACTTTATTGCAAATTTTCTGGGGCTTGGCTGGGCGGCAACGCCTGCCGGACTGCAGGGAATGCAGGCACTGGCCGAATTAGAACAGGAAAGAAGGATGAAAAGAGCGCCGGGAAAGGCAAGAAAGCCAGGTGTTGCGTCCAATGAAATGTGTACGTTTCTGATCATGAATATCTCTTCGCTGCAGTTGATCCCGATCAATGTGATCGCCTACCGGAGTCAGTATGGTAGTGTGAATCCGGCGGCAATCGTAGGGGCGGGGATTGTGGCGACAACGGTGAGCACGCTGGCCGGGATGGTGTATTGTAAGATTATGGACAGGACGAAATGAGTCCTGTCTATAGTGATCCTGTCCGTGCATACTCCAACAATTCTTCTTCCACTCGTTTCATCAATTCCTTTGTCTCAGGATGGGTATACGGAATCCGCGCAATAATCCTTGGAATGTAGTTCCGCTCTTCAATGATATCCAGACTTTCTCGAAAATTAATATCATAGAAATAGGCGAGATAAGAAATCCAGTAATCCATCGGAGTCACCCGATCAGAGGAAAGAATGCATTCATGACGTAAAATAGAATCTTTTACTTTTGGAGAAACCACGGAGGCACCTGTCTCCTCTGCAGAAGTATCCATAAAAGTTTCCAGTCTGTCTTCCAGTTTTACACGGCAGTTGTCCAGTTTATCGGCATCCCGGATGATCTTTGCATGAAGCAGAGTACGGGAATCGGAAATTCCATCCAGCTTAAAATCACTGTGTTTGGCAATGGAAATCCGGATGATCTCATCAAAATCTGATTCTGGAATAAAGTTACGGATCAGATTTTGATGAGGCGCATTGTCGAACAGAATTTTGACTCCGTAAGCTGCGTGATCCATCGTGTCAGGGAGAAAACTGTCAAATTGCTTCAACTGTTCAAAACGTCCGATATCATGCAGCAGTGCGATCATCTTGGCGAGGGACGTATCTTCCTCAGATAATTTCATACGGGCTGAAATCTCAGTACTTTCTTTTACAACGCCGTAAGTGTGTACGATCTTTAAACGGATTTTGTCATTGTGGCAGTCGTAGTCTTTTAAATAATTGTTGAATTGTCTTTTTGCGGTGTAAAAATCCATAAAAGTGGCACTCCTTACAAATTACGTTGTTCTTCTAACTGTTTCTTAAGCTGCTCAAGTTCTTTTTCTTTTTGTTGCAAAAGAACTTCCTGAGATGCAAGCAACTCATTTTTTTGAGCAATAGTATTCTGTTGTTCATCGATCGTATCCTGCATTTGATCGATCATTTCCAGATTGCTATATCTTTATTGTGACGGGTTTCCCGATAGATGTCAAGTGGGATGAAAACGAATTCCAGCAGGCAATATTTAGGGGGTACATCTTCAAAAAAGATTATGGTATAATAATACTCTTATAAGAAACCAAGTCAGGAAATGATATTTTATAGCAAAGGAGGCAGAGGATGCTGCATGTAGCTGTTGTAGAAGATGAAACAGAGTATCGTGGATTGATACAGGAAATGGTGGGCAGATATGCAAAGGAATATGATCTCCAGATTCAGACTACAGCATTTCAGGACGGCAGAGAGTTGGTTCAGAATTATCACAAATTTGATATTCTTCTGATGGATATCGAAATGCCTCATCTAAATGGTATGGAGGCAGCTCAGAAGATACGGGGGCTGGATAAGGAGGTAGTGATTGTTTTTATCACGAATATGGCGCAGTATGCGATCAAGGGCTACGAAGTAGATGCGCTGGATTTCATTTTAAAACCTCTCAACTATTATACCTTTTCCATGCGTTTTACAAGAGCTGTGGGAAGAGTGAAAAACCGGGAAGGAAAAAGGATCTGTCTGAATCTTCCGGATGGGGCGAAATTTCTGGACAGCAGAGAGATCTATTATGTAGAGATCCAGAACCGGATGCTCCACTATCACACGAAAGCAGGAGTATTTACGATTCGCGGAGCATTAAAGGACGTGCAGGAAGAGCTGGAAGACTGGCATTTTGTAAAATGCAATCAGTGTTATCTGGTAAATTTGAAGTATGTTTCCGAAATCAGAAAAAACATTGCGGTTGTGGGTGGAGATGAGCTGGAAATCAGCAGGAGAAACAGACCTGCATTTCTGAGTGCAGTGGTAGATTTTCTGGGAGGCTGATGCAGGAAAGGGAAGAGGGAAACGATGAGTGAAAATCTAAAGCTGGGAATGGAGAGCCTGTGGTATGGGATTAATTTATGGATATCCTGTCTGGTGTTTCTGCTTCCGCTGAGAAGAAAGACACATTTTAAAGTCAGACTGATTCTATCGGGAGCAGTATGTGTTTTAATTTTGTCCGGAGTATATTATTTGATAGAAAATCTTACAGACTGGAGCTACTGGGGGCAGGTTCCCCTTTTATTTATTACGTATTTTAGTGCGGTTCTGATTTTTTACAATTGTGTGAAGGGCAAGGGATTTGGCCTCTGGTATTGTGGTGTATGGGGAACGATGACATTTTTGCTGGTACTGGAAACCAGCTATGTACTTTGCAGTCCACTGCTGGGAGATTTGGGAAACTGGCTTTTGAAAATTTTATTTTCGGTGGCAGTAAATGTGGCCATAGGACTGACACTGGCTCGCTGGATGCCGGAAAAGGGGCAATATCAGATTGGCCCGAGACAGATGGTTTCTGCATGGGTGTTTTGTATTATGTCAGAAAATTTGTTTATTTACGCAAAGGTCGATCCGGGGGCTGCTTTATTCAACATTGTGTTGCAGTTTTATTGTATCACCTTATTGTATCTGCAAAGTGCATTGTTTAAAAAGAGCAGTATGAGAAAAGAGCTGGAAACCATTCAGCTTCTCTGGCATCAACAAAAAGGGCAGTATCAGCTGTCCAAAGAGACGATAGAGCTGATCAATCACAAATGTCATGATCTGAAGCATCAGGTACAGGCGATACGTGTTGTCAAAGATGAAAAAGAGAGGGAAACATATCTCGAAAAAATTGAAAAATCCGTGCAGATCTACAGTGCTATCGTGAGAACAGGAAATGAAATTCTGGATACCATTTTGACAGAAAAAAGTCTGATCTGTGAAAATAGCGGGATTCATATCAACTGTGTGGCAGATGGATCTCTGCTGGCTTTTATGAATCCGGTAGATTTGTATACATTGTTTGGAAATGCTCTGGATAACGCAATTGAAGCGGTGAGAAAGCTGGAAAGCAAAGAAAAAAGAGTGATTGATATCATGCTGTACGAAAGACAAAGCTTTCTGATGCTGCAGATAGTCAATCCGATGTGCGGAGAAGTGAAGTTTGAGGATGGACTTCCGCTTACGACAAAGGCGAAGAACGGATATCACGGATATGGAATGAAGAGCATGCTCCATACCATTCAAAAATATGAGGGACATTTGACAACAGAGGTAAAAAATGGATGTTTTTATTTCAACGTTATGCTTCCTCTTGAAAGAGATTCCAACAAAAAGTAGAAGAGACACAAAGGGTCTGGTCAGTGAGCCAGGCTCTTTTTTGTAAAAAATTTACCCACTTACACCACAAGAAATACCACCTGAACAAAAACGGTTGTACTTGCAAATTATTGCAGATATAATCATTTCGAAATAAATTGAGAAGTGTAAGAAATAACAAAAACATGGAGTAATTACTATGCGAACCAGTAAAATGAGAAGAGAAATTGAACTGAAGAAAGGCTGGGTGTTCACAGGGCGTGACGGAAAAGCGGTCAAAGTGGATTTACCGCATACCTGGAATGCAGTGGACGGACAGGATGGAGGAAATGACTATTATCGAGGAACCTGTCACTACAGCACTACATTTGCAGCCCCGGATCTTGACAGCAAGACCCAGAGAGTATATCTGGAGTTTCAGGGAGTAAATTCCTCTGCCGAGGTGGTGTTAAACGGTCAGAAGGTGATGAGTCATGACGGCGGATATTCCACATTCCGTGCAGATGTGACAGAGTTTTTAACAAAAGAAAACAAGTTAGAAGTAGCAGTGGATAACAGTGTCAACGACAGGGTATATCCTCAAAAAGCAGATTTCACATTTTATGGTGGAATTTACAGAGATGTTCTTCTTTGTATTGTATCAAATGAACATTTTGAGATGGACTACTACGGCGGAGACGGTGTAATGGTAACGCCGACAGTAGAAGGAAAAGATGGAAAGGTTCATGTAGAGAGTTTTCATAAGGCAGAAAATGCCAAAGTAGCAGTAACTTTAATTGATGCACAGGGAAATCCTGTAGCAAAAGGTGAAGGAAAAGATGTGACGGTTACGATACCGGATGTACATCTTTGGGATGGAGTAGAAGATCCATATTTATATACAGCAGTAGTAGAGTTGATGAAAGATGGAGAAGTCAAAGACGACGTTCGCATTCCATTTGGTGTCCGTACATTCAGCGTGGATCCGAAAAAAGGATTTTTCCTGAACGGACGCTCCTATCCTCTGCATGGAGTATCCAGACACCAGGATCGGAAGGGAATCGGAAATGCATTAACAAAAGAACACCACAGAGAAGATATGGAATTTATCCGTGAGATCGGGGCGAATACAGTTCGTCTCGCGCATTATCAGCATGATCAGTATTTCTATGATCTGTGTGATCAGTACGGAATGATTGTCTGGGCGGAGATTCCATACATCTCAGAACATATGCCAAACGGACGGGAAAATACCATTAGCCAGATGAAAGAGCTGATTGTACAGAATTACAATCATCCAAGTATCGTTACATGGGGAATATCCAATGAGATCACGATTTCCACAAAGGATAATAAGGATATGCTGGATAATCACCGTGAACTCAATGATCTGTGTCACAAAATGGATTCCACACGTCCTACAACACTGGCCTGCTATGCAGTGTGCGGTCCTTTCAACAAGGTAGCACATCTGTCTGACTTAGTAAGCTGGAACTTGTATTTGGGATGGTATGTTCCAGGGTTGTTTTTAAATGACTGGTGGATCAGCTTTTTCCACCGCGTGTACCCTAACAGGTGTTTGGGATATTCTGAGTATGGCTGTGAAGGAATGCCGAATTTACATTCCTCACGTCCAAGAAGAGGAGACCATACAGAAGAATATCAGAGTCTCTACCATGAATTTATGCTGAAATGTTTTGAGCGTTATCCGTATATGTGGAGTACCCACGTATGGAACATGTTCGATTTTGCGGCAGATGCGAGAGATCAGGGTGGAGAGCCGGGAATGAATCATAAGGGACTTATGACATTCGACCGGAAAGTAAAAAAAGACAGCTTCTACATTTACAAAGCGTACTGGAGCAAAGAGCCTTTTGTACATCTTTGCGGAAGCCGCTACGTAGACAGAACGGAAGCAGTCACTACAGTTAAGGTTTATTCGAACCAGACAAAAGTTGCATTATATGCAAACGGCAAGCTGCTGGAAGAAAAGACAGGCAATAAAGTCTTTGAATTCCGCGTTCCGTTAAGCGGAGAAGTTCGTCTGGAAGCTGTGTCCGGTCAGGCAAAAGATACGAGCACAATTCGCCGTGTCAGCAAGCCAAATCCGGATTACAAGCTCAAAAAGAGCAAAGGAAAGAGCCAGAACTGGGTATAAGAAAAAAGCAACTGCAAATCTTGCAGAAGAAATTGAAATAAGAAACGAGTAAATCGGATGGTCCTCTGCTTTTACAAAGCAGAGGTGCTGTTTTAGGCAAAGAGACAGACCGCCGCATCCGGGCGGGAGAATGGAGAATAATATGAAACAGGAATCTACTCAGGCAACATCTGTCAATGCTCTGAACAGGGCAAAGATGTATCAGCTTGTTCTTTTCCCTATGAATAATGGGGCGACAAATGTCTATTATATTTTGACAATGAACTTTATTGCATATTATGCAAACGGAGTTCTTGGCTTATTGCTGGCATTTGCAACTACAATGGTAACATTGATGCGTGCAGGAGATGCGTTCATTGACCCGATCATCGGAGCAATCATGGACAGAACTTCTACCAAATGGGGAAAATTCAGACCGTTTATGGTAATCGGAAATCTGATTATGATCGTATCCTCAATTTTACTGTATTTTGGAACCCGTATCATTTCTGAGGATATGATGTGGCTGCGTTATTTATGCTTTATTTTATTCTACGCACTGAATATGGTTGGATATACATTCCAGACATCTGTTACACGTTCAGGACAGACATGTCTGACAAATGACCCGAAACAGAGACCTCTGTTTACAATCTTTAATACGATTGCCAGCCTGATCGGTATGGGGCTTGTACAGTTTCTTGCGCCGATCGTAACCGGAGGAAATTACAGAACAGAAGAATTCTTTAATATCATGATTCCTCTGGCGATGATCGTATCAGCGATCATGACTGCACTGGCTGTTATCGGTATTGCAGAAAAAGACCGTCCGGAATTCTTTGGACTTGGTGGAGAAGGCGGAAAAGAAAAAGTTAAAATAAAAGAATATGTAGCTATTTTAAAAGCAAACAAAGAATTACAGAGATTGATGATCGCTGGTGCAGGATGTAAGCTTGCATTCTCGATCGCAACGAATATGACGGTTCTGGCGATGCTTTACGGAGCGATGATGGGAGATTACAAAGGTCTGTATCTTCCGATGATGATCGTCGGATATGTATTTTCCGTTCCATTCTTCCTGTTGACAGTACGTACTTCACAGAAGAAAGGACAGAAGGCATCTTTAATGCTCTATATCAGCGTTGCACTTGTTATGTACATCGGTGTTTTAGCATTGCTTCTGTTGTGGAAACCGGAAGTTGCAGCGATGAATCTGAGTCTGACAAACCTGAATCTCTATACGATTCTGTTTATCCTTTTCTTCGGAATCGGATACGGAGCATACTATGCAACAGCAGATATGCCGATTCCAATGGTTGCAGACTGTTCAGATTACGAAACATTCCGTTCCGGACGCTATATTCCGGGAATTATCGGAACCTTATTCTCACTTGTGGATAAGCTGGTAAGCTCTCTGGGATCTACAGTAGTAGGAATTGCGGTGACAATCATCGGACTGTCAACACTTCCGGATGGAACAACCCCTTATTCAGAGGGAATGCATACGATTGTAATCATTTTATTCTGTGTTGTTCCAATGCTTGCATGGATCGCAACACTGATCGCAATGCGCGGATATAAACTGACCGGTGCAAGAATGAAAGAAATTCAGGCGATCAATGCAGTGCGTAAGGATGCGATCAGCAAAGGAATGAGCGTAGAAAACGCAATGCAGAAATGGCAGACGATCGATCAGGTGCCGGATGAATTTAAAGCACACTAAAAGTGAAAAAGTAAACATATAGAAGGGATATCCTTTCATCAGATATGCTCCCTTTCGGGAAGGCAGTTAAAATAACAAGACTGTTCTCCCGGGAGGGGGCATATTGTGTTACAGAACTATTTGTACCTGAAACCGACTTCGTGCTATAATATGACAGACACAAATCAACGAGATACGGAGAAAATTATGCAGTTACGATACGAGATCCCGGACACATTCTGGAGTTTGTTCCGTTCGGTAAACCGGGAGATTTACATGGAGTCGCTGTTGGTGATTAATGAGGAATATCAGTACAGTAATTATTTTCTGACGAAAGAAATCTGTGTGCAGGTATTGAGTGATATGAATGCACAGAAACAGGTTTTGCTTCAGCGGGAGGAGAACGAGACGGATTTTGACATGCTGGAGACGACAGCATCCCGCATTTTACGGTGGCTTTTAAAGACCGGATGGCTGAAGAAGATCGAAGATTACAGTACGATGACCACAAATATTGTGATACCGGATTATGCGGCGGTTTTTATTGAGGCATTTGAGCGACTCACGTCCGAAGAGCTGGAAGAAACAGAATTATATATTCAGAATGTATATGCTACGCTGTTTTCCTTTCAGAATAATTCCAGAGTAAATCTGAATATGCTCAGGACGGCCCTGATCAATACAAGAAAGCTGAACAAAGCGCTGCAGGATATGCTCCATAATATGGACAAGTTTTTCGAGAGGCTTTTGGATCAGGAGTCTTACGGAGAACTTTTGCGGGAGCATCTGGACGGGTATGTGGAAGAGATTGTCAAGAAAAAGTATCATATCTTAAAGACCTCAGACAATTTTTATATCTACAAGATGGACATCAAAAAATGTCTCCGGGATATGCGGGAAAATGAAGAATGGATTGAAAGCATCCGGCAGAAAGCAAAAGCAGCAGGAGATACGAAAGAGGATGTGTTAGATCTGCTGGATCTGATCGAACGGGGATTTGATGACATTGAACACAGAATCTCCAATATGGACAGAGAGCATTCCAAATATGTGCGGGCAACTGTGAGCCGGATGAATTATCTGTTAAGCGGAGAGACTGATACCAAAGGGCTGGTGGTGCAGCTTCTGAATAAAATATCTGCGCAGGAAGAACCGGAGAAGCTGCTTACAGAAGCGGGAAAACGGATGAACCTGTCTCTGTTTGAGATGATTTCCGAAAAATCATTGTATAAGAGAAGAAAACAGAGGACAGACTTTATCAGCCAGATGGGACAGGATGAAGAATATGAAGATCTGAACCGGGAGAATGTGCTGAAGTTAAACCGGATCCAGATGCGCTACAGCAGACAGGAGATTGAGGATTTTATCGAAGAGCATATGGAAAACGAAGTGATGGACGCCGGAACACTTCATATTACAGAAGAGACAGCATTTGAAAAACTGATCCTGGCATATGACTACAGTACCAGAAAGAACAGTAAATATCGGGTATTGAATGAGGAGGAGACAGTCATCCAAAGTGGACAGTATCAATATCCGGCATTAAAATTTGTGCGAAGGAGACCGCAATGATCGAATATTACGAACAGCTTTCGGAAGAAGAGCAGGACGATATCAAACATGTGATCCAGACATTATATCGTCAGACCTTTCTTCTGGAACGAAAATTTGAAAAACGGACCGGGCGGATGGTTCCGGTCAGGGAGTACCGTGTATGCAGCAAGCACAGGGAATTTCTGGAGAAATATTTTGCAGTTGCCGGAATCACACTGCAGGAAAATCTGCATATGGGCGTCATGTACATCCAGGGAGAGACACTATGGGGAGAAAAGCTCTCCAGACTTGCCACAATCTATATTCTGGTGTTAAAGCTGATCTATGATGAGCAGATGGCAGCAGTGTCATCCAGCAGCCATATCGTGACCACTCTTGGAGCAGTGAACGGAAAAGCGGGAGAATTCCATGTGTTAAGCGGCCTGCCGTCCCCGACAGAGATGCGGAGGACTGTTGCATTTTTGAAAAAATATCAGATTGTGGAACCTGTGGATGTGATGGAGGAGCTGGATGAGAACAGCAGACTTGTTATTTATCCGTGCATCAATACAGTGCTGCTTGGAGATGATATCAGAGAACTATTAGAGACGTTCAGCGAGGAGGAAGACAGTGGAGACAAAACAGGCGTTCAAAGCGCTCTCGAAAATCTGCCTGAATAACTGGCATTACATAGACAGAAAAGTACTTACTCTTAATCAGGGAATCAATTTCTTTACCGGACATTCCGGAAGTGGAAAGTCTACAGTGATCGACGCCATGCAGATCGTACTGTACGCGAACACAGACGGAAGAGGATTTTTTAATAAGGCGGCAGCAGACGACTCTGACCGTTCTCTGATCGAATATTTAAGGGGAATGGTGAACATCGGGGAAAATAACGAATCCCAGTATTTGAGAAACCAGAATTTCTCCAGTACGATCGTTCTGGAGCTGGAGCAGACAGATACGAAAGAAAAGCAGTGTGTGGGAGTGGTATTTGATGTTGAGACAGCCACAAATGAGATCAATCGCCTGTTTTTCTGGCATAAAAGCGGGCTTCTGGAAAATCAGTACCGGGCGGATAAGCGCTGCCTGACGACATTTGAAGTCAAAGAATATCTGCAGCGGACATTTTCAAAGGAAGAGTATTATTGTGGTCCGAGCAATGAGAGATTCCGCAGACAGATGTATGACATTTATCTGGGTGGTCTGGATATCGAAAAATTTCCTCGTTTGTTCAAGCGAGCCATTCCGTTTCGTATGAATATCAAACTGGAAGATTTCGTGAAAGAATATATCTGTATGGAACAGGATATGCACATTGAAGAGCTGCAGGAAAGTGTGATGCAGTATGGAAGAATGCGCGGGAAAATCGAAGAGACCATGGAAGAAATCGGGTATCTTCAGGAGATCCGGGGTTCCTATCGGCAGTATGAAGAAAAACAGGAAGAGACGGCGTCCTGTACCTATCAGATTTCCAGGCTGGAAATCCTGCATCTGCAGAGTAAGATCCAGGAACTGAATGACCGGATGAAAGAGACACAGACGGAGATTGCAGGACAGGAAGCGAAAAGAGTCAATCTGGAGAAAGAGCAGGCAGAACTTCAGAAAGAATACGAAGCAATAATTTTGAAGATTGCGGACAGTGGTTATGCAGCCATGGAAAAAGATCTGGAGAGTCTGAACGAAGCCCTGGAACGGCTGCAGAACAGTAAGGCAAGATGGAAAAAGATTGCAGATGGTCTCAAAGAGTGGAAAGAAAAAGATGTGACGCCGAACCAGACCTTGTGGGATATTGACCGGTTTGTTTCTGGAAAGATCACGGAAGGTGAGCTGGAAAGGCTGCAGACAAGTCTGACACAGATCCGGGAAGAACTGGAAGAAGAGCGTCAGGAGACAGATGCCAGACTTCGCGCGGTCAAAAAAGAAGAAAAGGCAGCACGGGAAGAATTAAAAGAGCTGAAACAGGGAAGAAAAGCCTATCCAAAAGAACTGGAAGAAGCGAGATATGAGTTGAGAAAACGGCTGCATGAGAAGTGCGGCAAGTTTGTCAATGTGCAGATTCTGGCAGATCTTCTGGATGTGCGGGACGAACGCTGGCACAATGCCATCGAAGGATATCTCGGAAACAACAAGCTGCTTCTGGTCGTGGAACCAAAGTACGCGAAAACTGCCATGGAAATCTATCAGGACATGGATAAGAAGAAATTTTTCCGGGCAGCAGTTCTGGATACAGAAAAAGTACAGGAGACAGAATGGGAAGTAAAAGAAGGAGCCCTGGCACAGGAACTGATCGCAAAAGAGCCGTATGTGCAGGCATACATCAATTTCTTCCTCGGAAATGTCATCAAATGTGAAAGTATCGAAGAGCTTCGTCAGAACCGGATCGGAATCACTGCAGACTGTGTGCTGTACCACAGTTTCCGTCTGCAGCATATCAATCCGGAAAATTATACGAGAAGGGCATATATCGGAGAGACCAGTATGCGTCAGAGAATCCGCCGTCTGGAAGAAAAATGTGAGAGTCTTCAGGAGGAACGGATTCCACTGCAGGAAATGCTGGAAGAAATCCGCAGGATCTCTCAGCTGGAAGGACTGACACAGCCTCTGGAGGATTACAGACAATGGCTGTCTGATCTGCAGAAAATTCCTGCAAAGGAGGCAGAAAAGGCCAGGCTTCTGGATACAATGCAGAAGCTGCGAGAGGAATCTGTTCTGGTGTGGGAGCAGCAGAAACAGGAAATCCAGCAGAAGCAGGAAGCAAAGAAAGCAGAGATTGAGGCAGTTCAGAAAACCATCTGGAATCATCAGGAAAACGGAAAACGATTCCAGAACATGCAGGTAGATTTTAATGAACAGTTAGTGCAGAAAGAAAATGAATTCCGGCAGCAGGACAGAGAAAAATATGAGCCGGAATTTCAGGAGTATCTGGAGGGCAGACAGAGCCGCAATTATGAGTACCTGATGCGGGAACGTATCAAGAAAAAACAGCCTTTGGAAGATGCGCAGGAAAAAGCATATGAAAAACTGGTAGAAGCAAGGAGTGCATATCTTCGAAAATATCCAAACAGAACCTATTCTGCAACGATCCGTGACAATGACGTGTACGAAAAGCAGCTTTCAAATCTTGAGTGCGATAACCTGGAAAAATACAGGGAAGAAGCACAGGAACAGGCGAGAGCAGCAGTGGAACACTTTAAAGTTGATTTTGTATCCAAGATTCGTTATGCAATCAAAGAGGCATATCAGAAAAAAGATGAATTGAACCGGATCATCAGCCGTCTGGATTTCGGAAAGGACAAGTATCAGTTTGTCATTACGAAAAACAAAGGTCCGGACGGACGATTCTATCGGATGTTTATGGATGACGCATTGGATATCAATCCGTCTCAGTTGAGTGACCACATGGAAAATCAGATGAACCTGTTTACCATGGAGCATGAGGAAGAATACGGAGATCTGATGAATGAGCTGATCGAGATTTTCATTCCGCCGGAGAATGCCACCAGGGAAGAGCTGGAGGAAGCCAGAAAAAATATGGATAAATATGCAGATTATCGCACGTATCTTTCCTTTGATATGCAGCAGATCGTGCAGGGAGAAAAGGATATGCGGATCGGTCTGAGCAAGATGATCAAGAAAAATTCCGGTGGAGAAGGTCAGAACCCGCTTTATATCGCGCTTCTGGCAAGCTTTGCACAGATTTACAGAATCAATCTGTCTCCGAAGATCAAGCGTCCGCCAACCCTGCGTCTGGTTGTCCTGGATGAGGCATTTTCCAAAATGGATGCAGAGAAAGTAGCAAGTTGTATTTCTCTGATCCGGGGACTGGGATTTCAGGCGATTATCAGTGCAACAAATGATAAGATTCAGAACTATCTGGAAAATGTAGACAAGACATTTGTGTATGCAAATCCGAATAAAAAGCATATTTCGATACAGGAATTTGAACGAATGGAGTTTGAACAGCTGCAAGGGGAAGAATGATGACGTGGATATTGGGAAAAATTGTGGAATTGCTGGAAAGTGGTGAAACAAACTGGCGTACAGAAAAATGCGGAAGAAAAACATTGAATAACAGCGCCAAAAGCGCCAGTGAAATACCACCTTTGTATCAAGGCTGTTCACGGGAAAAAGCAATACAGGAAGCGATTGATCTGCAGGAAAAAGGACTGGTGAAGATCAACTGGCTGATCCGAGGGAGCGATATCAAAAGTCTGGTGTTTCATCTGGAAGACAGAGATCAGTTCTATCAGTTGTATCGTGAAAACGTAAAACCGAGGTTTATTCCCAAACAACAGAGATTGTGGAAGTATCAGGAATTTTTGAGAAAAGAAATGTCTGTGGTTCAAAAACCATGGATCCGGAGCTACTATGTGGATCTTCTGGAAAAATCTGAGAAAAATAATGGAAACTGGGAACCGGATGAAAGACTGAAACAAGTGCGGCAGTATGCAAAATGCTTTCGGGAACTGGATAAATTGCAGAAACTGACTTATGCGAAAGTATTTGCGAGCAATTCTCTGGAGGGATCCAAAAATTTCACGAAAGAGATGAAACAATATGTCATCCGTCAGGCCAGAAAAACCAATCCAGACAGAACAAAGCTTTTGGATGATATAGAAGTTCTGGAAGAGATTGTATTGATTCGAGACTGTTATCAGAGTATGTATATCAAAGGAGAATTGCTGCTGTATTTTGTAGATGACAGAGGAAGAACAGCCGCTGTTAATACGAAGATTTGGAAATATGGAACAATTCTGGAGGGAGAATCATTATTGCATGCAGAGCTGGAACCAGAGCAGCCACAGATACAAAAAGTGATTATCTTTGAGAATAAAATGAATTTTGTGATGGCGCCTTATGAAGAAGGAACATTATATTTATTTGTGGGTGGATATCCGGGACCGAAAGTTTGCCGGATTTTACATAAACTAAATAAGATTTCGAAAAAGAGACAGCGCCATATAGATGTATATCACAGTGGGGATCTGGATTATGGCGGAATCCGAATTTTTCAATACGAAAGAAATCAGGTTTTTCCGGATTTGAAACCATTACAGATGGATGTAGATACTTATTTACAGCATCAGCAGTATTCATATCCGATTCGGGAAGAGACAAAAAGAAAACTGAAAAAACTGGAAGATGGAAATGAGCAGATCAAACAGCTGTTGGAACTTATTATTCAGGAAGGCAGAGGGATTGAACAGGAGAGTTTTATTGAGGTAGATCTCTGCTGAGATAATACAGAGAAAAGAGGGAATCACATATGAAATTAATGATCGCATCAGATATTCACGGTTCTGCATATTACTGCAGAAAAATGTTGGAAGCTTACGACAGAGAAAAAGCAGACAAGCTCCTTTTATTGGGAGATATTTTATATCACGGTCCGAGAAATGACCTGCCAAAAGAATATGCGCCGAAAGAAGTCATTACCATGTTGAATGCAAGAAAACAGGAGCTCTTATGTGTCAGAGGAAATTGTGACACGGAAGTGGATCAGATGGTTCTGGAATTTCCGATTCTGGCGGACTATTGTTTTTTGAATCTGGATGGACAGAATATTTATGCAACACATGGTCATGTGTGGAATCCGGGAAAGCTGCCGATGCTGAAAGCAGGGGATATTCTGCTGAACGGACATACACATATACCGGCATGTGAAAAGATTCATACGGAAGCAGATCAGAGTGTCATGTACATGAATCCGGGTTCTGTGTCGATTCCAAAAGAAAACTCAGAACACAGCTACATGATCTGTGAGAATGGTGTGTTTGAATGGAAAAATTTAGAGGGAGAGGGTTATCAAATATGGAAGAGAGATACGCGTTGCTGATCGATGCGGACAATGTTTCAGCAAAATATATCAAACCGATACTGGATGAGTTATCCAAGTATGGGAATGTCACGTACAAGAGGATTTACGGGGACTGGACCAGCACCTACAATTCCAGCTGGAAAGAGGTGCTTTTGCAGAACTCAATCACACCGATCCAGCAGTTCAGCTATACTCATGGGAAAAATGCGACCGATTCGGCAATGATTATCGATGCCATGGATATGCTGTACACAAGCGAGCTGGAAGGATTCTGTCTGGTGTCCAGTGACAGCGATTTTACAAAGCTGGCAAGCAGACTTCGGGAAAGCGGAAAAATGGTGATTGGAATGGGAGAAGATAAGACACCGCCGCCGTTTCGAAAAGCCTGTGATATTTTTACCGTATTGGAATTGCTGTTAGAAGACAGCATGCTTGAAAAACCGGAAAAAGCAGCGGCACATGCAGTTATAGGAAAAGAGTCCAAAAAAGAGTCTGCCGGTGCAGTCTCCAAGAGTCAGATTGAAGAAGCGGTCGTGAAGATTATTACAGAAAATCAAAACAACGATAAGGAGACAGGACTTGGAGAGGTCGGAAGCCGTCTGGTCAAACTGTACCCGGATTTCGATGTGCGAAGATATGGATACAGTCTGTTGTCCAAGTTTCTGGAAACATTTCCAAAACTGAAGCTGTTACAGGATGGAACGAAAGTATCCGTGACATTGTATGAAGATAAAAGTCAGCAGGAGCGTATTGAAGAATATATTATGTACCAGTTGAAACAGGCGGGATGTCAGGGAGTATCTCTGGGAACTCTCGGAAATAAGATTCGAAATAAGTTCGGGAATTTTAAAGTGAGAGATTATGGATATTCGCAGTTTCAGCAGTATATCAAAAGCTTTCCGGATGTAGATTTAAAGGATGACGGAGAGCAGAAGTGGGCAGTGTTGAGAAGATAAGCGGAACAGTCGTGTGAGAAAAAATCATGCGGCTGTTTTTTTATCCTCTTGACAAAACTAAAAACCTAGTGTACTATCTAACTATAGCACTGATACACGAGGCGGAAGGAGGAAGAAGATGAATTACAATGCAGAGATACCGATCTATCTGCAGGTCATTCACGACTTGAAGAAAAAGATGATCCAGGGAAAGATACTTCCCGGAGAGAAGCTTCCATCCAACAGAGAGCTGGCGGTTCTTTATAAGATCAATCAGAACACTGCGGCAAGAATTTACAGAGAGATGGAGACACATGGATATTGTTATACAAAGCGGGGGATTGGAACATTTGTGATGGAGGAAGAGACGATGTTCGAGACGATTAAAAAAGAAATGGCAGAAGAATTGTTGAGCAGCTTTATACATGAGATGCAGGATCTTGGATTTGAAAAAGATGATATTATCTCAAAAATTGCAGACTACAAGGAGGAGAGAAGATGATTTTAGAATGTCGTGATTTAAGCAAATCATTTTACACAAAAAAGGCGCTGAATGAAGTTTCGCTGAAACTGGAAGGCGGAAAGATCTATGGTCTGCTAGGGGAGAACGGAAGTGGGAAGACCACATGGATGAAGATCATCTCCGGTCTGACAAAGCCTACATCCGGAGAGGTTTTGTTCAAGGAGCATCCGTGGTTCTATGGAGATAAGGCAGAGATCGCCTACATGTCTACAGAGCCGTTTTTCTACAGTTTTCTGGATGTGAACGGAGTCGGACAGTACTATAAAGATTTCTTCCCGGATTTTGACGAGAAGAAATTTCACGAGATGGTAAGAAGGATGTCACTGGAAGGCAAGATGAAGGTCAAAGAACTGTCCACCGGTATGACAGCAAAGCTGAAGGTGATCGCAACACTGAGCCGCAAAGCAGAGCTGTATCTTCTGGATGAGCCGTTCAATGGAATTGATTATAAAGCAAAAGAAGAGATTCTCGGGATGATCCTGGAGTCAGCAAATGAAAAAAATACCTTTGTAATTTCCACACATATGATCGATGAGATCGAAAGTTTTATCGATGAGGCAATCTTTATCAAAGACGGAGAAGTTGTGCGTCGGATGTCAGTGGAAGAAGAACGGATGCAAAGTGGAAAATCCGTGGCAGATATTTATCTGGAGATCATGTAGGAAGAACAAAGGCAGAATGAGAAAAGAGAAAGAGAGGAAACAAAATGGGACGTTTGATCAAATATGAGCTGAAAAAACAGCAGACATCCAGAAACATCATACTGGCGCTGCTTCTGGTATTTTTACTGGCATTTGCGGCAGGAATTTTTTCAGACAATGGGAATATGGTAGGAATCAGTATGGGACTGGAGATTTTTGTTGGAATGTTTGTCTTCTTCTATATGGGAATTGAAAGTCTGTTGATATTGAATCGTGACCTGAAAACAAAGCAGAGTCATATGCTCTGGATGGTGCCGATGCCAAGCTGGAAGATCCTTGGTGCAAAATATATCGCAGCAGCGTTGCAGATTTTCTGTATTTCAGCAGCATATGTGCTGGCTGGTACCGCATGCGTTATGACGATGATCGCAAAAGAGGGAGCATGGAAAGAACTTATGCAGGCAATCCGCATGGGATTTGAGTGGCTGCTTCAGGGCAACCTGGACTGGATAACCGTTCTGGCAATCTTGCTGTTTTTCTTCCTGGCATGGACATCTGTGATCGCAACCGGATTTCTGGCAATTATTGTATCCAGAACGGTATTGATCAATTCCAGATTTGCAGGGATTGTTTCTTTGATCCTGTTCTTCGTGATCAACGGAATTGTGGAGTATGTTTATAACCTGTTTGCAAGATACGAGGTTCTGGGAATTCACAAAGGACTTTATATCGGAATCGCAGAATACGGATTCTATATTGTGGTATGTGTTGGATTGTTTGCCATATCCAGCGTGCTGGCAGAAAAGAAATTAAGTGTATAAAATATGGAAGGTACAGTCTGTTAAATCGGATTGTATCTTCTTTTTTAATTTTACAACTGTCTTGTCATATGTAAAGTCTTGTGCTATAATGGTCAGCAATTAACGATAAAAATTTAACAATTCAGGATAAGTGAGGGAATAGAAGATGACAATTGTGGAAGAAATCCAGAAATTGAAGCAAGAAAAAAATGCAGTCATTCTGGCACATTATTATGTAAGGCCGGAGATTCAGGACATTGCCGACTACATCGGAGATTCTTTTTATCTGAGTAAGGTTGCAGTTGGATTGAAAGAGCAGACTATCGTATTCTGTGGCGTTTCTTTTATGGGAGAGAGTGCGAAGGTACTGAACCCGGAGAAAACCGTATTGATGCCGGATATGCATGCAGACTGTGCAATGGCGCATATGGCAGATGCAGATACGATCCAGAAGATGCGTGATACATATGAAGATCTGGCAGTGGTGTGTTACATCAATTCTACTGCAGAATTGAAGACACATTCCGATGTATGTGTGACATCTGCCAATGCAGTGAAGATCGTAAAAGAACTTCCGAACAAGAATATTTTCTTCATTCCGGACAGAAACCTGGCGCATTTTGTGGCAGAGCAGGTACCGGAGAAGAACTTTGTATACAACGAAGGCTATTGCCCGATCCATGAGAAGATGCAGGTGGAAGAGATCAAAAAAGCAAAGGCACAGCATCCGAATGCAGAAGTATTGTCCCATCCGGAATGTCCGAAAGCAGTGCTGGAGATTTCCGATTATGTGGGAAGTACATCCGGGATCATTGATTATGCAGCAAAAAGCGAAAACGAAGAATTTATTATCTGTACGGAAAATGGAGTTCGCTACAAACTGGAAAAGGACAACCCGGGCAAGAAGTTTTATTTTACAGAGACAGAGCCTGTCTGCACAGATATGAAGCTGATCACATTAGAAAAAGTCCTTCACGTCTTAAAAACAGGAGAGAATGAAGTGCATTTGAGTGAAGCATTGAGAACGGACTCCAGAAAACCATTGGAAAAAATGCTGGAGCTGGCAAAATAGAGTGTCTTTTTGAAAAAAGAGACCTGCCGAAAGGAAAGAGAGTATTATGAAGAAAAAAGCAGATGTTGTCATCGTTGGAACCGGTGTAGCGGGATTGTTTTCGGCGTTGAATCTTCCGGATGACAAAGAAATCATCATGATCACGAAATCAGATGCCGAGAGCAGTGATTCATTTCTGGCACAGGGCGGAATCTGTGTACTCCGGGATGAACAGGATTATGACAGCTATTTTGAAGATACGATGAGAGCCGGTCATTATGAAAACCGGAAAGAATCTGTCGATATTATGATCCGCAGTTCTGGAAAAATCATTGAAGATCTGGTAGGATATGGAGTAGAATTTGAAAAGGACGGAGAAGCGTTTGCCTACACAAGAGAGGGGGCACACTCCAGACCGAGAATTCTGTTTCATGCAGATGTGACAGGAAAAGAGATCACCAGTAAGCTGTTGGCGCGGGTAAGAGAAAAGAATAACGTAACAATTTACGAATATACAACCATGACAGACATTCTTGAGGAAAACGGAAAATGTGCGGGAATCACCGTGAAGACGCAAAGTGGTGAAGAGTCCTCTATTTATGCAGATTATACCATTCTGGCAAGTGGAGGAATCGGCGGGTTGTACCAGCATTCCACAAATTTTCCGCATCTGACAGGAGATGCACTGGAAGTGGCGAAAAAACATCACATCCGTCTGGAGCATCTGGATTATGTACAGATCCATCCGACTACATTGTATTCGGAAAAGCCGGGCAGACGATTCCTGATCTCCGAATCCGTCCGTGGGGAAGGCGCACTTCTCTATAATAAAAACATGGAGCGTTTCGTAGATGAACTGCTTCCGCGAGATGTGGTGACCAGGGCAATCCGGGAACAGATGGAAAAGGATGGAACAAATTTTGTGTGGCTGTCCATGGCGCCGATCGAGAAAGAGACGATATTGAGTCATTTTCCGAATATTTACGAGCATTGCCTGGAGGAAGGCTATGATGTTACAAAAGAGTGCATTCCGGTCGTTCCGGCGCAGCACTATTTTATGGGCGGTATCTGGGTAGACAAGAACAGCCACACGTCCATGCCGCAGCTGTTTGCAGTGGGAGAGACAAGCTGCAACGGTGTGCACGGAGCGAACCGTCTGGCAAGCAACTCTCTTCTGGAGAGTCTTGTATTTGCAAAAAGAGCGGCAAATCTTATCAAAGAGCAATGGTGCCTGGAAAAAGAACAGGCTGTATAAAATGAAAGAATAGATGAAACATAAAGGAGAAACCAGATGAATCAGATTACAATGAAGCTTCAGGCAGATCACCTGATCTTAGAAGCGTTAAAAGAAGACATTTCCAGTGAAGATGTGACAACCAATTCAGTGATGAAAGAGGCAGTGGCAGGTGAAGTAGACCTGATCTGCAAACAGGATGGAATTATTGCGGGACTGGAAGTATTTGAGCGAGTGTTTGCACTTCTGGATCCGGATACAAAGGTCGAATTATACTGCAAAGACGGAGAGGAAGTAAAAAATGGACAGCTTATGGGAAAAGTCAAAGGAGATATTCGCGTCCTTCTTTCCGGAGAACGTGTTGCCTTGAACTATCTTCAGAGAATGAGTGGAATCGCGACCTATACCAATTCTGTTGCAAAACTTCTGGAAGGAAGCAAGATCAAACTTCTGGATACCAGAAAAACAACGCCGAATATGCGTATTTTTGAAAAATATGCAGTTCGTGCAGGCGGCGGCTACAACCACCGTTACAACCTTTCTGACGGTGTGTTGTTAAAAGACAATCACATCGGAGCAGCGGGAAGCGTGACAAAAGCGGTGCAGATGGCAAAAGAGTATGCACCGTTTGTCAGAAAAATTGAAGTAGAAGTAGAAAATCTGGATATGGTAAAAGAAGCGGTGGAAGCCGGCGCAGATATCATCATGCTGGATAATATGTCACCGGAGGATATGAAAAAAGCAGTGGAGCTGATCGACGGAAGAGCCCAGACAGAGTGCTCCGGAAATGTGACAAAAGAAAATATCGCGCGTCTGACAGAGATCGGAGTTGACTATATTTCCAGCGGTGCGTTGACACACTCCGCTCCGATCCTGGATATTTCTTTAAAGAATCTGCATGCAGTGGAATAAAGATGCAGAAAAAGAAAGAGAGGAACAGTATTTATGACAGGTTCTGAACGCAGAGATCAAATCATAAATCAGATTAAAAAAAGCAGTATTCCGGTATCTGGGGCGCAGCTTGCAAAAGAATTTGATGTCAGCCGGCAGGTGATCGTGCAGGATATTGCGCTGATCCGGGCAGCGGGACATGAGATCATATCCACAAACCGGGGATATCTTCTGAATACTCCACATTCCGTGAACCGGATCTATAAAGTGAATCACACGGATGAAGAGTTGGAAGATGAGCTGTGTACGGTAGTGGATCTGGGCGGAAAAGTGGTGAACGTGATGGTCAATCACAGGGTGTACGGTCACATGGAGGCAGAGATTAACATTACATCCAGACGAAAAGTGATGGAGTTTGTAGAGGATATTAAGCGGGGAAAATCAAGTCCTCTGAAAAATATTACCTCCAATTATCACTATCATCTGATCGAGGCAGATTCCGAAGAGACACTGGATCTGATCGAAGAGGCATTACGGCAGAAAAAATTTCTGGTTGAAGTGGCCGCCGGGTCGTAATAAGACAAATTTTTAAAAGGTGCAATCTTGACTTATCATTCCGGCTGTGATACGATTTTCAACGAGAAAGTGTGTATTTTATACACATATCTGGTAGAAAAATCATACGGAAAATGCAAAGACGGAGAGAGTAGGTTATCCGAAATTTTACAGAGAATTCCCGGAAGATCCGAGAAAGGATCCGATGCTGAGAGGGATGAACGGAAGATGATCGAACATGGCTCCCGAGCGGCGCAGCAAGCATGATGTGAACTGCGATGGGTTCGCCCTTTACAGCGAGAGAGTGTTTTTGGCAGCACTCACAGAGGTTTCAGCCGTGAGGCTGAGATAAATCAGAAGTGGTAACACGGTATTCACCCGTCTTCTTGGCAGCAGGAAGACGGGATTTTTTATGAAGGAGAGAAGAGAGATGGCAGACAAGAAACCATATTATATCACAACAGCGATTGCCTACACATCAGGCAAACCGCATATTGGAAACACTTATGAGATTATTCTGGCTGACGCGATCGCAAGATACAAGAGAAGTCAGGGATACGATGTATTTTTCCAGACAGGAACTGATGAGCATGGTCAGAAGATCGAGCTCAAAGCAGAAGAGGCGGGAGTAACACCAAAAGAATTTGTAGACAATGTTTCCGGAGAAATCAAGAAAATCTGGGATCTGATGGATACTTCTTATGACAAATTTATCCGTACAACAGACGAAGATCATGAAAAACAGGTACAGAAGATCTTTAAAAAACTGTACGATCAGGGAGATATTTACAAAGGTCACTATGAAGGAATGTACTGTACTCCATGTGAATCTTTCTTCACAGAATCACAGCTTGTAGACGGCAAATGTCCGGACTGCGGACGTGAAGTACAGCCGGCAAAAGAGGAAGCATACTTCTTTAAAATGAGCAAATATGCAGACAGACTGATCGAGCATATCAATACACATCCGGAATTCATTCAGCCGGTATCCCGTAAAAACGAGATGATGAACAACTTCTTGCTTCCGGGACTGCAGGATCTGTGTGTTTCCAGAACATCATTCAAATGGGGAATCCCGGTAGACTTCGATCCGAAACATGTAACTTACGTATGGCTGGATGCGCTTACAAACTATATCACAGGAATCGGATACGACTGCGATGGAAACAGCACGGAGCAGTTTCACAAATTATGGCCGGCAGATCTTCATCTGATCGGAAAAGACATCATCCGCTTCCATACGATTTACTGGCCAATCTTTTTGATGGCACTTGATCTTCCGCTTCCAAAACAGGTATTCGGACATCCATGGCTGCTCCAGGGTGACGGAAAAATGAGTAAATCCAAAGGAAACGTTCTTTATGCAGATGAACTGGTGGATTTCTTTGGAGTAGATGCAGTTCGTTATTTTGTCCTGCACGAGATGCCGTTTGAAAATGACGGAGTGATCACATGGGAACTGATGGTAGAGCGCATGAATTCGGATCTTGCAAATACACTTGGAAATCTGGTCAACAGAACCGTTTCCATGACAAATAAATATTTCGGCGGAACTGTAACAGATAAAGGTGTGGCAGAAGAGGTTGATGCAGATCTGAAGGCAGTGACAGAAAGCACACCAAAAGCAGTCGAAGACAAGATGGAAGAGCTGCGTGTGGCAGATGCAATGACAGAAATTTTCAATCTCTTCAAACGCTGCAACAAATATATTGACGAGACAATGCCATGGGTACTGGCAAAAGATGAAGCAAAAAAAGACCGTCTGGAAACAGTTCTCTGGAACCTCATTCAGAGCATTTCCCGCGGGGCAGAGCTTTTGGAATCCTTTATGCCTTCTACAAGCAAGAAGATTCTGGAACAGCTTGGAAATGGTCATGTAACAGAAAAACCGGAAATCCTCTTCGCAAGACTGGATCTGGAAGAAGTTCTGAAAAAAGTAGAAGAGCTGCATCCACCGGTTGAAGAAGAAAAAGAAGAGGAAGATGTGATCGATATCGAAGCAAAACCAGAGATCACATTTGACGATTTTGGAAAAATGCAGTTCCAGGTCGGAGAAATCATTGCCTGCGAAGAAGTGAAAAAATCCAGAAAACTCCTTTGCTCACAGGTGAAGATTGGAAGCCAGGTAAAACAGATCGTATCCGGAATCAAAGGTCATTACACAGCCGAAGAAATGGTCGGAAAGAAAGTGATGGTTCTTGTAAATCTGAAACCGGCAAAACTGGCCGGAGTATTATCCGAAGGAATGTTGTTATGCGCAGAAGATGCAGAAGGAAATCTCGCATTGATGACACCGGAGAAAACAATGCCGGCAGGAGCAGAGATCTGCTAAGAAAATAGAGAAAATGAATAGATCCCCCCGGATTTCAGGAGAAAGAAACCTGAAATCCGGGGGATGTGTTTTGCAAAAATTATTTAGCCTCTTCAATCCATTGTTTTACAGCTTCAACATCAACCCCGGTCAGCTGAGCAATCTGCTCCAGGGAGTTGCCAGACTGGAATAAACGTAAGGCAATTTCCTGAGCCATTTGCATACGACCAAGATCAAGCCCCTCCTTAATGCCCTCCTCAACGCCCTCTTCATATAAATCTTTCTCATAAGCCTTTTGATTAAACGATGTCAGAACCATACTGATTACCTCCGCTTTATGCTTCACCAGTACATCCCGAAGAATTTCCTTTTCAATGCAGATATCCACCGCTTTCGTGACAGCGTGCCTCGGATCACTCGTTTTCTTACACTGAATCCTTACCGTATCCACAAAAAAAGAATACTCTTTCAGCCGCTGGCATTTTTCCATAAGCGCAAGGTTATGTCCGTAATTGATATTCAGCATCACTGCGGTACACTGCAGACAAGGCTGCCGATTATCGGATACAGATTCAAATGCATCTGTCAATCGAAGAATCGTCTCATCCGGTTGTTCTTTGGTGCCGTTATAGAACACAAAGTATTGAGGAATCGGCAGCTTCTTCAAAGTGCTGCTGTATAAATTGATGTTTTCCGTCTCGACGTATCCATCATACAACCTGGCGAGATAGATCAGTCCGCGCAGTGGCATATTTGGATTATACGTGCTCTGATGCTCATAGAGATTCAGTGTCCCGCCGATCAGGAATGAAATATCATTTTTCATAGAGAGATAAACAGCGTCCTCCAGTGTATTAACTTCAAGATCATTCGGATTTTCATAGCAGGTATTATTCAATGCATTGTATAGATCCAAAAGATCCTTCTTGTTATTGAAAACCAGACGAAAAAGCCGATCCTTATATTTGTGATTCGGGACAGGGTGTTTCTGGTGATTTCTTTTTTTATTTTTTCTCATGTACTTTCCTCCATTATAAAAAACTTATCCTGTAGATGCAATCTTCTTATTCTTGTGTTCGGCTAAAAATAACTGAAAATCTGGCGAAACGCCGAAAAACAGACAGCTTCTAAAAGACAGAAGCCAATGCTGTACAGACGACAGCTAAAAAGTAAATTCATTATATCCGGTTCGGATTATAATAACAATACGCAGATTATACAAAATAAATATTCAGAAAATTCTGATAAAAAACAATAATTTAAAAATTATTTTAATAAAATATAAAAAGTGTGTTGACAAATAAAAGAGATAGTGTTATTATTAAGTCAATCCAAAAGAGATACAACAATCACACATCTCAAAAGGATATTTAACTAAAGAGCGATTCTTAATTTAGTAAGTAGTCGTTCTGTTAGATTAAAAATAAACAAACTAAGGAGGCAGAGGTCCAATGGACAGTATATCATCAGTTATATTTCAATATGTCAGTGGTACGGTAGATGCAGGTTCCTGTAAAAGAGACCTTTACCACGAAAGATAAGATCCAGTAAAAGTGAATGAAAAGATCAAATCGAAGAGATTGTAAAGCTGGATGAAAATGAAAAGATTCGACATCTACAGACGTATTGAATATAGATACCACATGTAGCCAAAGTTCCCGAACATGTGTAAAGAAACATGGATAAGGAATATCAGTTTTATATGAAGCACCCCCAGTTATAGAAAGAATAATCAAATAGGATGTTGGAATATCGTCAGATGATACTGCAGCAGCCGAAAGGTTATAGAGAGAATAACTGAAGAGAGGACTTTCATGATAGGATGATACCGATACCGAGTCGGATTTAGGTTATAGATATTGTTAAATTGAAGAACAGGAGGTTTCATATAAGCCAGTCTTAGTGGACAGACTGCTATATCAATTAACAAGTGTAAAGGTCTTACAGGAACAGAATCGAGATAGTTCCTTCGATTTATAAAATATGAAAAATTTAAATACAATATAAAATGCATCTTCAATGTTAATTGAGGGTGCATTTTTTTGACATTACGGGAGTCATATGGTAAACTAGAACAAACTAGGCAATGAAGAGAAATATACCTATAGGGTACAGACTAAGTATAATGAGGTGAGCATAGTGGACAAGTATGAATATAAGTTGAAGACAGAACAGATGCTAAAACTTATGGAAAACGGTGCATACAACAGAGCCGCTGAGATTGCTGACAGCATTGATTGGAAGCGTGTCAGAAATATAAATATGCTGTTAAACGTCAGCAATATATATGAGAAGATCAGAGATTACCGTAAGAGTTTTGGAGTTCTGAGAGCTGCCTATCATAGAACAGAGGGGAGCAGAAAGATATTATATCGCTTGTGTACTCTTGCGATAAAGGTTGGAAATCTGGAAGAGGCGATCGACTATTATGATGAATACGTACAGGCTGCGCCAAAAGATCCCAATCAGTACATCTTAAGATACCGCCTGTTGAGAGCACGGAGAGCTCCGATCGAGCAGCAGATCCGTGCGTTGGAGCAGTTCAAAAAAGCAGAGTATGTCGAAGAGTGGGCATACGAGCTGGCCAAGAGATATGAAGAAGCCGGGATGACAGCCGAATGTCTGGAAGAGTGTGATGATCTGATTCTGTGGTTCAGCGAAGGCAAGTATGTATACAAGGCTATGGAGCTGAAGATGCGATACAAGCCATTGACTCCGCTTCAGCAGGAAAAGTATGACAGAAGGCTGGAAGAAGCAGAAAAATCTTCAGAAAGAGAAGCGGAAAAACTGATTGATCTGGGCAGAATAAAAGCTGAGGAAGAAGAAAAGCGGAGAAGAGAGCAGGAAGAAGCTGCCCGCTATACAGAGGATATGCTGGAGCGTTCAGAGCAGATCGCAGAGTCGGAGAATGCCGAACTCAGTGAGGAGGAAGTGGCAGAGCAGCTGAAAAAAGCGGAGCCGCCGAAGAAGAAGCTGGGTGATACGATGAAGCTTGGCGAGGCACTTCAGAATCTTTTCCATACAGAAACAGAAGAAGCGCAGGAGCAGGAAGAGATTGAACTTTCAGAAGAGGATGCGGAAGAGTACGAAGAAGACATCGAAGAATTGGCAGAAGAGGACGCAGGACCGGTGGAAGGTGATGACGAGGAGAGTACAGGGGAAGATGATTGCTCAGATCTGGCAGAAGCGTTGGAAGAGATTGAGTCATTATCAGATCTGGAATTGCTGGATCAAGTGGCAGAGGAAGAAGTGATCGAAGAACCTGTAGAAGAGATCATTGAGGAGACGATCGAGACGAAAGTTAAGGAAGTTGACCTGAAAGAATTAGAAGAGCTGGCAGAACCGGAAACGGCAGATGCAGCAGATGTGGAAGTAATCGAGGAACCTGAAGTAGCAGAAGAGGCTGAGAAGGAAGATATGGAAAAAGAATCTATTAAATTAGAAGAAACAGAAATCAAAGAGGATGAGAGAATAGACGAGCCGGTTGACGATATACTTGATATTGATGATATTCTTGCTGAGTGGGAAGCCGCAGAGGGCGGTGTTGAACCGGAGGAAGTTCCGGAAGTGAATGAAGAGGATGTAGAGCAGATCGAGCGCAAGCCAAAGAGCCCGATCTTATCCCCGGATATCCAGAGGATGATCGATGAGATCGAAGGTGTGATTCCGGAAGAAGAGAGTGAGGAGATTCCGGTACACACGAGCACTCCTGTTGCACCTCCTGAGAATAAGGAGGAAGCAACAGAAGAGCTTAGAATGGAATCAGAAGAGCTGACTCTGGATGTTGACAGTGCAGAAGATTATGAAGACCTTCTGACAGAAGATGCAGCAGAGGAGTTGGAAGAGGAATTTGAAGAAGAACTGGATTATGAGGACGATTACGAATCGATTGCAGCAGGACTGCAGGAAGAGTTCAAGCCGACGCTGAGTGATGAACCGGACGATCGTGAGATCCCGGATGAAGAGCCTGTTGAGTCGGATATTCTGAGTTCTACGACACCGCTGAGCAGAAAAGAGACAGCGAAGCTGATCGCGACAGGAAAGACTGCACCGCTTCCGATGGATGAGATTGCAGATGCATTATCGATTTCCGATACAGGATTTTTGGTACACAGCCGCTATGACCTGTCCGGACAGGGCGCAAAAAGAGCAGGGCTGACAGAAGAGCAGAAGAAGCTGTTCTCCTACTTTGTTCCGGTGCGCGGCATGAGCGAACAGCTTGTGGATGTTTTGGAGCAGGACCGCAACTGTACGAACAGAAGAGGTACATCCAATACAGGCAACCTGCTGATCGTCGGAAACAAAGGCAACGGAAAGACGGTTCTTGCGGTTGATGTGGTCAAAGCGATCCAGAAGCAGAGAAAGATCCGTCAGGGAAGAGTTGCGATCATCACCGGAGAAGCGCTGAATAAGAAGAAGATCAGTGATATCATTGCCAAGCTGTACGGTGGAGCGCTGATCATTGAAAAAGCAGGAAAATTAAGTGAAAGAACGGTTGCGAAGCTGAACAAGGCAATGGAAAAAGATACCGGAGAGATGCTGATCGTGCTGGAAGAGCAGAGAAAGCCGCTTGACCGTATACTTTCCTCAAACAGAGAGTTCAGAAAGAAATTTACGAGCAGATTGGAAGTCCCGATCTTTGTAAATGATGAGCTGGTTACATTTGGTCAGACTTACGCACAGGAGAATGGATATCGTATCGATGAGATGGGAATCCTGGCGTTGTACAGCAGGATTGATGCGCTGCAGAGAGAAGATCACGCAGTGACAGTAGCGGAAGTAAAAGACATTATGGATGAGGCGATGTCGCATTCACAGAAGGTATCCGCCAAGAAGCTTGTAAAGCGAGTTCTTGGAAAGAATACAGATGATGCAGACCGCATTATTTTGACAGAAAAAGACTTTAATATTTAAATGGAAAGTGGAGGAAAGAGATTTCTTCCACTTTTTTTGAAAATATATACAAAAAAATAAAAAAGAAGTCCTTGGAAGAATTAGAAAATTATACAAAAAACGAAAGAATGTGAGGAGATATTATTGCGCTTTTTATGTCAAACAGGTGAGGATTTGTTACATATTGTGTACTGTTATCAAAATTAGGGAATTATTGTATAAAAAGGCGTTATATGTTGAAAAACGTAGAGAAATGTAGTAAATTTAAATAGATAGACGATGTTTATGAAATTTTTATAAACATCAGGGATTGGGGATGGAAGAGGATAAGGATATTATCCAATGTTTGAAAATAAGTAACACTTAGGAGGAGAGTTTTGTGGGAAAGAGTTTGAATCAAGCAAAAGCAAATGCGGTTCGATACACGAAGAAGAAGGTTGAGCACTGGCAGGTTGTTTCCCTTGCGCTGGCCGGATACGACGCAGTTTCTATTGTGATTGCATTTTTTCTGGCACTGTGGTTTCGGTTTGACTGCAGATATTCTATGATCCCAAAGGAATTTTTGGGAGCATACCTTAAATTTATTGGTATTTATGTCATATTTTCGTTATTCGTATTTTGGCGTCTACGTCTGTACAACAGTATCTGGAGATTTGCAAGCTATAGTGAGTTAGTACGTATGATAGTTGCAACAGGTATTTCAAGTTTGTTTCATTGTACAGGTATGACGCTTTTTTTTGGCAGAATGCCGCTTTCGTATTATTTTTTCGGAACGGTGATCCAGTTTGGTATGACGCTGATGGTACGTTTTGCCTATCGTTTCGTTTTACTGGAGAGAAGTAAGCGGCGTAAAACGGAAGAGATCGCAAAAGCAAAGCGGGTACTTCTGATCGGGGGCGGAAAGGCCGGTCAGATCATCCTGCGGGATATCAAGACCGCAAAAGAGCTGAAGGATATTGTCTGCTGTATTATTGACGATAATCCGAATAAATGGGGAAGATACATCGAAGGTGTGCCGATCGTCGGCGGTCGGGACGATATCTTATCGTGTGTGGAACGCTATAAGATCGACAAGATCATTGTAGCAGTACCGAGTGCTACGGCAGAGGAAAAAAGAGATATTCTGAACATCTGTAAAGAGACGGGATGTGAGCTGAAAAACCTGCCGGGCGTGTATCAGTTCCTGACCGGAGAGGTCAAGGTGAGCGCTCTGCGGGATGTCGACGTGGAGGAGCTGCTGGGACGGGAGCCGATCAAAGTAAATATGGAAGAGATCCATGCGTTTATTCATGGCAAAAAGGTGATGGTGACCGGAGGAGGCGGAAGCATCGGATCCGGACTTTGTCGTCAGATCGCATCGTATCAGCCGAAACAGTTGATCGTGTTTGATATTTATGAAAACAATGCATATGATATTCAACAGGAATTGAAAAAGAAATATCCGGATCTGGATCTGGTGGTCCTGGTTGGTTCCATTCGGGATTCTAGAAGGATCAATGCGGTATTTGAGACGTATCGGCCAGAGGTGGTGTACCATGCAGCTGCTCATAAACATGTACCGCTGATGGAAGACAGCCCATGCGAATCCATCAAAAACAATGCGATCGGAACGTATAAGACGGCCTATGCGGCGATGATGAACGGCTGTCAGAGATTTGTTCTGATCAGCACGGATAAGGCGGTCAATCCGACGAATATTATGGGAGCGAGCAAGCGTCTGTGCGAGATGATCATCCAGTCCTTTGATCGTATGATCAAAGAGGGGACACCGGAAAAGCTGCCAATCCTGTATGCCCATGCAGATGATGAAGACGGAGCAATGGTGCAGCAGGAATTCCCGAAAGATATCAAGACAGAGTTTGTGGCAGTCCGTTTTGGAAATGTGCTGGGAAGCAATGGTTCTGTGATCCCGCTGTTTAAAAAACAGATCGAAGAAGGCGGACCGGTCACGGTGACTCATCCGGATATTATCCGTTATTTCATGACGATTCCGGAAGCGGTCAGCCTTGTCCTGCAGGCAGGGACATATGCGCATGGTGGGGAAATCTTTGTATTGGATATGGGAAGTCCGGTGAAGATCGATACTTTAGCAAGAAACCTGATCAAGCTGTCAGGATTGAAACCGGATGTCGATATCAAGGTGGAATATACGGGATTAAGACCGGGAGAAAAGCTCTATGAAGAGAAACTGATGGCAGAAGAAGGCCTGAAGAAGACGAGGAACGAACTGATCCATATCGGATGTCCGATTCCGTTCGAAGTCGAAACGTTTTTAGAAGATCTGCAGATTTTGATGGATATGGCGTATGTAAATGCAGAGGATATCCGTGAAAAAGTGGCTGAGATCGTGACAACTTATCATCCGGCAGGGGAACATGGAAGCGAGAAAAAGGGCGAAGTGTATGAGAGACTGCTGGGGGAAGAAAGTGTGTAAAAAGGCAATATAGGAGTAGGACATATGTCAATTGATAAAAAGAGAATTGGAAAAATATTGAAAGTGACAGCAATTGGCACGGGAGCCACTTTTTTGGGATTGAATATGATTGCAAAAAAGAAAAAAGGGGATTCTGTTTTTGAAAAAGAAGAAGATCAGAAAAATCCTTTTGCTGGGAAAAAAGTCGTTTTTGTAGAAGATGAAAGCGATGAAGAGAATGCAGATGGTGTCAGAGGGCATTTGGAAGCAGTTGGAGAAACTAAAAAAAGTAAAGGAATTTATGACAGATACATTAAGAGAGCCATAGATGTTGTGCTCTCTTTTGGTGGATTAGTGGTCTTATCTCCTATTTATGCGGGAATTGCAATTGCAATTAAAATAGATGATCCAGGTCCGGTCTTTTTTACACAGAAAAGAGTGGGACAGAATAAAGAATTCTTCAAAATCCATAAATTCCGCAGTATGAAAATGAGTACTCCACATGATGTGCCAACCCATATGTTAGGAGATCCGGATCAGTACATTACAAGAGTTGGAAAATTCTTAAGAAAACACAGTCTGGATGAGCTTCCGCAGATTTGGGATATTTTCATCGGAAATATGTCTGTGATCGGACCTCGTCCTGCTCTTTGGAATCAGGATGTGCTGATTGCAGAACGTGAGAAATACAATGCCAATGATGTAAAACCAGGTCTGACAGGCTGGGCGCAGATCAACGGAAGAGATGAGCTGGAAATTCCTGTGAAAGCGAAATTAGATGGAGAATATGTGGAAAAAGAGAGTTTATTCTTTGATATCAAGTGCTTTTTGGGAACGATTGGTAAAGTGGCGAAGGATGATAGCGTGGTTGAAGGTGGAACCGGAGAGATGAGCAAACATAAAGATAAAGCTTTAATCATAACAAATCATTCGTATATGCTTTATCAATTTCGAAGAGAATTGATTCAAAAGATGCAAGAAAATTATGAAGTGGTAATTAGTATGCCTTTTGTTGGACATGAAGAAGATTTTATAGAGATGGGCTGTAAATGTATTAAAACAGATGTAAATCGTCGTGGTATTAACCCATTTACAGATATTAAACTATATAAAACATATAAACAGTTATTAAAAACGGAAAAACCAGATATGGTTATTACATATTCTATAAAACCTAATATATATGCAGGATTTGCTTGCAGATATTTAAAGATCCCGTATTGTGTAAATATTCAAGGATTGGGAACCGCATTTCAAAAGGAACCGATTGCTACAGTTGTTACACTTATGTATAAAATAGCTTTGAAAAAAGCTAAGGTTGTATTTTTTGAAAATCAAGGTAATGCAGATGAGTTTGTGAAAAGGCACATTATAGCAAAGCATAAGGAAACGGTTTTAAATGGAGCAGGAGTGAATTTGAATTTTTATGAATATCAACCTTATCCAGATGAAGAACAGGGAATTCATTTTTTATTTCTAGGAAGAATAATGAAAGAAAAAGGAATAGATGAGTTATTTTCTGTTGCAAAGAAGCTAAAAAATAAATATGGTAAGAAGATAGTGTTTGATCTTGTTGGTTTTTTTGAAGATGAGTATAAGGAAGTTGTAGAACAGTTAATGGCAGATGATGTAGTAATTTTTCATGGATTTCAGTCTGATCCGAGACCTTATTATACAATGAGTCATTGCATTATTTTACCAAGCTATCATGAAGGGATGAGTAATGTACTTTTAGAAGCAGCATCTACAGGCAGAGCAGTAATTACAACGAATATTCCAGGATGTAAAGAAGCCGTTGATGATGGTATCAATGGTTATCTGTGTAAAAAGATGGATATAGAAAGTCTTGAAGTTTGTATAGAGAAATTTATACGGTTAGATCGTGAAGAACGTAAGAATATGGGGATTGCTGGAAGACAGAAAATGGAAAAAGAATTTGATAAAAAAATGGTAGTTCAGGATACGTTAGATACAATTGAGTGTTAAGCGTTTGGTTTAAAGCAGATGATAAAAAGGAGTATCAGATATGTTTTCACAATATATTCTAATACTAATTTGGATAGGGTTTATGGCAATCATGTCCAATTTAATATACATGAAGCGATTTGAGTTAGTATGTGGAGAAAAAGTAGAGCGATACAGATGGCTATTTGCAATTCTTATATTTGTTCCAATTGTTTGGATGGCAGGTAACCGGGGGTGGTTTGCTGATACAGGACTTTATATTACAAACTATCAAGAAATGCCGAGTAATCTTTTAGAGTTGCCGAATTATGTTGCAAATGTAACGAAAGACAAAGGATTTTCAGCATTGTCTGTTATATTAAAGACTATTCTTGGTTCAGAATACACGCCATATCTTATGGTATTGGCTGTTTTTCAGGGAATATCTCTTGTTTGTTTTTTTAGAAAATATTCTCCAGATTATATTTTGTCTATCTTTTTATTTATAGCATCAACAGATTATCTTTCATGGATGTTTAATGGACTACGCCAATTTATGGCAGTTACCATTATTTTGTTTGCAACACCATTAATGTTAAAGAAAAAATATTTACCATTAATTTGTGTGATTTTGTTAGCATCTACAATGCATCAATCGGCCTTATTGATGATTCCGTTTGTTATAATTGCTCAAGGTGAGGTATGGAATAAAAAGACACTTTTATTTATAGTAGCGACACTATTAGCGGTTGTGTTTGTCGATCAATTTACTAATATATTAGATGATACCTTATCGGGCACACAATATGTGAATGTAGTAAGTGATTATACATCATGGAATGATGATGGAACAAATCCACTTAGAGTTGCGGTTTATTCTATACCTGCAATTTTATCCTTATTAGGAAAAAAACGAATTCAAGCAGAACATAATTTAGTGATAAATTTTTGTACTAATATGTCAATTATATCAATGGGACTTTATCTTATATCGATGGTGACTAGTGGGATATTTATAGGACGTCTCCCAATTTATTGTAGTTTATTTGGATATATTTTATTACCTTGGGAGATTAAGAAGATGTTTACATGGGAATCCAGAAGAATCGCTTATATCGGGCTCGTTGGTGCATATCTAGTATTTTATTATTATTCAATATTTCTTGCTTGAAAGGGGATTTATGAGAACAAAATTTAGTATTATTGTACCAATTTATGGTGTGGAAAAATATTTAGAGAAATGTATAAATAGTGTTCTTGATCAAAGCTATAATAATTATGAATTAATTCTTATTGATGATGGTTCACCAGACCGTTGTCCATTAATTTGTGATGAATATGCAGATAAAGATGAGCGTATTCTGGTCTTTCATAAAAAAAATGGTGGTGCATCATATGCAAGAAATATAGGAATAGAGCAAGCAACAGGAGACTATATCTTATTCCTTGATGGAGATGATTATTGGTTGGAAATAGATTTACTGGAAAAGGTAAATGAAAGAATCAACCAATTCAATTCTGATGTCATATGTTTAAATTATAAAAAAGTTTATAGCAGTGGAAAAGAATATAAGTATTTTTCTGCAGATACAGATATGCCAGAAAAAAAGATGGGAGAATCATCAGTACAGTATATGATTCAGAATGCTATTTGGACGTCTGCTCCGTGGAATAAAGTTATAAAGAAAAGTTTATTTTCGAAAGGAAATTTGAATTTTATTAAAGGAATTACATCAGAAGATTTAGATTGGTGTGCAAGGCTAGCTGTTTTAGCGACAACTTATGATTATATAGAAAAACCATATGTAGGATATCGACAAAGAGAAAGCTCGGTTTCTAAAGCAATGACATATGATAAAGTATGCTGTCTTCGCAACAATATTTTTAGGATAGAGGAAATGGTTGCGAAAGTACAAGGAGAAAAAAAGGAACTACTCATACAATATTTTTCTTATCAATATGGAACATTATTGCTTAATATAGCGTTATTACAATCATCAACACAGAGAAAACAAATTTGTAAAGAGATTAAGTATTTGTGGAAGGTGTTAGGATTTTCAAAAAGCAAAAAAATAAAAATGCTTAAATTTTTTGGAATGTTTTTTGGTATTGGCGGAACAGTAGAGATATTACATTTAATGGAATGCTTAAAGCGAGGAAAAAAATGAAAAGAAAAAAAATAACAGTATTTACTCCAACATATAATCGCGCATATTGCCTTCATAAATGCTATGAAAGTATGAAAAGACAAACGAGCAAAGATTTTGAGTGGCTGATTATTGATGATGGATCTTCTGATGGAACAGATGAGTTGGTAAAGGGTTGGATGAAAGAAGAAAAATCTTTTCCGATCCGTTATATTTATAAAAAAAATGGTGGAATGCATACTGCCTATAATGTGGCATATGAGAATATTGATACGGAATTAGCCATGAATATTGATTCTGATGATTATCTGACAGATACAGCGATAGAAGATATATTAAATTTTTGGGAAAAAAATAAAAAAGAGAATGTAGGAGGGATTTATGCCTTAGACCAATATGAAAATGGAGAAATTATTGGCATTTCATTTCCGGAAGATTTAAAAGAATTTCATGGCTGGGGATATAAAACGATTTTTTATAAAAGCAATGGAAAAAAGAAGCAGTTTGTAAACCGTGGAGATAAAAAATTTATAGGCGTGACAGATGTTATTAAACAGTATCCTCCTATTCCTGTCTTTGAAGGTGAAAAATATCACAGTTTGTATTATAAACAACATTTAATTGAACGTGATCATACTATCCTGATTATGAATAAGCCGGTATGTGTTGTCGAATATATGGCAGATGGAAGTTCAAATAATATGTATTCACAATATATAAATAATCCAAAAGGTTTTTGTGATGAACGGCGGTTTGTAATGAAATATGCCCCTACAATAAAATTGAAGTTTGAGGCAGCAGTGCATTACGTTGCAGAAAGTATGATTGCTAAAGATAGTTGTTATATTCAAAATTCCACCAATAAGCTGTGCACAATTTTTGCTACACCTGCAGGCTTTCTTTTGTATTTGCTTATAAAAGGAAAAACAAAAGCAAACAGATAGGTTTAAAGAGAGGGAGAGAAAAAATGAAAATAGCAATTATAGTGCCGTATTTTGGAAAAATGCCAAATTATTTCCAATTATTTTTAAATTCGTGCGCTTCAAATAAAAAATTTGACTGGTTGATTTTTTCAGATGACAAGACAAAATATGATTATCCGGAAAATGTACATTTCATTCATATGACTTTTCAGGAGTGTCAAGAAATAGTACAGACCAAATTTGATTTTCAGATTGAACTTAGACGACCGCAAAAATTATGTGATTATAAATGTGCGTATGGCTTGATTTTTGAACAGTTTTTGCAAGATTACGACTGGTGGGGACATTGTGATTTAGACCAGATATTTGGTGACTTAGAAGCTTTTGTTACAGAGGATATGTTGAGATCTTATGATAAAATTGGTTCACTTGGTCATTTAACTTTATATAGAAATACGTTAGATAATTGTAAGGTATTTATGAGTCCTTTGAACGGGAGAAGTAGATACAGAGAAGTTTTTGAGTCGCAAAAAGGATGTGCTTTTGATGAGTGGCTGCCAGATAATATAAATGAAATTTATATAAACTCAGGACGACCAATTATGCTTGAAAATATGGGAGCAGATGTCAATTCATACTATACGCAGTTTTCACTGACAACATTTGATCTTAAAAAGAGAAAATATATACAAAGTGATATAAGAAATTCTATTTTTATGCTTGAAAAAGGGAAATTGTTTCAGATATATACCGGCAAGACTGGACTTGAAAAGACAGAATACCCATATGTTCATTTGCAAAAACGCAAGATGAAAGATATAAGATCTGATTTTAATGCAAAAGATTATTATATTATACCGAACTGCTTTGTGGATAAAACGAATAATCCTGGAAAATTATTGTTGAAGAGTAAAAAATGGAAAGTATTAAACTATCAGTATTTTAAAGTGAAAGCACAAAGTCTTAGATATAGAATGAAGAGTGGAGACTGGACATTTTCCAGTGTTTTTAAAATGTAAATCATTTTGAAAATCATGATATATAATTTAACAGATATGGTATTTATATGGTTTTTAAAAGATTTGTGATGAAAATGGAGAAAAAGTTTTAAAGTTAGAGGATGCATGAATGATTAAAATTTTATTTTTAATTCACGATTTATCAGTCGGAGGAGCAGAAAAAGTATTAATCAACTTGGTAAATAATATGGATACAACGAAATTCGATATTACGGTAATGACGTTGTTTGGCGGAGGGGTTAATGAGCAATTTCTCTCGCCTAACATAAGACATATTAACTGTTTCAGAAAAGCAATACCGGGAAATTCCCATCTTATGAAAATATTATCGCCGCAGATGCTGCATAAGTGGTTGATTAAAGAGCAGTATGATATGGAAGTGGCTTATTTAGAGGGACCGTCTGCCAGAATTATAAGTGGATGTCCAAATAAAAATACAAAGTTGATTTCCTGGATACATATTGAACAAAAAACAAGAAAGAATGCAGCCAGAGCTTTTCGAAATTATAATGAGTCGAATAAGTGCTACAGACGTTTTGACCGCATTGTCTGTGTATCTGAAACTGTAAAAAAAGATTTTTGCTCTTTATATTCCCTAAATGCTCCTATCGAAGTTCTTTATAATACAAATGAAAGTGAAAAAATTAAAAAACAATCAACGGATGCTGTGCAAGAGGAACTTTTTCGTAAAGATGAAGTGAATATAGTTGGCGTTGGTAAAGTTGTTATCAATAAAGGCTTTGATCGTATGGCAAGAATATTGAAACGCTTGAGGGATAAAGGATATCCTGTACATTGGTATATACTGGGTGTGGGACCTGAGCAGGAGAAAATTGAACGGTATTTGCAAGAAAATAACTTACAAAAATATTTTACGTTTTTAGGATATAAGACGAATCCTTATAAATATGTTGCCCGCTGTGATTTGTTTGTCTGTGCAAGTTTTGCAGAAGGCTTTTCTACAGCAACAACAGAAGCATTAATTGTAGGTACGCCAATTTGCACAGTAGAGGTATCCGGTATGAAAGAAATGCTGGGTAATAATGAATATGGTATTGTGACAAACAACGATGAAAACGCATTATGTGAAGGTATTGAAAAATTGATAAGCAATCCTCAATTATTGAGGTATTACAAAAGGAAAGCGACAGAACGTGGAAAAATGTTCAGTACAGCTTATACTGTAAAAAAGACAGAAGAATTTTTTTATACTTCAGAGGGAGGAATTATTAAGTGAAACTAGATTTGTTAAAATATCTATTATATAAAAATAAAATCGTTAAGCGTGATACAGAAAGTGGCTATATGTTTGCAGAAGGAAACAAGGTCAATCTGAATGCGTGGATAAATCCGGAAAAAATAATGCGGGGGGGGGGTACAAAATGTAGGAGACTGGCTGTCTCTTATAATTGTTGAAAAGGTTGCAGCACAATATGGAATTGATATTTATAAAAAGGTTTCTAAAACAAAGCATTTATATGCAATCGGCTCTATTCTTTTAGGATGGCAAGATGCAACGATATGGGGATCTGGATTTTTGCATGATCCTACAACCTCGAAACTTTTTAATGAATATGCATTTCTACATCGCCACTTTCATAAGACAGATATTCGTGCAGTCAGAGGCCCTGAGAGCAGAAGAATATTGCTTAAAATGGGACTTCCATGTCCAGAGATATATGGAGATCCCGCTTTATTATTGCCATATTTTTACACGCCGCAAAAGCTGGAGAAAAAAGAGTATGCTTTTGTTCCCCATTTTAATGAGTGGGAAAAATATTCGAAGCATGAAAATGTTATTGCAACTTTTAACAATAATTGGAAAGCGTTTGTAGATAAAATATATAGTTCAGAGTTAGTAATCAGCAGTTCTTTACATGGAGTGATTTTGGCAGAAGCGTACGGAAAGCCGGCTGTTTTGATGGAAAATACAGCGACAACGGATTATTTTAAATATCAGGATTATTATACGGCAACAGGGAGAACGAATTTTCCTATTGCATCTTCAATAAATGAAGCTCTCAGCATTCATGTTGAGAAACCAGATAATGACTTGATGAAGAAGCTGCAGCAGGATTTATTATCAAGCTTTCCAGTAGATTTATATGAATAAACATTTGTTAGAAATAACAAGGTATATTAAAAAAAGCGGGTCTGTATGAGAAAGATCTGCTAGAGAAAAAATTGGAGAATAATAGTTTTCTTTCATTGGTAAAATATTTATTTTATCATATTTAAAAATATCATTATATTATAACGAAAATTATAGTGACAAGAGGGAAATGAATATGAAAATATTAGTAGTTGCTGGATATTGCTTACAAGTTAATTCTTCTGCTAATTTATGCCATATTTCTTATATAAAAGGATTGTTAGACGGCGGACATACAGTTGATTTATTGACAGTAAGTAATAAAAATCAAAATATAGATACCGGTATTAAGATACCGAAAGTTCGCAAGCTGTATACATATGAGGCGTCCTTGTATGAACAGCTGGGAGCAAGAAAAAATGCGCAGCATGTTCAAGGGACAGAGGCTGTGATATCTGATTTTGCAAATATACATAAAAAGTCCTTTAAATCGCAAATAAAAGAAAAGGTTCGCAGGCTTTATGGAACTTATGGAACAGATATTATTTGGTATCTTCACGCAAAATGTTGGAAATCAAAAGAAACATATGACTGTGTAATTTCGTTAGCGTATCCGCCGGTCAGTCATAAACTTACAGAAACATTATTAAAGTCAAAGCATTTAATGGCAAAGAAATGGATTCAAATATGGGAAGATCCTTGGTATGCTGATATCTTTGGATTAAGTCACAATGATAAGGTGAAAAAAGAGGAACGCAGACTATTATCTGTGAGCAACAGCGTTTACTATGTAAGTCCTTTGACATTACTGTATCAAAAAAAAGCTTTCCCTGAGTTTTCAGACAAAATGAAATGGCAGCCATTGCCGTCATACTATGAAAGAAAATTAACATCAATAAATTTTGAAACGCTGTGTTTTGGTTATTTTGGTGATTACAGTCCTCACATTCGGAATTTGCAACCTTTTTATAATGCAGCGATAAAAATGGGATTAAATGTAAATATTTGCGGAAATTCATCTTCAAAATTTCAAAGCAAGAAATCAGTTAGAGTCTTTCCAAGAATGGGATTGAAAGAATTAGAAGTATATGAAAACGAAGCGAATATTTTGGTGTTTTTATGTAATTTGAAAGGCGGGCAAATTCCAGGAAAGATATACCAGTATGCAGCTACGAATAAATTAGTGCTGTTCATTTTAGACGGAACGAATGAAGAAAAAGATACGTTGTATAAATATTTTTCGGCTTTTAATCGGTTTATCTTTTGCGACAATAATGAAAAATCTATTGAGCAGACGATATTAAACTTAAAAAACAGAAAGATTGAAAAAAGTTATGTTACGCCTCTTTTAAATTTCACACCGGTGAGTATTATTCAAAATATTCTTGAAGGGAAATAGATATGAGTGGTAAAAATTTAATAAGTATCATAATTCCAATATATAATGTACAAAAGTTATTAGATCGGTGTATTGAAAGCGTAGTTTGTCAAACACATTCGGATTTAGAAATCATTTTAGTTGATGATGGTTCACCGGATGACTGTCCACATATCTGTGATGAATGGGTAGAGAAAGATTCTCGAATCAAGGTGATCCATAAAAAAAATGGAGGGTTGTCAGATGCCCGAAATGCAGGAATGAAGATTGCAAAAGGAGAATTTATTGGATTTATAGATTCTGATGATTGGATTGCACCAGAAATGTATGAGCGATTACTTCATGCAATTATTACAGACCACAGTGATATTGCTGCATGTAATGTAAAAATGGTTTGGGAAAATGATTCGAAGAGTAGGATGCTGACGCAGCAAAACAACTGCATTTTGAATAAGGGACAAGCTCAGTCTGCATTGCTGAACGAGTCAATATTAAAACAACCAGTATGGTATAAACTTTATAGAAGATCTATAATTGAGAACATACCTTTTGAAAAAGGAAAGTATCATGAAGATGTTTTTTGGAGCTTTCAAGCTATTGGTAATGCCAGTTATGTGAGCATTATTGATTATGTGGGATATTATTATTGGCAGCGCAGCGGCAGTATCATGGGTGAAAAATATTCTTTAAATCGGCTGGATGCAGTGGAAGGAAAATGCAAGAGACAGGATTATTTCAGAGAATATTTTCCTGAACTTGAGAGCAAAGGTCTTATAGATTTATGGTTTACCTGTTTGTATCATGGTCAGACTGCGCTAAGAGAGCTTAAGAAAAAGGAAAAAACACAAGCTTTGGAAACTTTAAATGATATAATCAATAAATATCCGATTGATAAGGATGACATAAAAGATTTAAAGAACGTTCATCGCATATGGATTTTGCTGGAGAAGATATCTTTTGTGAAAGCCTGTAAAGTAAGAAATTTATTAAAGATTGGTATATAAGAAAGGGAACAGTATGGAAGAATTAATCAGCATAGTACTTCCTGTTTATAACGGAGAAAAATATCTAAGAGAGAGTATAGATAGTGTTTTGGCACAAACTTATAAAAATTGGGAACTTCTGATTGTAGATGATTGTTCTACAGATTCCTCCGCAGCGATTGCCAAGGAATATGCAAGTAAGGACAGAAGAATTTACTACTACCGAAATGAAAACAATCTACGGCTTCCACGAAATTTGAACAAAGGATTCCGATTAGCAAAAGGCGATTATCTTACATGGACTTCAGATGATAACAAATTTAAGCCAATGGCATTGGAGAAAATGTATGATGCCTTAAAAAATAATCAAGATGCTCAGTTTGTGTTTGCTTCCTGCCGAGTAATTAATAGTGAGGGAGAAGAGATCGAATATATTATGGTTGATGACAAACGGAAGAAACAGATCGTTGGCCATAATGTTGTCGGGGCATGTTTTATGTACACCCGAAAGGCATATGAAGAAGTTGGAGAATATAATCCGGATTTTACTTTAGTTGAAGATTATGATTACTGGCAACGTATTTATGCGAAATTCAATGCTGTAGCAATCAGCGATATTTTGTATGAATACAGATGGCATGATGGTGCATTAACCAGTACAATGAAAAAAGATGCTTTTAATAAGACGCTGGAAAAAATGTTATTGAAAAATCGTCCCCTGTTCGGAAAAATCGATGCAGAATCAAACTATTATTTTTATCAGGGATTATATAATTGCAGAAAAAATTTAGATGACAAAAAAAATCCTTATCAATGGAAGTATAGATGGTATTCTATGATTTTTTTATTTGAACATAAAATTCCAGGAAAAATAAAGCGTATGATTAGAAAGGGAAAGCGATGATTACAAAATTAAAAAAAATCATAAAAAATATGTTGGGGGGGGGTATCAGTGAACTTGAATATTTAGAAGCGCATGGATTTAGGCATGGCAAAAATTTTCAGTATTATAGTGGGCATCCAATTGATTCAAATTGGCCATGGTTAATATCTGTCGGAGATAATGTAATGTTAGCTTCTGATGTGAGAATATTAGCACATGATGCTAGCACAGGATATACAGGAGCTCGCACAAAAATCGGCTGTGTGACAATCGGAAATAATGTTTTTATTGGAGCCGATTCTATTGTGTTATGCAACACGAAAATAGGAGACAATGTGATTGTTGGGGCTGGATCTGTAGTTACAAACGATTTGCCATCAAATGGTGTATATGCGGGAAATCCTGCAAAATATATATGCAGTTTTGAAGAATATAAAAAGAAACATATGGCGAATGTGGCTACGCATCCTTATTTTACAGAACATAAGTGGGATGAGTGGAGTAAAGCAACTCCAGAAGAATGGGAAAAGATGAGAGAAAGATTAAAAGATACATTCGGGTATGTGTGATTAAAGAAATAGTATTACATGAAAGGGAAGAAAAATGGAAAGTAGTTTAGAGCATAAAATAATTCAATCTTTACAGGGATGGCGCGCAATTATGATTATAATGATATTTATTCTACATGTGTGTCCTGATAAAATTCCATTGTTGGCAGGTGGAAATGAAACATTATCATTTTTTGTAATTCTTTCGGGGTTTGTTCTTAGCATATCTAATGTAAAGTATACCTTCTCCATAAAGGGTGTAGTATTATTTGTAAGAAGGCGTATTAAAAAATTTTATCCGTTACATATGCTAATGATTGTTTTATGTGTTTTACTTGATATTTTGACATTTTGTGTTAAACATGATTTTTCAAAGAGTTTAACTTTAATCAGTAAATTTTTTATAGATAGTATTTTGGTGCAGGCATTTATTCCTAAAGAAGAATGGTACTTTTCCTTAAATGGAGTTTCGTGGTATTTGTCTGCTACGGTATTCTTTTATATTATATTTATTCCAGTGTACCATGGTCTGAAAAATATGCAACCTAGAACTCTGAAAAATTTATTGGGGGGGGGGGAGGTATACTATATATAGTTGTGATTATCTTATTGCAAAAGCATAATAATTTTACTTTTTGGACATATATTTTTCCAGTATTTAGAAGCATAGAATTTATTATAGGCATTATTCTTGGTATTCTTTTTTCTGCTGAAAAGAAGTGTGAAAAGAAAAATGGTAATAAATTAATGGCAACTTTGTTTGAATTAGTGATTTTGCTTTTGTTTTTGATAGAGCGTATTTTGTGTGAATATACGACATTATATGAAATTCCACATAATTATAAAAGTATTGTGGGTTTTTTAATTGCAATTGGGATTGTATATGTGTTTGCGCACGAAGCGGGGATATTTTCGAAAGTTATTTCAAATAGAATCTTGATATATATCGGAAATATTAGTTTTGAAATTTACATTATTCATCAAACAGTTATGAAATATTGCGATTTATTTATATATAAGTTCGGTGGTAAAAATTTTAGGATTATATTAATAATTATATCTACGTTAATGTTAGCAACAATATTCCATTACTATGGATGCAATAATAAGAGAAAAAAGGAGAGAAGATTAAATGATTAACTTATATTATCATGGTGGAAGTGCAAATCATGGATGTGAAGCAATTGTACGTTCCACTGCAAAAATATTAAATGTTCCGGTAAGATTATTTACAACTTCTCCAGAAGAGGATATTCGATATGGATTAAAACAAGTTGTGGATATAATTGAAGATAAAGAACAGAGATTAGATAAAAAGTCGGCGTCATATATCTTTAGTGCAATAAGCCATAAGATTACAGGAACAGATTATCAATATATAAAACGTGCGCATAAAGAATTTCTAAAGCAGATTTCCCGTGAAGATATTTGTATGTCTATCGGCGGTGATAATTATTGTTACAATGGCGTAGACAGATTAGGATATTATAATAGAATGCTTCATAAAAAAGGAGCAAAGACCGTTTTATGGGGGTGTTCTATTGAGCCTTCTGTTTTGACAGAGGAAGTTATAAAAGACTTAAAACGGTATGATTTGATTACGGTTCGGGAAACACTTTCTTATGAAGGGTTAAAGAACGCAGGTATAGTAGACAATGTTCTTTTGTGTTCTGATCCGGCATTTCAGCTGGATAAGATAGATGTGGACTTGCCAGAAGGATTTGATAAAAGTAATACGATTGGAATTAATGTCAGTCCGTTGGCTGCATCATGTGGAAACTTAGTAATGGAAAATTATCTGGAATTGATGAAATATATTTTGGAACAGTCTTCAAATAAAATTTTATTAATTCCTCATGTGGTAAAACCAGAGACAAATGATAAAGAGACATTAAATGCTCTGATGGAACAGGTTAAAGACAACAGTCGAGTGGCAATGATTGAGGACTGCAACTGTATGGAACTGAAAGGAATTATTTCCAAATGCAGATTATTTGTAGGAGCGAGAACTCATGCAACGATTGCGGCGTATTCAACTTGCGTTCCTACTCTGGTTGTTGGATATTCTGTTAAAGCCCGGGGAATTGCAAAAGATATTTTTGGAACAGAGGAAAATTATGTTGTTTCTGTCCAGAATTTTACAGACAAAAGCGATTTGGCAAAAGCTTTTCAATGGTTAGAAAAACATGAAAAGCAAACGAAAAATTTTTTAGAAAATAAAATGCCAGAATATTGTCAAAAATCTTTGATTGCAGGAGAGGCTGTCAAAGAACTTGGAGGAATATAATGAAAACGATTGCTATAGTACTTATATCTGTTGCGCTGGCATTATGCCTTGTGAATTATGGTATCGATTATTTTTTCTATTTAAAAAATAAATATTGCCGATTTCATATTGGACGCTGGCAACAGGATGAATGGGAAAAGGCAGTTGAAAAAAGAGCAGTAAAGTGGCTTAAGAAGACGCCAACCGTTAAAATAACAGATAATTCACGTTATATGCTTCTGGATTTCCTGAATGGGAGATATCGAAGTAAAACGATTCAATCGTGGCAAAAAGCAGCGTTAATCCTAGGCCTGCTAGAAAGTCACTCTGAGGCAGAAAAAAAAGCGGCAGAGACGGCAGCAGAAGCGTTGATTGATTCTTCCGGAAATTGGAAAGAATCTCCTGTAGCAGTAGATTGTGGAATGCTTTCTTATGCAATATTAAAAGCTGCTTCGAATCCATTAAAAATAAAACCAGCAATGGATGATTCGATTGCGATTATCAAGGAAAATATAAATGCAGAAGGAATGATCTCCTATACTGCCGGGAAAGATAATCCGGATATGTATGTCGATACAATAGGGCTTGTATGTCCATTTTTGGCTCTCTACGCAAAAGTATTTGAAATCAGCGAATGGGAAGATATCGCTTTTTATCAAATAAAAATGTTCCACCAATATGGATTATATGAAAATACAGCATTGCCAAATCACGCATTTCATATAAAAAGCAAATTGCCATTGGGGGTTTACGGTTGGGGACGCGGTACGGCTTGGTATGTGATTGGACTGATGGATACTTATAAAAATATAAAGAAAAAAGAATACAAAGATTTGCTGGAAGAATGGATTCTTGATGCGGCAGAGAAGTATCTTATTTATCAGAGAGAAGACGGAGGATTTGGCGCAATCCTGCAGCGTACGCAGACGTATGACAGTTCAGCGACAGCAGCGCTGGCATGGTTTTATATGAACTGTTATAAAATATCTTCGGAGGAGAAATATAAACAGATTGCAGAAAAGTGCATGAAAAAACTTCTGTCATGTACTAGAATTACAGGGGCAATTGACTGGTGTCAAGGAGATACAAAAGATATTGGTGTATTTGCACAAACATATGATTTAATGCCGTTTGCACAGGGAATGGCATTGAGAGCACTAAATTTGAAATAAAATAAAGTTAAAATAAGGAAAAATTATGAATAAAAAATCGCGTACAGAATATTCTATCTTGAATATTATGACTGGACTCGGCGGATATATGATTAATACAATTATCGGTCTGATTTGCCGAATGGTATTTACAAGAACACTTGCAGCCGATTATCTTGGAATTAATGGACTTTTCACAAACATTTTGACAATGCTTAGTCTGGCTGAACTGGGGATTGGAAGTGCCATTGTTTTTGCTTTGTATAAACCTCTAGCAGAAAATGACGAAGAGAAGATTGCATCGCTTGTTAAGTTTTATGGAAGTTGCTATAAAGTTATTGGAATTGTAGTTGCGGTGATTGGTGTTTTATTAATGCCATTTTTAAATCTTCTGATTCCAGAACAGCCGAATATAAAAGAAAGTATTTATCTCATTTATGGGTTATATTTGTTTAATACAGCAACTACATATTTTTTCAGCTATAGAAGTTCATTGATTATAGCAGCGCAACAAAATTATATTGTCATAGGTATAAACTATTTTATTGCGATTATCCAGAGTATCATTCAGATGATATGGCTGATTGTCACAAAAGAATATATTGGATATCTGATTATTACTTCCACCGGTACGATGGTATACAATGTGTTGATTTCCTATATCGCTAAACGAAAATTTCCGTATATTGTCAAGAAAAATATAAAGCCTCTGATTCATGAAGAGAAAAGAGAGTTAATTCAAAATGTAAGAGCTTTGGTTGTATGGAAACTATCAGGGCTTCTTGTAAACAGTACAGATAATATCATTATTACATACTTTAGTGGATTGGCAACAGTTGGAATATCGTCGAATTATACATTGCTAACAAATACTTTGAATTCTCTGCTGAATCAGTTTTTTAATGGAATTACGGCAAGCGTGGGAAATCTAAATGCAAGTGAATCAGTTGAGAAAAAAATGCAGATATTTCACACGATTAATCTTGCAAATTATTGGCTTTTTGGATGGGCATCTATCGGAATTTTTGTTGTGTCAACAGATGTTGTGCGTCTGATGTTTGGAGTAGATTATGTTCTTCCAACTAGTATTCCGTTTGTCCTAGCATTAAATTTTTATATGGTAGGAATACAAAATGCAGTATGGACATTTGGAAATACTCTAGGACTATTTAGACAAGGGAGATACCTACAGATTGTCACAGCGGGCATCAATTTGGTATGTTCAATCTGGTTAGGTAAAAAGTGGGGATTATTCGGTATTCTCTTGGCAACAGCAATTGCGAGATTATTTACAGGAACCTGGTATGACTCATTTAAACTGTATAAGTATGGATTTGGAAAAAGTGTTTGGCCTTATTATAGAAAAAGAGTATTTTATTTTGTGCTTTTGATAGTTACAGGAGGTGTCTGTTATCAACTAGGTGGATTAGCAACTTTCACAGCAACAGGTAATCTTGTTTTTAAATTTATCATTTGTTGTATTGTTCCTAATTTAATCTTTGGGATTCTTTTTTATAGAAGTAAAGAATTCCAATATTATAGAAACTTGCTTGGAAGAATTTTAGGGAAGATATATAAGAAAGGAAATTGATATGAAAAAAATTATGTTGGTTTTTGGAACCCGTCCGGAAGCAATAAAAATGTGTCCACTTGTTAATGAATTGAAAAAACGAAAGACAATAGAAACGATTGTCTGTGTAACAGGACAGCACAGACAGATGTTAGACCAGGTTCTGGAGGCATTTCATGTTGTACCCGATTATGATTTGTCTATTATGAGGGAAAAACAAACGTTGTTTGATGTAACAATTAATATTTTGGAACATATTAAACAAGTATTGGAAGAAGTACGTCCTGATGTTGTCTTAGTGCATGGAGATACTTCTACTACATTTGTGACCGCGTTGGCTTGTTTCTACCTCCAAATTCCAGTTGGGCATGTGGAAGCAGGACTGCGGACATATGATATTTATTCTCCTTATCCAGAAGAATTTAATCGACAGGCGGTTTCTATTATTAGCAAGTATAATTTTGCGCCGACGGAACTTTCTAAGAATAATCTCTTGAAAGAGGGAAAAAAGGAAGAGACAATCTATGTAACAGGAAATACAGCGATTGATGCGCTTAAGACAACAGTTCGTGACGAGTATACACATCCAGAACTGGAGTGGGCAAAAGACAGCCGTTTGATTTTAATCACAGCGCATCGGCGCGAAAATTTGGGAGAGCCAATGAAGAATATGTTTCGGGCGATTCGCCGTGTGATGGACGAACATTCGGATGTAAAGGCAGTCTACCCTATTCATATGAATCCTGTTGTACGAGAGACTGCAAATGAGATTCTGGGAGATGATGACAGAATTCACATTATTGAACCATTGGATGTCATTGATTTCCATAACTTTCAGGCGCAGAGCCATCTGATTCTTACAGATTCAGGTGGAATCCAGGAGGAAGCACCAAGCCTTGGAAAACCTGTTTTAGTCATGCGGGATACAACAGAACGTCCAGAAGGAATTGCAGCAGGAACATTAAAATTAGTAGGAACTGAAGAAGAGGTAATCTACAGAAACTTTAAGGAACTGTTGGAAAATCAGGAAAGCTATGAAAAAATGGCACATGCTTCAAATCCATATGGGGACGGAAGAGCCTGCCAGAGAATAGCAGATATTCTGGAGGGAGTGAAATAATTTTTTATATGAAAAAATATACGAAGATTATTGTACTCATTCTGGTTATTGTGCTTTGCGCTGGATTGTTTTATCTTTTTCAGAGTAGCAAAGAGAAGAAGATGGATACAAGAATGAACGGAACGAAGATAGAAACAGAAGATTCTGGACTGGTCACTGTTTTTGAAGCTGACTTTTCCGGGGCGTATCCATCTGATACACAATTTTACTCATGGGAAGGAAGAGAATATGGAAAGTAAGCGCAAAATAATTCGACGGATTGCTTTGCCCTAAAATTCAGTCCATAATAATCATTAGAGAATGCAGAATTCCAGCGTTATGGTCTGCAGATCACACGGCAGAACATGGCAAACTGGTGTATACGTTTAGCAGAAGAATATTTATCAGTTCTTTATGATCATCTTCATGAAGAATTGTATGCCTTGAAAGGAAGAATGTGTCGATTGGGCGATCCTCACCGTTTTGTTTTGGGAATAGGAACCCTTTTGTCCTACCATATTCAAACCAATACTGGGTAAGAAGATCAAGGGCAGTTTTAGAGAGAATGGCATAACGATCCTGCCTGCTTTTCGAGTGTGTGATATGAAGCCTCATATTTTTACGGTCAACATCCTCGTAACGCAGACGACACACTTCACTGACACGAAGTCCGGAAGAATACATGAGAGCGACCATCGTTTTCTGCTTCAAATCAGGCATAGAAGAAATAAACTGCCATGTCTCTTCTTTTGAAGGAACATAAGGAAGGTATTCATCAAACTTACGTATGGGAAGCTGTGTGTCATCCCAAGGTTTATGTAAAACATACAGGGTAAAGAAACGAAGCTGTGAAATTGCATGGTTGATGGTGCGGTCAGAAAGTCCTCTGGATTTTTGGAGCCATCGAATATAATCACGCAATTCGTCCCAGGAAACGTCTTCTGGCTGTTTCTGTAGGATGCCGGAAAGATAGTCGAGATAAGCACGGATGTAAGTGCTGTAAGATTTCAGAGTACTTTCATTATACAGCAAAACAAAGCAAGGTGTCTTCTTTTTATGCAAAATCACGAACTTGCTCATTTATAGGAAAGATAATTAAAATTACGAATAGAGGAAGGTCTATGAATAAAAAATACCAAATATTTATTAGTTCTACATACGAAGATTTAAAAGAAGAACGTTCCAAAGTAGTCGCAACAATATTGAAAGCAAATCATTTTCCTATAGGAATGGAAATGTTTAGTGCTGATAATGTAGAACAGTGGGAACAAATAAAAAGAACAATAGATAGCTCAGATTATTATGTTTTGATTATTAAAAAACGTTATGGTTCCTTAACAAAAGAAGGAATAAGTTATACAGAAAAAGAATTTAATTATGCTACACAACAGAAAATTCCAGTGTTGGCCTTTGTTGTAAGTGAGGAAGCCAGTATTCCTAATATGGATATAGAAGATAATCCAGATAAGATGATAAAATTAAAAAGTTTTATTAGCAGAGTAACCGAGATGTATCCTTGTGATTTTTGGAAAAATGCAGATGAACTTTGTACAAGTGTGAGTCAAGCATTACAAAAGCAATTTGAAAATAATGAACGTATAGGATGGATAAGAAATAATGGAATAGCAACAGAAAATGATATTAAAAATATGAATGAAGACACTCTTATTCAAATGCGAAAAGAGATAGAGTATGAGTTATTGCGTAGACAGTCAGATATTAGACTTTCTTATGACTTTTGGGATAGTATAGATGAAAAGTTGTGGAACAATATCAATAAACAAACATATATAGATGATTTTAATCGGCAGATTGTTTTAGAATTTATTGATGATAATAAAGCAAAAGTAACAATTTCTACTCAGATAGAATTTGTCAATGTAAAAAATGGAATCAGATATTATTCTGCAAATCCAAGATTTGAAACTGAAGAACAAGCTACGTCATACTGCCACGAAGAATTTAGTATAAACGGTCAAAATTATTTAGACCAAATAGAGAAGAAAATCTCTAAAGATGAAAACAGACAATTCCCATATTTAGTTTCTAATGAAATTCCATTAATATATGAAAATGGTGCTATAATGATTAGTCACAAAATATCATATATTTTAAAACCAGAAGAGTTTCTTCATGTATACCAGTTGATCTTTCCATGCAGAAGTTTTTGGGTAACTATAATGCTGAAAAATAATATTGCTGAAAAATATCGCATTAGGACAGGGACTTTTTCATCTTTTAATGTTCATACATATGAAAATGGTAACCGATACAGACGAGAATATCGAAAAGGTGATATAGGAACCATAACGATTTCAAAATGGGCTTTGCCAGGTTCAGGATATACTGTAGTGTTACAGAAAACGAAATAATTAGTGTCTGCTGAGCAAACTATACTGTCCTTATCAAGAAAAAGGAAAAGGCTCCAAAGCACCCCCCCTTGCAAGATCGTACTCAGGAACCCTGGTCAATAACCATGTTTATTGTAAATAAGATGGTGTGGAGAAAGTTTTAGGAAAAGAGCGGTGTGGCTGTTGCGGCTGGCTATAGAGGTACAAATCTGTTACAATAGTTGTATAAAAGATTTGGGGTGACATATACTATGGAATATAAAGAAACATATAGAGATTTGTGTCATGGGACAGATGAAAAAAGCGCAGAAAAAATCAGGAAAAAGGGATTCATTCCGAGTGAATCGAAAGGCAATTGGTGCGGAGCCGGTATTTATTTTTATGATATAAAGGCAAAAGCATGGTGGTCAGCCCAGAGAACCTGTAATGAGATCAAAAAGCAAACAGGAGAAAAAGTTTCCCCAAAAGTAGTTTTTGCAGATATTATAGAATTGCCCAAAAGAGAAATCTTTGATCTGCGTGTGCATACAGATTTGTGCCAGTTTCAAAAAGAAATACAACTGTTATTGGAAAAAACAGAAGCAAGACTGGAAATTGACGGAATCGAGGATGAAACAGAGAGGAAGATTATCCTGAGATCAATGCTGATAGACTTTTATGCGAAAAGGAAGAATGTCAAGTTAGTGATAGGAACGTTTCGTCAAAGGCCACAGGAAAAGTATCGTGATGCTATTGAGTTTGCAGATGGTTTACAGATTGTGTTTGGAGCAGAAACGATATACTGTGTGAAGGATCAGGAAATTCTTACCAATATTCATTAAGAGAGGTGAAAGACATGAAACATTTAGAATTAGAAGAATTTATAGAATTTGCAAAACAAGAATATGGTCATGATATTTTCCTTGACGTGAATGCAGAAGCGGATACATTTGAGAAAATCTTTGATGCGGATTTTATGGATCAAGAAGGATTTGTTCTGGAATATGAAGACAAGATAAGCTATTATGTAAACAATAGTATGAGTGTTTCTTGTAATCGATCATGTTGCTTTTCGGATGAGTTTATTTCTACCGATGATTTGGATTTTGCCGCGTAAAGAAGGGGTGTTATGGATATTAGAAAATTAGAATCTTCATTAAAAATGCAAAATTTTTATTTTAGTCATTGTTCTGTTGAAAGAGCGGAAAATATTGAGGACAGAGAGCCTAAAATGAGTATAGAAAGGCACATTTCAGAGATCGAAGAACATACATACGATGTGAGTTTGCATGTTAATATTGATTCTGAGGATCTCTCTGTGAATGTTATTGCAAATGCAAAATTTTTATTTGAGGCAGATTCTTATGAGCGTGAGAAAACGATTATAGAGAAAAATACGATTGCAATCATGTTTCCTTTTGTAAGAAGCCAGGTCAGTTTATTAACAACGCAGCCCAATATGGTTCCTATTGTATTGCCTCCTATAAATACAGCAAAATTTGAGTAACAGAGTGGTATTGCCGGTTAGCTTTTGTTTAGAGGTATATGCTGCGCAGCTTCCTGATTTTTCGAGAAGTTGTCTGGAGCATTCCGGACAGTAATCCGCAATCAGGAAGCAATGCGCATGAAAGAGGCAGCATCAGAGGATATTCTATAAAAGTGTATTCAAAAATTCAGGTCTTATATTTTTTACAGATATAATCAAAGATAGATTCATCTGTTTTTGTGCTGACTTTGTTGTATCGTGCGGCATAGGAGGCATTACGCAATATCCCAAGCCCTTCCGTCTTAATATCAGAAGCGACCGGAATTTCTCGCATGCTGGATTCATCTAATATCAAGTACTCTTGTTTTCTTGCAAGGTTCTCAAAATTTTTAAAGAAGTCTACTATTTCAGCGTTACCTTCATAGGTAGTCTTTAACTCGGTCAGACTATCGTTTGAAATCAATATTTCTGAATGATTCAATCTTAATTGTCCCTTTATAAAATCAATATCTGTTGTATCTTGTGCCGATACCTTTAGTGGTGTATAGGAAAGTAAGATTCTTTGAATGACGGGAAGTCGGTTTCCGCCGCTTGATGTGGAGGATATTGTGCCGACACGACATTCGAGGTTTTGACGGAACAGGAACATATGCCGGAAGTTCAAGAAGCAGATCTCCCCATTATCCCGATTGGTCAAAAGTACATAGCAGGCATTCATAGCCAGAGAAATCATCAATTCTCCAGAGTAATATTTTTCTATCGCGTTGTTATTCACATCCGTTTTTCCAGTGTCTAAAATCAGTTCTGCCTTGCAAAAAGAATAATCTTCTGAAGGGGTAAATTTAAGCGTTCCATTTAGCAAGAAGGACTCTGAGGAAATAGTTGAAAATGTATAAATATGAAAAGTATTGTCCTTCAATCCATTGAAGGCCGGATGCGTTGGATTTTGAATTAAAATCTGATTGTTTATATAACTGCTGTTGAAGAAGCTTACCTCAGAAGATGGGGGTGAAGCTTTGCCTGGTATATCTTCAATTTTTGTATCAAGAGAGAGTAATTCAGAAGGTTCAATTTCCAGTGCGGTGCACAGCTCAAAAATGTGGTGCAATGTAAGGTTCATATTTCCGTTTTCGTTTAACAATTTTGATAATGAGGACTGACTGATATCAGTACAGGCAACCAAATCAGTCTGTCTTATTTTTTTGCGTTCCATGAGAGCCTTAATTCGTTGAATGACAGTGGCGTGATAGTAATGATAGTCATTTTTTGCGTGATCCATAGAGAACTCCTTTCAAATTTTATATTTGGATTGTACCAAGTCGCTGGCGCGACGGCTAGCCCTAGGTACGTGATTACACTACTTTTTTCAAAAAAAGTAGCAGTTTTTAAATTTATGATGTATTGTTAAGTTACCACACCAAACAACTTCATAACTCAAAAAACTGCTATGCTTATGTTATCATGGATTTTTAAACTCAACAACTACATATCTAAAAATTTTTATCATCCACCACCCTAAAATAATGTTTTCTTTCACTTTGATTTCAATTTATTTTAGGAGGTTCCATTATGGACAAATATTTTAATACTTATCGGGAGATGATCTCCCTTCGCGGTCTTACGGACCATACTCTGAAATCTTACAGCACTTACATCCGTGCTTATCTCGACTATCTTTCCGGCATCCTACAGAAAAATCCAGAGGACTTTCTGACCGCACCGTCAACCATGCGATTTCACAGCTTCCCATGCGTAAGTTTGATGAATACCTTCCTTATGTTCCTTCAAAAGAAGAGACATGGCAGTTTATTTCTTCTATGTCTGATTTGAAGCAGAAGACGATGGTCGCTCTCATGTATTCTTCCGGACTTCGTGTCAGTGAAGTGTGTCATCTGCGTTACAAGGATGTTGACCGTAAAAATATGAAGCTTCATATCACACACTCTAAAAGCAGGCAGGATCGCCCAATCGACACGTTCTTCCTTTCAAGGCATATCCATGCCCATGAGGAACGGTTGGGATGGGGGCGCAGGCTTTAAAGGCTGTGTGGGACTTTGATATTTCTATCTGTCCTGAATGCGGACATCGTTCCATGAAACAGCTTGGAAGGTGTTTTACACCACGAAAATCTGCGTGTTTTCAACTGCTCTTTTTACCTGCTCAAAATATGATACTTCACTAACAAATTATAACATAAAATATAGAAAAGGGAAATAAATGCGAAAAGAAATTCTATATATAATAATTATATTCTGGATAAGGGTGAAAAAAGAATATTATGTCTTAAAAAGAATATTACTTTATTTTTAAGATTGGTTACATTCTAAAAACTTGTGAAAAAGTAACAAAAAATTCATGTATAATTGATTTATGAATGAAAGAATGATACAATAAAAAAGAAAAAAGTCCAGATTTGGAAGAAAGCAACGAAAGACAAGAAGGCGAGGGGATGCGATGTGGGGCAGTCAAAGAAAGGAAAGAAAAAAAGAAATCGAATGTGTGCGTTATGTATAGTCATCATACTGTCATGCGCAATTGGTATTTCGCTATGGAAGATCAAGAATCTTGAGACATTAGCAGAAATTCAGTCAGCGGGCATGTATCTGTTTCGGGGCTGTGGCGGAGTTATATTATCTATAGACATATCGAGTAAGTTTTTCAAGCATAAGAACATAAAGCAAATATATAGATTTTTAATCAGACATGTGGCAGTGTGGGCAGTGGTTCTCGTGATGATCTTCGGTAGTATAATAACTGTAAGCGCTACAGGGAAAATCTTCACGCTGAAGAATCAGCAATCTTCCGGCAAAGAAGAAACAAGCAACGTATCAAAAGAAGAAAAAGAAGAGAAAGTAAAAGTAGTCAGAAATGCAAGGGCATTTTCCTGGACGGAAGACAAGTACATTCAGGATCTCGCGCTTTACTATGATGGAGAGGTTGGCAAATTAAACGAAGAGGAGCGGGCAGAGTGCAGGGCGGCATTATTGGAAGAATATGAGAATAGCAAAAGAGAAACAAGGATGGCGCCGGTGGAGTCCTCGTATCTGCAATCATACGTCCAGAGAATCGAGGAGGCAAATATCTACTATACATATTTTTTAGATGCAAAAGTGAGAGACCCTTACTACTTTGTGCAGTTGGATCAGCTTCAAAAATCGAAAGAGAAGCGGATAGAGGCAAATTCTTATCAGAAAGTATCTGAAAATATGCGTCTGATAGGAGTGAATTATATAGAAGAAGCAGGCATACCCATAGTGGGACAAGACGAGATTGCAGAATGTTACGACAAGGCGCTTATGTGGTTTGTGTCAGCTTACGGTCAGGCAATATACGAGCTTGAAACTGGTCAATGCGGAACAGGAACAGAGCAGACAGAAGCGTTGAGAGGACAGATTTCAGACGTATATACTTATTTTTCAGACGGGGAGAATGAAGAAAAAGCAGTTTTGGCAAGGGATATGTTGAAAGCGATAGAGGCATGGGAGGCATGGGAGGCAATTTATTAAGCAGAAATAAGCAAGTGGAGGGATAAATGATCATGTGCAGGAGACAGAAAAGCATGTAATGAACGAAAAGGATTTACAAATGCTGAAAGAACTGCGCCTGATGGACGATGACTTTTTTTTCTGAAGCTTTGGATGGGAAGATCGTGGCTCTGGTGTAAAACGAGCCAGATTCCACAGCAGTATGATTGACCGTACGCTTCTTTCTAAAGGCGAAGATTTTGAAGATTTAGTGGATACTTATGTGATCTTCATTACGGAAAATGATAAATTTGGTAAAGGAATCCTTCTTTGTCATATCGAGAGACGGATTGAGGAGATGGATTACGCAGTAGTTGTAAAAATGTGAACTTTCCGAAGTTCTCCAGTTGTTGTATCCAATAGTAGTTCCAGCTGGTCGCCTACCCAGTCAATATACGTCTTTTCACCAGGGATCCGTTCCACAGGCATAGATGTTTTTGAAGTACCATAAGTATCTACCATAAAATCACGATACAGCTTATAAAACTGAGCAAGCTGGTAACCGTTAGGATGCTCTTTTTTATAATCAATCCATAGAAAACTCAAGTCAGCATGTTTTCCCATTTGGATCATCTGCTCATGTATCAAATTTGAGGATTCTCCGAAACAGTTCCCAGATTTTTCAAAAAACTGCGCAATACAGAGCGTAGTTCTATAAGGCATCACTCGTTACAGCCTTCCATACGCGTATCTATGAACATTTTGGCATGGAATATACCCCGTTTGTCCGGGATGTCCCTCCCGAAAAACTGTTTGAATCCAAGCCTCCAATTGGTTACTGTACAACTTCTGGTCAAATTGACCAGAAGTCCTATAACTATATCTTGAACTTATATTTTCCTTTTCCGTAACCGGATACAGGTTCAATAATATCTGCCTGCACAAGATTGGAAAGCAATTTTGAAGCACCTGAACCTTTCAAATCAAGAAGCTCCATAACTGCACTTCTTCCAAAAACTTCATCAAAACCAAACTTCTCAAAAAGTTTATGGATATGAACATTCGTTTTTACTGAGAAATTTCTGCCTCTTTCGGAAAGTACACTTTCAATATCCACTTTTTGGACTTGAATGTCCACCTTTCCATTCTCAATATCCACTTTTGTATATTCAATGTCCACTTTTTCTTCATTTAAGCGTCCACTTATGTGAAGATTTCGATTGTGAAGCTCATTTTTCTCGTTCAAGAGTAGATTTCTGAGAAATGCTTCTAGATATTCTGTTGTTTCATGAATGTCTTTTTGTAGATTCGTATAGTTTGCACGAACAAGTGCATTTCTGAAATACCACGCATTTTCCGCAAAAATATCGTTGGTTACAGAAAACCCCAGTGTTCTTAAATATTTAATGAAGAAAACCGCCGTTGTTCTTGTATTACCTTCCCCAAAGATATGGATTTGCCATAATCTTGAAATGAATACTGCAAGATGATGAATTATCTCGTCCATTGAAAGCCCTTTATAGCTAAAAGCTCTCTCCTGCGAAAAATCATATTCAAGTGTGGTTTCCAGTTCAGACGCACTACCATACATAACGGTTGCTCCATCTAGCACCCATTCTTTCTTTGTAATATTATAATCTCTAATCTTTCCAGCATGCTTGTAAATACCTTGAAAAAGTTTGCGGTGGATAGAGATATACTCATTTGGCGAAAATGAAAACGCTGTTTCAGAAAGGATTTCCGCAATGCGGGAAGAAACCTTATCTGCTTCTTCTGTGCGCTCATCATCAGATAAATGCACGGATCTTTCCTCATAGTAGCTGTCGATAAGACTCTGTGCTTCCTTCATCGTGATTTTGCCTTCAATATTCTGAATGGCAGTATCAATCAGATATTTAGACGGTTTCAGTCCGTCCACTGCTTGAAGTCCGATTGCGGTACTCCACGCATAACCTTTATGAGCTTTATCCGGCTCAGACTCTCTCAAATATTCCTTAAATGGGTCTTTTTCCATTTCCACTACCTCGCTTCATAATCGACTATTTCCAACTGCTGATATACTTTTCCAAACATTTCTCCCTCTATATCAATTATCTGATAAAGTAGTTCTTCGTTATGCAGTTCATTTGATTTTCCAATAGAATCACTAATTCTGATTTAAATTTGGCGGAGAAATTTCTTCTTGTTCGAGACATAATAACAATCCTTCTTTCTCTAATATTTACAGTATATCAGATTCATTAAGAAATGTCTCTTGAAGTGTCTTAAATTACGATACCATTATATGGGTTACATATATTGGAAATTTAACTACCAATTTGGCTAATTATAACAGAATAATAGGAGAAAATGAAGGGTAATGTGCGATATAGATAGTTACCATACAAAAAGGTTGACCTTTATCTAAGTGTTGGTTATACTATAAGTAGGTGATAATATGAATTTATTGGAAAATGCGGTTGTGCAAGAGCAGCGGCGAATTGAGTATATGATAAAGAAATATGAGACAGAACTTACTACTTTGCCGAAAGGTGCTCTGATTGCCAAAATGATTAAAGGAAATCAATATTACTATTTACAGTATCGCAGCGGGAAAAAGACAATTTCGAAGTATGTCGGGAGAGCAGGAGATAAAGTTGAAAAATTGCAGCAACAGATTGAACGGCGCAGGCATATTCAGGTCATGCTGAAAGCCTTGTCTGAAGAATATGCTATAACACAGAAAATGATGGAGGTTTGCGTATGATTGTATATCATGGAAGCAATATGGTAGTAGACCATCCAAGCTTAGTCCGTCAGAATCGGACATTAGATTTTGGATATGGTTTCTATACAACATTCAATAAAGACCAGGCAGTAAATTTTGCAGAGAAAGTAACGGCCCGGAGGGAAACAGGCATTCCTTGTGTTAGTATGTATGAAACGGCCGAGTTAGAAGAACTGAAAAACAAATATAAACTCCTGTTTTTTTCAGAACCAAATGAAGAATGGTTGGATTTCGTATTTGCAAATCGCAATGGGAGTTATGAAGGGATAAGTTATGATATTATTTTCGGGCCAGTAGCTAATGATACTATTTACCGGACGTTTATTGCTTATGAGGAAGGTATTTTAACAAAGGATGAGACGATTGCCAGACTGAAGGTTAAAAAACTGTATAATCAGATGACTTTTACGACAGCAAGTTCTTTAAAAGAGTTAAAATATATAGGGCAGTTGCCGATAGGGAGGGATTGCAATGAGTGAAAAGGGAATCAAAGGAATGTTGGAACTCATCGTACCGCGCCTGCTCCGTATGATAATGGAAAAACAGTCACTTACAGAGAAAGAAGCCTTAACACAGCTATATGCGTCTGACCTTTATCGTCAGTTAGAGCGAGAGGAAACGAAGCTCTGGCATTTAAGTATTCCTACCTTATATGAAATGTGGCTGGAGGAAAAGGAGAGCGGGCATATTACTTACCCAGAGGAGGTCTGAGTATGGATGAAAAAACGAATTTTATTGTATATTGTATAGAAGAATATAAAAATGCAAAGGGGATGAATGGAAAAAACGTCATTGATCTGTTTAATCGGTATCGTGTGATTGAGTATATTCGGGACTATTACGAAGCGCTTCATACTACTGGCAGGCAGTATATTGTTGACGATATTAATATGTATATCGAGGCAAGGCAGTCATCTATGGGGTAAGGGGACTTCAGTGAAAAGCGATGAAAGAATGTATCCAGGGGGAAGCCCCTGGATATTTCAAGTTACAAATTTTATTTTTGTAGTAAGGTGTGACGAACCTCATGGTGTGGGAAGTCTTAGTAAATTATTTGTGATGGTTTTGGATTAAAATAACTTTATACATAGAAATTACTTGTTAGTGATTTCATGAGCTGTCATTAAACTGCTCACATCAGTTGGTATAATGGTCTCATAAAATTAATCTGGTGATATCTTGAGAAATTTGCTATAATCATCTTATAGAATTCCTCTGCAAATGGAGGAATAAAATGGGAAGAACAAAACGATTAAAGGAACTTACGATCAAAGATAATTTTATGTTCGGCGCAGTGATGATGGACGAAGATAATTGCAAAGGTCTTTTAGAAAGAGTGTTGGAGATACCGATCGATCGAGTGGATGTCAGTAAAGAAAAAAGTATCGTGTATCATCCGGAGTATAAAGGTGTCCGCCTGGATGTGTATGCAAAAGATGAGAAGCAGACGCGTTATAACGTGGAAATGCAGGTGGAGAGAAAGCCGGCACTTGGAAAGAGAAGCCGTTATTATCAGAGTCAGATGGACATGGAGATGTTGCTGACCGGAGAAGATTATACGGAACTTCCGAATACCTATGTTATTTTTATCTGTGATTTTGATCCATTTGGAAAAGAAAAGTATCGTTATACCTTTCGGACAACGTGTCAGGAATCTGAAAATGTGGATTTGGAAGATGGGCGAACCACTGTGTTTTTAAATACCCGTGGAAAGAACGAAAGTGAGGTTCCGGGAGAATTGGTCACATTTCTGCAGTACATGAAAGAGGATCTTGAGGGAAGCGAAAAGGAGTTTCACGACCCATATGTGGAGCAGTTACAGAAGTTTATCCGCAACGTTAAGGGAAGCCGGGAGATGGAGGAACGCTTTATGATTTTTGAAGAGATGCTGAAAGAAGAACGGGCTGCCGGATTTGCAAAAGGGCGTGCTGAAGGAGTTGCAGAGGGGCGAATTTCTGAGAGTAAGGATACGTTACTCTTATTTTTGCAGAATCTTGGAACGGTTCCTAAAGTACTTTCGGATCAAATTGAAGAACAAGGTGATTTGGATGTACTGAAGGAGTGGCTCAGGCTTGCGTTCAAGTCGAAATCCGTGGAAGAGTTTGCAAAGAGGATAAAATAAGAATCTACATCGGAGAATATCCGATCTAATATCATCAGCCGTGGCTGTTCTGGCCGGGGCTGATGGTAAAAAGGAACAAGTCAATGCCGTTTCGGGCAGATATTCAAAGAAGAGCAGAGGAATTCTATATTTTGTAGGTAAGTATATATATTCAGCGGCTGGAAAAGATGCAATTGTAGTAGTCATGTGATATACTGTTTTTATCTTTTTCTTATAGAATTAATTGTTGTTGACTCCATAAATTAACATAAACGGAATATTCAAGAGGATTATTACTGTAAATTTGGAGTGACAAAGAGGTTGGCCATACCTCATAACCCCGCATAAATACTGGGTATGTGGAGTTTTGCTCATGGCTAAAAGTTAAAATAATCGAGGTGATGGAAATGCCATTGACAAGGATTGAAGCAGAAAATTTTACAGTATTTGAAGATATTACGATACCATTCAGCAAGGGGTTAAATGTATTAGTTGGAGAAAATGGCATGGGAAAAACTCATATCATGAAGCTGGCTTACGCAGCATGTCAGGCATCGAGACATGATGTGTCGTTTTCTCAGAAGACAACTATGCTTTTCCGTCCAGATCAGTCTAGTATTGGGCGACTGGTAAACAGAAATAAGAATGGTAACAATACAGCAAAGATCTTAGTGGAATCCGATACAGCGAAAATAGGAATGCTGTTTTCTACTAAGACAAAAAAATGGGATGCGGAGATTAAGACAGAGGAAAAGTGGGAAAAGCAGATGTCGGATCTTTCCAGCGTATTTATTCCGGCAAAAGAAATTCTGTCTAATGCCTGGAATCTGGATGCTGCGGTCAAATTGGGAAATGTAGAATTTGATGATACTTATCTGGATATTATTGCAGCTGCAAAGATTGATATTTCCAGAGGCGTGGATTCAGCTGCAAGAAAAAAGTATCTGGATATTTTGCAGAAAATTAGTTCAGGGAAAGTAACCTTGCATGATGATAGATTCTATCTGAAACCAGGCACGCAGGCAAAACTGGAATTCAATCTGGTAGCAGAGGGGTTGAGGAAAATAGCATTACTATGGCAGTTGATTAAGAATGGAACGCTTGAAAAGGGGGCTGTGTTATTCTGGGATGAACCAGAGGCAAATATTAATCCTAAATATATTCCGGTATTGGCTGAATTATTGATTATGTTGGAAAGTGAAGGAGTACAGATTTTTGTTTCTACCCACGACTATTTCCTATCTAAATATATTGAGGTAAAGCGAAGCAAAGAAAGTGATATCCAGTACATTTCTCTATATAAAGATGAAGAAGAAAAGGTGCAGTGTGAGACAGCACCGGAATTTGAATTGTTGGATCATAATGCAATTATGGATACTTTTCGACAGCTTTACAGAGAAGAAATTGGGGTGGTACTAAAGTGAAAGTTATAACAGAGTCTGAAATGAATTTTGGAAAATTTGATGAAACAAATTTATTTCATATTGAAGATTCTAAAATTTACAAAGATCTTGGTTCGGGAATAAAAACAGTTGAGTTCATTCTGAAATATGATGAAAATAGTATTGTGTTTCTGGAAGCGAAAAAAAGCTGCCCAAACGCTGTAAATCGTTATGAATCAGAAGAAAAAGAGCAGAAATTTGAAGAATATTACTTGTCTATAACCGAGAAGTTTATTGCATCCTTGCAGATTTATCTGGCTACAATTTTGGATAAGTTTCAGAATACTGAGGAAGTGGGATCTAATCTGAAAACAGTGAATAAAATGAGAGAGATACAATTAAAATTTATCCTTGTTGTTAAAAATGCAGAAGATATTACATGGCTGGCAGGACCATTGGCAGAATTAAAAGCAAGATTGATTCAGATTCGGAAAATATGGGGTGTCGAGATTGCTGTATTAAATGAAGAACTTGCAGGAGAATATAAATTGACTTGCTCACGACCCATATGTGGAGCAGTTACAGAAGTTTATCCGCAACGTTAAGGGAAGCCGGGAGATGGAGGAACGCTTTATGATTTTTGCAGAATCTTGGAACGGTTCCTAAAGTACTTTCGGATCAAATTGAAGAACAAGGTGATTTGGATGTACTGAAGGAGTGGCTCAGGCTTGCGTTCAAGTCGAAATCCGTGGAAGAGTTTGCAAAGAGGATAAAATAAGAATCTACATCGGAGAATATCCGATCTAATATCATCAGCCGTGGCTGTTCTGGCCGGGGCTGATGGTAAAAAGGAACAAGTCAATGCCGTTTCGGGCAGATATTCAAAGAAGAGCAGAGGAATTCTATATTTTGTAGTTTGATGATTAGCATAAATATATGGTATCTGTTATAATGAGAGTTAGACAGTGTGGAAATACTGAAAGGATGAATTTGAACGTAATATCATAAAAGAGCGAGGAGAGGAACATATGAAAAGTTTATTGATTCTCGGAGCAGGAGGCTTCGGGCAGATGGTGAAGGAAACAGCGATCCAGCTGGGGTATGAGGAGATCGTATTTCTTGACGATGCGGCGTTTGGAAAGGACGTAGTTGGAAAGTGCTGCGATTATATGGCTAAGTATGGAGAATACAAGATGGCAGTGGCGGCATTTGGGAATAATCATACGAGACTATTCTGGACAGACAAATTGCTGGAGGCAGGATATGAAGTGCCATCGATCGTGCATCCGTCTGCAATTGTGAGTCCAAGTGCGGTTTTGGGACCTGGATGTTTTATTATGCAGCGCGCGGTAGTGAATACGCACACCCATGTGGATCGGGCGGCGCTTGTCAACAGCGGAGCAGTTGTGGATCATGATTCGGTGGTATGCGCCGGAGCGCATGTGGGGCTTGGAAGTGTGGTAAAAGCAAACTGTACGATCGAGCAGGAGAAGAAGGTAGAGGCAGGAGAAGTAATCTTCTCGACCAGAAGAAAGATCGAAGGTGTGGACAGCAGAGCGCTTGAGGATGCGCTGTATGCATTTGGATTCGGTCCCCAGTGCAGTTATGTAAAACCGTTCGGGGAAGGGCACATCAATGAGACGTACGCAGTATATATGCCGATGGAAGACGGCACAGAGAAGCCATTATACGTACTGCAGAGAATCAATATCAATGTGTTCAAAGAGCCTGGTAAGGTAATGGAGAATATTTTCGGAGTGACAGAGTTTCTACGGGATGTGATCCGTCGGGAAGGCGGAGATCCGGATCGTGAGACACTGGCCTATATCAAGACGAAGAGCGGAGAGACGTATTTTGAAGATGATGAAGGGCAGCCATGGCGCTGTGCGAATTTTATCACCAATTCTGTGTGCTATCAGATGGTGGAGCGTCCGGAGCAGTTTTACCAGTCAGCCAGAAGCTTTGGTCACTTTTTGAAGCAGCTGGGCGAGTATCCGGCAGAGAGTCTTTATGAGACGATCCCGAATTTCCACGATACGGTAAAACGATTTGAAGCGTTTGCACAGGCTGTAGAGCGAGATGTGAAGAACCGCGCCCGTCTGTGCCGTCCGGAGATTGAATTTGCACTGGCGAGAGAAAAAGACTGTGGAGCTCTGATGAGCAGGATGGAAGCAGGTGTTCTTCCGCTGCGTGTGACACACAATGATACAAAACTGAATAATATTTTATTTGACGCAGAGTCCGGAAAAGGATTGTGTATTATTGATCTGGATACGATCATGCCGGGACTGGCAGCCAATGATTTTGGAGATTCGATTCGTTTTGGCGCATCTACGGCGGAAGAAGATGAACGTGATCTGGACAAGGTCCATTTTGATATCAATCTGTATGAGCTGTATGTGAAAGGGTATCTGGAGATGGCAAGAGATGTTCTGACACCGGAGGAGCTGGAGAGTCTTCCGTGGGGTGCAAGATTGATGACATTCGAATGCGGAATCCGGTTCCTGATGGATTTTCTGCAGGGAGATACGTATTTCAAGACGGCATATCCGGAGCACAACCTGGTTCGTGCCCGTACACAGTTCAGACTGGTACAGGAGATGGAAGATCAGTTTGATGAAATGTGTCGGATTGTGAGAGAGTGTTAAAGGGAATCGTCATGATATTCTTTTTTTGAGGCGCGCACGAGTCTGCAGTATAGTATAATTTCAATTGTGATAATAAGAAGTAAGGCAATGCCGCCTATGATAAGTCGTTCCATATAAGACCTTTCTGCGTTGGGATATGGTTATAATATATTCGGAAAGTACGCTTTTATGTATGATAATGGAAAAATTTTCTGGGAATTTGTTTAATAATACGGTTTCAGAATAAAAAAATATATGTTATACTAAAGCGGATTAAAGTCAAAGTATGTGGTTATGGGAGAATAGGTAATGGAAGAACAGATGAGAAATGATGAGATGGAGATCGATCTGATAGAATTATTTCATGTATTATTGAAAAAAGCGTGGGTGATACTTCTGTGTCTGGTCATTGGTGCTGTGGCAGTCGGAGGGTATACGAAGTTGTTTGTCACACCACAGTATCAGGCGACATCTACGATTTATGTTCTTGGTAATTCGGTGAGTATGTCCGGTGTGGATCTGACACTGAGCAAGCAGCTTACTGCGGACTTTTCTGTACTGGCGAAGAGCCGTCCGGTAATGAACAAGATTGAGGAGAAGCTGAAAGCAGATTATAAGTATAAAGATCTGAATTACTCTGTGGAGCAGCTGCAGGGGATGATCATGGTAGAGAATCCGTCCGGAACAAGTTTGATGAGGATGACTGTCACGAATTCAGATGCACAGCTTGCGGCAGATATTGCAAATGCGGCGGCAGATGCTGTTGCAGAACGGATTTCAGAGGTTATGGTGATTGATAAGCCAAGCAGTGTGGAAGAGGCAGAAAAGCCAAATTATCCAGTCAGTCCGAATGTAAAGAAGAATATGATCATGGGTGGACTGATCGGAGCAGTTCTTGCAGTGGGAGTATTTACGCTATTATTCTTACTGGATGATACGATCAAGTCGGAAGAGGACGTCAGAAGATATCTGAAGCTGAATACACTGGCATCAATTCCAAAGGAAAAGAAGAGAAGACGTGCATCATCAGAGGCATAAGAGATAGAACAGGAGAGGCATTGCAGGAGGGTGTTCCGGGGAGAACATACTTGCACTGCTTCTTTTTCCATATATTAAAGAAAGGGCAAAGTCTATGAAAAAATCCAGAAAGATTCTGATTGGTATTTTAATCTGTGTGATTATTGGAAGTGTGTCTTATATCGGATACTATTATGTTACGCAGAATAAAAATGAGAAGGTTTACAAAAAACTTCAGAAAGAGATTGTGAAACAGGAGAGCAAAGAGGAGGAACCGCAGACAGAAGAGTCACATGTGGAGATCCCGATTGATTTTGCACAGCTTCAGGCTCAGAACCCGGATATTTATGCATGGATCCAGATTGGCGGGACGAATATCAATTATCCTGTTGCGCAGAGTGCTGCGGACAATGAGTATTATCTGAACCATACGATTGAAGGGCAGGAGGGATATCCGGGGTCTATTTATACAGAGAATTGGAACACGAAGGAATTTACGGATTTTAATACCGTGATCTACGGGCATGACATGAAAGATGGAAGTATGTTTCAAAATCTGCACAACTATGCGGATGCGTCGTATATGCAGCAGCATCCGAATGTGGTGATCTATACACCGGAGAAGAAGTTGACATATCAGATTTTTGCGGCAGTTGTATATGATGACAGACACATTCTTCATAGTTTTGACTATGCGTTTGCAGATCAGAGACAGGCATTTCTGGATTCTATTTACAATTCCAGAAATCTGGGCAATGTCATCCGGGATGATGTTTCTGTGAATACAGACAGCAGGATTCTGACACTTAGTACTTGTATGACGGGACAGGATGACAAACGATTTTTAGTGGAGGCAGTGTTGATCAGTGAAGAAGACTAAAGATAAAGCGAAAATTGTGATCATCATTCTGGCAGTGATCGCTGTTATAGCGGCAGCAGGAGCGGTTTATGCCGGGATGCAGAATAAAAAGGCGGATAAGGAAAAAGAAGAGGTATCAGCGAAACCCGAAAGTACGGACGGTTCTTCTTATATCACATACAACGGGAAAAAGTATAAGTATAATTCAGATCTGCGCACTATGCTGTTTATGGGAGTGGATAAAAATGAAGTAGTGACAGTTAAGGAGAACACCGGGCGGAGTGGCCAGTCAGATTGTCTGGTCCTGTTGGTGTTAGATACAGACAAAAAGACAACTACGCTTTTGGAGATATCAAGAGATTCTATGGCGGATGTGAAGATTTACGGTATTGATGGGGACTATATGGCGACCGAGACGGCTCAGATCGCAACCCAGTATGCGTATGGGGACGGAGAAAAAAGAAGCTGTCAGCTAACCAGGGAGGCAGTATCCAATCTGCTCTATGATATTCCGATTCATGATTATCTGTCGCTGAATATGTCAGGAATTGTTCCGATCGTGGATCAGATCGGCGGAGTAACGATGACTGTTCCGGAAGATTATACAGCGATCGATCCGGCATTTGTCCAGGGAAGTACGATAACACTGAATGGGGAGCTTACAGAGAAATATATTCGAAGCCGTGATACATCTGTTCTTGGAAGTAATGAACAGCGTATGGAGCGGCAGACTCAGTTTGTACAGGCGCTTCTGGAGAAAGTGAAATCTACGGAAGATGGCGGCAACTCCATGCTGCGTCAGTTCTGGCAGGTGGGACAGCCGTATATTACGACAGATTTAAGTCTGGATATGCTGGAAAAGATAGCGTCGTATGATATGAATCCTGAGATTTTAAAAGTTCCGGGGGAGGTTCGGGCAGGAGAAGAACACGACGAATTTCATGTGGACGATGCCAGTCTGCAGGAGATGATCATCAATATTTTTTACAAAGAAGTAGAATCATAGGGGATATGAATGAAAGCGATTTTAGGGAGTGTAGAAAGAGATGTCGCAGATGCGTTTGCTTATATTCCTCATGGGCTGGCAGCTGCAGTAGTGTTTCTGCTTATCATGATCTTGTACAACAGAAAGAAGTATGGCAGAGTCTCTTTTATTATAAAAAGCAGTCTTATGATCATTTATGTGGTCGTAGTCGGACATCTGACATTGTTTTCGAGGGAATCCGGAATTGTAGACAGGGTGGATCTGACTTTTTTCAGTCTTCTGGAGGAATCTTCGGATTATACGATTCAGTTGATCGAAAATGTATTATTGTTTTTGCCGGCAGGGATTTTATGTCCCTGGATGTGGAAGCAGATCCGGAACTGGAAGCGCAGCTTCCTGCTTGGATTCGCAGGGAGTCTGCTGATCGAGACGCTGCAGATGCTGACCGGCAGAGGTCTGTTTCAGCTGGATGACCTGATTACAAATGCGGCAGGAATGATGGCAGGATATGGAATATATCAGATTGCAAAGAAATTGTGGAAAAGGGTTTACAAATCCAGATTTCAGTGATATTCTAAAAAAGTATAAAAAGATTCCACAGGACAAGGGGGAAAGCATCATGAGATTGAAAAGATTAGTGAGCGTTGCGGCAGCAGCGGTATTGGCGTTATCATTAAGTTTGACAGCATTTGCAGCACCATCGACAAATATATCAGGAGTTGTTACAGTTGATACAAAAGATAATGGTGTGGATGGAAATGGAAATACGATTACAGCAAGCCTGGCAGAAGTTCCGGCAGAGTATCAGAGTGCAGTAGCAGATGTCAGAAAACCGGAGACACTGAAAGCACTCTTGGGAAGTGCATATACAGATACAATGTCTGTTGTAGATGTAAAAGATGTTACAGTTGCGGACGGAACAGTATTTCCGGTGACGATCAGATTTAACGTACCAGGAGTGACAACGAGTACAAAAGTTGCTGTACTTCACTATGATACAGAGAAAAAAGCATGGGAAGTTGTAGATTCCAAAGCAGGACAGGGAACTATTACAGCAACATTTAATTCTTTATCACCGGTTGCGTTTGTTGTGGATAAGAGTACATCCGCTTCTACAACATCTCCTCAGACAGGAGAACATTCTATGGTTGTATTGTTTGGAGCAGTTGCAGTAGTAGCAGCTTGTGGCGCAGTTGGATTATCCAGAAAGAAAAGAGCGTAGTCACACATAGAAGTTTAATCCTCTTCTGCATAACAGGTCAGAAGAGGATTTCTTTTTTATTATGGAAAATATTGGCATTCAAAAGAAAGGCAGTCAGCGATGCAGGGATTGATTGATATGCATTGTCATATCGTCCCGGGAGTTGATGATGGAGCCCGGGATTTGTATGATGCAGCGAAGATATTACAGTTAGAATATAGAAATCAGGTACAGGCAGTGATCGTTACACCGCATTACAGGGCAGGTATGTTTGAGACGCCGCAAAGAGAGATTGAGCGGCAGTTTCAAAGAATTGATGAGATGACCAGAAGATCACGCTCCGGGATGCGAGTATATCTGGGGTGTGAATACCATACGAATGCTCATATGGTGGAGGATCTGAAGAAGGGACTACGTCCCACAATGGCTGGAACAGAGTATGTTTTGGTGGAATTTTCCGGACGTCATAATTATCAGATTATTCGGAATCAGGTTTACGCTCTTCTTGCTGCCGGATACAGACCGATCATAGCCCATGCGGAGCGATATCCATGTCTGACAAAGACGCCGGCACTTGTGCAGGAACTAGTGCATATGGGGGCACAGATACAGCTTACGTCAGCGAATGTTTTGGGAAAAAGCGGATGGTGGCAGAAGCAATTTTGCCACAAGATGATACAAAAAAAACAAGTACATTACATTGCTTCCGATGCTCATGATCAGGTGCACCGGAAGCCGGATCTTCTCCCATGTGCAGAGTATGTGAGTAAGAAGTACGGACAGCAGATGGCAGAACAGATATTTATTAAAAACCCAGCCAAGATTATTAAAAAGAGTAAAAAAATGCAAGATAAAAGGAGAAATCAATGAAGCGAGTAACTTTAAAGAAAAGAGAAATGTCGTATGCAATGACAGAAGAATTGAATACACTTCGTACCAATATTCAATTTTCCGGGGTAGATAAAAAAGTGATAGTGATGACAAGCAGTTTCTCCGGAGAAGGAAAGTCTACGATTACTTATCAGCTGGCAAAATCTCTTGCGGAACTTGGGAAACGCGTTCTTTTAATTGATGCGGATATGAGAAAATCAGTGATGGTCAATATGTTGGAAAGCGGTTCTGTAGACAAAGGGCTGTCTCATTATCTGTCAGGACAGTGCAGTCTGTCAGAAGCAGTGTATGCGACAGAGAGTTCCAGACTTCATATTTTATTTGCAGGTCCGGTTCCGCCAAATCCGACAGAATTGTTGTCCGGAGAACTGTTTAAAGATACATTGAACTCTTTTCGTGACATTTATGATTATATTTTTATTGACTGCGCTCCCGTTGGAATGGTTATAGATGCTGCAATTGTGGCAAAATGCTCGGATGCTGCAATTATGATGATTGAATGTGGAGCGGTAAAGAGAAAGCTGGCTCTTGAGGCAAAAGAAAAGCTGGAAACAGCAGGATGCCCGATCCTGGGAGTTGTTCTGAATAAAGTGGAGCGTAAGAGCGGGGGATACTATAGAAAATACTATAAGAAGTATGAGGAAGTTGCGAAAGTATAAGGATAGACAATATCCGACATCTTTCGTACAATATGCCGAAGAAATTTCGTATTAGCCGAATTTCTTCGGCATTCTGTCGTTTTTCACTTTCTTTTTAAAAGTAGATAAAGTATAATGAAGCTATACGAAAAAACAGCAGCTGTGAGGTGGGATTATGGGAAGACAGAAAACCGTACAAAAGAAATTACAGCCATATGAAATCGGAGAATTAGATCAGTATCTTTTCGGACAGGGCACGCACTATGAGATCTTCCGCAAGATGGGAGCACACAAGGCCGTGCAGAAGAAGCAGGAAGGTGTCTATTTTGCAGTATGGGCGCCGCATGCAGCGAGAGTGTCCGTTGTAGGTGAATTTAACGCATGGGATTTTGGGGCGAATGAGATGCATCGTCAGGAGCCGCTTGGGATCTACACTTGTTTTGTGCCGGGAGCAGAGGAAGGGGATCTGTATAAATTCTGTATCGAGACACAGACAGGAGAACGGATTTTTAAGGCGGATCCGTTTGCAAATTATGCGGAGCGGCGTCCGGGTACGGCTTCCCGAGTGACCGATATTTCGAATTTCAAATGGTCGGACGAGCAATGGCTGCAGAAGCGGAAAAAGTGGGATCAAAAGGAGAATCCTCTGGCGATCTATGAGGTACATATGGGTTCCTGGATGCGTCATCCGGGCACAGAAGATGAGGGATTTTATACCTATCGTGAATTTGCTCATTCAATTACGGATTATGTGAAGAAGATGGGGTATACCCATCTGGAGCTGATGGGGATTGCAGAGCATCCGTTTGACGGATCCTGGGGGTATCAGGTAACCGGATATTATGCGCCGACTTCCCGTTACGGGACACCGCAGGATTTTGCCTATATGATCAATTATCTGCATCGCAATGGCATTGGTGTGATCTTAGACTGGGTTCCGGCACATTTTCCGAAGGATGCCCATGGACTGGCTGATTTTGACGGTACGCCGACATTTGAATATGCAGATCCGAGAAAGGGCGAGCACCCGGACTGGGGGACGAAGATTTTCGACTACAGCAAGCCGGAGGTGCAGAATTTCCTGATTGCCAATGCGCTGTTTTGGATCGAGCACTATCATGTGGACGGGCTTCGTGTGGATGCGGTTGCATCGATGTTGTATCTGGATTACGGCAAGCAGGATGGACAGTGGATCCCGAACCAGTATGGAGGCAATCAGAATCTGGAGGCGATCGCATTCTTTAAGCATTTGAACAGTGTGGTTCTGGGAAGAAATCAAGGTGCTATGATGATCGCAGAGGAATCTACCGCGTGGCCGAAGGTGACAGGTGCGCCGGAGGATGACGGTCTTGGATTCAGTCTGAAGTGGAATATGGGCTGGATGCATGATTTTACCGAATATATGAAATTAGATCCGCTGTTCCGGAAAGGGGCGCATTATCAGATGACCTTTTCCATGGAGTATGCGTACAGTGAGAATTATATTCTGGTGCTGTCCCACGATGAGGTGGTGCATCTGAAGTGCTCGATGCTCAATAAGATGCCGGGACTTGGCTTTGACAAGTTTGCAAATCTGAAAGCGGCGTATGCATTTATGACGGGACATCCGGGCAAAAAGCTGCTGTTTATGGGACAGGAGTTTGCGCAGCTTCGGGAGTGGAGCGAAGAGCGGGAGCTTGACTGGTATCTGCTTGCGGAGGAGCCGCATCAGCAGATCCAGAACTGGTACCGTGATCTGCTTCATCTGTACAGACACAACAAGGCGCTGTATGAGCTGGATACGGATCCGGCAGGGTTTGAATGGATCAATAAGGACGATACCTTCCGCAGTATTTTCAGTTTTGTGAGACACTCCAGAGATAATAAGAAGAATCTGTTGTTTGTCTGCAACTTTACGCCGATGGAACGTCCGGATTACCGGGTGGGTGTGCCGCGCAGAAAGCAGCTGAAGTTAGTGCTGGACAGTGACGATCCAAAATACGGCGGAAAGGGTGTGGAGCGTCCGAAGGTATATAAGCCGGTGAAGCAGGAATGCGATGGTCAGAAGTATTCGATCGCATATCCGTTGCAGCCATATGGAGTGGCAGTGTTTGAGTTTTGAAAATAGCGTTGAGCACAAAGAGATAAAATACGACAGGAGAGCGAAAAAAGAAACTCTTCTGTCGTATTTTGTTTGAGGAAGTAAAATAAAATCTTAAAATACGAATTTTATATTAAAAATAAAAAATATTTTTTATGAAATTGAATATAAAAATTGAAACATGGAAAAAATAGTGTTATACTGGCTGTAAAAAGGAGGCGATAAAAATGCTATGTCAGTTTTCGTTTCAGAATTTTAAGTCATATAGAGATGAAACTGTTTTTGATTTGCAGGCAACTGCAATTCCGGAATTCAAAGATAATTTGATTGTGAAAGATAAGTGTAGTGATCTTTTGCCTGTGAGTGTTATTTATGGACCAAATGGCGGCGGAAAGACGAATTTGATCCGAGCGTTATCTTGTCTTATTACAACAGTGGTGAGACCGATTCATGATTTAGGAAGTACTAGAAAGAGGGTCATTATGCAGCAAAAGGTTGTCGCAGAGCCTTTTTTATTTGATAGTGAATCCAAAGATGAGCCTACTGAGTTTGAAATTTTCTTTCGTACAGAAAAATATGAGTACCGTTACTATTTAGCTGTTTTAAAAGATGAAATATCAGCAGAAACATTGGATCGGAAAACAATAGGAGGCAAAAAGCCTGCACATATTTTTTATCGTGACGGCGAAGAGCTTACTTTAGGAACTATTTTAAGTAAAGAGAATGTAAATACCAAAGTGAATGAGAAAATGCCATTTTTATCTTTTTTGGCAATTAATTATAATATACCTGTGATAACAGAGGTTCAAGAGTGGTTTGAGTCATGTATCATTCGTAATTATGCGAACCCTGTTGCAGAATTGCAGATTATGGTATCTGATAATGAACAGACAAAGAATCAGATTATTATGTTGCTGAACGAAATGGGCATTGATGTAGAGGATTATAGATATGATGAAAAGGAAGAGCAGTTATATACTGTACGAACAATTTCGGGTAAGAAATATGAATTGCCGTTTAATCATGAATCTGATGGAACAAGAAAGTTGATTGCAGCGCTTCCGGTTATACTTGTAGCATTACAGGAAGGACGTCTGGTAATTATTGATGAGTTAGATGCAAAGCTGCATCCTAAGCTTTTGCGATACGTAATATCTATGTTTAAGAATAAAAAAATCAATAAATATGGAGCTCAGCTTTTATTTACGTCTCATGATATTGCTACAATGAAAAACACAGTATTCAGAAGAGATGAAATATGGTTTGCAGCTTTGGATGAAAACCATAGCAGCCAAGTTTATTCCTTGTATGAAATTAGACGGGAAGACAATGAAAGAGTGAATAATACAGCTGCATATGATAAGCAGTATTTGGAAGGTAGGTATGGTGCAGATCCTTATTTGCAGAACATGTTGAGTGGGGGTGAGTGGATTTGAGCCTAAAACCTCCGAAAAAAAGTGATTTAGATAAAAAATGGATGAAAAAGAGATTGGATAGAGCTATCAAGATTCAGCCAGAGTATCACCTTATTGTAACAGAAGGAACAGATACAGAACCTGAATATTTTGGTTCAATAAAGGATGTTATAAATAAGAAATATCCAGAGAAGATAAAGTTAGATGTATATGGTGAAGGTGATAATACGATTAGTTTATTTCAGAAAGCGAAAACTCGTGCGGAAGAAAGTTCAAATGTATACAAACATGTTTGGATTGTTTATGATACGGATGATTTTCCGGCAGATCATATAGATTCTGTTTTGCAATCTTGTGATACAGATAGTAATGATGAAACAACGTTTCATGCCATTTGGTCTAATCAGTGTATAGAATTATGGTTTTTATTACATTTTTCATATATGCAGTCAGATATTCATCGAGAAGAATATTGGCCAAAGCTAACGGAGTGTTTAAAACAAATTGGCGCGGGTGAGTATGAGAAAAATCGTAAAGATATGTATGAAATCTTACATCAGTATATGGAATATGCAATCGGAAATGCAAAAAGATTGAATGCGTCAAATGAGGGAAAATATCCATGGGCAAATCTTACAGGAAATGATCAATACTCCGGGATATTATTATTCGCTGGCATACTGGCTGGCAGCATTTATTGTGACATGCACGAATGAGAAACGGATCCGGGGTGAGGACCAGTTTGTTCCTTCCGTGTATGCTGGTTTCAGTTTCCCTGTTTTTGATTTATATTTACCGGTGCTGTCAGTTTTCACTTGCTGAAGCCGGATATTACTGTGCGAGGGCGTTTATCAGCGGAGAATTTGCTGCATCTTTCGGCTGGCAGATCTATTATTATACGGTGAAAACATTTCGGGTCAATCATGCAAAAAGGCGGCAAAGAAATGCATATCAATCGTCGGGAGCTGTTTACGGTTTTGCTCATTACAGCAGCAGTATTTGCAGTCAGTAACCTGAGTTATATTGACAAGGACAGTCCGTTCAGCAGTCAGTTTGCAGCAGAAATGTTTATTATCCGGACTCTGGTAGATTTGAGCGGGATGGCGGTTCTCTATGCGTATCATATTCAGGTGCGGGAACTGCAGATGAAATTCGAGGTGGATACACTGCAGAATATTTTGCAGATGCAATATAAGAATTATCAACTTTCTCAGGAGAGTATTGAGATTGTGAATCAGAAGTATCACGATCTGAAGCACCAGATCGCACTTTTAAAATCTGAGGTAGGCAGTCAGAAATCAGTAGAGTATCTGGAGAAGATGGAAAAAGAAATTAAGATTTATGAAGCGCAGAATAAGACTGGTAATAAGGTGCTGGATGCGGTTCTTACCAGTAAAAGTCTGTATTGTCAGAACAATGGAATTGGACTGACATGTGTGGCAGATGGAAGTGTGTTGAATTTTATGGAAGACATGGATATCAGCGCTTTATTTGGCAATATTTTGGATAATGCGATCGAAAGCGTGGAAAAATTGAGGGAGCCGAAAAAAAGGTTGATTCATCTGTCGGTTGCAAAGCAGAAAAATTTTCTCAGAATACGATGTGAGAATTATTGTGAAGAACAGTTAAAGTTTGAAAATGGAATTCCGGTTACAACAAAGAAAGATCGCCGCTTTCACGGGTTTGGCATGAAGAGTATCAAAAGTACGGCGGCAAAATACGGTGGTTCTGTGACAACAGATTTGAAAAAGAACTGGTTTGAACTGAGGATCCTGATTCCACTTTCCTGAAAAAATGTTTGCGGAGCGGGCGAAACAGAGCTACAATATGAAGTAAACAGGACAGGCATTTGGGGAAGATAAAAAATGCCGGACAGGAGAGCATATGAGTATCGAAAAAACAATATTTGGAACAACAAAAGACGGAAGAGAAGTAACTGCCTATACGCTGCGCAACATTCGGGGAATGCGTGTAAAGCTCAGCAGTCTCGGAGCAGCGATCGTATCTGTGGAGATGAAGGATTTTGCGGGAGAGCGAAAAGATATCGTTCTCGGATATGACAAGGTATCGGATTATGAAGAGAATGGAACTTTCTTCGGGGCAGCAGTCGGAAGAGGGGCGAACCGGACAGAAGGCGCAGGATTTGTGCTGGATGGGATAGAGTATCACCTTCCGAAAAATGAGGGAGAGAATAACCTGCACAGTGGACCGGACAGTTATGCGTTCCGCCTCTGGGATTGTGTGAAAGAGGAGGAAGACAGTGTTTCTTTCCACCTGGACAGCCCGGATGGAGACCAGGGATATCCGGGGAACTTCTCGATTACCGTGACCTATACCCTGACAGATCAAAATGAGTTGAAGATCCACTATGAAGGAGAATCTGATCAGACAACGATCGTGAATATGACGAACCACACTTACTTTAACCTGAATGGACATAACTGCGGCAGCGTAAGACGTCACTGGATAAGACTGCAGGCATCTTCGTTTACACCGGTAAAAGAGACCGGTTCGATTCCGACAGGAGAGATTTGGCCGGTGGAAGGTACACCGATGGATTTCACAAAAGGAAAAGTGATCGGAGAAGAGCTGGCATCCGATTATCATCAGATGCGTCTGGTCAAGGGATATGATCACAACTTTGTCATCGATGGATGGGATCAGACACTGCGCAAGATTGCAGAGGTGGAAGGAGAGCAGTCCGGAATTACCATGAAAGTATATACGGATCTTCCGGGTGTGCAGTTCTATACCGGAAACTTCCTGGAGGGAGTCAGAGGAAAACGCAACATGATCTACCACGATAACTCCGGCTTCTGTCTGGAGACACAGTATTATCCGAATGCGGCGAATGAGGAAAGCTTCCCGTCACCGGTACTGAAAAAAGGAGAAAAATACGACACCACGACAATATATCAGTTTGGAGTGAGATAATCACATAAAAGTTCCCGGCAGAAATTTTCTGCATATTTCTCTGGACAGAGAAAAACTTGCAGATTTAATTTTACAACCGAATGGAATTCAGATTATTTTTTGATAAAAGAAAAAATAAGGCAGGATGACAAGGAATAAATCCTTAAGCATCCTGCTTTACTTTATACGGTATCATTCCTCTTGATATATCCCGGATTGTCTACATTTGCAATAATTTCTTTGGCGTGTAAGAGCTTTGCATGCTTGTCTACCACCTGATTTTCCACATGAACGTCTTCTCCTACATAAGCGCCCGGAAGGAGAACGGTATTCCTTACAACAGCACCTTTTTTAATCATGCATCCACGTCCGATCACAGAGTTTTCCACAGTGCCTTCGATCAGGCATCCGTTGGATACGAAAGAGGTTTTTACATTTGCAGTCTCAAAATATTGAGTCGGACAGGAATCTGTCGTTTTTGTATAGATCGGCCAGTTATCATCAAACAGACTGAAGGCGGATTTAAAATCGAGCAGGGAAAGATTCGCTTCGTAATAGCTTTTCAAATCTGTAATGGCGGCAAAGAAGCCACGGTGGGAAACTCCGCGGATATCCAGTTCGCTGCATTCTATATTGATGACTTGGGGCAGTGTGTACATAGAGGACATATCATGCCCTTTTTTGATCAGGTCGATAAACAGTTCTTTTTTCATTACATAAGTATCCATGAAGATATTTCTGTTCTTTGCATTTCCTCTGTTTTTTTCAATCGAGAGAACACCTTTCTGGCGGTTCAGATTCAGAAGGTCACAGTTTAAGAAGTGATCCTTTGCATTGTCAACAGAATGATACAGCAGCGTAATATCCGCTCCGGAGTCGATATGGCTCTGTAACAGTGAATCAAAGTCCATGGAGTATACCATGTAACTCGGGGCAATGATCACGTACGGGCAAGGTGTATTTTCAATACACTCTATGTTTTCTATGTAAGCTGCAATTTCGTTGTCATAAATGCTGTTTTCAATCCCGTTTTCAGAAAAGAGGATTCGAACTTTTCCACGTTTGGAGTTGATATTGTAATGTCTTCCGGTTCCGATATGTTCGGTGAGAGAACGGGGCTTTTGATTAATATACACCTGAATCTGGTCAATGCCGCTGTTGCTCATATTGGAAAGCGGAAAATCGATGACACGGTATCTTCCGAGGAAGGACATGGCACCGATCGGACGGTAAGACTGCAGTCCTTTTACCCAGATGTGGTTTCCGGAAAAGTTGATGATTCCTAATGCCTTGCTCATATTATTCTGCTCCTTTCACACGTTTTGCAACAAGTTCGATATGTTCGCTGTCCGGACTGCCTACTACGGCATTTTTCCCGATCCGCACTCCGTCAGCGACCAGGGTGCGCTGTACGACAGCTCCTGCTTCGACAATCACTCCCGGCATGAGTACACTGTCAATGACTCTGGCGCCGGTATCGATCTTGGCACTGGTAAATAACACGGAGTTTTTGACTTCACCGTCGATCATGCAGCCCTGGGTAATGAAAGAGCGTTTAATATCGGCGTTTGGTCCGATATAATGAGGAGGTGTTGTCGGATCTTCCGTATAGATCTTCCATGCGGGATCGTTGAGATCCAAAGCATTATTTTTGTCCAGAAGATCCATATTTGCTTCCCAGAGAGAGTCGATTGTTCCAACATCTTTCCAGTAGCCCTCAAATTTATAGGCATAAAGATCTTTCCCATCATTTAACAGCGTAGGAATGATATCTTTTCCGAAATCGTGGTTGGAATCCGGATTTTTCATATCTGTCAGCAGCATTTTGCGAAGCAGCTTCCAGTTAAAAATGTAAATCCCCATGGATGCCAGATTACTTTTTGGGTGTTCCGGTTTTTCTTCGAACTCTACGATACGTCCTGTAGAATCGGTATTCATAATCCCGAACCGGCTTGCTTCTTTGATCGGTACTTCGATCACAGCAATCGTGGCATCTGCACCGCAGGTTTTGTGATAATTCAGCATGGCATCATAATTCATCTTATAAATATGATCACCGGACAGGATCAGAATATATTCCGGAGCGTAGGTGTCAATAAAATCGATGTTCTGGGAAATCGCATCTGCAGTCCCCCGATATACATCCAGATTGGAATCTGCTTTCTCACGTGGAGGCAGTACATAGACTCCACTGTCTTTGGCATCCAGTCCCCAGCGTCTGCCTGCCGCAACGTAGCTGTTCAGCAAGATCGATTCATACTGCGTGAGCACACCGACAATATCAATTCCACTGTTGGCGCAGTTGGAGAGTGGAAAATCGATGATACGGTATTTTCCGCCGTATGAAACCGCGGGTTTTGCCACTTTATTTGTCAGGTCATGCAGGCGGGTGCCTCGTCCGCCCGCCAGGATCATTGCTAACATATTATTTTGCTTCATAGTGAATCCTCTCTTTCATAAACTTTTATATATTATACAATTTTTTAGTAGATTTTTCTATGATTATGTGCAAAATGTTGTATGGATATCTGATTGAGAAAGGGAAGACGTAAAACGAATTGCAAATACCAAAAGAATGAAGTATGCTGACAGATAGAATCAACAGAGGAAAACAAAAAACGGAGGTTTACAATGGAACTATTGGAATTTTGGGAGGAAATATCCCTGGTGCCGGACGCTGTGCGGCAGATTGAAAAGCTGGAGATTACAGAAGGGGAATATGAGAAGCTGCGGGAGTTGTTTCTCAGAGATGTGAATTTGTTTTATGAAGCAGTGAAAAAAAGAGAAGATTTCCGGCTGGTATTTTTATATTGTTTTTCAAAAATGGCCTGTGAGGTTTATGATCGGTATTGTGAACAGGGGATTTCCAGACGGGTTTACCGGGATACGTTTTATGATCTGACATTGTGGTGTGAAAATTGTTATAAAGCGTATGGAGAATATGGGATTGCGCAGTACGACTGGTTTTGCAGACATCTGGATATGAGTCTGTTTCGGCTTGGGCGTCTGGAATTTGAGAGGATCCCGTCTTTATGGGAGATACAGACAGACGGGATATCGGTTCACAAAGGAGATCCCGTGATCAGCGTGCATATCCCGCAGGGAGAGAAGCTGGAGCTTGATGCCTGTCTGGATTCATTTCGTCAGGCAGAACAATTCTGGAAGGAGAAGCAGGTATATCTTTGTCATTCCTGGCTTTTATATCCGGGGCTCAAAGAAATTATGAAGCCGGAATCTAATATTTTGCAGTTCCAGACATTGTTTCATATTGTTGCGGTTGATTTTGAGTGGAGAGAGGCAGAAGAGAGGATTTTCGGAGAATTGGAGACGGATCCCCGAAGCTATGCAGAGGACACCAGCCTGCAGAGAGCAGCCAGAAAATATCTGCTATCCGGGGAGAAGCTTGGGAGCGGACTTGGCGTATGGACAGGCGAGGAAAAAGACGTGTAGATATTACAGGTTTTTGTAGTTAATTCCATGGAAAAAGAAAATGGAATCCGATATGATAAATCTGAAACAAAGCAATGTTACAGCTTTGGAAAGGAGTAATCATGTTTAGAGAAAAACCATTGACCATAGAAGACTTTCAGACAAGAGAATCTGCTGAAAAGGTGCTGCTGCAGATTCTGGAACCTTTAAAATTGTTTTACAGCAAAGAAAAAGCCAGAGTGCTGATCGGGGAAACGAGTGCTCACTATGAAAATGATACGATTCCCATGGAGGCGTTTGCAAGACCGCTGTGGGGATTGATCCCGTTTTGGGCAGGCGGAGGAAGTGAGCCGGAATTTGAGGAGTTTTACAGAAAAGGTCTGGCAGCAGGGACGGATCCTGAGAATCCGGAATACTGGCATTCCTGCAGGGATTATGATCAGAAATTCTGTGAAATGGCAGCGATTGCGTTTGGGCTTTTGTTTTGTCCGGAAAAATTATGGGATCCGTTAAGTGATACAGAAAAAGATAATCTGATCGAATGGCTCTGGGAGATCAACCGTCATGAATGCTGTGCCTGCAACTGGCAGTTTTTCAGTATTATCACAAACGTGGCAATGTATAAGGTCGGCCGTGATTACGATAAGAAGAGATTACAGGAGGGGCTGGAACTGATCGATGCCTATTATGATGCCGGAGGCTGGTATCACGATGGAAACGGCGGAGATAAAGACTATTACAATCCGTTTGTAATGCTGACTTATGGAATTGTGTATGCCATGTTTATGAGTGAGGAAGATCCAGAGCGTTGTCAGCGATATCGAGAACGTGCAATGGAATTCGGAAAAGACTATATTTACTGGTTTGCAGAAGACGGAGCTTCTTTTGCCTATGGGCGCTCCATGACGTACCGGTTTGCACAGATCGCATATTTTTCAGCCTGTGCGGTGGGGGGAATTGAAGTATTTCCGCTTCCGGTTCTGAAAGGACTGATCGCGCGTCATCTGGTACAATGGCTGAATCTTCCGATTTTTGATGATGCAGGGATTCTTTCTATCGGATACGGATATCCGAATCTGCAGATGTCAGAGAGTTATAATGCGCCGGGATCGCCATATTGGGCGATGAAGGCCTTCTTATTCCTGGCTCTTCCAAAAGAACACGACTTCTGGAAGGTACAGGCAGCGCCGCTTCCAAAGCTGGAGAAATTCCGGTATCTGGAGCATGCCAATATGCTGATCCAGCACAGTGAGGATCAGGCAGTGGCGTTGGTTCCGGGAAGAACAGAGGCGGACGGTCACAGCCATACGATTGAGAAATATTCTAAATTCGCATATTCCAGCAAGTTTGCGTTTAGCATTGCACGGTCCAATGTAACACTGCCGGAGAATGCGCCGGACAGTATGCTGGCATTTGAGGTGTATGGATATTTCTTTGTGAAAAATACGATTGAACCATCGTATGAGATCGGACCGGGAGGAATCGTCTGCCGCTGGAGCCCGATTGAAGGAATCCAGGTGAAGACTACGATTCGGCCAACACAAAAAGGGCATCTCAGGATCCACGAAATTGAAAGTGACAAAGACTGCAAAGCCTACGACTGTGGATTCGCACTTTCAACGGATGACAGAAGGCCGTTTGTGCGGGAGGCAGAAGAGAACAGGGCATTTGTCAAAAACGAAACAGGATACTGCGAAGTGAAAGGAGACGGAAACGCAGAAGTGCTGATCCCGGATCCGAACACCAATTTGTTGTATCCAAAGACTTCCATCCCGATGGTGGTTTATGAAATAAAAAAAGGAAAACAGACAATTTCTACAGAGGTTTCATATTTATAGAGAAAATGAGGGAAAGCAATCATGAAAAAATTTGAACCAATATGGTATACAATTCCGCTGTTCCAGGAGGAAGAGCCGATTCAGGTATATCACAAAGAACAAGATGAGCAGTCTGAGGCGAAAATTTTGGAAAAGAAAAACTCTGTAAAAAATCTGCACGTGCTGGCGCGTGCAGATTTTTCATACGGAGGTGAAGAGAGGGCGCTTCTGCGGATCACGGCAGATGATCAGTATCAATTATATGTCAACGGGACATTTCTCGGTCAGGGTCCCGCGCCGGCATATCCGGAGCATTATTATTACAATGAATTTGATCTGACCGGTCTTTTGCATCCGGGAAACAATGTCATTGCCGTACATCTTTATTATCAGGGGCTGCTCAACCGGGTGTGGAACAGTGGAGATCACCGGTTTGGAGTGGCGGCAGATCTTCACATAGGAAAAGATGCAGAAGAACAAGAGGCGCCGTTGAATTGGAAGTATCGGATATCAGACGCCTGGTCCGGAGATACGACAGGCTATGAGACGCAGTTTTTGGAGAATTTTGACAGCAGAAAATGGGGAAAAGACTGGAACTCTCCAAAGTATCCGGCCGATGGATGGCAGCAGATGGTGCCGGCATATCAGAATGATCATCGGTTGTTCTTGCAGCCGACAAAGGCATTGTCCATTTATGAAAAGAAGCCAAAACAGATTCAGAAAATTTCCAAGAGTCATTGGCAGATCGACCTGGGACAGGAAGCTGCGGGCAAAGTGTTTGTGACTGCAAAGGGGGCAGAAGGCAGGCAGGTGCAGATCCTGTGCGGAGAAGAACTGACAGAGACCGGATCTGTGCGTTATGAGATGAGATGCAACTGCACGTATCGGGAAGTCTGGACCTTAAAAGAAGGAGTCAGCAGCTATGAGCCATACGACTATAAGGGCTTTCGATATGTAGAACTGATCGGAGAAGAAGGGGTAGAGATTTTGGACTGCAGGATCCGGGTGCAGCACTATCCCCTGGATGAAAGCGTATGCACGCTGGATGCGGGGCAGGAAAAGGTGGAACAGATTTTTTCGCTTTGCAAAAATACGATCAAATATGGAGTACAGGAAGGATACCTGGATTGTCCTACGAGAGAGAAAGGGCAATATCTGGGAGATGCGGTTGTGGCAGCCCGGGCACAGGTGTGGCTGTCAGGAAGTACAGAGCTTTTGCGCAAATGTATTGCCCAGTTTGCGGAAAGTACAAAAATCTGTCCGGGAATGATGGCAGTGGCGCCGGGAAGTCTGATGCAGGAGATTGCAGATTTTTCTCTGCTCTGGGGAGAACTGCTTCTGGAGGATTATCTGTTTACAGGAGACCGGGCATTTTTGGCGCAGTATTATCCGGCGGCAAAAAAGATCCTTCTGTATTTTGCAAAATATGAGCGGGCGGATGGTCTGTTGGAGCAGGTGGCAGAAAAATGGAATCTGGTAGACTGGCCGGAAAATCTAAGGGACGGCTATGATTTTGAACTGAGCCGCCCGATCGTGGCAGCAGGCTGTCATAATGTGATCAATGCGCTGTATATCGGAGCGATGAAAACGTTGGGCCGGATGGAACGGATCCTTGAGATCCCGGAAACATTTGACTGGAGAGAAAGACAGAAAATTTATCAGAATGTATTTTACAGACCGGATGTGGGACTGTTTGCAGACAGTGAGACCAGCTCTCACTGTGCACTGCATTCCAATGTATATGCCTTGTATTTTGACCTGGTACCGGAAGGTGCGAAGACACAGGTGGCAGGATACCTGGAGAAGAAAGGTCTTTCCTGCGGAGTGATGCTTAGTTATTTCCTGTTAAAAGCTCTGGCAGGTACCGGAGCCTACGACGCCGTTTACAGGCTTCTTGTCAATGAAAGCGAGCATGGCTGGATGAATATGCTGCGGGAGGGCGCGACTACTTGCTTTGAAGCCTGGGGGAAAGAGCAAAAATGGAATACCAGTCTTTGTCATCCGTGGGCGTGTGCGCCGGTCAGTATTTTGATCGAAGAGATCGCGGGGATCCATCTGACAGAACAGGCGGAAAAGGGATATCGGTGGGAACCGCATATTCCGGAAGCGCTGCCGTTTTCCCTGCGGGTTTTGTTTCGGGACAGTATTCTGTATGTAGAGCAGAAAAATCATACCGTCTGCTTCCGGGAAGAGAGGAAACAGACGGTATAGGGATTATGTATTCCGGAAATCTTTTGGAGAGACGCCGGTCACTTTTTTGAAAACTTTACTGAAGTAAAAAGCGCTTTCAAATCCGAGCTGATCGGCGATCTCATAAATCTTCAGATTTCCGTCCTTTAAAAGTTCCTGAGATTTCTGGATCTTCAGATTGGAGATATATTCGCTGATCCCGATGTTTTCAAATTTTTTGAAAAGCTGGCTCAGATAATTCGGGCTGACATTGAAGGTGTCCGCAATATCCTGGAGAACGATGCGTTCATCCAGATGTTCCCGGATGTATTGTTTTGCATGTTCCACCAGATAATTTTTCTGTGTGTTCCGACAGGCGGGAAGTTCCCGACAGAGCCCTTCTTCCAGCTGTCTGAGCCAGAGCAGGATGGAAGGTACGGTCTTCTGGCGGTACAGGGAGCAGTAGGTGTCCGGCTGGTCGGAAAAGATGGAAGAGGCAATCTCCATACCTTCCGGCAGCAGGGTGATGGTAAAATGCAGAATACTGCTTGCTGCATCCAGCGCCTGCGCATAATGAACCTGATCTGCATCCAGCAGAGAGCAGATATTGGAAAATACGCTGTGCAATGCCGTTTCATCTAATGTTTCGAAAGCCTCTGCGATTTCTTTGCGGAACAGTGAAAGATTGAATACATTTCGAAGCTTTGTAGAATTCGGCATGGAATCCCAGTACAAGAAGGAATCTGCCTCCGAAACCGAACCGGAGAGCTGCCTTGCATCATGATAGGATACGGAAAGTTCCAGCGGAGTGGTGACAAGGCGCCCGATCCCGGCAAGTACTTTTACGCTGTAGTAGTTAAAAAGCATATCAAATGCCTGGTGCAGGGCTGTGGATAAATGATCCTTCCATGTGGAAATGTTTTCTTCCTGGATATAAAAGATGGCAGCCAGCCGTCTGGTATCCAGTGGGATGACCCGGCAGGGCAGATACTTTCCAAGCAGTTCCTGAAGCATATGAAGAGTGCTGTTATAGAGCTTCAGGAGCTGTTCCTGAGACAGTCTTGTGCCGGAAGAACCGGGAAGCTGCATTTCCAGATGAGCTGCCGCATATCCGGCATAAGAGAAAGACAGGTTCAGTTCTTTGGCCTGTGTGAGATATTGCGTCTCATTTTCGAACAGATTGTTTAACAGTCGGATGAAGAAACGTTCCTGCATGATCGAAACGTCTGAGATCCGGTCTGTCTGGCGCATGGAAGGTTCCTGGCGTTTTCGGATGGAAGCAACCTGTTTCAGCGCCCGGTCAATGGACTCGCTCAGTGTTTCCGGGGACAGATCGATCTTGACGAGATAATCAATGACCCGGCAGGAAATGGCTTCTTTGGCATAATTGAAATTTTCGTGGCTTGTGAGGATGATAAAAACCGGCAGGTCTCCAAATTCTTTCCGACAGCGTTTGACCAGATCCAGTCCGGAAGAGCAGGGCATCTGGATATCTGTGATCACGATTTCCGGACGATGCTGCAGGATCAGTTCATAGGCGGCATCTCCATTTGAGGCAATGCCGCATACTTCCATGTCAAGACTTGCCCAGTCCAGCATGGAATTTAATCCAATCTGTACCAATGGTTCATCATCTGCGATCAATAGTTTTATCATATTGAGTTTCCTCCTGTTCTTGAAAATGTAATTCTGGCAAAAGAATGGCCATGGTTGTAAATTTACCAGGTTCACTTGTAATGGAGAGTCCATATTGCTCTCCAAAATTATACTGGATCCTCCGGTTTACGCTTGCAATGCCGATCTGTCGGAAGAACTGGGATTTTCCGCTGGTCTCTTCTGTTAAAACCTGTTGGATCGTCTCAGCGTCCATGCCGACGCCGTCATCAGTCACATCGATCTGAACCGCACACGGACTGCGAAAGATATGGATCTGGATCTTCCCGGCGCGTCCTTTTGGCTCAATTCCATGAAAAATGGCATTTTCTACAATTGGCTGCAGAGTGAAGCGCAAAATCTGAATCTGCAAAAGGGAAGGGTCTTCGATCTCATAATCCAGAGTGATCGCGCCTCCGTACCGATACTTCTGGATGGTGAAGTAATCGTCCAGCAGATGGATTTCATCCTGAAGTGATACGATGGTTGTGGTTCCTTTTGCAATGCTTTTCAAAAGGTGGGCCAGAGAGGTCGTCATTTCCGCGATTCCCGGTGTGTGCTGGATCGTTGCCATCCATTTGATGGAGTTTAACGTGTTGTAGAGAAAATGCGGGTTGATCTGGCTTTGGAGCACCTGATATTCGTAATCTTTCTTTTGCTTTTCAAAATCGATCTTCTGTTCCATCAAAGTCTGGATATCGGTTCCCATCTGGTTCAGCGCCCGTCCGATATCTCCGAATTCATTTTCCCATTCGATCGAAGGGTCGGGATGAAAATCCTCACCGGAAACCGCCTGGATCTTTTCCTGAAGATGCCGGACCGGCGCAGTGACGGTACGGTTCAGGCTCAAAAGCAGTAAAAATCCGACCACAAGAATGGCGCAGAAGATCAGAAACAGCATGACCAGATAATTCTTCAGATGGTCGTAAAAAGGCTGTGAAGCAATGGGGATGCTGAGGTAACAATTGTCGCTGATTAAAGGCGCAGTGACAAAAGCATGCTTCCGTCCGTTGACAGTCAAAGACTGTACCTGTTTTGCGTGATCTTTGAAAAAGCCCGGTTCGATGGAAGAAGCAGAAACCACTTCCTTTCCGGAAATCTCATACAGCGCATTTCCAAGAGTCAGATAGACCACGGTATCTTCTTGTCTTGCATAGTCCTGCAATGTTTCGGTAAACAGCTTAAAGGAAATCTGAATGTAGGAAAATCCGATGATCGAGCTGTCATAAGCGCTGTAGATCGGGCGGATCACAGGAAGCATCGGCATTTTAGTGCGCAAAAAAGGGTCTGTCTGGACGCCGATATCAAATGTATAATCCGGGCTGTTGATCAGTGTGTCATAATAAGGAAGCCCGGTGATGATATCGATCATGGACTTTCCGGTGGAGTAGACTGTCGGAGTGATCTGTAAAAAATCGCTTCGGTTTGTGTTGGCGACCACAATGCGGTCGATGTATGCGCTGGCGGAATTGCTCAGATATTCTTCTTTGAGCCACTGGGAAGCGTGATTTGTGATCGTATTATAGGAAGGCGCTTCCGGTGAAGTGGTGATAAAACTCATGATGTTGCTGTTCGTGCGGCTGCGCATGGACAGATCCATAATATCAGAAATGTGCGTGTCAATTTCGGATTTCAGAAACTGCAGATTGCCTTGGGCAGCATGTACCTGATTGCTTTTCAGATTTTTGGAAAACATGACATATCCCAGGATAGAAGTTCCGATACCGATCAGGAGCATGATGGCTGTTGTGATCAGAAGCAGCTGTCCTTTTACTGATTTGAAAAATGACCGTTTCATAGTGGGTTCTCTATCCTTTCGTAAGATTTCTTCTATAATAATGTGTGTAAAACTCTGCCCAAATAGTATAGCATATCAGAATCAGGAGAATGGAAAAAATTCAAAGAACATTAAAAAAATACATGTTTTCATAGAATTTGACAGGTTTTTGAGCCGATAAAAAGGGAAGAAAAAAAGTATAAAAAGTTTCTAAAAAAATTACAGGAAATCATAAGTGTGTCCATGGAGATTTTTGGGAGATTTTCATATAATAGTCCCAACAAGAACGGAAACCGTTTGGGAAAAACGAGGAGGTTGAAAAAGTATGAAGAAAAAAGTGGTAAGTATCATGATGGTAACGGCAATGGCAGTTGGCCTTCTGGCAGGCTGCGGCGGAAACAGCGGTGATACGGAAGAGAAGAAAGAAACGAAAAAAGAGGAAACAAAAGAAGAAAAGACAGATGCAGCTGCGGGAAGCTCCAATTCCAGCGGATCAGAAGATGCAGAGACTGTTTTGAAATGGGCATGCTGGGATCTGAAAACAGCTACATACTGGCAGGCAGTGGCAGATGCTTATACAGAAAAACATCCGGATGTCAGAATTGAGATGACAGACCTTGGATCTGCAGATTACAACACCGTTCTTTCTACCGAGTTATCCGGATCCGGATCCGACTTTGATATTGTAACAATGAAAGATGTTCCGGGATATGCAACGTTGATTTCCAAAGGCGTGTTAGAGCCATTGAGCGAACGCGTGGAAGCAGACGGTGTGGATCTGTCCCTGTACAACGGAATGGCTGAACAGCTGACAGTTGACGGTGAACTGTATGAAATGCCTTGGAGAAGCGACTTCTGGCTGTTATATTACAACAAAGATATCTTTGATGAAGCAGGAGTTGATTATCCGACAAATGATATGACAGTGAAAGAATATGATGAGCTTGCACGTTCTGTTGCAAAGACAGGATTCGGAGACGAGCAGATTTACGGATCTCACTATCATACATGGAGAAGCGCCGTACAGTTATTCGGAGTACTGGATGGAGAACATTCTGTAACAGACGGTACTTATGATTTCACCAAAGAATATTATGACATGGTGAAAAAACAGGAAGAAGACGGAATCTGCCGTTCTTTTGTAGACACAAATGCTTCACAGCTTCATTACTCCGCAGCATTTTCAGAAGGAAATACAGCAACTATGAACATGGGAAGCTGGTATATCACAACATTGATGTCAAGCCTGAACAGTGGAGAATATGACAAAGAACTGGTTGGAAACTGGGGACTTGCAAAATATCCACATCCGGACGGAGTAGAAGCAGGTACAACACTTGGACAGGTAACAGGTCTTGCAATCCCAACTTCTTCTAAAAATAAAGATGCAGCATGGGATTTCGTTAAATTTGCAGGAAGCGAAGAAGGCGCAGAAGTGGTAGCAAAAACAGGTACATTCCCGGCGATCATGAGCGACAGTGTTGTGGATATCATTACAAGCCTGGAAGGATTCCCAGGTGATGAGGCATCCAAAGAAGCCTTAAAGACAGTAAAAGTTTATCTGGAAGCACCATATGACGAGCACATTTCTGAAATCAATACAATCCTTGATACTTATCACAAAGATATCATGAACGGAGATATTTCTGTAGATGACGGAATCAAGAAGATGAATGAAGAAATCGGAGCAATCGTAAATAAATAAGAGGATACAAGGCCGGCGGTGGAAACAACATAAACTGTCGGCTTTGTTTATGAAACAGAAAGGAGCTGCAGCAGAACAATTATGGAAAATAGTGTTGTAGATTTAAAGAAAAGCAGAAAAATGCGTGAGCGAAAACGAATGCTGACAGCATATTCATTTATTGCCCCGAACTTCATCGGGTTTGCAGTATTTACCATGATCCCGATCATTTGTGCATTTGCTCTTGGATTTCTGCACTGGGATGGAAATAATGCCATTGAATTTGCCGGTCTGAGCAATTTTAAACGGCTGCTCGGTGACAGTATTTTCAAGGCATCCCTGAAAAATACCATCATTTATTGTATCGGAACCGTGCCGCTGACGATGATCGCATCCTTAGGTCTGGCGATCGTCCTGAACCAGAAGATCAAATTCCGGGGATTTTTCAGAACGGTATCGTTCTTCCCGTACGTGGCTTCCCTGGTTGCGATCACCGCTGTGTGGAGCATGATCTTCCATCCGAGCAAAGGTCCTGTCAATGCGATCTTATATTATATCTTCCATGTGGAAAATCTTCCGAACTGGTTCGGAGGTGATCTGATCCTTCTGACATTGATCTTGTTCAGTGTATGGAAGTACATGGGATATTACATGGTGATTTATCTTGCGGGACTGCAGGGAATTTCGGCGGAACTGTATGAGGCAGCGGGGCTTGATGGCGCCAATACCTGGCAGAAATTCAGATATGTAACCTGGCCGCAGTTGCGTTCCACTACATTTTTCGTAACAGTCATGCTGACGATCAACTGCTTCAAGGTATACGATATTGCCATTATGCTGGCCGGAGGCGGAGACGGAAAACTGGGAACGTCCTCCACAGTACTTGTTTACTATATTTACCAGAAAGCATTTATTGAATGGGATCTTGGATATTCCAGCGCGATCGCCATGGTTCTGTTTGCAATGGTTCTGATCATTACATTGATCCAGTTCCGGGGACAGAAAAAATATGCGGATGAATAAGAAGGAGGAACACGTATGCATACAGCATCAATGAAACGCAACAGAGTCATAGGAAAAGTATTCCTGTATCTCGTGTTGATCATGATAACAGCGCTGATGATCATTCCTTTCCTGTGGATGTTGTCCGCGTCGATCAAAAGTAACACCGAAGTATTTAAAATCACACCGTTTCAGTTCATCCCGGATGTTCCGAGATGGGATAACTACAAGGAAATCTGGACAAAGATCCCGTTGATGAACTTTATCGGCAACACCGTATTTTTAACCATTGTCGTAACATTTTTACAGCTTTTGACCAGCAGTTTTGCGGCATATGCATTTGCAAAGCTGGAGTTCAAACATAAAAATGCATTGTTCCTTGCTTATATTGCAACCATTGCAATGCCATGGCAGGTATACATGGTGCCGCAGTTCATCATGATGCGTGGAATGGGACTGAATGACAAATTGCTGGCGATGATCTGCCTGCAGGCATTCTCCGCGTTTGGTGTGTTTATGATGAAACAGTTTTATGAAGGAATCCCGGATTCCCTTTGTGAAGCGGCGAGAATCGATGGAATGAGTGAGTATCGGATCTACGCATCCATCATGCTGCCGCTGTCAAAACCGGCATTGTCCACATTGACCATCTTTACGTTTGTAAATACATGGAATGATTACCTTGGACCATTGATCTATTTAAAAACAGAAACAAAGAAAACCATTCAGCTGGGACTCAAAATGTTCATCGGACAGTTCTCGGCAGAGTACGGCCTGATCATGGCAGGTTCCATCATTACGTTGATTCCGGTACTGATCATCTTCCTCTGCCTGCAGAAGTATTTCGTAGAAGGTGTGGCATCGACCGGACTGAAAGGATAGAAAACAACAGCGATGAAGCAAAAAGGAAATCTGAAACAAAAAGCAGAATATTACTGGATGTATTACAAATGGCATGCGGCGATCATTTTACTGATCGCGGCAGCTGCTGTTTATGTTATCAGTGCGGTAGTTCAGGGAAAACAGTCGGATCCTTATACGATCTACGTTGTGAACCAGTATCTGGATTCCGGACAGAAGGATGAGATTGTCGAAGAGACTGCAAAGATCCTTGGGAAAGAGACCGAAGAGATCCTGCTGGATGACTCGGTAGAACTGGATCCGGAAAACCTGAGGGTGAATGCAGTGACCGGAGGCGCAGAGAAGATCACGACAGAATATTTTGCGGGCGGTCTGGACGTTTTGATCGCACCCGAAAATGTGGTGAATTATTATCAGGAACTCGGCGGAATCAAAGAAACGATCCCTCTTAAAGGGAATACGTTCTGGAATATGGGAGAAGATTACTATTTTTGCGTGATGAAAAGCAGCGGACATCTGGAAGAGACAGAAGTGCTGATCCAAAACAGTGTCCGTTGAATCAGGAAAGAATGAGGTGTAGATATGTCAAAGCTTTTTAATCTGGAAAATCCGGTCTGGAATTTTCTTGGAAAACTGGTGGATATGATGATCTTGACGGGGCTGTGGCTGATCTGCTGCATTCCGGTGGTTACGATCGGAGCATCGACAACAGCGCTTTACAGCGTAACGTTAAAAATGGCAGAAAATAAAGAAGGCTATATCGTTTCTTCTTTTTTCCGCGCATTTAAGGAAAACTGGAAACAAAGTACCATTGCATGGATCGTGATCGCATTGCTTGGTATTTTCCTGGCCTCTGATCTGTATTTTTATTATCATATGGAAACAAGGGTCAGTGCGGTGCTTCTGACAATTTTCGGAATCCTCACACTGGTATATCTGCTGACAGTGACTTATTTCTTTCCGCTGCTTGCAAAATGCGATACCGATCTGAAACATCTGGCAGTGATGGCATTTGTGATGGCGCTGAAGAATATCGGATGGACGATCTTTATGCTGGTGATCACAGCGGCGATCCTGGCCATCGGAGTATTTGTAATGGCGCCGGTTCTGGTGATCGGGATTGGTTTGGCAGCATATGTAAATTCGAAAATTTTTCAGATGATATTTAAAGAATATCATTTACAGACAGCATAGGAGGAAAAGAAGATGTTATATCCTGAAATGAATGCTTCCCGGGCATTGATTGATCTTTCCGGGATCTGGGAATTTCAGCTTGCCCAGGCAGAAGGGTTCGAGGAAGAGTGGACAAAGGTTCCATTTGAACACCCGGAACATATTGCAGTTCCGGCATCTTACAATGACCAGAAGGAAGGAACACAGTTCCGCGACCATTATGGATGGGCAGTGTATCAGAAAAAGCTGGAAATCCCGGCCATGTTGAAAAAGGAACGTGTTGTATTGCGCTTTGGGTCTGTGACACAGGCTGCCCGGGTCTATTTGAACGGAACGCTGATCTGCACACATAAAGGTGGATTTCTTCCATTTGAGGTGGAGATCAATCCATATCTGGAAGAAGAGAATCTGTTATGTGTGGCAGTAGACAATCGGGTCAACTACGGAACGCTTCCGATCGGAAATGAGGCGGGCGCCGCATTCTTTGGAAGTGATCTTCCGGACATTGAAAGTGTCAGAAATATGAAGGCCAGACCGCAGAATCTGCCGAACTTTGATTTCTTTAACTATGCAGGAATCCACAGACCGGTGAAATTATATACAACTCCCTGGAATTACATCAAAGATATCACCATTGTGCCGGATATCGAAGGAACGGACGGAATCGTACAATATCAGATCGACTGCGAAGGAACCGGAGATCTGCATGTGGAAATCTATGACGAAGCAGGACAGAAAGTATGCGAAGGTTTTGAACCAGAAGGAACGCTTCGGATTCCGGATGCGCATCTGTGGGAGCCGGGAAATGCATATCTGTATCAGGCGTGTGTGACATTTGGAGAGGACAGTTATACACAGTCTTTCGGAATCCGTACCGTCCGCGTGGAAGGCACCAGATTTTTGATCAACAACAAACCGTTTTATTTCAAGGGATTTGGAAAGCATGAGGACAGCGCCGTACATGGAAGAGGACTGGATGAAGCGCTGAATGTAAAAGATCTTTCGCTGATGAACTGGCTGCATGCCAATTCTTTCCGTACGTCCCATTATCCATATTCAGAGGAAATGATGAATCTCTGTGACAGAGAAGGAATTGTTGTGATTGATGAGACTCCGGCCGTGGGATTGAATTTTGGATGGGATGACACGGAAGGATTTGCAAAATTCCGGACCAAAGAACACCACGAAGATGTGATCCGGGATATGATCGCCAGAGATAAGAACCATCCGTGTGTGGTGATGTGGTCCATCGCAAATGAGCCGGATACAGAAAAACAGCCGCAGGCATCTTATGACTATTTCAAGCCGCTGTATGATCTGGCACATGCCTGCGATCCGCAGGATCGTCCGGTTACCCTGGTGATCTGCCAGAATGACTATATTCGGGATCTGGTAGCTCCGGCTATGGATGTGATCTGTTTCAACCGGTATTATGGCTGGTATGTGTATGGAGGAAATCTGGAAATTTCCAAAGAAGCATTTGAGTATGAGATGAAATATTGGGCCGAACTTGGCAAACCGGCGATGATTACAGAATATGGGGCAGATACGGTTGCGGGACTGCACAGCGCCACTCCAAATATGTTTACAGAAGAATATCAGATGGAATATTACCGTGCCATGAATGCAGTTTTGGATCAGTGTCCGTTTATTATCGGAGAGCAGATGTGGAACTTTGCGGATTTTGCGACCATTCAGGGAGTGATGCGTGTGGATGGCAACAAAAAGGGACTGTTCACCAGAGACCGGAGACCAAAACTTGCCGCGCATTATTTCCGGCAGAGATGGGAAGAAATCCCGGATTTTGGATATAAAAAATAAGAGGATATGCATATGGAACAAAAAGAATGGGCAGAGGAAACTGCGCAGAAAATCATAAAAAAAGTAGCGGCATGTGCGGCGCGCAGCCAGCATAAAATCCCCTATACGGCAAAAGACGGGGTGTTTGATGATCAGAGTAAGACGAATATTTACTGGTGGACCAACGGATTCTGGGGAGGCATGATGTGGCAGATGTATCATGCAACCAAAGAAGAGCTGTATGAGAAGATTGCAAGAGAAAACGAAGAAAAACTGGACGCAGTATTTCTGAATTATGAAGCTATGGATCACGACAGTGGATTCCGCTGGCTGCCGACAGCGGTAGCAGATTACCGTGTAACAAAGGATCCGGCAGCAAAAAACAGAGGGCTTCTGGCAGCAGAAAATCTGGCAGGCCGCTTCAATCCGGCGGGAAATTATTTCCGGGCATGGAACGATGAGAACGGGAAGAACCGGGCAGATCTGGCGATCATCGACTGTATGATGAATCTGCCGCTGTTATATTGGGCGGCAGAGGAACTGGACGATCCAAGATATTTCCATCTGGCAGTTGCACATGCAGACATGGCGCTGAAAAATTTCATCCGCCCGGACGGTTCCGTGAACCATATCGTGTCCATAGATCCGCAGACCGGAGAGATGCGAGGATCTCTTGGAGGGCAGGGCTATGCGGAAGGCTCTTCCTGGACAAGAGGACAGGCGTGGGCGATTTATGGATTTGTTCTCAGCTATCTGCATACAAAAGATGAGCGGTACCTGAATGTAGCCAAAACAGTGGCACACTATTTTATTGCCAACATTCCGGAAAGCGGATGCATCCCGGTAGATTTCAGACAGCCAAAGGACTGCAGTCTGGAAGATTCCACTGCCGCTGCGATCGCAGCATGCGGATTGCTGGAAATCGAGAAATGCGTGCCGGAGCATGAAAAAAGACTGTATGCAGATGCAGCATTCAAATTGCTGTATACACTGGCAGAAAAACGCTGCAACTGGGATGAAAACGCAGATCATATGCTGGAAAAATGTACAGCGGCATTTCATGATGAGGAACATGAGTTTCCGATTATTTACGGAGATTATTATTTTCTGGAAGCAATCTGGAAAATTACGGGAAGAGAGTTGTTTATCTGGTAGGAGGAACAAAAGCGGGATCTGCAGATGTAGAAATCATCGGAATGTGGTATGATGGATAAAAATCATTGGAAGGGAGTCTGTCATATGAATACAGCAGATCATATTCACACATGGATACAGGAACACACAGAAGAACTGGTTAACACAGCAGATTATATTTTTCGGCATCCGGAACTTTCCAAAGAAGAAGTCGTATCTTCAGCCTGTCTTTCTGACTATCTGGAAGAAAAAGGATTTCGTATCACAAAAGGAATCGCAGGGCTTCAGACCGCATTTGCTGCAGAGTGGGGAACAGGAAAACCGATACTTGGATTTCTGGCAGAGTATGACGCTCTTCCGGGTCTTGGCCAGAAGCCGGTCTGCACGTATCAGCCGCTGAAAACGCCGGGGCACGGATGCGGACACAATCTGCTTGGCACAGCCTGCGCGGGGGCAGCCTGTGCCTTGAAAGAGCGGATGGAAAAAGCGCAGCTTTCCGGAACAATCCGGGTGTATGGCTGTCCGGCAGAAGAAATCATCATCGGAAAGATCCAGATGAATGAAGCGGGGGTGTTTGATGATCTGGATGCGGCGATCACCTGGCATCCGTTTGACCGGAATCGGGTCAGTTATGACATCTGGCAGGCGCAGGATATGAAGAATTATAAGTTTTACGGAGTCAAAGCCCATGCCTCCAAACATCCGGAGCTTGGAAGAAGTGCTCTGGATGCCGCAGAACTGATGAATGTGGGAGTCAATTACCTAAGAGAGCATGTGGCAGACGATGTGCGGATTCATTACACGTACACAAATACAGACGGACCGGCCAACATTGTACCGGACTTTGCTTCTACGAATTATTTTATCCGTTCATCCAAACGTTCGCGGACAGAGGACGCATCCAGGCGGGTGGATGACTGTGCAAAAGGAGCGGCTCTTATGACCGGGACGAGAGTGGAGATCGAGCTTGTGACGAGCAATCAGGAGATGAAAGTGAACCGCCCGCTGGCAGAAGTATTTTATCAGGCAATGGAACAGACCAATCTTCCGGAATATACAGAAGAAGAGCTGCGGTTTGCAGAAAGCCTCACAAAAGAAGCGGGACTGGTCAACGATGGAAATTATTTTGGAGGTCTGGAACCGTTGGAAGACCAACCTGTTTTGCTGGCAATCGGAACCGATGTCTCAGAAGTCAGTCATACCGTGCCAACTGTGATGCTCAGTGCGGCGACCATGTGCAAGGGTACACCGCTGCATCACTGGAGTGCAGCCGCACAGTCCGGAATGAGCATTGGGCAGAAGGGAATGCTGTATGTGACAGAATGTATGGCGAAGGGTGCGCTGCGTCTGATCGAAGAGCCGGAGCTTTTAACAGAAGCATGGAGAGTGCATCAGGAATAACAATTTTTTAAAAACTGCATATGGTAATCCGGGAGGTGGTAAGATGTTTTCAGAGATACAGACCATCCCGGATGCCGCTGCAGAGATCAAAGGAAGCTCAGAATTTCCAGAAATCCGGGGAATGGTATATTTTTTCGGAGTTCACAATGGAACGATCGTGGCAGCCGATATCCGCAATCTGCCTGACGGAAATGCATTTCATGGATTTCATATTCATGAGGGAACCTGTCAGGGGACAAAAGCGGAACCATTTGCACAGGCGGACGGACACTACAATCCGACAAATGCCATGCACCCGCAGCATGCAGGAGATATGCCTTCGCTTCTGGCAAATGACGGAAATGCATTTTTGATCTTTTACACAGATCGATTTCATCCCGAGGATGTGATCGGAAGAGCGGTTATCATACACGCACATCCGGATGATATGACAACCCAGCCTTCCGGAAACTCCGGCGCTATGATCGCGTGCGGAGAGATCCGGGAAATGAAGGCAGAATAAGAAAAGTCTAATCTTCCGGGCAGATAGCTTTTTTCAGGAACACATACTCTGTCCCGGAAGATAGAGACTCTTCGAAAGCAAATCCAAGTCCGGTGAACTGTTTCAGATCTTCTGCAGTCTGAATCTGGTGTTCTGCCATCCAGCGGACCATTTCTCCCCGCGCCATTTTCGCGAGCGTGGCTTTCACCTTTACTTTTCCCTGAACGAACTCGCCGAAAACGCAGGTGACGCAGTGTACGTCTTCTGTCAGATAAGGAAGTACTGCTTTGCTGTATTCTGCGGAAGCGAGATTGATGAGCTCTTTCGGAGAGTCTTTCTCAAATTTACAGTACAATGCCTGATATAGCTGATTGTTCCAGAAATGATACAAATCAGTGGCATTCTCAGTTTCCAGTCTGGTCTGCATCTCCAGACGATAGGGAATGACAGCATCTGAAGGGCACAGGACACCATAAAATCCGGAAAGAATGTTCAGATGCCGGTTTACGTAGTCCCACTGTGTATCAGAAAAGATGCCCGGTGCGAGGTATTGGTATTGGATCCCTTCATAGGCGAGAACAGCGGGAGTGACAGCGTCAGCCGGTGTAAATTCGCACAGTCTTTTTGTATTTTGAAGTGCCAGTTTTTCACTGCATTTCCAAAGTTTCTGCAATTCTTCAAATGACATCTGCTTTAGTGTCTGATATAAAAGGTTTGTCTGTTCTACAAAAACAGGGGTGGTGGCAGTGCCGGGAAATTCTTCGCATATATTCATTTTTTTCGCAGGTGAAATGATGATTTGAATCATAAATGGTGGTTCTCCTTTTCTTGTGTATGTTCTATGACAGCGTTTGTTTCTGCTTTATCCAGTGCTTTTACCAGATGCGCTTCCGGGGTGGAGCAGTTGTTGTATTCTTTCCACAGAGAAAGAAATTCTGACCGTTTTGGCTCGGGGAGAAGCTGGAAGATCCATAGAATCTCCTCCTTGTGAAAAGTTCAAAATAAAAGGTTATAATTGATGTAAACAATAATTATCATACGATATTTTCGGATGGAAAGTCTACCATAACAGGCAGAAAAGTGTTATTATCAACAACAAAGTACAACAAGGAGTTTTTAGTATGAAGAAAATAATTTTAGGGTCAGCTTCACCGAGGCGAAAAGAGCTTTTATCACAGGTCGGTGTTCCGTTTGAAGTGCGTGTCAGCAATAAGGAAGAAGTGTATACAAATACGGTTCCAAAGGAGATTGTAAAAGAGCTGGCGCTGATGAAAGCGGAAAATGTGGCATCCGAGATCCAGACAAGGAATGTGATCGTGATCGGTGCGGATACGATCGTTGTGCATGAAGAACAAATTCTGGGAAAACCAAAGGATGAACAGGAAGCCTTTGAGATGATCCGGTCACTGCAGGGAGATACACATCAGGTATATACGGGTGTTGCGGTTCTGTGGTTTGATGAAAGCGGAGAAAAAACGGTGATCAGCCACGCGGTGGAAACAAAAGTTTTTGTCAATCCGATGAGCACAGAAGAAATCCAGAAATATGTAGAGAGTAAAGAACCTATGGATAAGGCCGGGGCTTACGGAATTCAGGGGAGATTTTCCGCATTTATTGAGAAGATCGAGGGGGACTATTTCAATGTCGTAGGACTTCCTGTTTCTTACGTATATCAGGTGTTAAAAGAATTGGGGGAGGTATAAGATGCGAGGCAGAAAAACAGCGGCAAACTGCGAAAGCTGCATGAATTATGAATATGATGACGATTATGAGTGCTATGTCTGCACGCAGGATCTGGATGAAGATGAGATGGTGAGGTTCGTGCAGGGAGATTTCAGAGAGTGCCCGTATTATCAGGTGGGGGATGAATACCGGGTGGTGAGGAAGCAAATGTGAGAGTAGGGAGAAAGTTCCGTTGAATTCTTTCTGTATTGTAACAGGGGCTGGCTCCACTGCGCAAATCCGATGGAATGTTTCTAATTTGGATGCGCATATCGCCCAGAGGGGCTTCATGCGATCCGAATAAGAAACAAAACCATCTGTATATGCTTGCTTTGCCTAAAATGCCCCTTTATACAACACAGAAAGAATTAACTGGAGCTTTCCACCCGTAAGAGAGTGATGAAGTCGGGATGTGTATTTCCCCGCTGCGCTACAATGATTTGTTTATGAAAGCTACATATATTCACAAACTTCCGCCATTTTCCCGCAGCCATTTCTGTGCTTTTCGGTAATCGGGCAGTACGGATTCTACAATATTATAAAAGGCTTTTGAGTGATTCATTTCCAGACGGTGGGCGAGTTCATGTACAACGATGTAGTCCACGATTTCTTCCGGAGCGAAGATCAGACGCCAGTTATAGTTTAAATTTCCGGCGCTGGAGCAGCTTCCCCAGCGGGTTTTCTGTTCCCGGATGGAGATACGGCCGTAGGTGACGCCCATGATACGGGCATAATATTCTGTCTTGCGTGTAAAAATATCCCGTGCAAGCTGGATGTATCGTTTCCGGTCATTTTCAGAAATCTGAGGTTTTTCAGAAGATTGCTCAAGACGCTGAGATGCCGAGTCCAGATGCTTTAGGATCCAGGCTTGCTTTTCGTAAAGAAATGTATCAATGGTCGGGGCAGGACAGTTTTTGGGTGCCCGGACACGGACCGTCGCCTGTGCAGTAATCTGAATTGCGAGGGATTTTCTGTCACTGTATATGACTTCATAAGGAAAGGGATGCTGCATGAAATTCTCCTTTGTAACAATTATTTTAGTTTCAGTTTAGAGAAAACAAAAAGAAAGTGCAAGATATAATTTATTGCAAAGTCAGGAAAGTAAGCAATGCTAAAGAAAAGGTAAGCAACACTTTTGAAAAGTATTTGCCATTATTCAAGGAAGCAGAGATTACGGAGAAATTTATTGAGAATAGTGGCAGGGTATTTCTGGAAAGTGGAGTAGACAAACCATTTGGACAGGCAAATATTATGGAATGGTTAGGATGTTCAAAATCCAAAGCAACAAATGTTATGAATGCAATGAAGGCACCCCAACAGAACAATCTTGCAATCCCGATGTTATCTTTCTATAATATTCTTAAGTGTAAAGGAAATGGAAGTATCGTTTGAAATGATACAGAAGAGCAGAAAGGGAGCGGGGAATGAAAGAAAAGAAAGAGAAAAAACAAAACGGCTATTTCCGCCATATGGCGGAAGCGATAAAAATGGAACTCAGGGAACATAAAAGCTCATTTATGGTGTATCTTATTTTGCGGATTCTTGTGATCGTGATGCTGGTGCTCCAGGTTTTAAATCAGAATTATGAAAACGTATTTTTATGCATTCTGACACTTTTGCTTCTGATTGTTCCAAGTTTTGTGCAGGTAACGTTTAAAATAGAGTTGCCTACAACGCTGGAGATCATCGTATTGTTTTTTATATTTGCAGCGGAGATATTAGGTGAGATCAATGAATTTTATCTGCTGTTTCCGTTCTGGGATACGGTGCTACATACGCTGAATGGATTTCTGGCAGCGGCAATCGGATTTTCACTGGTTGATTTACTCAATCGGAGTGAGCGTACAGTCTTTCATCTGTCACCGGTGTTTACTGCGATTGTGGCATTTTGTTTTTCTATGACAATTGGAGTTGTGTGGGAGTTTTTTGAATTTGGCATGGATCAGATTCTGGGATTTGATATGCAGAAGGATACGGTTCTTTTTGCAATCACATCGGTCATGCTGAATCCGGACGGAAGAAATGTTCCGGTGACGATCGATCAGATCAGGGAAGTGCTGATCAATGGACAGCCATTGGGGGTGGGCGGATATCTGGACATAGGACTGATCGACACAATGGAAGACTTGTTTGTGAATTTTATCGGTGCAGCAGTTTTTTCAGTGATTGGATTTTTCTATGTGAGAAGCCGTGGAAAGGGCGTTGCAGGCAGATTTATTCCGAGAAGAAAAAGAGCAGAGAGAGATTTCCTTAAAATTGCAAGGGAACAATCTCTGGAAGAATCTGAAAATAAGGAGAAAATGCAGTCTCAAAAGAGAGAATAAGGTGGAAATGGGACTTTTTGTACACAGAATTGTGCTTCTATGTGCAGAAAGTCCTCTTTTTTTATGGTTTCAGAGAGTATTTCCACAAACAGAATGACAGGTATTTCACAATATTATGGAAGTTTGATGAAAAAAGTGCAAATGAATTACTGTATATTAGTGAAAAAGGAATGGTATAAAATAAAAATGACGAAAAGTCAGTAAAATAAGGTTGAAATATTCCTAAAAAAAGAAAAAAACGTATTTTAAAACACTGGGAATTTCGACAAAAAAAGAGTACGATCGGAAAAATAAAACTCTAAATTTTTTTTGTTGACAAACCCACTTGCTGGGAGTAGGATTTAGATAACTTTTTAGGCACGCTGTCTGAAAAGGGATTACAGTACGGAGATTTCGAAGCATGAAATTTCCTTTTTTATGCTCGTAAGAGGCCTCCACCTGGAAGAGAAAAGGGAAGACCCCCAAAGGGCAGTAATTAAAAAAAGAGACAGGAAAGGGAGGGAGCGATACGGAAAATTTAGCAACAGAATTGATGGAAGAGCTGAACTGTAAAACAGTATTTGAACTTCCGGTTCTCGGCGGAATTTCGGAGTCCGTGGTTGTTACATGGATCATTATGGCGGTTCTGGTTGGATTATCATTGATTCTGGTGAGAAATCTGAAGGTAGAAAACCCGGGAAAAGTTCAGTTGGCATTGGAAGCCGCAATTGACTGGGCAACGGATTTCTTTGAAGGGATCCTCGGTAAAGGGAACAAAAGATATATACCGTATCTGATCACAGTTCTTCTTTATCTGGCGTGCGCCAACATGATTGGTCTGCTTGGCTTTAAGCCGCCGACAAAAGATCTGAATGTAACAGCAGCACTTGCCGTGATGAGTATGTGCCTGATCGAATATTCAGGAATACATAAAAACGGTATGAAACATTGGGTCAAGCATTTTGCCAAACCGGTGCCGGTGGTTGCACCGATTATGATTCTGGAAATTTTTATCCGCCCATTGTCGCTCTGTATGCGACTGTTTGGTAACATGCTGGCAGGATTTGTGGTAATGGAACTTTTAAAAGCATTTGTTCCGCTGATTATACCACTTCCGATGAATTTCTATTTCGATATTTTTGACGGTCTGATTCAGGCATATGTATTTGTATTTCTGACCGCACTGTTTATGACAGAAGAACAGGAATAGAAACGGAATTTTTGAACAAATAAAAGAATAAAAAGGAGATTAGAATTATGGGAGCACTTATTGCAATTGGAGCAGGAATCGCAGTATTAACAGGTATTGGAGCAGGAGTGGGAATTGGTATCGCAACAGGAAAAGCAGTGGATGCAATCGCAAGACAGCCAGAGGCTGAAAGCAAGATCAGCAAGAACCTGATCCTTGGTTGTGCACTTGCAGAGGCAACTGCAATTTATGGATTTATCATTGGTATTCTGATCGTATTCTTCTTAAAATAAGCAAATAGAATTAACAGGAAAGGCGGGTGTGGGAAGTGCTGAGATTTGATATGAACTTTCTATATACCATGATTAACCTGATCGTCCTGGCTTTCTTATTAAAGAAGTTTTTGATCAAGCCTGTGACCGACATTATGGAAAAGCGCCGTCAGCTGATCGAAGACGGATTGAAAAATGCCCAGAATGCACAGGAAGATGCGATGAAGATGAAGGAAGAATATGCGCAGGCACTTGGCGGGGCAAAAGAAGAATCTGTGCGGATCGTAGAGAAAGCACGTAAGGACGCCAAATCAGAGTATGAACGTATTGTAAAGGAGGCAGATGCCAGGGCAGGCAGTATCATCGAGTCTGCCAAGGCGGATATCCGTGTAGAACGAGAGCAGACAATGAGTGCACTCCAGTCTGAAATCGCAGGACTTGCAATGACAGCTGCAGCGAAGATCGTGGCAGAACAGACAGGCAATAATCAGGAAATATATGATAAGTTTCTGGAAGAAGTAGGTGAAGCTCATGAAGACACAGACAACAACTAGTCAGATGTACTGTTCATCTGCAGCAATGCGGTATGCACAGGTGTTGTATGAGCTGAATGTTCCGAAGGAAGCCATACAGAAAGCAAGAGAGATATTTGAGGAGGTACCGCAGCTTCATGATGTGTTTGTGAATCCGACAATTCCGGCACAGAAGAAAGAACGTGTGATCGACAAGGTATTTCCGCAGGAAATGAGAAATTTCCTGAAAGTGGCATGTAAATATGAGAGAATGGATCTGATTCCGGAGATATTTGCTGCATATGACAGATATTGTGACGAGCAGGATCGGATCTTAAGTGCCGTATTGACATGTGTAGAGCTGCCCAGTGACGAGCAGCTCAAAAATATGGAAGCGTTCCTTTGTAAAAAATATGAAGCGAGCAAGGCCAGGATTGAGATTCAGACAGACAGTACGCTGCTTGGCGGATTTGTTCTGCGCACAGGAAGCGATGAATATGACTGGAGTCTGAAAGGACGTCTGGACAGACTAGGACAAAAATTAACCTGGAGGTGAACAAGGTGAGTTCAATCAATTCAGATGAAATTATTTCTATTTTAAAAGAAGAGATAGAAAATTTTGACAGTGTGAGCAAAGACAGCGAAGTGGGAACAGTCGTTGCTGTAGGTGACGGAATTGCGACTATTTATGGGATTGATCACGCAATGTATGGAGAGATTGTTACCTTCGATACGGGTTTGAAAGGAATGGTACAGGATATTCAGAAAAATGAAATCGGAGTCATTCTTTTTGGACGGGACACAGATATCAAAGAAGGAACAAAAGTAACTCGTACAGGAAAAAAGGCCGGTGTACCGGTTGGAAATAAATATGTAGGAAGAGTTGTCAATGCACTGGGGGCTCCGATCGACGGAAAGGGTGAGATCGAAGCAGATGATTACCGCCCGATCGAGCAGGAGGCGCCGGGAATCATTGACAGAAAATCGGTCAGTGTGCCGATGGAGACAGGAATCCTTTCTATTGATGCGATGTTCCCGATCGGACGCGGACAGAGAGAGCTGATCATCGGAGATCGTCAGACAGGAAAGACATCCATTGCCCTGGATACAATCTTGAATCAGAAGGGAAAAGATGTGATCTGTATTTATGTGGCGATTGGACAGAAGGCTTCTACTGTTGCAAAAGTCGTAAATACATTGAAGAACAATGATGCACTGGATTATACGATCGTGGTATCTTCCACAGCAAGTGACTGTGCGCCGCTTCAGTATATTGCGCCGTATGCAGGAACAGCAATGGCAGAGCATTTTATGTATCAGGGAAAAGATGTGCTGATCGTATACGATGATCTGTCCAAACATGCGGTAGCCTACCGTGCACTGTCTCTGCTTCTTGGACGTTCTCCGGGACGTGAGGCATACCCGGGAGATGTATTCTATCTGCATTCCAGACTGTTGGAGCGTTCCAGCCGTTTAAGTGAAGAGCAGGGCGGAGGTTCTATCACAGCACTTCCGATCATCGAGACACAGGCAGGAGATGTATCTGCATACATCCCGACCAACGTAATTTCTATTACAGACGGACAGATCTTCCTGGAAAGTGATCTGTTTGCGGCAGGTATGAGACCGGCTGTCAACGTGGGTCTTTCCGTATCTCGTGTTGGTGGTGCCGCACAGACAAAAGCAATGAAAAAAGCATCCGGAAGTATCCGTATCGATCTGGCACAGTATCGTGAGATGGAAGTGTTCACACAGTTCAGTTCAGATCTGGATGCTGCAACAAAAGAGCAGCTTGAGTACGGAAGCGGTCTGATGGAGCTTTTGAAGCAGCCTCTTTACCATCCGCTCAGTCTGCATGAAAAAGTCATCACATTGTGTGCTGCTACACATAAAGTGATGCTTGGAATAGAAAAAGCAAAAATCAAACAGTTCCAGGCAGACCTGCTTCGTCATTTCGATTCAGATTATCCGGAAATCGGACAGGAAATCGAAGAGAAAAAGGTACTGACAGAAGAACTGATCGAAAAGATCGTGGAGACCGCAAAGGAATTCAAGAAGAGCAGGTGTTAATATGGCAAATATCAGAGAAATACAGAGCCGCATCAACAGCGTAAAAGATACGATGAAGATCACAAATGCGATGTATATGATTTCCTCTTCAAAAATGACGCAGGCCAGAAAAAAACTGGCGGATACAGAGCCGTATTTTTATGGACTTCAGGGTGAGATTTCCCGTATCCTGCGCCATGTGCCAGAGATCCGGCATTCTTATTTTGATGCCCGCCAGGATATCCCGGCAGAGCAGAAAAGGATCGGTTCGATCGTAATTACGGCAGACAAGGGACTTGCCGGAGCTTATAATCATAATATTATCAAGCTGGAAGAAGAGATCCTTGCACAGCCGGGGATTCACAAGCTCTTTGTTGTAGGTGAGCTGGGACGGCATTATTTTGCAAAACATAATGTAGAGATTGACACAAATTTCCAGTATACCGTTCAGAAACCGACGATGCACCGTGCCAGAGATATTGGCTGGTCGGTGATCGATCAGTTTCTGGCAGGGGAGCTGGATGAAGTGTATGTTGTATACACCCGCATGGAGAATTCTGTACAGGCAGATGCGGAAAAATTGAAGCTGCTTCCGCTGGAGACCAAAGATTTTGGAAGTATGAGGATGCCTCTGAATATGTATCGGGAGGCAATTGAACTGTATCCGTCTGCGGACAGTGTAATGGACAGTATTGTTCCGAACTATGTCATTGGTATGGTCTACGGATGTCTGGTAGAGGCATATGCCAGTGAACACAATGCCCGTATGATGGCAATGAAAGCTGCGACAGACAGTGCACAGAGCCTGATCCGGGAATTGTCAATCGTATATAACAGAGCCAGACAGGCTGCAATTACCCAGGAAATTACGGAAGTTTGCAGCGGTGCGAAGGCGCAGAAGCAGAAAAGGAAGTGAGAATAGCATATGAATAAAGGACGAATTGTACAGGTTATGGGACCTGTCGTTGACGTAGTATTTGAAGACGGCAATCTTCCTTATATCAAAGATGCTCTGGAAGTTGAAAACAATGGAAAGAAATGCATCATGGAGGTTGCACAGCACCTTGGAAACAATGAGGTGCGCTGCCTGATGCTTGCTGCCAGTGAAGGACTGCATAAAGATATGGAAGTAACAGCCACCGGAGCAGGAATCAAAGTTCCTGTCGGTGAGAAGACACTGGGCAGACTGTTTAATGTATTAGGTGAAACAATTGATAATGGAGAACAGATCGAGGATGCAGAAAAATGGGTGATCCACAGAGAACCGCCTACATTTGAAGATCAGAGCCCTGTAGTAGAGATCCTGGAGACGGGAATCAAGGTCATTGACCTTCTTGCACCATATGCAAAGGGCGGTAAGATCGGATTGTTCGGTGGTGCAGGAGTCGGTAAGACGGTGCTGATCCAGGAATTGATCCGAAACATTGCGACAGAGCACGGTGGATACTCTATTTTTACCGGAGTCGGAGAGCGTTCCCGTGAGGGAAATGACCTCTGGTCTGAAATGAAAGAGTCCGGTGTTCTGGAGAAGACTGCTTTGGTATTCGGTCAGATGAATGAGCCGCCTGGAGCGCGTATGCGTGTGGCTGAGACTGGTTTGACAATGGCAGAATATTTCCGTGATGAACAGCATCAGAACGTACTTCTTTTCATCGATAATATTTTCCGTTTTACACAGGCCGGATCTGAGGTTTCCGCACTGCTTGGGCGTATGCCGTCTGCAGTAGGATATCAGCCGACACTGGCAACGGAAATGGGTGAATTACAGGAACGTATCGCTTCTACAAAGAACGGATCTGTCACTTCCGTACAGGCAGTTTATGTGCCGGCGGACGATTTGACTGACCCGGCTCCGGCGACAACATTTGCGCATCTGGATGCAACGACCGTGCTTTCCAGAAAGATTGTAGAGCAGGGTATCTATCCGGCGGTAGATCCACTGGAATCCAGCTCCCGTATCCTGGAAGCAGATGTAGTCGGAGAAGAGCATTACGAAGTGGCAAATAAAGTCATCGCAATTCTTCAGAAATACAAAGAACTGCAGGATATTATTGCAATTCTTGGTATGGAAGAGTTGTCAGATGAAGATAAGGCAACTGTTATGCGTGCGAGAAAAATCCAGAGATTTTTGTCTCAGCCATTCTTTGTAGCAGAGACATTTACAGGAATCCCTGGAAAATATGTTCCGTTAAAAGAGACAATCCGTGGATTTAAGATGATTATTGACGGAGAGATGGATGCCTATCCGGAATCTGCATTTTTCAATGTAGGAACGATTGACGATGTCATTGCAAAGGCAAAAGCTGAGGAAGCTGCAGAATAGGAGCGTGGCATATGGATACATTTGGTTTGAAAATCATCGCAAGTGACAGGGTTTTTTACGAAGGACGCTGCAGAAAGCTTGTGATTCCGGCGCCGGATGGAGAAAAAGGAATCCTGCCAAACCATGAAAATATGGTGATCGCAGTGACGATCGGAATGGGACGTATGGAAATCGAGGAAGGAAACTGGATGGAAGTTGCGTTTGGCCGGGGATTTGCAGAGGTAGTCAACAACCGTGTGACACTGTTGGTAGATACCGCGGAGAAACCGGAAGAAATCGACATCCGTCATGCACAGGAGCAGAAAGAGCGTGCAGAAGAGAGAATCCGCCAGAAACAGAGCATTCAGGAGTATTACCATTCCCAGGCATCTCTGGCAAGAGCCATGAACCGATTGAGAGTATCTCAGGGAAAACGCTGGAATTTATAGAGAAAAGAAACAAGGAAGTTTGCGCAAAAGGCACAGCTTCCTTGTTTTTTTATAATATATTTACGGAAATTTCATTGTATCCATACAAAATTTCAAGTATAATAAAATCAATCTTGAAAGGAATCCCTTTCAAATTTCCAATATGGCAGAAGGTGCCATTCAATATAATTCCCAAATCAAAATGTAGAAAAGATGGATAAGAGAATAAAGGGAGTTTGTCTGTATTTGCAATTGTGAAATATCGTATCAAAAGTTATAATAAAGTCAAAATACAGTTACATGCTCATCAAAATATTCTGGATTTCATCAGAACCAAGGAGGAGCATGTATGAAAAAAGAAAAAACAACACAATTTTTAATGAAGCCAAAGGTGGATTTCTGCTTTAAAGAGCTGATGGAAGATGAAGAGGTACGCAACGCATTTTTAGCAGCGGTACTTGGAATCAATGTGGAAGATGTTATTGAGAGCAGGATTTTACCATTTCATCTGCGTCAGAAGGATAAAGATGAGAAGCTGGGGATTCTGGATGTACGGGTTCTGTTGAATAACAGGGAACAGATCGACATCGAAATTCAAGTGACATTCAGTGAATACTGGGCAGAGCGCACCTTGTTCTATCTGGGGAAGATGTTCACAGATCAATTGAAGCCGGGAGAAAATTATCAAAAATTAGAAAAATGTATTCATATCGGGATTCTGAATTTTATAATGTTTGATGATGAAGAATATTATTCCCGTTTTCATTTCTGGTCAGATAAGGGCAGGAAGTTGTATAGTGATAAATTTGAGATTCATACACTGGAACTTCCGAAGCTGGCAAAACATGATTATCCCGAGACAGAGCTGCTGAAATGGCTTCAGTTCATCAATGCAGAGACTAAGGAGGAGTTTGAAATGGCAGCAGAAAAAAACGAATATATTAAGAAAGCCTATGAGGATTTGAATCGAATCAGCGCAGATGAGGAAAAACGTCTGGAATACGAAGAAAGAGAGCGTATGATCCGGGATCATCAGTATTTTTCTACGATTTATAAAGAGACCGGACTGAAAGAAGGACTGAAAGAAGGACTGAAAGAAGGATTGAAAGAAGGAAGAAGACAGGCCACTGTAGAATTATTACAGGAAATGGGAATGGAAAAAGAGAACGTATGTGCAAAGATGCAGGAAAAGTTTCAGCTTTCTTTTCAAGAGGCTGAGCGGGAAGTGGAAAAATACTGGAAATAATAGAGGGAGATTTTTTGGTTTTTAAAACTGGCATGGTTAAAAGCGTTAAAACTGGATATTTAAGAAAAGCCAATCTTAATGTAGTATTCATATAAAAATGATAGCAATTAAGAGGAGGTACAGCAAATGAGTGCAGAAAGATATGAGCTCAACAAGCAGTTAGCACAGATGTTAAAAGGCGGAGTGATCATGGATGTGACAACACCGGAACAGGCAAGGATTGCAGAGGAGGCGGGAGCATGTGCAGTGATGGCGCTGGAAAGGATTCCGGCTGATATCCGTGCAGCGGGCGGAGTATCCAGAATGAGTGATCCGAAGATGATCAAGGAAATTCAGGAAGCAGTATCCATTCCAGTTATGGCAAAATGCAGGATCGGACATTTTGTTGAAGCACAGATATTAGAGGCAATCGAAATTGATTATATCGATGAGAGTGAAGTACTTTCTCCGGCAGATGATGTTTATCATATTAATAAACGCAAATTCCAGGTACCATTTGTATGTGGTGCAAGAGATTTGGGAGAAGCGCTTAGAAGGATCAATGAAGGAGCTTCTATGATCCGTACAAAGGGAGAGCCGGGAACAGGAGATGTGATACAGGCAGTCAGACATATGAGAATGATGAAGCGGGAAATTGCAAAACTGGTCTCCATGAGGGAGGATGAGTTGTTTGAGGAAGCAAAGGCCCTAAATGTGCCGTATGAATTGGTTGAATATGTACATCATAACGGACGTATTCCTGTTGTAAACTTCGCGGCGGGAGGCATCGCAACTCCGGCGGATGCGGCGCTGATGATGCAGCTTGGTGCAGAAGGCGTATTTGTGGGATCTGGTATTTTTAAGTCAGGAGATCCGAGAAAGCGGGCAGAAGCAATTGTAAAAGCGGTAACAAACTTTGAAGACTACAGGATGCTGGCAGAGCTTTCTGAGGATCTGGGAGAGGCAATGGTAGGAATTAATGAACAGGAGATAGAACTTTTGATGGCGGAAAGGGGCAGATAGAATGAAGATCGCAGTACTTGCAGTACAGGGAGCATTTGCGGAACATCGGAAGAAAATAGAAGACCTGGGAATAGAATGTATGGAACTCCGCAAAAAAGAGGACCTGATGAAACCGTTTGATGGATTGATCCTTCCCGGAGGTGAGAGTACTGTGCAGGGAAAACTTCTGAAAGAGCTGGACATGTATCAGATATTGAAGCAGAAAATCGAAGAAGGACTGCCGGTGCTGGCAACTTGTGCCGGCCTGATCCTTCTGGCGGAAAATTTGACAAATGACCGGAATATTTATTTTGCAACATTGCCGGCAGCGGTGAAAAGAAACGGTTATGGCAGACAGCTTGGAAGTTTCCGTACAGTACAGGAAATGAAGGGAATCGGGAAAATACCGATGACATTTATAAGAGCTCCATATATTGAAAAAGTTGGAAAAGGAGTAGAAGTTCTTGCGGCAGTAGATGATCGGATCGTGGCGGTAAAATACGGGACACAGTTTGGGCTGGCATTTCATCCGGAATTAGATCAGGACAACAGAATACATGAAATGTTTCTGGATACGGTTAAAGCAGCCATAGAAAGCAATGAGTCTGCTATAAAATAAATCTATAACAGGATATTCTCAATCTATATTGGACAAATAAATCCTACTATGTTAATATGATTACAAGGAATTAAGGAAGAAACAGATTCCAAAGAAGGAGGAAATAGAAATGGCAGATATCAGAGATTCTAAAAACTGGGGATTTGAGACAAAACAATTACACATTGGACAGGAACAGGCAGATCCGGTTACAGATGCAAGAGCAGTCCCGATCTATGCAACAACCTCTTATGTATTTCACGACTCACAGCATGCGGCAGACCGCTTCGGACTCCGTGATGCAGGAAATATATATGGAAGACTGACAAATCCGACACAGGATATTTTCGAACAACGGATTGCAGCATTAGAAGGCGGTGTGGCAGCGCTGGCTGTAGCATCCGGTGCGGCAGCAATTGCCTATGCATTTCAGGCACTTGCAAAGGCGGGAGAGCATATTGTGGCATCCAAGACTATCTACGGCGGCACATACAATCTTCTGGCGCATACTCTTCCGCTCACAAACGATGTGACAACAACGTTTGTGGACCCTGAGAAAGAAGGAGCTTTTGAGGCAGCCATTCAGGAAAATACAAAAGCGATATTTGTAGAGACACTTGGAAATCCGAATTCAAATCTGATAGATCTGGAGAAGGTGGCAGAAATCGCGCACAGACACAATATTCCGTTGGTAGTAGATTCTACATTTGCAACACCGTATCTGATCCGTCCGATCGAACATGGCGCAGATTTGGTGATTCACTCTGCAACGAAATTTATCGGCGGTCATGGAACAGCGATTGGAGGCGTGATCGTTGACAGTGGAAAGTTTGACTGGAAGGCATCCGGCAAATATCCGTGGATCTCAGAAGCCAATCCGAGTTATCATGGTATATCGTTTACAGACGCAGTGGGAGCAGCGGCATTTGTCACTTATATTCGTGCGGTGATTCTGCGTGATACCGGAGCAACGATTTCACCGTTCCATTCCTTTATCTTCCTGCAGGGGCTGGAGACATTATCTCTGCGTGTGGAGCGGCATGTGAGCAATGCGCTGAAGATTGTGGAGTATCTTGCGAATCATCCGCAGGTAGAGGCTGTACACCATCCGTCACTGGAAACGGAGTCAACCCATGAATTATATAAAAGATATCTCCCGAACGGAGGCGGCTCTATCTTTACTTTTGAGATTAAGGGAGATGCGCAGACGGCCCAGGCATTTATCGATCATCTGTCTATTTTTTCCCTGCTGGCAAACGTAGCAGACGTGAAATCTCTGGTGATCCATCCGGCAACCACCACTCACAGCCAGTGTACCGAGGAAGAATTGTTAGATCAGGGAATCAAACCAAACACGATCCGGCTTTCCATCGGAATTGAAAAAGCAGAAGATCTGATCGCAGATCTTGATGCGGCATTTAAAGGGGTAAAATAATGGATATTGATGTTTTAGCGATAGCGGCAGTGGCGATTACAGTAGTTCTGTTTGTACTGCTGTCCTATCTGGGAAGAAAAAAGCATTTACGTCCCAGTCCAGTATGTATTTCTGATCGTATTGACACTGATCGTTTCCATCGGAACAGTAGGAGTTCCGGGAACCTCCACAGTAACAACCACAGCACTGTTTACTGCAGCAGGACTTCCGGTAGAGATCATTGTACTTCTGGTTCCGATCTCAAGTGTTGTTGATATGATGCGTACGGCAGCAAATGTGACAGGTGCGGCAACAGCAGCAGTTCTTGTGGCAAAATCCGAGCAGCTTTTAGACAGGGAAGTTTATGACCAGGGAAAGAGTGAAGAGGGATTGAGCGGAGCAGTTGCAGTTGGCGAATCTGCGAGATAATAAAACAAAAAGCATTCCTGCCGGGAATCATATGCCAAGGAGCAATGATCCATGCAGGAATGCTTTTTACTTTATGTCTGATTCTGATAACAATATCCGCCGTTTTCTTTCACTCCGTAAAAATCAGCGAACGACAGGTGGAAGACATCTTTTTCCATACCGGAAAGATCAATCTCATTTTTGATCAGATACTGATAGATTCCGGAATAATCAATACTTCCCTGTAATAAGATACTGTCTAATTTTCCGTTCCGTAAAATTGCACGTTTATAATTGTGAGAATCTTCCTGTTCGAGAACAACATCTCCCTCTTCTTCTGTTCCTCTTCCAAGAGAAAGTGTAACCAGCCCATAGAAATTCATCGTATTTTTCATAGCATATCGGTCTTCGTAAAGTGTTTTAATTCCGCACATATTCAGGGCAGCGACCTGTCCCTGTTTCATGGCATTTGGCCAGATTCCAGATAATCCGGTTACATCTCCGGCAGCGTAAATATCTTTACAGCTGGTTTCCATGGTGTCAGACACTTTAATAAAACGATCTACTTCGATCGGAGTATCCAGTACGCATTCAACTGCGGGACGAACACCGGCAGCAACAATGACCAGATCACAGTCTACCCGGGTTCCATCATCCAGAAGGACATAGTCGATTGAACCATTGCTGTTCATATGCGTTTCAGAAGCCTTTTTTCCAAGAAGAAAACGGCATCCGTGTTCTTCAAATAATTTCCGATAGGCAGTTCCGGCAGTTTCATTTAACTGGATCGGAAGAATACGATCTGCCATTTCCACAACAGTAACCTCTTTACCCTGCTCGAGAAATGCATAGGCAGCGTCCATTCCAACCAGACCGGAACCAACGATCAGAATCTGTTCTGCCTGATCGGCCAGCGGGCGGATCGCCTGAGCATCCGAAAGATGCCGCAGTCCGAATACATTGTTTGCCTCACGGAACTGTCCAACAGGCGGGATGAAGCTGTTTGCACCGGTTGTGATCAGGAGTTTGTCATAGTGGCAGGATGTGTCATTATCAAGCAGAACCTGCTGGTTTTTTACATCCACTGTTTTTACAGAAACACCCTTGATCCATTCGATTTTATTGGTTTCAAAAAAGTCAGGTTCTACAAAGGACAAGGTATCTTCCTGACGTTCATGGCTCAAATAACGGTGAAGCATGCAGCGGGAGTGTACATGCTCATCCGTGGAAATCATGGTAATAGAGGCATCCGGCTGCTGGCTGCGAATGGTTTTTGCTGCGGTGATCCCGGCAGCCCCCACTCCGATAATAACATGCATCATAATGACACCTCCTCAACATAGATTGCCTGTTTTGGACAGGCTTTTACGCAGTTTGGTTCTGCACCGTCCTGCAGGCAGAAGTCGCACTTTACGACTTTGGTACGGGTGGCAGTATCTGCTTTGAGGACGCCGAACGGGCAATTCATAACGCACATAAAGCAGGAGCCACATTTTGTTTCATCATAAGATACGAGTCCCGTTTTCGGATCCTTTGTCAGAGCACCGCTCATACAGGACATCACGCATTCCGGCTGATCGCAGTGTCTGCAAAAAATAGGGCGATAGGTTCCGTCCGGCAGCTTTTCGATGTGGTTTCTGGATTCATTGCGGATGTCCGTCAGATCCAGATCATAAACAGTTCCCGGTGTTTCCCGGTGCGCCTGCATACAGGCGATGGTGCAGTTTTTGCATCCATCGCACTTTGAGGCATCGATCATAATTCGTCTCATAGCGGCACCTCCTATATATGTAAGCCCTGGCGTTTTTCCAGAATAATCTGCTCCAGGATATCAGCAGATTCTTTCGCATCTCCGTTGATGATGACCTGTCCTCCGGTCAGTTCTTTCATATCTTCTGTGAGTACTTTGACTGCAGTTTTGCTTCCCGTTACGAACGGAGGAAGTCCAAGGTGCAGCGGAAGTCCCAGTGCAAGTCCGAAGCATCCGTCAGCCAGTGCCTGCTCTTCCAGCCACTGTGCGGCAGAAAGCACCAGTGGAAGCTGTGGAAGATCTACGCCAAGCTCTGCGGCGATTTCTGTTGCAACGATTTCCAGACGGCCGATCGCAAGACAAGGACCAAAATTCAAAACCGGCGGAATGTTCAGTTTTTCACAGACAGCGCGCAGCTTTGGACCGGCATATTTGGCAGCTTCCGGAGTCATGAGTCCGCAGTTTTCGATTCCGCCTGAAGAACATCCGGCAGTAAGGACGAGGATGTCGCGAGAGATCAGTTCTTTTGTCAGTTCCACGCTCAAGACATCATGTCCGCCTGCAGTCAGGTTGGAGCATCCCACCACACCGGCAAGACCTTTGATCTCTCCGGATGCCAGCAGTTCGATCAGCGGTGTCCACTTTCCGCCCAGGAAGGATTTTAAAGAACCTTCACTGACACCCGTTAATGTATGGTCATTTCCATGTTCTTCCATGAGATGTAACGGAACACTTCCCCGTCGTTCCTTGTAGGCTTCGATGATTTTATCAATAATAATGCTGCTTTGTTCTTCGCGGTTTTCAAATTCAAACGGCATCAGTTCCGCATTCGCTTTCTTTGCAACATCATCCAGACAGATCTGTTTGATCTTCAATTCTTCACAGATTGGCTCGATTCCCGGAAGAGTACAGTTAAATTCTGAAAGAACTGCATCGATTGCTCCGGTTGCCAGGATTGCTTCACTTGTATAGTTGTTTCCGGCATGACCGTCAAATATTTCGGTATAGTGTGCGCCTCTGAGCTGTAAGTCCTGTCCTACGCAGGTACATCCTACCAGTTTGAATCCCTTTGCACCAACAGCCTGCGCTTTTTTCTTTGCTTCTTCTGAAATCAGGCGTTCCTGAAGATCTACGAAAATCGTGTGCTGATGTCCGGTAATCATAATGTTGATGTAATCCGGATCGATCACACGAAGTCCTACCGGGGCCAGGCGAAGCTCCGGCTGGCCAAGGAGAACATCATTGAGCAGGTTAGTCAGAGTCAGTCCGTATACTCCTGTGGAAATCCCAAGCTTCAGACAGTCGGTAAGCATATCCACAGGGTCGGAGTTCAGATTGGTGGAACATTTTACAACACCTTTGAATACTTCTGCTTTTGCACCGCCCGGCATGATTCCCAGTTCTTTCCAGCGTTTAATACGTGGTGCATATGCGATTTTCTCAATCAATTCTGCAGAAACATACTCTGGTTTGTACAGATCTGCAAGTACGGCATCTGCCACTTTTTCTGCTTTTACATAGATATCTTCGTCTGTAATTCCAAACATCTCTGCCAGATGCTCCAGAGATTTCAGACCCTTTAATTCTCCTTTGATCTGGGCGGTTTTCTTCAGATTGAGGGCAGTATTCTCAACGATATGGATATAGCATCCGCTTCCGGAAGCTACTGCTCTTAAGAAATTGCGGGTTACGATCGTATCGGCATCGGCACCGCAGATTCCTCTCGGCGCATTTGGAGTGATGCGGCAAGGACCGTTGGAGCAGAGACGACAACAGACTCCCTGCAGTCCAAATCCACATTTTGTGCTCTGTCCTTCCACGCGGTGATGGGAAGTTTCCATCGGAAGCGAGCGGATAAAGCCTTCCAGAGGCTTGTCTGCGCTTTTGCATGTATTGCATCCATAACATTGATTCATTTTGTAAAATCCTCCTTTGATAAAACTGTACTAAAATAGTAAAGATTAAGGCAAAAAAACACTTACCGAAATAATTCGGCAAGAGATTTTTGTTTCATTTCCTGTACCAGCATATTCTGCAGCCGGCAGAATTCGTGATGTACCAGACATGGATTTTTCGGACTGTTCATAGAACAATGATAACCCTCTTTCATACATTCTAAAAGAAGGATATCCGGATCTATGGCAGCGCAGAGATCATAGAGAGAAATCTCTGCAAGCTTTAAGTTGAGCGCATATCCCCCGTTGGTACCCCGACAGCTTTTTAAAAATCCGGACTTTTCCAGCTTTCTGGTAATCTTGTAAGTCATGGCAGAGGGCAGATGCTCCATCTCGCAGATCCGTGAGACACTGTTTAACTCTCCGGAAGATAATGCACGCATGATGCGGATTGCATAATCACATTCTTTGGTAAATAACATATCTGACCTCCCTGACGTTTTGTCTCATCTTACAATATTGGACTGAAACAGTCAAGTATAATGGAAGCGGAAAAATAAAATAGGGATTATGCATAAAAAAGGCAGAGTTTTTGGGCGATAGGAATAAAAGAAAAGAGAGATATCTATACAATACCACCAAAGTGTACAAAGGAGATTGACAGATGTCAGGAGTTATGCCTATAATAAAATCAAGATATGAAACGGGTTTCAAAAAGTTTCACAGCAGCAAAAGAAAGAGGACATAAGATGGCAAGTATCAGAGAAGTTGCAAAGATTGCAGGAGTTTCACCTGCTACTGTATCGAGAGTGATGAATGGAACAGCGAATGTGGATGAGGAGAAGAAGCAAAGAGTTCTTGATGCTATTCAAGAAACGGGGTTCAAGCCAAATGAACTGGCGCGGGCATTGTTTAAGAAATCATCAAAGATTATTGGAATGATCGTTCCGAATATTGAAAATCCATTTTTCAGTGAAATCGCCAAAGCAGTGGAGGAGGAAGCCTTTCAAAACGGATATAAGATGCTGTTATGCAATTCAGCAAATAATCCGAAGAAAGAACGGATGAACATTCAGATGCTTGTACAGATGCAGGCAGATGGAATTGTGATCATGACCAACAGCGATCGGACCGGAAAGAAGATTGCAGAATGCGGACTTCCGGTTGTCGTGATGGACAGAAAGCTTTCTGAGGGACGGGAAATCGCATTTATCGAATCAGATCATTACAAAGGCGGAAAACTTGCGGCAGAGCATCTGATTGAATGCGGCTGTCAGCATATTGTGTGCCTGCGGGGACCGATGAAGTTTTCCAGCGGGCAGCAGCGTTATCAGGGATATGAGGATGTGTGCAGAAAGTATGGAAGAAAAGCTGTCTGGATCGACTGTGATTATGATTACGATGCCGGACTTGCGGCAGCAGAAGAACTGATTCGCAGATACCCGGATACCGATGGAATCCTGGCGAGCAATGACATGGCGGCAATGGCAGTCTATAAGGTGCTTCATCAGAACGGGCGAAGAGTCCCGGAAGATGTACAGCTGGTCGGATTTGACAATATTGAGTTCAGCAGGAGAATGACACCGGAGCTGACGACCATTTCCCAGCCCATTGAAGAAATGGGAAAACTGGCAGTACAGATGATCATCCATCATGGAGAAGAGATTTCGTATCAGAAAGAAAATATATTTGATGTTGAGCTGATCAGGCGTCAGACGACGAAAAAGAAAGGAGAAGCAGAATGAAACTGGCAGTAGTAGGAAGCATTAACATGGATATGACGGTGACCGCAGAGCGGATTCCGCTAAAAGGGGAGACACTTCGTGGAGACAGCCTTCATTATATTCCGGGAGGGAAAGGTGCGAATCAGGCGGTTGCTATGGCAAAGCTCGGAGCAAAAGTGGAGATGTTCGGATGTGTTGGAGATGACGCAAATGGTACCCGGTTATTGGAGAATTTCAAGAAAGTCGGTGTAGAGACGGGACATATCAAGGTTTTAGAGGGAGTTCCGACCGGGATTGCTATGATCACAGTCGGAGAAAATGACAATACGATCATCGTGGTTCCGGGAGCAAACGGGAAAGTGGACAGAGATTATATTGACAGGATCAAAGAGGAGCTGAAGACTTTTGATATGGTTGTGCTGCAGCAGGAGATTCCGTTGGATACGGTGTATTATGTTGTAGATTTCTGTTATGACAATCAGATTCCGGTAGTGTTAAATCCGGCTCCGGCGTCAAACGTTCCGTTGGAAGTGATCGAAAAAGTGACGTATGTAACACCAAATGAACATGAAGCGGTCCTGATTTTTGGAGAGGAGTATTCTACAGAGGACTTGTTAAGAGAGTATCCGGAAAAACTGATCATCACACAGGGCTCCAGAGGTGTGATTACTTGTTTGAAGAATGGAGAAATCTTGAGTGTACCGGCGAGAAAAGCGAATGTGGCAGATACGACCGGGGCAGGAGATACGTTAAACGGTGCATTTGCCCTGCAGAGAGCAAAAGGAGCGGATATGGAGACAGCACTTCGGTATGCGAATGTGGCAGCCAGCTTATCCACAGAAAAATTCGGGGCACAGAGCGGAATGCCGATGGCACAGGAAGTCGAAGAAGAATTGGAAAAGCTGGGAGGAAGAGCATGAAACAACAGGGGATTTTAAACAGTGATATTTCCAGAGTGCTGTCTTATATGGGACATACGGACACAATCTGTATCGGAGACTGTGGACTGCCGATCCCGGATGAGACAGAACGGATCGATCTGGCCGTAAAATTCGGACAGCCGTCTTTTATGGATGTGTTGGAAGAAGTCGGGGCAGATATGAAAGTAGAGAAGATCATACTGGCAGAGGAGATGAAACTTCAGAATCCGGAGATACTCCGTCAGATCGAACAATTTTTTGCAAAGTATGAAACGGGTTTCAAACCAGAGATACAATTTGTTTTGCACAGTGATCTGAAAAAAATGACAAAAACATGCAAGGCGGTTATTCGAACCGGAGAGACAACGCCTTATGCAAATATTATTTTACAGTCGGGTTGTATTTTCTAAGAGAGGAGAGCAGCTTATGGAAATTGAAATGAGAGGGATCAACAAGTCTTTTGGGAACAATGCCGTGTTGAAAAATGCCGGATTTGTACTCAGTACTGGAGAAATTCATGCACTGATGGGAGAAAACGGTGCGGGAAAATCGACGTTGATGAAGATTTTGACAGGTGTTTATACAAAAGATGCGGGGCAGGTGATCGTGGATGGAGAGGAAGTCTGCTACAAAAATGCCAGAGAAGCGGAAAAAGCAGGGATTGTATTTATCCATCAGGAACTGAACGTGTTATTTGATCTGACAGTAGAAGAAAATATGTTTCTCGGCAAAGAAATCAAAAAGAAGTGCGGTGTATGTGACAAAAAAGCAATGCGCCGGGAAGTAGAAAAAATCTTGAAACGCCTTGGCGTAGAGATCGATCCGGGACAGCGGATGGAAGAGCTTTCCGTAGGACAGCAGCAGATGGTTGAGATTGCAAAGGCGCTGATGGTAAATGCAAAGGTGATCATCATGGATGAGCCGACGGCAGCGTTGACGCAGAGTGAGACCAGGGTACTGTTTGAAGTGGCCAATGGGCTTCGGGAAAAAGGCGTATCCATTGTTTATATTTCGCACCGGATGGAAGAGATTTTTGAACTGTGCGACCGGATTACGATCCTGAGGGATGGAACTTATATCGACACAAAGAAGATTTCTGAGACAGATATGAATGATGTAGTCAAAATGATGATCGGAAGAGAGATTGGAGAGCGGTATCCGCAGCGGAACGTAAGCATCGGTGATCGTGTTCTGGAAGTAAAAAATCTGACCTGTCCGGGCGTATTTGAAAAGGTTTCTTTTGAAGTGCATGCAGGGGAAGTGCTGGGAGTATCCGGATTGATGGGAGCCGGAAGAACGGAGATCATGCAGGCAATCTTTGGAAATATGCCGCATGTGACGGGAGAGATTTTTCTGAATGGAAAACAGATTGAGAACAAAACGCCGAAACAGGCAATGAAAAACGGAATCGGATTTATCACAGAAGACCGGAAAGTAGAAGGGCTGATGCTGGAAGAGAGCATTATGAAAAATATTTCTCTCGCAAATCTGAAGCGTATTTCCAGACACGGGGTGATCCAGAGAGAGAAAGAAAAAGAGCTGGTCAAAAAGGGGATCGAGGAGTTACATATCCGGTGTTTTGGACCGCAGCATGAATGTAATAACTTAAGCGGTGGAAACCAGCAGAAGGTTGTATTTGCAAAATGGATGTACACGAATCCGAAAGTGTTGATTCTGGATGAACCAACCCGCGGTGTGGATATTGGGGCAAAAAAGGAAATCTACAGTATTATCAATGATCTTGCCGCAAAGGGAGTGGCGATTATTATGGTATCTTCCGAACTGCCGGAAGTGCTCGGAATGTCTGACCGGGTAATGGTAGTAAGAGAAGGTCTGGTGAGAGGATTTTTAAGCAAAGAAGAGGCAAATCAGGAAAATATTATGATTCTGGCGACAGGAGGAAATCTCAATGAATAAGAAAAAAGCGGCAAATTATATACAAGATCTGGGAGCGCTGATCGCGCTTGTATTGTTAATTGTTGTGATCGGAGCAATCAGTCCGGAATTCCGGACAGTGGGGAACTTCTTATCACTGCTTCGACAGTCTTCTATTAACGGGCTCATCGCATTTGGTATGACTTGTGTCATTCTGACAGGCGGGATTGACCTGTCTGTAGGTTCGGTACTTGCTCTGACGACGGCATTGTGTGCAGGATTTATTTCAGGCGGAATGCCGGTGGGACTGGCAATGATCCTGGCGCTGGTGATCGGAACCGGATTTGGATGTATCAGTGGATTTCTTGTAACAAAAGGCAGATTACAGCCCTTTATTGCAACGTTGATCACAATGACCGTGTTCCGGGGACTGACGATGATCTATATGGATGGAAAACCGATCTCCAACCTGGGAGACAGCTTTACACTGAAAGTGGTAGGAAAAGGAAACTTTTATCACATTCCGATTCCGGTCATCTTGTTTATTCTGATTTTTGTAATCTTTTTATTTGTATTGCAGAAAACAACATTCGGACGTCATATTTATGCAACAGGAAGCAATGCAAAAGCGGCAAAGCTGGCAGGAGTCAATATTGATCGTACAAAACTTGCAGCATATGCAATTTCCGGATGTATGGCAGCATTGTCTGGGCTGATCTTGTTATCCCGTCTTGGTTCTGCACAGCCGACACTGGGAGAAGGATATGAACTGGATGCGATTGCAGCCGTAGCGCTTGGCGGAACGAGTATGAACGGAGGACGTGGAAAAATCTGGGGAACATTCATCGGTGTTTTGATCATTGCAGTGTTAAATAACGGATTGAATATCCTGGGAGTATCTTCTTATTATCAGGATGTGGTAAAAGGAATTGTAATTTTGATCGCGGTATTGTCTGACAGAAGACGATAAGAGAGGAGAGTGCGGTATGAGAATGAAGAGAGTTGTAAGCATACTGGCAGCGGCAGTTCTGGTGTTTGGATTGACAGGATGCAATGCCATTACGATTGACGGAGAAACGGAAAACGCATCAGGTGAGATGTCCGGAAACGGCAGTATTGGATTTTCCGTTTCCACCTTGAATAACCCATTCTTTGTCACATTAAGTGAAGGTGCAAAAGAAAAGGCAAAAACAGAAGGGGAAAAACTGATCGTGGTAGACGCCGGGGATGACGCGGCAAAACAGACCAGCGATATCGAAGATCTGATCTCAAAAAATATCAGTGTCCTGATCGTAAATCCGGTGGATTCCGATGCAGTTGCACCGGCAGTGAAGGACGCGGTTTCAAGAGGAATTAAAGTGATTTCAGTAGACCGCGGTGTAAACGGAGTAGACGTAGACTGCGCCATTGCTTCTGACAATGTGGAAGGTGCGAAAATGGCAACAGAATATATGGTATCACTTCTTGGAGAAAATGCAAAAGTGGCAGAACTGGAGGGCGTTTCCGGCGCCAGTGCAACGATCGAGCGAGGAAAAGGCTTCCATTTGGTGGCAGATGAAAAGCTGGATGTTGTTTCCAAACAGACCGCGAATTTTAACCGTTCCGAGGGAATGAGCGTGATGGAAAATATGCTGCAGGCAAATTCCGCAATTCAGGGTGTATTTGCACATAACGATGAGATGGCACTTGGAGCAGTGGAAGCAGTTGGAAACAAAAAGATCCTGGTGGTTGGCTTCGATGCGACAGACGATGCAGTCGCAGCAGTCAAAGCCGGAAAAATGGCGGCAACCGTGGCACAGAAACCGAATCTGATGGGAGAGACAGCAGTTGAGACTGCGATTCAGATTTTGCAGGGAGAAACAGTGGAAAAAACCATCCCGGTGGAAGTGGAGCTGATTACAAAGGATACTGCACAATAGAAGAAAATCGTAAAAATCGTCTTTTGCTTGAGGAAAGTGAAAGGCGATTTTGGGATTGGGATTTTGCATAAAAAAGCTGGCAGTGTTTGTGTAAGGAGAACGATCGGTTGAATTAAAATTGATTTTTATAAGAAGATGTTTGAGTAAATGCAGGCTATTAGAGAAGGGCTGCACGGGCAACAGGGAATTGAAATATCAGTAAGAATATGATAACACTTCAAGTAGAACAACCGTGTTACAGGGTGGATGACCTCTATTTTACATAGAATGGGGGGTGCTGATGAACGATAATAAAAATCACTTTGATTTTAAAGACCTTATGGCCGTTGGAATGTTCATTTTATCACTACTGACATTCATTTACATGATTTGTCACTGATGATTTCAGGCATAGAAAAACCACCCTCAGAATGGTGGGCGGTTGTTCCTTTTACATTTTCAATAGCACATCTGCATCAATTCTGCAAGGCGATAGAAATAATAGTTATTTGCATAATGTCATAGAACATATTCGTGCAATCCTCCATTCTCCATTTTTAAAACTGCTGAATATTTTTTCATATTTTCACGAGAGAGTCTGTGAGTCACGCTGATACATGTGATATTTTCCAATGATAAAATGCTGTTTTCTACATCATTTGCGGTTTGTTCATCCAATGCCGATGTTGCTTCGTCCATTAGCAGGATATCTTTTCCACTCAGTAATGCTCTGGCGATAGCAAGCCGTTGACATTCCCCTCCTGAAAAGTTACTACCGTTTTCTTCAATGATTGTATCAAGTCCTTGGGGCAAATGTTCCATTACTTCCTTTAATCCAGCACGGGGAAAATGCCGGTGTGTACTATTTTTTTCCATGATCAGTACTTGTTTATTTTTGTATTGTACCAAAACAAGTATAAACAAGCACTAATAAATTTAAAAAATTTGACAAAACAAGTGCCATTTTATAGGCATTATAAGTTTTTTTCTTTATTCAACTGTCAAACTCCCGCGTTTTTTGAGAGTAGAATTCATTATTTTAATAAGCTATTGACCTCCCTAAAAGTTGCATGGTATATTGAAATTCAATTAAGCAGGCATAAGAAGCTGATTGGGCAATTTTACTATGTGATTTTTATTACTAACTTATTTCAAATCAAACCTGTAAAAATATGATTTGAAGAAACAAAAGGAGAAAGAAAAATGAATACAAAATTATGGTATGCTGTTCCAGCAGCTTCATTTTGTGAAGCTATGCCAATTGGAAATGGAAGCTTAGGAGCGATGGTATACGGGAAAGTTCCTGAAGAATATATTACGTTGAATTTAGACACCTTATGGTCTGGAACTGGAAGAAGAAAAGAGCTAGCTATTGATAAAGTAGCACTGTTACATGCGAAAAAATTATGTATGTCTGGCAAATACTATGAGGCGCAAAAAATAATAGAAAAAAAATTGTTAGGCCAATATAATGAATCATATATGCCTCTTGGGATTTTGAGGTATCAGTATTGTGATGTGAAAGAGTATACCTCATATAAAAGAGAATTGGACTTGGAGCATGCTGTGGTGAGTACTGAATTTACATATGATAGAAAATATTATCGTTCAGAAATATTTGCATCATATCCAGATAATGCAATTATACTTCATTTCTTCTGTGATACTAAAAAAAAGTTGAATGTTACGTTTGAATTGGAAAGTCGATTACACTCCATTTCGATGGAAAATGGGAAGAACGGGATTACAATTATAGGGAATGCGCCTACACATGTGGAACCCAATTATGTGAAAAGTGATAATCCTATTGTATATGAAAGTGGAAATTTGGGGATGCCTTTTTGTTGTTCCATGAAAGTGAAAATCAAAGATGGGATGGTACATTGTGTTAATGGTAAAGTTTTCGTGGAAAAAGCATCAGAGATTCTTGTCTTGTTAGCAGCTTCAGATGGGTATCAGTCAGATACGATAGAGATTGATTTTTCCATGAATAATTGTATCAAGAAAGTTGATTCTATTTTTCAAAAAGTAGAAAAAATAACATACCAACAAATTATGAATAGACATCTCGAGGATTACCAGCCCTTGTTTAAACAGTCTAAATTGTATTTGAATGAGGAAGATAATGGTAAAACAACAGATAGAAGACTAAAGGATTTTAAAGAGGGAGCAAGTGATTTTGGACTATATTGTTTGTATTATCACTATAATCGATATTTGTTAATTTCGAGCTCGCGGAGAGGAACACAACCGTCGAATCTTCAAGGAATATGGAACGAAAGTATTCGTCCTGTCTGGAGTAGTAACTGGACAATTAACATAAATACTGAAATGAATTATTGGCTAGCAGGTATCTGTAATTTAACAGAATGTTTTGAACCATTACTTAGTATGGTGGAACAGATCAGTAAGGTCGGACAGGAAACAGCCAAAAATTATTTTCATTGTAGAGGATGGGTTGCAAATCATAACGTGGACATATGGCGACATACGGAACCTGTATCGGGCATGGCAAAATACGCATTTTGGCCAATGGGAGGTGTATGGTTAAGTGTTCAGATATATGACTATTTTAAATATACCGGTGATACAGAACTTCTAGAGAAACGTATATATCCGATTATGAAAGGTGCGGTACAATTTTCTTTGGATTGGCTTGAGAAGGGACAAGATGGGCGATATCACACTCCACTTTCAACATCTCCTGAAAATACATTTCGGGATTGGGACGAAAAAGAATGTTCTGTAAGTTACAGTTCGACTATGGACATTTCTTTAATAAAAGAACTGTTTAAAAACTATGCAAATGCGTCTAATATTTTGGGAATAGAAGATGAATTATTAGAACAAGTAAGAATGAAAAGCTTGTTATTACCTGAATATCAAGTTGGGAAAAATGGTCAACTTCAGGAATGGATAGAAGATTTCACAGAAGAGGACCCAGCTCATCGACATTTTTCAGCATTGGTGGGGTTTTATCCTGGAACCATAATTAACATCTACGACACTCCGGAACTTATTGAGAGTGTGAAGCATTTTCTTGATAGGAGACTTTCTTACGGAGGCGGACATATTGGGTGGAGTTGTGCGTGGTTGATTAATTTTTTTGCAAGACTCGGAGATGGGGATAAGGCGTTAAGGTTTTTAAATAATTTATTGATAAAATCGTCTTATGATAATCTTTTTGACCTACATCCGCCACTGGGAGAGAATGAAGGTGAACGAGAAGTCTTTCAGATAGATGGAAATTTAGGTGCAGCGAGTGGAATTGCCAATATGCTACTAAGAAGTTGCTATGGCAGGATAGAATTACTTCCGGCATTGCCTACTCAATGGGAAAATGGAGAAGTAACTGGATTATTGGCAGAAGGAGGAATAGAAGTTGATATAAAATGGAGGGAAGGCAAATTAATTGCCGCTGGAATTTCCACGAAATATGAGAAGAGAGTTCAGGTGAAATACCAAAATCAAGTTTGGAATATGTATTTAAAGGCAGATAAACGAGAAATAATAAATTGTAGATTTGTTTAAAAGTGTGAACAAAAGAAGTCTTTTTACAAAAAAATGTAAAAGATTTCTTTTGTTTTTTACATTTATACACTTAGCATTTCGTGTTTTTACATTTACAACAAAAAAAGTGGGATTATAATTATAAATATAGTGAAATTGCCAAAACAGGAAAGGGAGGTAGTGAAAATGAAAAACACAAAAAAAGTAGTTTCGATAGGATTAGCTTGTACTCTTAGTGTTGGTTTACTCGCTGGTTGTGGAACTTCAAAAGAAACTGGCACTCAGACTACACAGAATAAAGACGGTAACGAAAAGGTTACGATCAGCGCAATGGTGCAACAATCAAGATATTATGATGGATTGCAGGCTATGATTGAAAAACTCGAAAAAGAGGAAAATATTATTGTTGATGTTCAGGTGGTTCCAGATGCAGAGTCTCTTAATATGATTAAAATGAAACTTAATTCAGGGGAGGCTCCGGATATTATTGATTATAACATTCCAGCAGTCTATGATATTGTGGATCCGGCAAGTAATTTTGCCGATTTAAGCGATGAGGCATGGGTCGATAATCTTCTGATTCCGGATAATGTTAAAAACAAAGAAGATGGGAAAATTTATGGATTTCCGTTTTTAAGTGTACCAGGTACCCATGGATTTATTTACAATGTAGATGTTTTTGAGAAAGCAGGTATTACAAAGGTTCCGGAGACATGGGAAGAATTGTTGGATGTATGTCAGACTTTAAAAGATGCAGGAATCACTCCAATTTATATGCCTAAAGATAGTTGGGTACCGCAAGTGTTAATGACAGATAACTTTGCAAAGGCATTGGGGGCAGAAAAAGCACAGGAATATGCGGAAAAACTTATGAATAATGAAATGAAGTGGACGGATATTCCAGAAATGGCAGAAATTATTGATAAATATTTGGAACTTTATGAGAAAGGATATATAAATGAGAATTTTACATCTGCTACATATGATGACGCGATTGCTTCTGTTGCAGATGGTAGTGCAGCGATGCATTTTAACGGAGACTTTTTTGCCGCAAGTGTGTTAGAAGCAAATCCAGATGCTAATGTAGGAATGTTTGCCATTTCTATGAAAGATGGCGTAGATGTTGTAACAGAAAATATGTCTTCTCCAGGTTTTGTGGTATATAAAGACTCTGAAAATATGGATACTGTGAAAAAAGTACTTAATCTTTGGTCTACACCGGAATATGCAAATCTTTATTTCGAGGATCGTCCAGGATTTCCAGCATTTAAGGATGTTGATGGTGGTGAGGTTCCAGAATACTTAAAAGATATTAATGAAAAATTTATTCAGACAGGAAAAGTTATTCCTGAATGGAACTTCTATGTAATGGATTTAAATGCATTATGTGAGAGCAGTCTGTATGTATATTATGTAGATGCACCAGCAAAAGGCGACAGAGATGGAGCATCAATTATGGAACAATTCCAGAAGGATTTTGAACAGTATATGAAAGATCAAGGCGTTGAGGCGTTTAATTAAGAATAACTGAAAATCAGCATAATATAAGAGAAGATGCCATGCCTAAAATAATGGTATGGCATCTTCTTAATTTATAGGAGCAGAAGATATATGAAGAATAACATAAAAAGAAAGCTATATCCAGGATGGATGTGTTTGCCAGCAGTTGGGATATACACAGTTTTTTATATTGTACCTATTGTAATAGCATTTTTATTTTCATTTACGGACTGGAATATGGATCGATTAAATTCACCAGTTTTCTCCGGATTTCGGAATTTTATCAATTTATTCGGGGATGAGGTGTTTCTACGATCACTTGGAAACACAGCGCTTTTCGCAATTATGACAACAATCTTTAAAACGATTGTAGGATTAGGTCTTGCACTTTTGGTGGTACAAAAATTTAAGGGAAACGGTTTTTTTCGTACTTTATTTTATTTGCCGTGCGTATTAAGTTGTATGATTGTAGGTCTTTTATTTACAGGAATCTTAAAACAGGATGGTCTTTTAAATAATGGACTGAATGCACTTGGTATGTCCGGATTTGCAAAAGATTGGTTAGGACAGTACGGAAGCGCTATGTTTTGGATTATATTTATAGAGGTGTGGATGTGGGCAGGGTTTAATATGTTTTTATTTATTTCCGGATTACAATCCATACCAAGTGAATTGTATGAAAGTGCAGAAATGGATGGGGCGTCTGTATGGCAGCGATTTAAGAAGATTACGTTTCCATTGTTAGCACCTTCTTTTACAGTAGTAATTACATTGAATATTACAGGTGGTTTAAAAGTATTTGATCTTGTATATGCCTTGACAGGTGGTGGACCGGGATTTGACACACAGGTACTCAGCACCTATACATATCGTGCCTTTGGGTTAGGTTTACTTGGCAAATCTAGCGCAAGTTCTGTTGTTTTATCTCTTGGCGTAGCGCTTGTGGCATTCGCTCTAAATCGTTTCTTAAGAAGTAAGGAGATTGAATCATGATAAAATCGAAGCATAGAAATAAAATCATATCCTGTTTACTTTGTTTACTTATTTCGCCAGTATTTCTAATTCCTATTATTATGATGGTGTTGGGATCGTTCAAAACACAGGGCGAAGCGCTTCATATGGATCTGAGTTTGCCGGAACATTTTATGATAGAAAATTATCAGCATGTGTTGGAAACTGGTAATATACTGAGAGGGTATAAAAACAGTCTTATTATTACAGTCATAGCAGTAACCATTATCATTGTTTTTGGAAGCATGGCAGGAATTGTTATATCTAGAAGAAATGATAAAAAAATGAATGCGGCATATTATTATTTCATATTTGGATTAACAGCAACAATGCAGCTTGTAACAACATACTTTTTACTGCTTAAGCTACAGTTATTAGAGACATATACGGGTGTTATTTTTGTATTTGTAGCAGTAAATTTGCCATTCGCAGTAATGACTTTTGCAAGCTTTGTGAAAGGAATACCAAGAGAGATTGATGAAGCTGCTTTAATAGATGGATGTAATACAATGCAAATGTTTTTCAAAGTATTAATTCCAATTATGAAACCAGCAGTAATAACTAATTTGATTATTGCAGCAATTAGTATTTGGAATAATTTTCAGATTCCTTTGTATCTGATGAGTAGTTCTGATAGGACAACTATTCCGATGATGGTATATAATTTTTATGGATTATATGCAAGAGATTGGCAGTATGTTTTTGCTGCAATTATGTTTACAGTTTTACCAATAGTTCTTCTCTATCTATGTCTACAAAAATATATCGTAGAGGGAATGACAGCCGGAGCAGTAAAAGGATAAGTCTTAACAATATGATACCCTATAAAGTTAATGTTACTAATTACTGAAAAAGGTGTAGTGTGCTACAATATAAAATGAGAATTGAATGAAATGAGAGAAGAAAAATGTTTCGTAAGTTTCCGTTTAAGACCAAAATTATCTTGGCACAAAATATCATCATTTTGTTTGTAGTTATTTTACTGGGTAGTATTTATTACCATAAGGTATTATCAACAATTTCTGAAAGTATGTTGGATGATTTTAGAATTGTATCCGATAGTATTGTTGAACAGTTGGATAATCATTTTTATGTATTAGATAAAACTGCACTTCAAATTGCAGCTAACCCTGACATTGTAAATTCATTTAGGAAATTGGTTGGAAGTACAGAATCAAATTATTTTGAAGATGAGCCATTAGAAAATGCGAAGATTGTTGAATTGCTGAATTCCTATAATTTTAAAAAAGATGGAATAAAACGAATTTGTCTATATAACCAGTATCATGATTTTGCATACACAGCAACAGATATTACAACTAATTCTGGAATAGACCAATGGTTTCAAAGTGATAATTTCAAGAAAGTGCAAGAGTATTTTGCGAGTGGAAATAATCATGTATATTATTCATGGTCTAAGGATGATATATTGAATGACACGGGAATGATTGTAAAACCATATTTTTCAATTATTCGTCAAATTAAAAATCATATTACAAATGAAAGTGTATATGCTTATGTCGAAGTACAAGAAAATGTAAAATGGTTAAATGATGTGATTGAAAGTATAAATGAAGATACATATGTTACTTTATTTTACAAGGACAATATGATTTATTCTAATTCAACATATGAGAAAGAATTACAGAAGATAGAAGTTGATTTTAGAGAAATGAAAAACTCTATAAAACAAGAAGTGCCTGTGGAGAGTTCCAAATATGTTGTATATACAAGGGAATTAGATAATGCGCCATATCAGGTGATGTTTGTAAAAGAAAAAGGACCGGAGGTTACTTTTTTTAATCAATACAATACAGTAATTTTGATAGGATTTATTTTGATTTTGTGTATTGCAGTTATAACGGAAATGCTGATTGTGAGGAAGCTTTCGAAACCATTAGAACAATTAAATGCGTCTGTAAAAAAGATGACTTTGGATAACCCACAATTAGAAGTAGAACAGTGGAAAAATAATGATGAATTTGTTCGAATACAATATGCATTTAATGCAATGATAGAACGAATGAAATCAGCAATGGAACGAGAATATGCATCAGAGACGAATGCATTGAAAGCCCAATTATTTGCTTTACAATCTCAAATGAATCCACATTTTCTTTATAATATATTGGCAATTATATCGATTGAATCACAGATGGATGGAAATGATAAAATAGCTAATATGTGTACCAGATTGAGAAGAATGTTGGTTTATGGTTCACACATGGGAGACGGCTTTAGTAAAATAGAAGAAGAAATTGCGTATGCCTTAGATTATATGGAATTGATGAAGGTACGTTATGAGGATGCTTTTCAGTACAAGATAGAAGGAGATGAGCAATTATATCACACCAAAATTCCAAAATATATTATCCAACCCATCTGTGAAAACTGTTTTAAACATTCATTTAAGAAGATAGAACCTGTATGGAAAATCCGGATAGTAGTTTGCGAAAAGGATGGAAAGTGGATTTTAGAAATTCATGATAACGGAATAGGATTTTCAGAAGAATATTTAGAGCAATTTACAGAAAGGGTAAAAGCGTTTTCCATGAGTCAAATGAAAAATAATCTAGAAGATAGTACTGTTGAAGGAATGGGCATTTGGAATATTTATATGCGTATGGTGATATGTTATGAAAATGATTTTATATTTCGGTTGTTAAATGACGAAGAAGGTGCAGTAGTTATGATTGGAGGAACGCTTAAATGATTAAGGTTCTTATTGCAGAAGATGAATTTCCGTTATTGAGGGGTATTGCTAAACTGATTGAAAAGGCAGACCAAGATTTTAGTGTTGTGATGTTGGCAAAAAACGGAAAAGAGGCATTGGAATATCTTGAAAACCATGAAGTAGATGTCGTGTTTACGGATATTAACATGCCTCTGGTAGACGGGTTACAGATATTGAAATATATAAAAGAAGAAAAACCTTGGATTATTAGCGTAGTTATAAGCGGCTATCAAGATTTCTCATACGCACAACAAGCGATTCGGTATGAGGCAAAACGTTATTTGATAAAACCAATAGAAAATCATGAATTATGTGTGCTTCTGCAAGAATTGAAAGACCAGATTTTATCTCAAAAAGAAACAAAAAAGGATATGCTTCTGAAGAAGTTATTGTTTGGGAAAAAACAGATTGGTAACAGTGAGTATGAATCGAGGAATTCTGAAGAAAAAATAGAATTTAGGAATGTATATCCAGTTTATATGGTGGCGAAAGCGTACTGCACATCTAACATAGAAGAATCGGAATTTGACAGTGAGTTTTGGAATAATGTCGATTTTCGTATTTTTCTGAAGAATGAAATACAAAGTTTAATTGGAACATATACATACTATGGAAAGTATCTCAATGAGATAATCGTATTATTAGAAACGGAAGCTACAGAGAATATTGAACTGACAGTAGCAAAATATCTTCAGAGAAAAGAACATATATTTCCGATAGCAATAATAGCAGGAGATGTGTGTACAGATATCTTTGAGATAGGTAATATTGTAAGTCAATTACGGAAAAAATTGCGGAGAAATTGGAAATATGGAAGATGCGAAGTAATTAATGAAGATAATAAATGTTCTTTATTCCGTATGAAAAAATCAACAGAAGAATCTTTGCAATATATGATTAAGCAAGGGAAATTTAAAGGATTTCAAGAGTTGTTGACTGAGATTCAAAAACAAATGGAAGAAGAAAATATTACACAGTATGATTTAGAAGAGACTTTAAAGAAAATCTTGATGTTTATCCAAACTTATGAGACAGGGTTTTTAAATGAAGAGATCAGTAATCCGACAAGAGAAATCAATGATATTATCATGAGATCAAACAGTTTGAGTGAAATATTTGAGGAATTTGTCTTTTGGTGTCAGAGGCTTATGTTTCCAAAGGCAGAAGAAAATACTGCCGCATTAGTTCGGAGAGTGGATGCATTTATTCAAGATCATTACACAGAGAGGATTACCACAAAAATGTTGGCACAAGAATTTGGACTAGTTCCTTCGTACCTGAGTAGACTATTTCGAGAGTATAAAGGAGTTACACCAAATCATTATATTCAAAATATAAGAATTGAAAGGTCAAAAGAAATGTTATTGAACTGTCCTACGGTGATGACTAAAGATATTGCTTTGATGGTAGGATATGTAGACGCAAGTTATTTTTTTAAAGTATTTAAAAAAAATACAGGATTATCTCCATCGGAATATAGAATGAATGAACTGTCAAAATAGGAGAATTTTATGATGAGGTGACATGATCATGAAAATAAGAAGATTGAATTATGTAGTTTTGCTATTCGCGTTATTTACTTTTTTGTTTTGTGGAAAAATGACTGTTAAGGCAGAAGACAGATCAGGCCTTACATATTATGTAGATGCAGAAAAAGGAAATGATAATGAATCAGGAAGGAGCCCAGAAGAGGCATGGAAAACGTTAGAAAAGGTAAATAGTATGCTCTTTCAGCCAGGAGATACCATTTTATTTAAGGCAGAAGGAACTTGGGAGGGACAATTATGGCCGAAAGGTTCTGGGAATGAAGAAAATAGCATAATTATCGATCGATATGGAGAGGGTAAAGACCCATATATTAAAGGAAATATGGATCAAGGAGCAGCTGTATATTTATATAATCAACAATATTGGGAAATCAATCACCTAGAAATAACGAATAATGCTACAGTTAAAGGGGATAGACAAGGCATATGTTTTGAAAACCAAGATGCAGGTATATTAAAACATATTTATGTAAAAAATTGTAATATTCATGATGTGACAGGTGTAGAAATAACAACAGGAGTCGGTAGCTCAAAATGCAATGGAGGAATTGTTGGAAAGATTACAACTCAGAATCCATCTACAGGAGAAGGAGCAGTTAAATCAAAGTGGGAAGATATTATAATTGACGGGAATAGTGTAAAAGATTTAGGAAGAGAAGGAATTTATTTTTATTCTTATTGGTCAATCAGATGGGGATTGGAGGAACCGAATGCTGGAGAATATTATCCATCGACACAAGTAATTGTAAGTAATAATAAAGTGGAAAATGTTGATGGAGATGGGATTGTAATTACGTGTTGTGATGGAGCACTTGTAGAACATAATTATGTTAGAGGTGCAAATTCTCGCCCGAATGGAAAGTATCATGCTGGTGTTTGGATGTGGAGTTCTGATAATTGTGTTTTTCGATATAATGAAGTTTGCGAAACTAAGACTACTTTAGATGGAATGGCTTTTGATTTTGATAATTGTACGACCGGAAATATCTACGAATACAATTATTCTCATGATAATGAAGGTGGATTTATACTTCTTTGCTCATCTAATAGGAGTAGTGATAATATTGTACGTTATAATTTGAGCGTAAACGACGGATGTGTAGCGAATAGTCAGGTAATTATGATGTATGGTACTAATACATATGATGTTTCTTTCTATAATAATACATTTATTTATGGAAATACACCTTTTGTTCGTCAAGCACATCAAAGTTCAGGTGATAATGCTTCTAATATAAGTTTTAAGAATAATATAATATTTAAAACTGAGGGTAACGAAAATTTAGAAACGATAGGATGTACTTATGATTACAATAATTATTGCGGTGTTCAAGCAGTAACTATGGATAAGCATGCTATTATAGGGAATCCAATGTTCATGGCAGAAGGAGAAGGGGTTGAAAAATACAAAATTAGGGATGTGTCTCCATGTATTGATGCTGGTGTTGTTATAGAAGATAATGGAGAATATGATTATTGGGGAAATATTCTGTATAATGGGCAACCCGATGTGGGATTTGAAGAGCATGGATGTAAGGCGGAAAATATAGCTAGTATAGCAGAAATAAGTGCTAATTTTTATGGTGACGAGGTAAAACGCTTAAAAGATGGAGTTTATAACACGGTAAATCCATCTGAACTTTGGACTACGTGGGAAGAAAATATTCCGCTTGGAGGAAATACGGGAGTTATAACATTAAAATGGCAAGAGAAACATCCAATACGGGAGATTACAATGTATCATTATATAGATACAATTTCTGCTTTTCCAGAAAGTGTGCTTTTTTATTCGAAAGAAGATAATGAAAAATTAATCGAATATGTAAGCAACGAACCCGAAGAAGTGTATTCAGAAGACGGAAAAAATTTGTATGCAGTCACATATGAATTCACAAACGATTTAAATACAGACAATATTAAAATCGTTTTACAAACAACAGAAAACGAAAGGCATAGCGTTGGATTATCTGAGATTATAATTCCAGAAGGAAGACTATAATTATGAAAGAGATGGTGTGGTATAGATGATTACAAAAACTGTTTGGATATCAGAAAATTTTAAAGATGAACTGATAGACGGTTTAGAACTCTTGTTAACAGAACATCAACATATATTGGTGAAAGATAGAGTAACTGCTGAAATCCAACTTGAGTGTAAACATATTTGTGATAATAAATTAATAATAAAAAAACGAGAAAATTGCTGTGTTATTTACTATTCTCAGAAAGCACATTTCTTTAGAGGGGTTTCACTACTTCTTCAGAATAAAGCAAAAGAACAATTTACTATCGAGGAAACAGCTAATTTTGAGTCAAACGGAATTATGATGGATTGTTCACGTAATTGCGTTCCTAAAGTTGAAACTATAAAAAAATATATCATGAGGCTTGCAGAGTTTGGCATGAATCGTTTATATCTTTATATGGAAGATACTATGGAGATAGATGGATATCCGTATTGGGGGTATTTAAGAGGGCGTTTGACAAAAAGAGAGCTAAAAGAGTGTGATGCGTATGGTCGGCTCTTTGGAGTTACTCTTATTCCATGCATACAAACATTAGCTCATTTGCGAAGTGCATTAAAGCAACCAATGTTTGATGCCTATAAAGATATTGACGATATTTTGTTATTACAAGATGAAAATACTAGAAATTTGTTGAAAGATATCTTAAAAACAGTAGCTGAATGTTTCTCAGGTGGGATTGTTCACTTAGGGATGGATGAAGCAGCTAATTTAGGAAGAGGCAGATTTTTAGATAAATATGGCTATCATGAGCCGAGCAAGATTATGAAACTTCATCTAGAGTGGTTGGAGGTAATGTGCAAAGAATTAAATCTCAAACCGATGATTTGGTCTGATATGTATTTAAAATTAAATTTTGGAGTAGAGGATTATTATAGTTTATCGGAAGATGCAGAACCTAGAAACAAAGAAAACATGTCAGATAAGATTGCTCTTTGCTATTGGGATTATTATAACGAAGGAATTGAGTTTTATAAAAAATATATTCGCCTTCACCAAAAATTAGGAAATCCTGTTATTTTTGCCGGTGGGGCATGGACTTGGAATGGTATTGCACCTGGAATTAGCAAAGCATTACTTTCAACAAAGGATGCGTTGACCGCTTGTTGTGAGATGAGAATTAATGATGTTTTTTGTACGGTATGGATGGACAATGGTGCAGAAACACCATTAGTTACAATGTTACCCATTCTAGCAGTATATGGAGAATATGGATTTTCAAAAGAACCATCAAAGGACAAAATAGCAGAAAGATTCGAATTTTGCTTTAAAATGAAGTGGGATAACTTTTGCTTATTGGATGCGTTTGATAATCCTCAATATGAGGAAGGTGGTCATAATCGATATTGTGAAAATCCATCAAAAACAATTTTATATGAAGATAATTTGATGGGACTTTTTATAAAAATGTTTGATGAAGTAAAATTAAAAAAACGTTATGAATTGCTTGCTAAAAATTTGCGTAGTATTGTTGATGATAGCGAAGATTTAGAAGAAAAACAGATATTTGAGTATTATCAATTATTAGCTGAAATATTATCTCAAAAGGCAGGAATTACGGAACAGATACAAAAGTCATATTTAAAAAAAGAGTTCAAAATTATGGAATCAATATCAGAAAATGAACTGAAACGAATTGAAGAACTGACGGAAGTATTACGCAACAAGAGACAAAGAATATGGATGGATGAATATAAGCCATTTGGATATGAAATTTTAGATATTCGTTTTGCGGGTGTTGCAGTTAGAGCGAAGTCGGCAGCCAATAGATTAACTCAATACATTAGAGGAGAAATCGATTGTATTCCAGAAGTTGAGGAAAAAATATTGCCATATAAAACAACTGAAATGTTGGAAAAAGAATTACTGCATGGATATTATATGTGGGAGAAAATTATCTCAGCTGGAAATATTGACGGAGTTTAATACACATCTGCAGATAAAGGATAAATCGTTCCATTTCCTCATAGAGATCATCATTTTTTTCAAAAGCTCCTGTACGGTCTTTTTATCTTCGAGAAAGCAGGTGCGAAAGCCGTCTGATCGGATATAAATTCGGCAAAAATGACGGAGAAATAGTTGCTGTTGTCCAGTCCATAAAAAGCGTGTTAAAATAAACTGGTTAGAAATATTTTAGATGATAAAGGAGCTTGTATGAGGCGTAATGTAGATTTAAATGAGATTTCAGATGGAAAATTATATACTTCCAACGACATGGTAAAAGCGGACTGTTATGATTGCCAGGGCTGTTCGGCATGCTGTCGCGGAATGGGGAAATCTATTATTCTGGATCCCATTGATCTGTTTCATTTGAAACAGGCAACCGGGAAGGATTTTGCCGGTCTTCTGAATCAGGAGATCGAGTTAAATGTAGTGGATGGTATGATCCTTCCTAATTTGAAAATGGATGCAAAGACTGATGCCTGTCCGTTTCTGGATGAGAATGGAAGATGCAGGATTCATACCTTCCGCACCGGAATCTGCAGACTGTTTCCGCTGGGAAGGCTGTATGAAGAAGAGGGATTTCGATATTTTCTTCTGACAAAAGAATGTAGAAAAGAGAACCGCGGAAAAGTGAAAGTGAAAAAATGGCTTGGAATTCCGAACTTGAAATCCTACGAAAAATATATTTCAGATTGGCATCAGTTTTTGTTAACCTGTGAAGAAGCAATGATAGAACTGGAAAAAGAGAATATCCAGATCCTTACGACGTATATCCTTCGGTTGTTTTATCAGACTCCATATGAGGCGGCAGATGACCAGGCGTTCTATCAGGAGTTTTATGAGAGAAGAGAGCAAGTGCGAAAGAAGCTTGGAATTTAGAAAGAGAGGATATCTGGCAGTGGAAGCGGAAAAACTACAGATTTTAAAAACATATTTTGGATACGATTCATTTCGTCCGGGACAGGAGGAGATCATCGATCAGATTTTGGCGGGAAGAGATGCGCTTGCCATTATGCCGACCGGAGCCGGAAAATCTCTTTGCTATCAGGTGCCGGCGCTGATGCTTTCGGGAATCACCATTGTAATCTCACCGTTAATTTCTCTGATGATGGATCAGGTAAAAGCATTGAACGAAGCAGGGATTCATGCCGCATATATCAACAGCTCTCTGACGGAAAATCAGATTGCAAAGGCTTTGGAGTTTGCAAAAGCGGGACGATACAAAATCGTCTATGTGGCGCCGGAGCGTCTGGAGACTCCCCGTTTTCTTGATTTTGCCTGTCATGCCGAAATTTCTATGGTGACTGTAGATGAGGCTCACTGCATTTCCCAGTGGGGACAGGATTTCAGACCGAGTTATGTGCGGATTGTTTCATTTATCCGCCAGCTTCCTGTCCGTCCGATCGTGACAGCCTTTACTGCCACGGCAACAAAGCGTGTACAGACAGACATCCGGGAAGTACTGAAGCTGCAGAATCCTTATGTGGCAGTGACAGGATTTGACCGGGAGAATCTGTATTTTGAGGTGCAGAGAACAAAAGAGAAAAAAGAAAGAATCCGGGAGTATCTGGAAAAACATTCGGATGAAAGCGGAATTATTTACTGTGCCACAAGAAAGAATGTGGATGAACTTTACCTGTTTCTGGAAAGTGCGGGATTTTCCGTGGGCAGATATCATGCGGGAATGGGCAATGAAGCAAGAAAGAGCAGTCAGGAGGATTTTATTTACGATCGGATCCAGGTGATGATCGCAACCAATGCGTTTGGAATGGGGATCGATAAGTCCAATGTCCGGTATGTCCTGCATTACAATATGCCCCAAAGTCTGGAAAATTATTATCAGGAAGCGGGAAGAGCCGGACGGGATTCGGAGCCGGCAGAATGCATCATTTACTATTCGCCTCAGGACGTCGTTATCAATCAGTTTCTGCTGGAAAGCAAGGAAAACTATGGAGAATACACACCGGAAGAGATGCAGAATATCCAGGTGCAGGATCGGGAGCGGCTTCAGAAGATGACAACCTACTGTACGACCACGGGATGCCTGCGCAATTATATTCTCGGCTATTTTGGGGAACAGGCAAAAGAGCCCTGTGGAAACTGCTCCAACTGTCTGGAGGAACTGGAAGAGATGGACGCAACAGAAGCGGCAGCAGATGTGATTGAATGCGTCCGTGAGTCCGGGCAGAGATTCGGGGTGAACATGATCGCAGGCACGCTGCTTGGCGAAAATACTGCAAAAATCCGGAATTACCGGATGAACGACAATCTTTGTTATGGAAAACAAAGCAAAATCGGACAGGAACGCATCAAAGAGATCATTCAGGCGATGCTGGAGCGAGGCTATCTGTGCCAGACAAAAGATAAATACGCATTACTGAAGCTCACAGATACATCAGAACAATTGCTTCAAGGGACGGATCCGTTTGTGATCGCATACAGAAAAGCGGAAGTACAGAAAACATCTGCAAGGCGAGGTGTGAAAGGACTGGGAGACCTGAGTGAAAAAGCACAGCATCTGTTTGAAGAACTCCGAAAGCTGCGCAGCGAACTGGCAAAAGAAAAATCCATTCCGCCGTATATGGTGGCATCTGATAAGACGCTTCATGATATGTGCGTGAAAAGCCCTCTCACAAAAGAAGAAATGCTGACAGTTAACGGGATGGGCGCCAGAAAACTGGAACAGTATGGGGAGGCATTTTTATACTGCATTCGTGATATTACGAATGGAGATAAGGCGGCATACAAGAAAGTGGAGATAAATGGTGATGCTTCAGAAATTCCGTTGACAGAGCGGGCAAAAAAAGGAAGAAAAGAGGAATTTCATCTGACAGAGGAAATGGAACAGCAGATTGATTTTGTTCCGGAGACGACAATCAGCGAATTCGTGGCATCCATCAACGGACTGCGGGATGAAAAGACGATGAAGCGTCTGACGATCAAATCCATCACCGAAGAACTTCTGGCAGAAGGGTATCTGGAGCAGAAGTTCTGGAACGGATACAGCAGAACCTTTCTGACAGAAAAAGGAGAAGCGCTCGGCATCCGGGCAGAAGAGAGGGAAAGTCAGAACGGAAATCTGTACGATGTCTTTTTATACGGGGAAAAAGCTCAGCGGTATGTGGTAGAGTTATTAAAAAGAAACACTACAGCGGACTGATCCCGGCAAATCCGTTCCAGATACAGGACAGTGTAAATAAAATTCCAAAAATGGAAGTAAAATATAAAAATAACAGTTTCCCAGTATTGTGAGACTCACTGCTGCAGATGCCAGGAATGGAGCGGTATTTCCGAAGCAGGAGCACAATTCCGAGGATGACGAGCAGATTAGTGATCACATTGTACAGGATATTTCCACTGTTTTGCGGCATCAGTCCGGCAAGCCAGGGCAGCATATCTCCCAGGATCAGGTTGTTTGAAATATGCAGAAGGAGACTGTACCAGATGGAATATTCCATGGCAATATAACCAAGGATGAGTCCGGCAGCCATTGCGAATGGGATCTGTGCGAAGTTTCCGTGCATCAGGGCAAAGGCAAGTGAGGACGCCAGAAGGGCGAACCACTTGCCGAAAGGCTCCAATGTCTTTAGTACCGCGCCGCGAAAAATAAACTCTTCGATCAGCGGAGCGGCAAATCCAGAATATAAGAGCATGGAAAGCGTAACAGAGCCCCCTGTAGCAGCTTCCAGAGAACGCGCAAATGTAAATCCGAAGTGTTGAGCTCCCATTTCCATAAAAACATAAAGTACAGAAGAAGCATTCTGTGCAATCATAAAAATTCCGAAAAAGCCGAGAAATTTCCCCAGGCTCATATGGGAATGTACCGGAAAAATCCGGGTACGGAAAAAGGAAGGTCTGCGCCATATGACAAAGATTCCGAGGCAGAGAAATCCGGAGATCAGATACCATACGGCGCCGTCATTAAAATTCTCGTCAACCGGAAGCAGACGGTACATCACCATCATGATTAAAAAAGTAAGTTGGCCAAATAAGATCTTGTAAAGAAAGATCATACCGTTTGTTTTATTAAATTCACGTCGAACCCATCGTCTTTCAAATTTATCCATAAAATCACCCTGTCAAATCAAATTATTTTCTACACTTGTTCCTTATCATATCATGGATTTTTCTTTTGAACAGCAAATTCACAGAAAGTTCTTCTGATTTTCTGCAAAAATTTACTTGAAAATAATTATCAATTATGGTAGCATCATTTTGTTAGTTAAGACTATCCAGAAATAGATGATAAAAACTTTTGATAGAAGTGAGAAAAGGAGAGCGTATGAGAAAAAATCCATTGAAAATGTTATGGCTGGCAGCAGCGTTTTTATGTCTTGGAATCGGAGCAGTGGGAGTGATCCTGCCGATTTTGCCGACAACTCCATTCTTGCTGGTGGCATCTTTTTGTTTTGCAAGAGGATCGGAAAGATTTTACAAGTGGTTTATGGGGACGAAGCTTTACAAAAATCATCTGGACAGCTTTGTAAAGGAGCGTGCCATGACATTAAAGACAAAGCTGTGTATTCTGCTTCCGGCATCCGCAATGCTGATGTGTGCATTTTTTATGATGAGCAATCTGCCGGGGCGTATTTTTATTCTTCTGTTGATTCTTTTTAAATATGTATATTTCTTTACAAAAATTAAGACGATCAGAATTGAGGCGGCTTAAATGAAAGACATAAAAAAGAGTCAGCAAGTGGAGGATAAACGGGAAAAAGAAAAGCAGATCGTGGATCTGATGATCCACCTTTATTGCCGGAAAAAACATAAAACTGTGGAAAAACATCATGGATTGTGCGAGGAGTGTGAAAAACTCAGAGACTATGCCGCAATGCGTGTGGATAAATGTCCGTTTATGGAGACAAAGACATTCTGCAGTAACTGCAGGGTACATTGTTACAAGCCGCAGATGAGAGAAGAAATTCGAAATGTGATGCGGTTTGCCGGACCGAGAATGTTATTTTATCATCCAATCATGGCAATCCGGCACGTGATCACTTCTGCAAAAGAAAAAAAGAGAATGGGAAGGAAAGAAACATATGATTAAGACGAGACTACTCAAGCTGTTGAAGGGCTCGGGAAAATATATCGGAGCTAATATTTTCTGGCAGTGGATCGCACTGCTGTTTCAGATCGCAGCAGTGTTTGCGGCAGGAAATATGATCCAGCAGCTGTTTGAAAAAACATTGGATCAGCAGGTGATGCTGCAAACGGCAGGAATTGTGATCCTGGCAATCTGTGCGCGTTTTCTGTGCGAAAAAGGAGCTGCATATGCCTCTTATCGGGCAAGTGCGGATGTAAAGACGGTTTTAAGAAAGCAGATTTATGAGAAGCTGCTGCGTTTGGGAGCGGCCTATAAAGAAAAGGTATCTACTTCCGAGGTGGTTCAGGTGTCTGCGGAAGGAGTCGAGCAGCTGGAGATTTATTATGGGAGATATCTTCCGCAGCTGTTCTACAGTCTGCTTGCACCGATCACATTGTTTGCGGTATTGTCACCGATCAGCATCAAGGCATGTATTGTGCTTCTTGTATGTGTACCGCTGATTCCGATGTCGATCGTGGCAGTACAGAAATTCGCAAAGAAACTGCTGAGCAAATACTGGGGAATCTATACAGAACTTGGTGACAGTTTCTTAGAGAACCTGCAAGGACTCACAACCTTAAAGATTTATCAGGCAGATGAGCAAAAAGCCAAAGAAATGGACGAGGAATCAGAGCGGTTTCGTAAGATCACGATGAAAGTACTCACTATGCAGCTTAATTCTGTCAGTGTGATGGATATTGTAGCATATGGCGGAGCAGCAATTGGAATGATTGTGACTGTCAAAGAGTATCTGGCAGGAAATGTATCACTCGCAGGGGCGTTTACGATTATTCTGCTTGCATCTGAATTTTTCATTCCACTGCGTTTGCTGGGTTCTTTCTTCCACATTGCCATGAACGGAATGTCGGCAAGTGACAAGATTTTTAAGATTCTGGATATGGAAGAGCCAAAACGGGGAGAGCACGAGATTGAGGGCGAACAGATGGACGTCACACTGCAGCATGTGGAATTTTCCTATGAGCCGGAGCGAAAGGTATTACGGGATATTTCGCTGACCATACCATCCGGAAAATTTGTCTCTCTGGTGGGTCTGTCCGGTTGTGGAAAAAGTACCATTGCGGCACTTTTGACAGGGAAGAATCGTACATTTTCGGGACAGATCCAGATCAATAATGTACCGATTCAGGAGATTAAAGAGTCCAGTCTGATGGATAAGATCACCTTGGTGAGACATAACAGTTATCTGTTCAAGGGAACGGTAGAAGAAAACCTGAAAATGGCGGATCCATCTGTGTCGAGAGAGCAGATGGAAGCAGCGCTCAGGCAGGTAAATCTGTATGAGTTTTTGCAGGCACAAAATGGATTGGATACGATGCTGGAGGAGCAGGGAAGTAACTTTTCGGGAGGACAGAGACAGCGTCTTGCCATCGCCAGAGCACTTCTTCATGATACGCCGATGTATATTTTTGATGAGGCAGCGTCCAATATTGATGTGGAAAGTGAGGATCAGATCATGGAAGTGATCCGGGAGCTGGCAAAGACGAAAACGATTCTGTTTATCTCTCACCGGCTTGCAAATGTGGTGGCATCGGATCAGATTTATATGTTGGAAAACGGTCAGATTACAGAGAGCGGCACACATGGAGAACTTATGAAAAAAGCAGGAAGCTATGCAAATATGTATCAGAAACAGCAGGAATTGTGTCAGGTAAGGGAGGGAAGAGCATGAAGCGAAGAAGTGGAATACAGATTATGGGAAAACTGATCGGACTGATCCGTCCCCTGATGCACGTTATGGCAGCAGCGATTCTGCTAGGTGTCACAGGATATCTTTGTGCGATCTTTCTCACCGTACTGGCAGGAGTTGGAATCCTGCAGATTATGGGAATATGGCAGGGAGTTTCTCTGACGACATTGTTTGTCTGCCTTGCAGTGATTGCGGTACTGCGCGGAATTCTGCACTATGGAGAGCAGGCATGCAACCATTATATTGCGTTTAAGTTGCTGGCACTGATCCGTCACAAAGTATTTGCGGTTTTGAGAAAGCTCTGTCCTGCAAAACTGGACGGAAGAGACAAAGGAAATCTGATCTCGATCATCACAACAGATATTGAGCTTCTGGAAGTATTTTATGCGCATACGATTTCGCCGATCGCAATCGCATTCCTGACATCCCTGATCATGGAAATTTTCTTTTTCCGATATCATGTGCTGATCGGTCTGTTCGCCCTTGTGGGATATCTTGCAATTGGAGTTCTGATGCCCATGTGGAATTCCAGACGAGGTTCAGAAAAAGGAATGGAATTTCGTACCCGTTTCGGGGATCTGAACAGTTTCGTTCTGGACAGTCTTCGTGGACTGGATGAGACGATCCAGTATGGATGCGGAGAAAAACGGGAAGAGCAGATGGAACGCAAAAGTGTGGAACTGGATGCGAAACAGAAAGAAATGAAGAAACTGGAAGGAACACAAAGAGGAGGAACAAATGTCCTGATTCTGATTTTCTCTTTTGGAATGCTGTTCCTTACAACGTGGCTGCATCAGCAGGGGGAAATCGGATTTGACGCAGTACTGCTCTGTACGATCCTGATGATGAGTTCTTTCGGACCGGTTGTTGCTCTGTCCAGTCTGTCGAACAATCTGATGCAGACACTGGCAAGCGGGGAACGTGTGTTATCCCTTCTGGAAGAAGAACCGCAGATTGAAGAAGTATCTGGTCAGGCAACCGCAGAATTTGCAGATATCAATTGTGAAAACATTGATTTTGCTTATGAAGAAGAACAGATTTTAAAAGACTATTCGATCTCGATTCCGAAAGGCAGTCGGATTGGAATCCATGGAAAAAGCGGTTCCGGAAAATCAACGCTGTTAAAGCTGCTGATGCGTTTTTATGATGTAGACAGCGGAGTGATCCGAATGGGAGACAGAAAATTGTCCGGTATCAATACAAACGAGCTGCGTGATATGGAAAGCTATGTGACACAGGAGACGTGTCTGTTCCACGATTCAATCGCCAACAACATTGCGATCGCAAAGCCGGGGGCTTCCAGAGAAGAAATCGTAGAGGCAGCAAAAAAAGCATCTCTGCATGAATTTATAGAAAGCCTTCCAAATGGATACGATACGCTGGTCGGAGAGTTGGGAGATACCCTTTCCGGAGGAGAAAAACAGAGGATCGGCGTGGCAAGAGCATTTCTGCACGATGCACCGCTTTTGCTTCTGGATGAGCCGACCAGCAATCTGGATTCTCTGAATGAAAGTATTATCTTAAGATCTCTGAAAAAAATGGGGAAAGACAAGACTGTTATTTTAGTATCCCACAGAGAATCGACCATGGCTGTGGCGGAAAAAGTATATCAGATGGAAAACGGAAGGATTTCATAAGAATCCGGAAAACAGTTTCTTTTTTCGTGATGGTTGGCTATAATAGAAACAGTGAGAGTAAAATGACCGTAACGAAAGGAGAAACATATGAGTCAGTATGACGTGATCATTATTGGAGCAGGCCCGGGAGGAATCTTTGCGGCATATGAGCTGGTGAAAGATGCACCGCAGCTGAAAATTGCGGTTCTGGAAGCGGGAAATCCTCTGGAGAAAAGAAAATGTCCGATTGACGGAGTGAAGGTAAAAAGCTGTATCAACTGCAAGACCTGTGCCATCATGAATGGATTTGGAGGCGCCGGAGCTTTTTCGGATGGAAAATATAATATTACAAACGATTTTGGCGGAACATTGTACGAGTATATCGGAAAAGACACTGCCATTGATCTGATGCGCTATGTGGATGAGATCAATGTGGAATACGGTGGAAAAGGAACCAAGATGTATTCCACTGCAGGAAGCAAGTTCAAAAAGCTGTGTCTGCAGAATAAATTAAAGTTGTTGGAAGCATCTGTCCGTCATCTGGGAACAGATATCAACTATGTAGTCCTGGAAAATCTGTACGCAGAATTAAAAGATAAAGTAGAATTCCGTTTCAATTACTATGTGGACAAACTGGAGAAGACAGAAAACGGCTATATCGTGACACATGGAGAAGACTGTGATGAATGCGAGAAGTGTATTATTTCAGTAGGAAGAAGCGGAAGTAAATGGATGGAAGAAGTCTGTCGCGACATGAAGATCCCGACAAAATCCAACCGTGTAGATCTTGGTGTCCGCGTAGAACTGCCGGCAGCAGTGTTCTCCCATTTGACAGATGAACTGTATGAAAGCAAGATTGTATACCGTACAGAAAAATTTGAGGATAAAGTCCGTACATTCTGCATGAATCCATACGGAATCGTAGTAAATGAAAATACAAACGGAATCGTAACTGTAAACGGACACAGCTACGAAGATACAGAAAAGCAGACAGAAAATACAAACTTTGCACTGCTTGTGGCAAAGCATTTCTCAGAGCCGTTTAAAGACAGCAACGGATATGGGGAGAGTATTGCAAGATTGTCCAATATGCTGGGCGGAGGTGTGATCGTGCAGAGATTCGGTGACCTGATCCGTGGAAGACGAAGCACCCATGACAGAATTGAGGATGGATTTGTCAGACCGACACTTGCGGCAGAGCCGGGAGACTTAAGCCTTGTGCTTCCGAAACGAATCCTGGATGGAATTATCGAGATGGTCTACGCACTGGATAAGATCGCTCCGGGTACAGCCAATGATGATACTTTGCTTTACGGTGTGGAAGTCAAGTTCTATAATATGGAAGTAGAACTGGATGAACATCTGGAGACCATGTACAAAGGTCTGTACGTGATCGGTGACGGAAGTGGAGTGACACATTCTCTGTCCCATGCATCAGCGAGTGGTGTGTATGTAGCGAGAGAGATTACAAAAGGATTGTAAAAAGAAAAGTGTACGGGCATTCTGAAAAGAGTGCTTGTACACTTTGTTGTTAAAAAACAATAGAATTCCTCTGCATCTTTTTTGATAAGTACTGCCTGATCAGGCATAGATTGCGTTGTGACATGCTTTTGAATATTTGGGATGTCCCGCTATAATACCCAAAAGCATAAGATAACTTGACAGTCCAGTAAAGAATTACTGGATTTTTTGTATAAATTTCAGAATCCACTTTGTATCCTATTTTGCGAAGATTGGAGATGGGGGGAAAAGTAGAATCCTATACCACACAGTACAATAATCGATTACGAAAATATTTTCATCTAACAGAAGAGGGAAGACAGTATTTGAAAAATTTTGATAAAGACAGAGCACAGTTGTTAAAAATATTGGATTATATTGCAGAGGAGGATGAGAAATGAAGAAGGAACAGTTTATCAAGAATCTTCGATACAGTCTGAGAAAATTAAAAAAGGATGAACGGGAGAAGTATCTTGCATATTATGAAGAAATAATTTCGGATATGATCGAAAATGGAGTTTCGGAAGAAGAGGCGGTTGCGCATCAGGGAGGGACAAAAGAAATCGCAGAAGAAATTTTGCGGGAAAATGCAGTTAAAAGAGAGTTCAAAATTGGCTGGATAGGTACTGTTTTAATTATTTTGACCCTGTTGTGCGGAATGGTGTCCGGATATCTGATGTATCAGGAATATCAGATAAAGTCGGGAATTGAAAAACTGCAGGGAGAGGTGGCAAACGAAACAATCAGCCTCATTGGAGGTGCAGATGGACCGACCCGTGTATTTCTGGCAGGGAAAATCACCTTTTCAGTGCGCCCTGATATTTTGTTTGTGATCACACTTCTTTTACTTGCAGCTACAGCCTTTTATTTCATGCGAAAAATAAAGAAAAATAAAAAGAAAGAATAAATTTATCTGAAAATATTGAATTTAGAGCCTAAAAGAGCTACAATTATACTATAAAAAGAGGAAGGAGTGTATGATCATGACGGAAGCATTGATGGGAACATGTATTTTAGCAGTTACAACGATTATATTTGTTTGGGTATGTTCAGAGTATCAGATTTATAATAATGAACATTCAGCAGAGGAAAAGTTAAATGCCACACGGTTGTCAGATTGGCTGGCAGCACAGAGAACTCGATTCTGGCTGGCAGTGGATGACTCCAGAGAGTATTCGCAGGAAGTGCTGAAGTCAGAAAATAAGACACTGCTTCAGAACTGGATCATCCGACATCATGAAAGACAGGAGATTCCAAGTGAAAAGAAAAGAGAGCATCATATGATACAAAGTCAGAGAACCTATCGGATGCGTGGAAACTTGTAAAAGGATCAGAGATACTTAGGGATGTCAGTTACGACATCTGCAAATGAAAAATGTTAATTCTTTATGAAGTCACGAATTTTGAATTGACATATTTTCATATGACAGGTAATATAATATTAAAGACAGGCAACTTGAGTGTCTGCCAAGCGGAAAAGTAAGGTGTTGTGCCAGAGAGCAGTACCTTATGAGCTTTATAAGGGTTTTACATTTACCACAATCTGGCTAGAGGTTAACCCTCGAAAGAAAATGTTAGAAAGGCTCTGCTTATGCAGAGCCTTTTTTAACTTTAATATCCACAAGATTTCAGAACCATATCCATCGTTTCCGCTGTCTGTATAGAGAACTCGGCGCTGACATGTGGTGTTTCTCCATTTAAAATGCAGTTTCCGAGTTGTTCCACTTCCAACATATAATTATTTGGAATATCCATGAAGAAAGCAGTTCTCTTTTCCCCTTCGATCAGATACCATTTCTGAGTTCCCTCGGCATTGAAGGAAACGGGAACCTCTAAAATTCCTTTTGTACCGTAGATAAAAGAGCGGTCTCCGCGCTGGTGCGGGAACATGGCGCAGGAAAATACGGCTCGTTTGTTTCCAGGATACAGGAGCTGTCCGCAAGTCATATCATCAATATGTTCCTCTGTAAAATGAGAGACAGCTTTCGCAGAAATCGGGACTTCACCGAACAGATATGATGCGAACGTAATGTTATAGCAGCCCAGATCGTAGACAGAACCGCCTAAAGTTTCCCGGTGAATGCGGATATTGTCTTCATATCCCGGGGTATAAAACGTGGACTCTATAAAATTCACTTCTCCGATCAATCCTTCCTCGATCTGGAGTTTTAATTTCTGCATCAATGGAGAGTGCAGGTAGGCAAAAGCTTCCATCAGGATCACCCCGGCATCTTTGCATGCCTGGAACATTTCCCTGGTATCTTTGGCAGAACCGCTCATCGGTTTCTCGCAGAGAATGTGTTTTTTGTGAGCGGCTGCCTTTAAGACCCATTCTTTGTGCAGGTGATTCGGCAGAGGAATATAAACTGCTTCTACTTCAGGGTCCTCTAATAATTCGTCATAGCTTCCGTAGGCTTTTTTAAAATGAAACCGGTTTTGAAATTCTTTTGCTTTTTCCAGGCTACGGCCGGCAATTGCGTATAATTCGCAGTTTTTGGTATTCTGCATTCCCGGGATTGTCTGTCCCTCTGCGATGTGGGCAGTACCGAGAACGCCCCAGCGTATTTTTCTCATAAAAGTTGATCTCCTTCCAGTGACATCCGAAAATCGGGTGATTTGTTAGGGTTATCATAACACATTCTGATGGAAAGAAGAAAGAAAATAAAGGAAAAAATCCTTGCAATTCCAAACTCATGCACGTATAATAGATTCGTATGGAGAACGGACAGATATGGAGAGTTCCATGCAAATATTTAACGCAGCAAAAGCTGCATTATTGATTAAGTTAAAAGCTTAAATTTTATAAGTTGGTTACTTTATAACCGGTGCGTAAACAGCACATCAACTTGTGAAACGGTCAATAAGAGTATTAAAAGTAAAATATTTGCTATATAGACTCGAAAACCTTTATATCTGTAGTGCTTATACTTAGAAGAAAAGACAAAGCTCCTGTACTTAAGTAGGAGATTGGCATTATATAAAGAAGCATAGCAAGCGCAAGAAAGAATGTAGATGTAACGTACGTTTTTCTGCGCTTTTTTTATATCACAAACATTCAGAAGTAAAGGGGAATTGACAAAAAAGGGCGAGGTGAAAGAAAGATGAAGAATTTATCACAGGAGAATGCTCCGATTTATGAAGCATTAGAGCGGTTCCGGCGGATGCGGATCGTACCGTTTGATGTTCCAGGACATAAGCACGGAAGAGGAAATAAAGAACTGGTGGAATTACTGGGAGAACGCTGTGTCAGTATTGATGTCAATTCCATGAAACCGCTGGACAATCTGTGTCATCCGGTTTCTGTGATCAAAGATGCAGAACAGCTGGCAGCAGAGGCATTTCATGCAAGTCATGCATTTCTGATGGTGGGGGGAACGACATCCTCGGTGCAGGCGATGGTACTTTCCTGCTGTAAGAAAGGGGATAAGATCATATTGCCGCGAAACGTACACCGCAGTGTGATCAACGCATTGGTGTTATGCGGAGCGATTCCGATCTATGTCAATCCGGATGTAGATCATAATTTGGGAATTTCTTTGGGAATGAAAGTTTCTCAGGTAGAAATGGCGATCCAGAAGCATCCGGATGCGGTAGCTGTGTTTGTGAACAATCCGACGTATTACGGAATTTGTTCTGATTTACGTTCTATCGTAAAAAAAGCACACGCTCACGGCATGAAGGTTCTGGTAGATGAAGCCCATGGAACACATTTTTATTTTGGAGAGAATCTGCCGGTTTCGGCAATGGAGGCAGGGGCAGATATGGCATCTGTGAGTATGCACAAATCAGGCGGAAGTCTCACACAGAGTTCCTTTTTGCTTGTAGGTCCGTCTATGCATGCGGGTTATGTGAGACAGATCATCAACCTGACGCAGACCACCAGCGGTTCCTATCTTTTACTGTCCAGTCTGGATATTTCCAGAAGAAATCTGGTGTTGCGCGGCAAGGAATCTTTTGCAAGAGTGGCGGCGCTGGCGGATTATGCAAGAGAAGAGATCAATCGGATCGGAGGATATTATGCATTTTCAAAAGAGCTGATCAATGGAGACAGTATTTATGATTTTGATACAACGAAGCTGTCCATCCATACGCTGGAAATTGGTCTTGCGGGAATCGAGGTCTATGATATTCTGCGGGATGAGTATGATATTCAGATTGAATTTGGAGATATCGGGAATATTCTGGCATATCTGTCTATCGGAGACCGGATCCAGGAGATTGAGCGTCTGGTAAGTGCACTGGCAGAAGTAAAGCGCAGATATCAGAAAGACAAGACGGGTATGCTCAGCCAGGAATATATTGAACCAGAGGTCATCATGAGTCCGCAGGATTCTTTCTATGCGGAAAAAGAGGCAGTGCCGATCCGGGAGTCAGAAGGCAGAATCTGCAGTGAGTTCGTAATGTGTTATCCGCCTGGAATTCCGATTCTGGCACCGGGAGAGAAGATCACAAAAGATGTAATCGAGTATATTCTCTATGCCAAAGAAAAGGGGTGTTCCATGACGGGACCTGAAGATGCGGCAATCGAATATTTAAATGTTCTGATATAAGGGGGATAAAAGTGATGGAAATGTGGTTTTCAGATGAACACACGGACAATGTGAAACTGTCCATCCGTGTGGACAAGCAGCTGTTTAGTGCGCAGAGCGAGTTTCAGCGAATCGATGTTCTCGAATCAAAAGAATTTGGAAAGATCCTGGTGACAGACGGCGATCTGATGCTGACAGAAAAGGATGAATTTATCTATCATGAGATGATGGCGCACGTTCCGATGGCAGTGCATCCAAAAGTGGAGAATGTTCTGGTTATCGGCGGAGGCGACGGGGGATGCGTGAGAGAACTTGCAAAGTATAACACCATCCAGAAGATTGATGTAGTAGAGGTAGACCCGCTTCTGGTGGAAGTCTGCCGGAAGTATTTCCCGCAGATCGCCAGCAGTCTGGATGATGCGCGTGTGACGATCTATAACGAAGACGGACTGCGGTTTGTGCGTTCCAGATCTGATGTATATGACCTGATTCTGATCGATTCACCAAATCCGTTTGGTCCTGCGGAGGGATTGTTTACAAAGGAATTTTACGGCAACTGTTACAATGCGCTTCATGAGGATGGGATCATGATCAATCAGCATGAGAGTCCGTTTTATACAGAAGAGGCATTCCAATGTCAGAGAATGCACAAAAGAATTATTGAATCATTCCCGATCAGTAAGATTTATCAGGCGCATATCCCTTCCTATCCGTCAGGACACTGGCTGTTTGGATTTGCGTCTAAAAAGTATCACCCGCTCAATGACCTGGATGGAGTTTCCTGGAATCTGCGGGGGATTCATACAAAATATTATCTGCCGAGAGTGCACCACGGAGTCTTTGCACTACCGGCGTATGTGGAGGAGCTTGTAAAAGATGTTGAATAAAAATGTGATGACGTTCATCGGATGTGATGCGGAGTATAATGAATCAGAGATTGTGTTGTTCGGTGCACCTTTTGATTCCACGACTTCCTACCGTCCGGGGGCAAGATTTGGAAGTCAGGCAATCCGCAATGAGTCTTATGGACTGGAGACTTACAGTCCGTATCAGGGAAAAGATCTGACGGATTATAAGATTTTTGACAGTGGAGATTTGGAGCTGCCGATCGGGGATACGGAAAAAGTGCTGGCTGAGATTCAGGATTGTACCGAGATTATTTTAAGCAGCGGGAAGATCCCATTTATGATCGGCGGAGAGCATCTGGTGACACTGGGAAGTGTCCGTGCAGTAGCAGAGAAGTATCCGGATCTGCATATCATACATTTTGATGCACATGCAGATTTGAGAGAGGACTATCTGGGAGTGCAGTATTCTCATGCCTGTGTGCTCAGAAGATGTTGGGAGATGTTGGGAGATGACAGGATCTATCAGTTTGGAATCCGATCCGGTGACAGAGAAGAGTTCCGCTGGGCAAGAGAAGGGCATGTGAAGATGCACAAGTTCAATCTCGACGGGCTGACTGAGGTGATTGAAAAACTGCAGGGCAAGCCGGTTTATATCACATTGGATTTGGATGTACTGGATCCGTCCATATTTCCGGGAACCGGGACACCTGAGGCGGGTGGCGTGACATTTGTGGAACTGATGAATGCAGTAATCGAAGCGGCACAGGGTGTGAATGTTGTCGGATGTGATGTCAATGAACTGAGTCCGGTTTATGATCCAAGTGGAGTTTCCACAGCAGTAGCCGGAAAGATTATCAGAGAATTTTTACTTGCACTGCAAGTTTAATAGAAGAAAAAACAAGAAAGAAGGAGATAAAAAATGGGAAAAGTATTGATTGTTGGATGTGGCGGAGTTGCAAGTGTAGCTGTACACAAATGTTGTCAGAACAGTAAAGTATTTGATGCGATCTGTATTGCCAGCCGTACGGTTTCAAAATGCGAGGCGCTGAAAGAAAAACTGCAGGATTCTTATAATGGAACGATTACAACAGCACAGGTGGATGCAGATAACACAGAAGAACTGATCGCACTGATCGAAAGGGAAAAACCGGACGTAGTACTGAATCTGGCACTTCCATATCAGGATCTTACAATTATGGATGCCTGCCTTGCGACAGGAGTGGATTATGTAGACACTGCAAATTATGAACCGGAAGATACTGCAAAATTTGAGTACAAATGGCAGTGGGCATACCGTGAAAAATACGAAAAAGCAGGAATTACAGCGTTGTTGGGAAGTGGATTTGATCCGGGAGTAACAGGAGTATTCTCTGCATATGCGCTGAAACATTATTTTGACGAGATTAATTATATCGATATTCTGGACTGCAATGGCGGAGATCATGGATATCCGTTTGCAACAAACTTCAATCCGGAGATCAATATCCGTGAAGTTTCTGCAAAAGGATCTTACTGGGAAGACGGACACTGGGTAGAGACAGAACCAATGGAGATCAAAAGAGAATATGATTTCCCGGAAGTGGGAATGAAAGATATGTATCTGCTTCATCACGAAGAAATCGAATCTCTGGCATTGAATATTCCGGGGATCAAGAGAATCCGTTTCTTTATGACATTTGGCCAGAGCTATCTGACACACTTGAAATGTCTGGAAAATGTAGGGATGACATCCATTGAGCCGATCATGTATGAAGGCAAAGAAATTGTGCCGCTGCAGTTTTTGAAAGCCGTTCTTCCGGATCCGGCATCCCTTGGTCCAAGAACAAAAGGAAAGACCAATATCGGATGTATTTTCACAGGAAAGAAAGACGGAAAAGAGAAGACGATCTATATCTACAATGTATGTGATCATGAAGAGTGCTACAAAGAAGTGGGATCACAGGCGGTTGCCTACACAACAGGTGTTCCGGCGATGATCGGAGCTATGATGCTCATGACAAAGACATGGGACAAAGACGGTGTTTACAATATCGAAGAGTTTGATCCGGATCCGTTTATGGATGCCCTCAATGAGTTTGGACTTCCATGGAAAGTGGTAGAAAACCCTCAGATGGTAGATTAAGAAACGGACATCAGAAATGAAAAGAGAAGAATTAAGGACTCCATGCTATGTCATCATGGAGTCAGAAATGAAAAAGAATCTGCAGATCTTACAGGAAATCCGACAGCAGAGCGGATGTAAGATTCTGCTGGCACAGAAAGCATTTTCTATGTATTCCTGTTATCCTCTCATCGGAGAGTATCTGGATGGAACGACTGCCAGCGGCTTGTATGAAGCAAAGCTTGGGAAAGAATGTATGGGCAAAGAAAATCATATTTTTTCTCCGGCATATCGGGAAGATGAATTTGAAGAGGTGCTGGAAAGCTGCGAACATCTCGTGTTTAATTCGTTTTCACAGCTTGAGCGTTTCGGAGAACGTGCTGCAAAAGCCGGAAAAAGTGTGGGGATCCGTGTAAATCCGGAATGTTCCACGCAGGGAGAGCATGCGATTTATGATCCTTGTGCACCGGGCTCCCGTCTTGGGATTCTGGTATCCGAATTTCCCGAAACACTGCCATCTTATGTAGAGGGACTGCATTTTCATACACTCTGCGAGCAGAATGCAGATGCGCTGGAGATCACATTGAAAGCAGTGGAAGAAAAATTCGGCAAGTGGATGAAACAGTTAAAATGGGTGAATTTTGGCGGTGGTCACCATATTACAAGAGCGGATTATGACAGGGAACTGCTGATCTCTTGTATCCGCCATATTCAGGATACCTATCAGGTTCAGGTCTATCTGGAACCGGGAGAAGCGGTGGCGTTAAATGCGGGCCATTTGATCACAACAGTGGAAGATATTGTACATAATGATATTGCGGTACTGGATGTCTCTGCAGCGTGTCATATGCCGGATGTGATCGAGATGCCGTATCGCCCGCCTCTGTTTGATTCTGGAGAGGCGAAGGAAAAAGAATATACGTATCTGCTTGGCGGTCCGACCTGTCTGGCAGGAGATGTGATCGGAAGTTATTCTTTTGATCAGCAACTGAAAGCGGGAGACAGACTTACATTTGGAGATATGGCGATCTATACCACTGTAAAAAATAATACATTCAATGGAATGCGTCTTCCGGATATTGTGTGGGAACGCGAAAGTGGAGAATGTGAGATCGTGAAATCGTTCGGATATGAAGATTTTAAATGCAGATTATAAGATCTTCAATAAGTGAATAAAATAACAGGAAAGTCAACAAAATAACGATTGTTGACTTTCTTTTTTTATGTGATAAATTGTTATTGCGCATAAAAATACAAATCATCTATCCGGATAACAGATCGTAAAGTAAGGAGTTGTAATAACAATGGGACTGCATGTCATTGATGAAGCAAAAAGATGCTTAAATTGTAAAAAACCGAGATGTCAGGAAGGGTGTCCGATCCATACCCCGATTCCTGTGATGATCCAGATGCTGCTGCAAGGAGAGATGCCGGAGGCGGCAGAAATGGTGTTTGCCAACAATCCGCTGTCCGTCATCTGTTCTCTGGTCTGTGACCACGAAAAACAGTGTGAAGGGCATTGTGTGAAAGGCATAAAAGGAGAACCGGTGCATATTTCTTCGATTGAAAATTATATTTCAGATACCTGCTTTGACCGGATGAAGCTGGAGCGGCTTCCGAAAAACGGCAAACGGATTGCAGTTGTCGGCGCGGGTCCGGCAGGAATCACAATCGCTATTTTGATGGCGTGCAGAGGATATAAAGTGACGATTTTTGAGGTGAAAGAGAAGATCGGAGGAATCATGCGTTATGGGATTCCTGAATTTCGTCTGCCAAAGTCCATTTTAGACCGCTATTATGTAAAAATGAAAGAGCTGGGTATCTTATTTAGGCCCAATTTTGCGCTGGGTGGTTCCACGGGAGTGGAAGATCTTTTAAGAGACGGATATCATGCCGTATTTATCGGAACAGGAACCTGGAGACCGTATCAGCTGCACATACCGGGAGAAACATTTGGAAATGTGCACTACGGAATCAATTATCTGAACAATCCGGATGTCTATGATCTGGGAGACCGGGTGCTTGTTATCGGTGCGGGGAATGCGGCAATGGATGTGGCAAGAACGGCAATTCGTAAAGGCTCCCGGCATGTAACCGTCTATTCCATCACAGAAGTTCCGGCGGCATCCCCAAAAGAGGTGGAGTATGCAAAACTGGACGGAGTGGAGTTCGAATATCTGCAGACGGCCATTGAAATCCGAGATGAAGGAGCCATGATCTGTGATGTGGAATGGACCGAAGATGGAAAACTGGTGAAAAAAGAAGAGACTGCCAGGCTTGTTCCGGCTGACAGTATCATTATTTCGATTTCTCAGGGACCACAGGATCGGATCGTGAACCGGGATAAAGAGCTGCAGGTAGATGATCGGGGATTGCTCAAGACAGATGCAAATGGAGAGACCACCATGCCGGGGATTTTCGCATCCGGAGATGTAGTGACCGGCGCAAAGACCGTGGTAGAGGCGGTGAAGTATTCGAAAATGATCGCAGATGCGATGGATGAATATGTAAAAACACATTATGAATAGAAATACAGGCTGGTGTTCTTTGCAAAACATCAGCCTGTACTTTTTTACTCTAAAACAAAATCCATATAAACCGGATTATGATCACTCCATTTAAAACCGGTATCCAGAACCAGTGCATCTTCTACAGTCACATTATCAGATACCAGAAAACCATCTACTGTTACAACAAAATCAGATTCGCTGTAAGGCTGATCTGCGTTTCGGCAGGACGGTACCGGATTTTTCTCGTCAAACGGTGCAATCAACTGCATGAAATCAGGAATCAGTTCTTCGGATATCGGTTTTGCCCAGTTGTCTTCTAATTCCTTGTGACCAAAAATCTCAGCAGAATTTCCAAGCAGATCTTTATTGAAATCACCGCCCGCAATAATATAATTTCCAGCGTCATATTCTTCTTTCATATCCTCAAACAGCATCCGCAGCTGATTGTCCGCGGTGCTCGGATCAGATGTATAAGCGGAAAGATGCAGATTATACAGGACAAGTTCCTTTCCGTTTTCTGTCGGAATCCGGTTGACGCTATAACAGCGATCCAGATCCAGCAGTTTCATAAATCCATCCTCGATCGGTAAAGAGCGTCTGATGGATTCCGTGATCTTCATGTTAGAAACTGTAAGCATACCGGATTTGTTCTTTCCATGTGGCTCCAGAATCGGATAGAACAGATAAGGGCTGTCATAGTTCTGAGCAAATGTGTAGTTTCGTGAGGTGTTATCGGTTGAAAGTGTCTGTGAAAGCAATGGTTTGCGTTCATCCACATGATAACTTCTTGTTCCGTCAATATCCACTTCCTGGAACAGCATAAAATCCGGGTTTAACTGAGCTACAGCTTTCGCATAGCTGCTGACATTTTCGATGACGGCATCTTTGGAACGGGCACGGCTTTCTTTTCCACCGTCCATAAAGAAAGAATAGTCGTCACTGTATGCGCCGAAACCGATATTTCCAGATGTGATGCGGTAACTTTTTTTGATTTTTGCCTTTTCTGTAGATTTTCCGGTGATCGTCAGTTTTTGCTTGTCTTCCAGACGGTAGTAACTGGAAAATACATAAACAACATAGCCGACTACGATCAGTATCAGAGTTCCAAGGAAGATTCCCAGGCGTTTCAGCCATTTCTTTGAATTTGTTTTCATAAATATATGGTCCTTCTTTCTGTATCGTTTTTTTGAACAACATTTCGCAAAATGATTATATCATATCCCGACTGAAATGAAAGAAATTGTCAAAAATAAAATTGCCGATCGTGCGAAAAGGAATCAAAGATGAATTGAGAAGGCGATACGGCAGTGTTATAATTGAGAAATATGAACATCCGAAGAAAGGAGCTAATGTGTAAAAAGATATGGAGAAAAATAGAATGTTTTCAAAGTTAACAGAGGCACAAAAACAATTTTTTGAAACCGGACGGACTCGTGATCTTGCATTTCGTATCTGCCAGTTACAACTGTTGGCAGATGCAATGCGAAAAAATGAAACGGTTTTGGAGGAGGCATTAAAGAAAGATCTTGGAAAATCTGTATTTGAATCTTATGCCACAGAGATTGGATTTGTACTTGCTGATATTCGATATACGATTCAAAATCTTCAGAAATGGTCGGCTCCAAAACGTGTGAGAACACCGCTGTATTTATTTCCGGGCAAAAGTAAGATTCAAAAAGAACCTTATGGAAGTGTGCTTATTCTGGGGCCATATAATTATCCGGTACAGTTGTTGGCAGAGCCTCTGATCGGAGCGATTGCGGCAGGAAACTGTGCAGTACTCAAACCATCAGAACTTACCCCACATGTTTCAAAAGCAATGTATCAGATCGTACACTCTACATTTAAAGAAGAATATATTGCCTGTGTGGAAGGTGGAGTGGAGGTTAATCAGGAATTACTTTCTCAGAAATTTGATTATATCTTTTTTACAGGAAGTGAACGTGTCGGAAGGATCGTTATGAAAGCGGCAGCAGAAAATCTGACGCCGGTGACATTGGAATTAGGTGGAAAAAGTCCGGTTATTATCGAAAAAACTGCAAATATAAAAGAGGCAGCAAGAAGAATTGCGTGGGGAAAACTCATGAATGCGGGACAGACCTGTGTGGCGCCGGATTATGTGCTTGTGGATGAGAGCAGAAAACAGCAGTTCTTAACAGAGATGAAAACAGCATTTTCTCATCTATATGGAAAAGAAATCAAGGAAAATCCGGATTTTGGACGAATTGTAAATAAACAGCACATGGAGCGTCTGCAGAACATTCTGGATCAAGACAGAGATTATTTGTTTTATGGAGGAACAACGGATTTTACACAACGCTATGTCGAGCCGACGATTCTGTATGTGGGAAAACTGGAAAATTCCGCCAGTTCAGCCGCTATGCAGGAAGAAATATTTGGTCCGATCCTGCCTGTTTTGTCATATCACAGATTAGAAGATGCGATTCGTTTTGTGAATAAAAGAGAGAAACCACTTGCGTTGTATGTGTTCACCCGAAAGAAAAGTGCGGAAAAATTTATCCTGGAACAGGTGGCTTCTGGAGGAGTGTGCGTGAATGATACGATCAGTCATCTGATCAATCCGATGCTACCGTTCGGAGGAGTGGGAGCATCCGGTATGGGACGGTATCATGGGAAGTACAGTTTTGACACATTTACACATGAAAAAAGCGTGTTTATAAAACCGGCAAACTGGAATCTTCCGGTTTGTTATCCACCATTTACAAAAGGAAAGAAAAAACTTGTAAAATTCTTTTTGGAATAATGAAAAAATCACCTTGACTTTGACGCTGCGTCAACTTGTATACTAAAATCCGGCAGGAGGTAGAAAGATGGAATACAGTATTCGGGAAGTGGCAGAAATGACAGGGGTGAGTACACGTACACTGCGTTATTTATGATGAAGAAGTGTCAGGATGTGCAGAGTTTTTGAAGGCTGTTGTTTTGTATTGGGCGAAATAAAGGACAAGATATGAGCAGCATGATATCGTAAGTAAAAACAAAAGTGAATTGTCTGAATTGTGCGAAAAAAATAAAAAACAGAAAAAACATTGACAATTCAC
>ERZ810200.35-NODE-35-length-128255-cov-8.37353_pt1 | contig 128255 bp, 146 predicted proteins | sample MGYA00520274_ERZ810200 | MGnify/ENA primary metagenome ERZ810200 (study PRJEB31588, sample SAMN03398927) | human gut metagenome | study: EMG produced TPA metagenomics assembly of the PRJNA231909 data set (A prospective, longitudinal analysis of the...
AAAGTTCAATGCCAGAGTTTTGCTGGCATGATCACTCAAGATTCCGAGAGATCATCATATTCTTTATTCGGAGAAATTGTTTCTTCATATATCAACTCCATATTTTGAGTTGATATGAAATTATTACTTTTCTCCCCATCTTTTGGCGAACAGCCAACTACGCTGAATACCACTAAACACATAAGACAGGCAGAAATCATTTTATTTTTTATCGTCATAATCAATACCTCAACCCTTTATCTCTGATTTTTTCATATATACCAGCCTTTTCACCTCGTCCTTTTACATTCGAGCTTATATTACATGTGCAAGATTTTATCTTAAAAAATTCTTTGTCTTTCCAAAATATTACACCCGTAAGATTTCAATGTCAAATCTAAAATAAAACAAGCAGATGATATACACCTGCCCGTCCCGTTAATGGAATATTCATTGTGGTTCTTTTTCTGCCATTTCTGTATTCTTTAACTCTGGATATTTTAAAATGTATTTTCTTAATTTCTCTTGCCCAGTTTCACAGAGAATGACAATCAGTTTATCAAGGGCTGTAATAAAATCCTTTCCACTGGTAGGATTCGTAACACCCATTGCAATAGCCATTTTTATCATGTTTTCTTCTGATGCTTTTCTTTCAGCAAAGAAATCATAATAAGCATGTGCAATTTCGATAAGTCCGGCGCCATGAACGAGTTTATCATGAAAGCTTCCCATGGCATGTTCCATTGTGTGGGCAGAAGTATACATCATATAATAACCTGCAAATGTGTTGGCAAGAGCCATATATGCACGTGCTTCTTTGTCATTTCCGTCTTTTACTGCACGAGGAAGATATTTTGCAACATACTCTATTGTTTTTAAAGCAAACATTTCAGCCATAGGATGATGATTGATATTTACTACTGTTTCAGAAGCATGGAAAAATGCATCCATATCCTGATAAGCAGTAAACTTTGACGGAACGCTCATCATCAGATCACTGTCAACAACAAACCATGACATTGATATCAGTAGGATTTGGACGAATTCCTTCAAACAATACATGCTCAACATTAGCAGCATCTAATTCTTTTTCGAGCCTTTCAAGATATCCTTATTTCTTTCCGGACTGACCATATATTCGTCTGAAAATTTATCCGCAATTATTCATGACACAGTTGTGAATAATTGAGGAATAGATTTCTTAAAGTCTGTATGGTAAAATATGATTTTAAACAAGTCGAGATTTACCAGAATAAAAGAAAGGTTCATAAAAACGTATGAAGAAAGAAATTAAAGGGAAAAGGATTATTTTGCGTGAACAAAGAGAAGAAGATGCGCCATTTTTTGCCTATTGGTTCAATCAGCCGCAAGTCATGTTTCAATGCGGCTTTGAGAAGCCTACCGATGAAGAAGAGGTAAAAACTTGTATTAATGTGGACCATAAGTCGAAAAACTCGGTTTGGTTCACGATTACAGACCTCGACGGCAATATAATAGGTGAAACTGGTCTGCTCCGGATGTTTCCTGCATGGCACCAGACCGATCTTACGATTATCATTCCCGACCCAAAGATGCAGCATAAAGGATACGGGACAGAAGCAATTCGTATCATGCTTGATATGGCCTTCAATAAGTATGAAATGCATCGTGTCTCAATCGGAGTCGTAGGATTGAACACAGATGCACTGGAATTCTACAAAAAAATCGGATTCAAGCAGGAAGGTATTCTGGAAGAGGCATATTACTACAACAATGAATACAGCGATTTTATTATGATGCGAATTCTCAGCCACGAATGGAAATAATGGACAAATTCTATTTTAAAGGGGCTGTCGCACTAAGTTCATGAACTTAGTGCGACAGCCCCTACAAGAATCTTCACATTTAAATTCTCAGAAATTTATTTTGACTCTTTCATAGATTTCACGCGATCCTGGATCGTCTTATTGAAATTCTCAATCTTACGCTCATAAGACGTATTCATATATTTTGACTGCAGCATAAAATCTGCTGTAGAAAGGTTGTTCGCGATCGGAATATCATAAACAACCGCGATTCGAAGCAGTGCTTTTACATCTGGATCGTGAGGCTGTGCTTCCAGAGGATCCCATAAAAAAATCATAAAATCGATCTGTCCTTCCACAATCTTTGCTCCGATCTGCTGGTCTCCTCCGAGAGGACCGCTGCAGTATCCTTTCACAGGAAGTCCCGTACGCTCTGAGATCAGTTTTGCCGTTGTTCCTGTTCCGCACAGGAAATGTCCTTTCAAAATCTCTTTATTTCTGTCACACCAGTCTACAAGTTCTTTCTTTTTTCCATCATGAGCAACCAGCGCAATGTGCTTTGCCTTGCCGATTTCCATGGTCACAAAATTATCATTCAGCATCTTTTTTCCTCCTGTCTTTTACCTTCACTGTGCAGCTTCATCCGTCTACGCCATCTGTTCCATGGAATCAAAACGGATGGCTGCGATCAGACCGATTATCACAGTTACTATCATACTATAAATCAGAGCGATTGGAAAGACTAAATCCATACTTATAAAGATTCCTGCCAGCGCTGCGGCCATCACCCCGATTCCCAGCACGAACATCTGGAAAAACGCTCTCACCACATCCTGTCCGGTACGTCCAAGCACATCTCCCACCACGCACTGTGCCAGCACCTTACTGTACATCCGGTTCGCCTGAAGTATCGTGTAGATCAGGATCCCCAGGATTACTTCCCACACATTTACCTGCCACAAGATTCCGATGGGCACACAGAGTAAAACTCCATCTACAAATGCTTTCACATGCTCCATCAGTGTCGAGTACCACAGCTTTTTCACCGGACTGTCCGGAATCAGATAAAGATAGGGTGTTTTAATCTCAGTCTCCCACTTTCCAAGATATCCGCTGAAGATCAGAGTCATATACGTCAGAATTCCAAGCAGAAAAATCTGAGGAATCCCGCTTTCCTGTGCTGTCTCTCGCATCGCAAATGCCATAACGATGCCTATCCCGAGATTCAAAAGTGTCATTTTCGAGAAAATAAACGTTCTTTCTTTTCGATATTCCAAAAGCTGGCGGTAAAAGATTGCCTTTGCTCCGACTGCCTGATAACGGACTGTCATATGGCGGAATTTTTTCTTCTTCTCCTCCAGCCCCATGACCATTTCGCCGTTTTTCTTCCGCTTGATCATTTCTGCATAGGTATCTGCAAATTTTGCCGCGTCCTCATAATAATCTCCATTACACGGCATCCAGTATGCCAGGATCACAAGCAGGATCGTCGTCAGAAGGTACAGAACCATCCCTGTAGCATTGAGCAGATCCGGACTTAAAAGAATCAGATGAAATGCAGAAATCTCCCATCCGATAATTGGAATCATCCGCAGGATCGGCCAGTCAAAAAATGCAGAAACTGTTGCAAAAGATACACCTTTTTTCCAGAAATACAGAACAATCAGTCCTGTAACCATAAGCAGAAACACCTTGATCCCACGGCCGATCCATTCTCTTGCCTTCTCCGAAATCCGTTCACTGGAATACAGGCAGACCATCAGGCTGATCTCCAGTGCCAGATTACAGATACAGATTCCCGCAAACAGCAGAATTCTCCACAGACTGACATCAAAAACTGTAATTCCTGCGATAATAAATATCAGAAAGAACACCACACTGCTCAGATAATTCATCCAGGCTCCATGGATCAGCACGACCTTTGAGTCCACAGGCGCATTGAAGATAAAATGTGTATGTGCCGGGCGGAAGAGAATTCCTTTTCTGGATGCATATGACATAAAATTCAGCAAAAACAGATACAACGACCAGACTGTCAGAATGATCACCATTCCTTTTGCACTGTCAAACTTCATCTGCACTGCTAATTCTGCCAGCATCACAGCCAGAAAAACAGCATATGCCGCACAGGCTAACACAACCAGAAGTGTGAGCGGCTTTTTCACTGCTTTTTTCAAATTGTTGATCATACTTCGTTTTGTCAGATACAATAGCGCTCTCACGATTTTTCACCACCTGTCATTTCAAAGAACAGCGCATCCAGATCCTTGTCTCCCACCTCATCCTTCCGGTAAGAACCAATGATCTTACTCTTTTCCATCACAAACATCATATCCCACAGCTCTTCTACCATCTCCAGCATATGCGTGCTGATCAGTACTGTAACTCCGAGAGCTTTTTGTTCCAGCACGACCTCCTTAAGCTCTTTGATCGCTTTTGGATCCAGCCCCACCATCGGTTCATCCAGAAGCAGCACTTTCGGCCTGATGGCAAGCGCACAGCAGATACTCACCTTCTGCATCATTCCTTTGGACAGCTCATTTCCCAGTTTATCCTGCTTGTCATCCAGGTCAAACCGGGCAAGCAGCGCTTCCACCTCTTCATCCGTAATCCCGCTGTTGTAAGCTTTTCTCATGTATTCAATGTGTTCTCTGACGCTGAGTGCATCAAACATGGCAGGCATCTCCGGAACATAGGCAAACTGTCTCTTTGCCTCCACACTTCTGGCAGGAAGTCCCTGAATTCCGATCCGCCCCTGATACCGAAGCAGACCTGCGATACTTTTGATGATCGTCGATTTTCCGGCTCCGTTTGGTCCCAGAAGGATCCCGACTGTACCATCCGGTACAAAAAAACTGACCTCATCCACCGCCAGAAACTTTCCATAGGATTTACTTAATTTCTGAACTTCCAGCATATCATTTCCTCCATCGTGTTTTACACAGCTCACAGCCTGTCTGTGCAGGCACAGCAGCTGTCTGACGGGCTTATCATTACTGGTCACACCAATTACGGCTTATCACGCAAAAAAGATTCCCGTTCATTGTACTGTTGATTTGATACAATAATACGAGAATCTTTTCTGTTTGTCAACTCTTTATTCGTCTGCTTTTTCCTGTGTATACAATTTGAACAATGCCTGTGTTCCCTCATCTCCAAGGCCTTCTGCCTGCAGCTCTTCATACTCTGCCAGCACCTGACTTAAGACATTGAGATCCAGACCGCTTATATTGGATTCGATCAGCGCCAGTTTCATATCTTTGATAAAATGCTTCATAAAGAAGCCCGGGCGGTAATCTCCTTCCAGAATCTTCGGTCCGAACAGATCCAGCTGACGGCTTCCTGCCGCACCTGTAGACACAGAATGAAGCACTGTCTGCAGATCCAAACCTTTCGCCTGTGCATAAGCAAGTGCTTCACATACTCCGGAGAGCGCGCCTGCGATCATGATCTGGTTCGCCAGCTTACAGTGCTGTCCGCATCCTGCTGCTCCCTGGTAGTTAATATTGGTTCCCATTGCTTCAAACAGAGGCATACATGCTTCAAAATCTTCTTTGTCTCCACCTACAAGGATAGAAAGTGTTCCTGCTTTTGCGCCGGTATCTCCTCCGGTTACCGGGGCATCCAGAACATGAAATCCCCGCTTATTCCCCTCTTCATAAATCTTTTGGGCAATCTGCGGACTGGTGGTTGTCATATCGATCAGATACGCGCCTTCTTTTGCGCTGTCCAGAATATTCCCCTGATCGAAATACACTTCTTCCACGTCCTGCGGAAATCCCACAATGGTGATCACTGCCTCACAGTCTTTCACGCAGTCTGCAATGCTGTCATGAAAGGTCACACCCTCTGCGATCACATCTTCTACCTTTGCTTTTGTTCTTGCATAAATGTGCAGATCAAATCCTGCCTTTTTCAAATTCCGCACCATGGATTTTCCCATGATCCCGACTCCGATAAACCCGATCTTTTTCATTTTATTTTCCCTCACTATTGTTTTTCTACAACTTCACCCTGTTTTTTATAAATGCTTTTCGCCGGTACAAATCCTCTCACAGAAGAAAGCGGATAAATGTTCGTATGGCTTCCCACAACGGTTCCCGGATTTAAGACACTTCCGCATCCCACTTCTACTTCATCGCCAAGCATCGCTCCGAATTTTTTCAATCCGGTCTCGATTTCACCTTCCGGTGTTTTTACAATTACCAGCTTCTTGTCTGACTTCACATTGGATGTAATAGATGCAGCACCCATATGCGATTTGTATCCGAGAATTGAGTCTCCCACATAATTGTAATGCGGAACCTGCACTTTATTGAACAGGATCACATTCTTCAGTTCTGTCGAATTTCCGACTACTGCCCCCTCTCCCACGATTGCATTTCCACGGATAAACGCGCAATGTCTGACCTCTGCTTCTTTTCCGATGATCGCCGGTCCCGTAATGGATGCGCTTTTTGCTACTTTCGCTGTTTTGGCGATCCAGATATTCTCTCCCTGTTTTTCATATTCCTCTTCGCTGAGTGTATTTCCCAGTTCCACAATAAACCGGGAGATTTTCGGAAGCACTTCCCACGGATAGGTCACTCCCTCAAAAATATCTTTTGCAATTGTCTCATCCAATGTATAAAGTTCTTTTACTGTCAGTTCTTTCATAAATTAACTCTCTCCTTTTTGATTCTCTTTTTTGCGCGATGTCCGGTTTGACGATACCGGTTTTTTATAATATTTTGCAGCCGCATCGTAAAATCCTTTCAGCTGATATTGATTGTTCAGCCGCTTTACGCCTTCTGTCCTGCTGATAATAAAATGATCCAGCTTCTGCATATACTCATCCGGAGTGATCTCTCCGTCTGCCACATACGTCAGCCCTTTCTCCCAGCTGGCCGTCAGTTCCGGATTCAAAAGCGAACGAATGGACTGGTTCACCACATCATACACCATCTCTCCCTGAAGAGTCGGAGTGATGATCTGGGTCTTCTTATTCAGGCTCAGATATTTGATATGGATCAGCTTTTTCAGAATTTCCGCTCTGGTGGCACTGGTTCCGATACCGCTTCCCTTGATCTGGGCACGCAGCTCTTCATCCTCAATCAACTGCCCCGCATTTTCCATTGCAAGGATCATGGATCCGGAATTGTAGCGCTTCGGCGGAGAAGTCTCTCCTTCCTTCACATCCAGCGCACAAACCGGCAGGACTGCTCCCTTTTTCAGATTCTGCACCACCTGGAAAAATTGTGGATCCATACTCTGTTCTCCTGCATTTTGCGGAATTCCCGCTACTTTCAGATACCCTTCTTCTGCCAGAACCTTAAAATTCGAGAAAAAGCTCTCCTCCCGTATCTTTACAGTCACCGCTACTTTCTGATATACAGCGGGCGGATAAAAAATACTCAAAAACCGTTTTACAACACAGTCATACACATTCCTTGCCGCCTGGGAGACCGACGAAAGTGCCGAAAGTCCCTGTCCAGTCGGAATGATCGCATAATGATCGGTAATCTGTTTATCATTGACATAACGGGTCTTTACCAGGTTCTTATACGTTCCCATAGCCGCGATTTCTTTTAAATATACTGCCACGGACCCGTATTTTGACAGCCCGTTCAGATTTTTACTGATTTCCTTTGCAACAGCAGTAGACAACACTCTGGCATCTGTTCTCGGATAGGTCACCAGCTTCTTTTCGTATAATTCCTGCACGATCCGCAGTGTCTCATCCGGACTGATCTTAAACCGCTTGGAACAATCATTCTGCAGTTCCGCAAGATTATAAAGAAGCGGTGGGTTCTTCTTCTCTTTCTTCTTTTCGATCGCCGCTATCTGTCCTGTGACAGGTTCTTTCTCCTTCAGATATGCGATCAGCTCCTGCGCCTTTTCTTTTTGTTTGAATCCATTCTCTTTGTATAGGTCAAACGATTCGAAATAGCGTGAGCCTTTGACCGCTTTCCATTCTCCCTCAAATGTTTTTCCCTCAGCTTCCAGAGTCGCAAGCACACGATAAAATGGTGTTTTTACAAATTCACGGATTTCCCGCTCTCTTCGCACTACCATCCCCAGCACGCAGGTCATCACCCGTCCCACTGAGACTACCGCATACTTTGTCTTCAAATATCCAGAAATACTGTTTCCGTATTTTAATGTCAGAAGTCTGGAAAAATTAATCCCCATCAGATAGTCCTCTTTTGCGCGGAGATAGGCCGAAGCGCTCAGATTATCATACTCTGATAAGTCCTTTGCCTGCCGGATCCCGCGAAGAATCTCCTCCTCCGTCTGCGAATCGATCCAGACCCGTTTTCTTTGTTTTCCTGTCACATGTGCTTCCTGCTCCACCAGCCGGTAGATATACTCTCCTTCCCGTCCGGAGTCGGTACACACGTAGATCGTGTCCACATCCTGTCTGTTTAAAAGGGAGCTGACGATCTGGAACTGCTTTGCCACTCCCGGGATCACTTCATACTGAAACTCCTGCGGAAGAAACGGCAGTGTGTTCAAACTCCATTTTTTCAGTGCCGGATCATACACTTCCGGATAACTCATGGTCACTAAATGTCCCACACACCAGGTTACGATGGCTTCTTCTGATTCCAGATACCCGTCCTTTCGCTTTGCATTTAATTTTAAAGCCTTTGCAAACTCCTGCGCCACACTTGGCTTTTCTGCGATATATACTGCTTTCCCCATTCTTATTTATACAATCATCTTTCTGTTTATTCTATTCTTTCTGAAACAACCGTCTCATCTTCTGAAGAAACGTCTGTTTCTGTGGTTTCTTCTCCACTCGTTTTGCCATCAGTGCTTCTTTCATGAAGATTTCCTGTGAATTGATGGCTTTTCCTTCTACCTTCTTTTTGCGGTAGGTTCCGTCACTTGTCATCACTCTTGCTTTGACATTATCTGCAAGCATTACATGCAGGTTTCTCACCAGCCGTTTTTTGATCTCCTCGTTGAGAATCGGACATGCCACTTCCACCCGTTTCTCCGTGTTTCTGGTCATCATATCCGCAGAACCGATGTACACTTTCTGCTCTGCTCCCGTGCCGAACACAAACACTCTCGGGTGTTCCAGATAGCGGCCTACAATACTGGTCACAGTCAGATTCTCTGTCTCTTGTGCAATTCCCGGCAGAATACAGCAGATTCCACGCACGATCAGATCCACCTTCACACCTGCTCTGGAAGCCTCTGCCACCTTCCGGATAAAATCCATATCCGTCACAGAATTCATCTTCATCACAATCCGTCCCTGTTCACCCTTTTGAATCTCTTCATCCATCAACGCCAGAATCTTCTGCTTCAAACTGGTCGGAGATACGATCAGATTCTTATAGGTTCCATCCAGATTGCCAATGGACATATTCTTAAAAAATACTGCTGCATCCTCTCCGATCGACTGATTCGCAGTCATCAGCGAATAATCCGTGTACAATTTTGCGGTCTTCTCATTGTAATTTCCGGTTCCGATCTGTGTGATATATTTGATCTCATTTTTACTGCGGTATGTAATCAGACAAATTTTGGAATGTACTTTATATCCGTCAAACCCATAAAGTACCCTGCAGCCGGCCTCTTCCATCCGTTCTGACCATTCAATATTATTCTGCTCATCAAACCGGGCCCGCAGCTCGATCAGAGCGGTCACTTCTTTTCCATTTTCTGCCGCTGCACACAGATATTCTACCAGTCTTGTCTTTTTGGCAAGACGATAGATCGTGATCTTAATGGTCATCACATCCGGATCTGTGGATGCCTCTTTGATCAGCTTCAAAAACGGATCCATGCTTTCATATGGATAGGACAGAAGAATGTCCCGTTTCTTTACCTGAGCCATCACGCTTCCTTCTCCCACCTGTGCGGCAGGCTGTGGAGCAAATGGTACATCAACCAATGATCGTTTCATGGAAACAGGTACTTTATCCATAATTGAAAAGATATAATCCAGTTTCATCGGAATTTTCGTTCTAAAAATGCAGGCAGGCGTAATTTTGAATTTCTCACAGAGATATTTCTCTGTCTCTTTATTCAGCGGATTGGCCACTTCCAGACGTACCACTGCCATTCTTCTGCGCTTATTCAATGTCTCCTTCATTATATAGCGAAAGTCTTCATTGTCCGCATAGTTCTCATCGTCAGGAGAAATGTCCGCATTTCTTGTGACACGGATGTATGTGATATCCGATACCTGATACTGTTCAAACACAAGATCCAGATACTCCATGATCACTTTTTCCATCCGGATATAACGAATGTCATGTCCCGGCAGATAAATCACATCTGAAATAAACTGAGGAACAGGAACGATCCCCATCATTTTTTTCTCTTCAAAACGAAGCGTTGCGATCACATACAGTTCTTTATTGAGCAAATGTGGAAACGGATGATTTGCGTCTACGATCTGTGGGGAAAGCAGTGGAAGCACCTGTTCTTTGAAATAATGTTTGACATACTTTTTTTCCTGTGCCTCCAGCTCTTTGAAATCCAGCCCACAGACCCCGTATGGATGCAGCTGTTTTTTTATCTCCGCATACGTCTTATCCCGCTCTTTATAAAGCGGGGCCACTGCCTCATAAATCTTATCTAACTGTTCTTTCGGAGTCATCCCCGATCTGCTGTCTAATGTCTTGCTGTCCACAGATGCCATATCGTAGAGACTTCCTACTCGAATCATAAAAAACTCATCCAGGTTACTGGTGAAGATCGATACAAATTTCATCCTCTCCAGAAGCGGAACACTTTCATCTTGCGCTTCTTCCAGCACTCTCTGATTAAAGCGCAGCCACGACAATTCCCTGTTCTGTGTGTAATTCAAAATTTCTTTTTTCATATGTTTCTCCTTCTGCCGGTTTCACATGAATACTCCACATTGTATCATATTTTCCATGCAAAATATACCTATTTTTCGAGATACTCCATGAGACGGTCATACTCTCTTTCCATCAGATCATATCCGTGATGATAAAATGCCATCAGATGCTCCTGACTTCTCTCCAGTCTGGACACCGGCTTTACCTGCGGCCGGATCACAAAAATCTTTCCTTCTCTCTCCAGATTCTCCAGCTCATTCAGCGTCCGGTTGTAATACGGCGCACGCCGCAAAAGAGTCCGCAGAAGATTCGGATAAGATCTGTAGGCTCTGCGATACATCTTTTCCACCGCTTTTGAAACCGCCTTCTTGCGATATCCCCGATTTCTTGTCAGAACAACGATGATCTTCTCATTTCCAATATCCATCGCTCTCCGAATCGGAATAGAATCCGCAAGTCCTCCATCCAGATACGGGATCCCATCGATATTTACAATCGGACAAAGCAGCGGCATACTGGAGGATGCCCGGCAGATTTTCATCAGCCTGTCGGGATCTTGCGCCTCATCCATGTACTCCGCTTTTCCCGTCACACAGTTTGTCGTGACCAGCTCACAGTTCATCTCTGATCGAAAATAGGTGTCAAAATCAAAGGGATAAATCTGTTTTGGATAAATATCAAAAATCATATCCATATTCATCAGACTTTTTTCTTTTATAAATTTACGCATCCCGTAATAATAGGACAGATTCTTATCTGTGGGGATCATACAGTCTCTTGTCCGTCCGGGCTGCCTTGACACATAGTCCACCGCATTGCAGGCTCCTGCCGAAACACCGATCACATGAGAAGTGTAAAACTCCTGCTCCATCAGATAATCCAGTACTCCCGATGTAAATACGCCTCTTGTTGCTCCGCCTTCTAATACCAAAGTTGCTTTTTGCATATCCATCCCTCACTTTCTTTGTTCCATTATATACTTTTTCCACTTTTTCGCAAACTCCTAATCCTGTTAAATTTTTGCAAAAACACAATATTTCTTTGTTTATTTCATAGAAAGCATACTCCTGACCTTGCCATGTCGTGGGTTCTCATGTTAAGATAAGCGTTGGAATTATTACTTTATATAATAAATAAGGAGTAAAAAATATGATTAGTGCAAACAATGTCACTCTGCGCGTCGGGAAAAAAGCGCTGTTTGAAGATGTCAATATTAAATTTACCGAAGGCAACTGTTATGGTATGATCGGAGCCAACGGTGCCGGAAAATCTACTTTTTTAAAGATTTTGTCCGGACAGATCGAGCCTACCAAAGGGGAAGTAAACATCACTCCCGGAGAGCGTCTTTCTTTCCTGCAGCAGGATCACTACAAATACGATGAATATCTGGTACTGGACACCGTCATCATGGGGAATGCACGTCTGTACGAGATCATGAAAGAAAAAGAAGTCATCTATGCAAAAGAAGATTTCACAGACGAGGACGGAATCAAAGCAAGTGAGCTGGAAGCGGAATTCGCAACCATGAACGGCTGGGAGGCAGAATCTGACGCTGCAACTCTGCTCAACGGACTCGGCATTGAAACAGACCTCCACTACAAATACATGAAAGACTTAAAGGGTGCAGAAAAGGTAAAGGTTCTTCTTGCTCAGGCTTTGTTCGGTAATCCTGACATCCTGCTTCTTGACGAGCCGACCAACCACCTGGATCTGGATGCGATCGCATGGCTGGAAGAGTTCCTGATCAACTTTGAGAACACAGTCATTGTGGTATCCCATGACCGTTACTTCTTAAACAAGGTCTGCACACAGATCGCGGATATCGACTATGGAAAGATCCAGCTCTATGCCGGAAACTACGACTTCTGGTATGAATCCAGCCAGCTTCTGATCCGTCAGATGAAAGAAGCCAACAAAAAGAAAGAAGAAAAGATCAAAGAACTGCAGGACTTTATTTCCCGGTTCAGCGCCAATGCTTCCAAATCCAAACAGGCAACATCCAGAAAACGTGCCCTGGAAAAAATTGAACTGGATGAGATCAAACCATCCAGCCGTAAATACCCTTACATTGATTTCCGTCCAAACCGTGACATCGGAAACGAAGTGCTGACCGTGGAAGGACTTTCCAAAACCATCGACGGAGTCAAGATTCTGGACAACCTGACATTTACACTGAACCACGATGACAAAGTTGCATTTGTAGGCGGAAATGAGCTTGCAAAAACAGTTCTGTTCAAAATCCTGATCGGTGAGATGGAACCGGATGAAGGTACTTACAAATGGGGAATCACGACTTCACAGGCTTACTTCCCGAAAGACTTCGGCGGAGAGTTCGATAACGATTACACCATCACAGAATGGCTGACACAGTACTCTGAAAACAAGGATGCCACCTATGTGCGGGGGTTCCTCGGAAGAATGCTCTTCTCCGGAGAAGATGGTGTGAAGAGATTAAAAGTCCTCTCCGGTGGTGAGAAGGTACGCTGCCTGCTCTCCAAGATGATGATTTCCGGCGCAAATGTTCTGTTATTAGATGAACCTACCAACCATCTGGATATGGAATCCATCACTGCGCTCAATAACGGTATGATCAAATTCCCGGGAGTACTCTTATTTACTTCCCGTGACCACCAGATCGTGCAGACGACTGCAAATCGTATCATGGAGATCGTACCGGGCGGAAAACTGATCGATAAGATCACAACTTATGACGAATATCTCGAAAGCGATGAGATGGCAAGAAAGCGCCAGACTTACACTGTCGAGACAGAAGAGGAAGATTAGAACATTAAAAATACGGAAAGAATCCCCGGATGTTGGGTTCTTTCCGTATTTTTGTTTTAATAATATAGTTTATCTTCTTCGATAATTTTGGGGATGCCCCCCTCTACTTCCACGATCGTCACCGCACAGTTCTTTGGCACTCCCATCTGCCAGAATTTTGCCGGACTCCATTCATTTTTGATACAGTTTTTCATTGCCGTGACTGCAGCACCATGCGTAGAAAGCAAAATCATCTTATCCTGCAATTCTGGATTTTGATATAACGCTTTCAGAAAGCCGTCCACTCTCTCCATCAACTGTCCAACGGACTCACCCTCTCCCTTTGGGATGTAATTTGCAGTATCATCAAAGAACTTCACAAACTCCGCACTTTGCGGATCCAGACCTTCTCCTCGGTACACAATGCCTTCATAATCACCAAAGCAGATCTCCTGTATCCGAGGTTCCTCGATCAAGGGGATCTTTCTCCCCTGCAAAACAATCTGTGCCGTTTCTTTTGCTCTGGATAAAGGGGACGTATACGCCAGATCAAAAGAAATCCCCCGCAGTCCTTCTGCTGTCTTTTCTGCCAGTTCTCTTCCATATGCATTGAGAGGAATATCTGCTCTCCCCTGCACTTTCTTCGCTTTATTCCAATCCGTTTCGCCATGTCGTACCATATATAATCTCACCGTTGTTTTCCTCCTAAGATATGTTCTTTTATCCGATCACTCTGTCCCTTAGTATACGCATATTTCCTGTCTCCCGTCAACCGTTCTTTGTTCCTTTCCGCTTGCAAATTCGCCTGATTTTGTCTATAATAATGACACATAAAAAAACAAGGAGATTACCATGGAAAAAATTACAAGCTTTACGATCGATCACATCAAACTGACTCCGGGACTTTACATTTCCAGAAAAGATCTTGCAGGAGATACCCCGGTTACCACATTTGATATCCGTATCACAAATCCCAATGAAGAACCTGTTCTAAATACTGCAGAAGTACATACCATCGAGCATCTTGCCGCTACCTTTCTTCGCAACCATGCAGAATATGGCCCAAAAACACTCTATTTCGGACCAATGGGATGCCGCACCGGATTCTATCTGCTTCTTATCGGTGATTATGAATCCTGCGATATTCTTCCTTTGATGAAAGAGATGTTTGCTTTTATCGCATCTTACGATCAGGAAGTTCCCGGAGCCTGTGCAAAAGACTGCGGAAACTTTCTGGATATGAATCTGCCGATGGCCAGATTTGTTGCACGAAAATACCTGACTCAGGTTTTGAATAAAATCACCGAAGAGCAACTCGTTTATCCACAATAGAACAGGAGCATATCATGGGGAAAAAACAAACATTTGCATCTGATACTTCCCAGCGAAGTATCACCGACTGGATTCGTGCACTCCTGGTTCTTCTTTTGGGGCTGATCATTGCGCATCTTGGTGTTACGCTCTTTTTGCTCTCGGCACTTGGCACCGATACTTTCACAGTATTTATTCAGGGGTTATCCCGGGTTGCAGGATTGTCTGTCGGAACTGTGCACGTCATTGTTCTGTGTATTTTGATGGTTCTGATGTTGTTAACAACCAAAGGATATGTCAAACCTGGAACCATTGTCTGTGCATTTTGCGGAGGCCCTATCATTGACTTTTTCACCTGGTGTTTCAAAGAATACATCAATGCTTCTTCAGGAATGCCGGTTCGTATCATCAGCGTTCTGGTCGGATGTGCGATTCTCTCTTTGGGAATGTCTGTTGTAATCAACAGCAATGCCGGCACCGGACCGAATGACCTGGTTGCCATCATCCTCTCCGACAAACTCGAACGGATTGAATTCCGCTGGGTACGAATGGGATGTGATGCTTTCTTTGTAAGCCTCGGATTTATCCTTGGCGGTACAGTTGGTGTCGGAACAATTATCGCCATTTTTCTGACAGGACCTATGGTTCAGTTTTGGCTTCCAAAAACAAAAGTTTTACTACAAAAAATCAGAGTGTAAAGCATCATGCTTTACACCCTGATTTTTTATCACCTTTTTTTAAAACTTCCTGACGGATATACAAAAAAGTTTTCTCCTCACCCTGTTTTGCCAGCATGATCAACAGTTTTTCAAGCAGCGCTTCTGTTTCCTCATGCATCAGATACTGCCCTTTTCCTCCTAGGAAGTAATCCAGCGGATCCCGGTCTGTATAGGCAGCTCCGCGATATACCTTACTTGCAGCAATTCGGTCCAGAAACATCTCCACCACATAATTGACCGGCATTTTCATTCCTTCGAGCACGGCACCATGCGTTCCGTAATCAATCCAGTATTCATAATGATGCTTATTGCGCCCTTTATGATGCAGCCAGGCAGAAGAATACCCCTTTTCCTCCCGCTCTGCATTATTCGGACTTCTGGTTCCCTGGTAATATCGGCATCCCACACGAAATTCTGTCCAGCCGTATTTTGACAGATCATGGAGCAGCCCCTGTCTGTACAAACCTACCTGAAAGCATGCCTTCATCACAAGGAGCTTATGTTTTGTGATCGTACCAAAATGTCGGAGTGCGTTCATCTCTGAATTTCCTTTCTATCTGCCTTGCAGCAGAATTATTGTCCTTGCCTTTACCTCTATCATCTTCTGCTCTTTCAGACACTCTGCCTCATCCGGCATCTCTTCTGTTCCTGCAACCTGATACCATTTCATTTCCTTTTTCAGAGCCGGAAGAGCAAATTCGTGTGCTTCCCAGTGCATATTATATGCGACAAACCAAAATGTATCTTCCCAGCTGTAGAGAACTCCAAGCTGTCTGCTGACTACTGCATCCTGTACCTGCCATGCACTTTCTCCGTGATAAGAGACATCCGGAATCCCGCACGCTGTCCGATCCAGGCCAAGCAGTGCCTGTCTTTGATGAAAGACAGGATTGGATTTTCTAAGGGCGATCAATCGTTTCACAAATCGAAACAGATCTTCATAACTTTTCTGTCTTCCCCAGTTCAGCCATGCGGTCTCATTGTCCTGACAATACACATTGTTATTCCCATCCTGTGTGTTTCCAAACTCATCTCCCGCCAGAATGCATGGTGTTCCCTGCGAAAGCAGAAGCAGAAGAAAAGCATTCTTCATCTGATTTTTGCGAAGTGTCATCACACTTCTTTTTCTGCTTGGTCCTTCCGTACCGCAGTTCCAACTGTAATTATAATCCGGACCGTCCTGATTGCGCTCTCCGTTTGCCTCATTATGCTTCCCGTCATAAGAGACCAGGTCACAGAGTGTAAACCCTGTATGTGAAGTAATGTAATTACAGCAGCCGTCTTCTGGGGTCCGGCGGCAGAGCTGTCGTATCACTTCTCTGACCATGCCTTCATCTCCCTTTAAAAACCTGCGCATACTGTTCTGGAATCCCTCTTCTTTTTTGAAGATCTTTGCTCCCTTTAAGATCGGATCCGCATTCAGACTGTCCCATGGCACATTGTAAGGATTCACCACAAACCCATCCACATGATACTCCAGAAGGTAAAAACGAAGACATTCCAACGCAGTCTGCGGAAGAATCTTTTCTGTAAACGGCATTTCCAGAACAACTTCGATTCCTGCTTTGTGGCACGCTTTTACCAGATCTTTTAATTCTGTCTGTGCATCATCAAAAGCTGCATATGCGGCTTTCGGCGCAAAATAATATCCAGTGCCATAGCCCCAGTAATTCCGGTAACTTCCCATATCTTCCTGAAATTCATACACCGGCATACACTGAATCTGATTGATGCCAAGCTCTTTCAAATATGGTAATTTTTCCCGGACACCCAGAAATGTCCCTTTATGCTTTACTCTGGAGGAAGAGTGCATCGTAAAGCCTCTTACATGCAGACTATATGCGATCACATCCTGCACAGGAATCTGCGGTCTTTTATCCCCTTCCCAGTCATATCCTCTCTGCGGAAATCTTCCTCTTGTCTGATGCCGGTTGAATTCCCAGCCGGTACCGAACATTTTATGTCCCGCGATTTCTCTCACGTAAGGATCCAGACAGACCGTTCCGTCAATTCTGTAATTATACTCATACTGGGTTTCCTCCAGATCTTCCAGCGCCAGGAAACGGACTTCTCCGATTCCTTCTTCTGCCGGCATTTCGATTACCTGATGTGGTTCACTTTCGCCCTTTTTATACAAAAGCAGTTCGCAAGATATGTCTTTTGGAACACATACCGCAAGATTCACACTTCTGCCTCTTCTGGAAGCTCCTAAAGGCTGTGGATATCCTTCTGTTTTTTTCATATATTTATTCCTCACTGCCAGCCATTTGTTCCATACATCTCAACATTATCTTTCCCGATAAAAAATGTATCGATATACGTTGTTTTCTCATAATCCTCATCATTCAAAATAGCCTCTCCGATCTTTGCCGCCTGTTTTCCAACATTGATCGGCGACTGTGCTCCGGTCCCGGCGATCATCGACTTTTCATCTGTAAGTTCACTTTTCATCTCCGGTGAGCCGTCCACTCCATAAATCTTCAGACTGTTTTTTCCTGCCTCTTTTGCTGCCTGAAGTGCTCCGAGTGCCATCTGATCATTTCCGCACATCACAGCATCTACCTGTGGATTTTCTGCCAAAATCTGTGCCATTTTCTCCTTTGCACTCTCCTTGGTGCCGCCGGCATCTGCACGCGCCACTACTTCAAATCCTGCATTTTTGATCGCTTCTTCCAATCCTGTGATACGCTCATTCACTGAGTTCTGGAACGGGCATTCCAAAAGCACTACTTTTCCGCCGTCCGGGCACTGTGTCTTCAAATTCTCACCGCAGACTGCACCTGCATTTTTATTGTCAGAGCCGATATACGCAGCTGTCATATCTGTATCCTTCACCTGCGTATCCACATTGATGACCGGAATATCTGCCTCATCCAGGGCTTCCAGCGCAGGCTTGATCGCTTCCCAGTCTACCGGTGCGAGAAAGACTGCATCCACTCCTTCATCGATCATCTCCTGAATCTGCTGGATCTGCTTATTCACATCTCCGTCCGGATTTTTTACCACCAGGGTATCTCCCTTTGCTTCCAGTTCCCCTCGGATCGATTCTTTTACAACATCATAATATGGATTATAAATATCAATGCAGCTGTAGCCAAATGTGTGCCCTTCTGATGTTTCTGTATCCTGTGCCTGCTCGTCCTCATTTTCTACTACAGCGTTATCTTCCGGTGTACCCACATTCTTTTTGCATCCGGAAAGTACCATACAACCGAACATAACTGTCACAAAGACTCCCAAAATTTTTCTCTTCATCTATTGTCCTCCTGATTGCTAAGACTCTGCTTTTCCAACATATATGCATAATCTATTTTATTCTACCCTGTTTTTCAGTATTGTCAATAGAAAGAACCTGATGTTTTTCTTGCTTTTTCCTCTGGTTTTTGTTAGAGTAGGCATATCAAGAAAAAAGGAGAACGTGCTATGAGCGAAAACATGAATGAAACAATGAATGAAAACGAAGGTGTAACAGTTACTCTGACACTGGACAATGACGAGACACTGGAGTGTGCCGTCCTGACGATCTACGAAGCAGCCGGCAGACAGTACATCGCACTCCTTCCGCTCGATGAGAACGGAGAAGAGTCCGAAGAAAGCGATGTGTACATCTACCGTTTCTCTGAGACAGAAGACGGTGAGCCAAACCTGGAAAACATCGAAGATGACGACGAGTACGATGCTGCTGCCGACAAATTCGATGAATGGATGGATTCCCTGGAATTTGACGAGATCGATCTTGACGCTGAGTAAGTCAGACGCCCTCGAACAGTTCCTCTACAAAACGGGAAGGAGAGATCTCCTTTCCGTTTTTTATTTTCACATATGTGATTTTCAGCACATCTTTTGCCCGGGTCATTCCCACATAGAACAGCCTGCGCTCTTCTTCTACATTCTGCTCTTTCTCTGCTTTCTGATAAGGAATTCGTCCCTCGTTTGCCTCGATCAAAAACACCGTATGAAACTCCAGCCCTTTGGACGCATGCAATGTCATCAGACGGACACCCTCCTGGTTCTGTTCTTTTTGCTGTTCTTTCTTTTTCAGTGCTTCCGTATATTCTTCCACATGGACAAACCACTCTTCCATCGTCTGAAACGGCTTTGCCGCCTCTTCAATCTCAGAGAGTACTTCTCTTAAATCCGCAGCTTTCATGTTTTTCGTAGTCGCATATTCCCGCAGAAATTCGTCATATCCGATTTTTTTCTTCAAATACTGGATTGCCGCATATGGAGCCATTTTCGCAAGCATTTTCAAATCCCATTCAAACTGGTCGATCCGGTCCTGCATCCACTCTTTATCACAATAGAATTTGTGCATCTCCTCAAAAGAAACCACTCTTCCCGGGAGGCAGTCTCTTCCCAGATACCGTTTCGGACGATTCATGACCTGCAGGAAATCTTTGCGCTCACGCTGCCCCATTGCCAGCCTGAAATATGCCATAATATCTTTTGCAATAAAATGATTGTACAGATTCGGCAGATGTTCCCGCATCTGGAATGGAATCTTTTCATCGATCAGAGCTTCCACAACCGCCCTCGCATCTGTGTGAACACGAAAGAGTACTGCGATTTCCTCTGCCAAAATTCCTGTTTCCATCTGTTTTTTGATCTGTTCCACCACATAAGAAGCTTCCTCCACCGGATCTTTCACTTCCTGTACATGCAGTGTCTCCCCACTTTCTTTCCATGCCCGGATTTTTTTGTCAAACCGTACCTCGTTGTTTGCGATCACTTTCAGAGAATTTTTGACAATATTTTTCGAAGACCGGTAGTTTACATCCAGGAGAAGCTGTTTTGCATCTGGAAAATCCTTCTGAAACTGAAACATCAGTCTGGAATCCGCTCCGCGAAATCCATAGATCGACTGGTCATCATCTCCTACCACAAACAGATTGTTTTCAGGCGCCGCAAGCATCCGGATGACATCATACTGCACCTGATTGATATCCTGAAATTCATCGATCAGAATATAGCGAAACTTCTCCTGCCATTTTTTCAGAATATCCGGCCGTTTTATGAACAGGTCTCTGCACAGCAGCAGCATATCATCAAAATCAATTTTCCGCTCTTCGTTCCGTTTTCTTTCGTATTCTCTGTATATCTCCCGGAAAGTTTCCTTCCCGCAGATCGTCGTCTCATATTCTTCAATCTTCAGCCCGTTGTTTTTCACGATCCCGATCTCAGAAATAATTTCTTTCAGGAAATCTTCCTCTTCAAATTCATCAATCTCTTTTCTGTTGACGATCTGAAGCAGCATCTGCCGTTTTTCTTCCTCTGACAGAATATTCTCCGGTCCAAACCGGTATGCCCACTTTAAAATCCCATAATAAATTCCATGAAATGTTCCGAAGGTGACAGCAGGGCGAGTCCCCTTCATCGCTGAAAAAAAGCGGTTCTTCATCTCCACTGCTGCATATTTGGTAAATGTGATGACCAGAATCTCTTCCGGACTTACATGATACGTCTGGATCAGCTTCTGGATCCTGCCCACGATCGTGAGCGTCTTTCCGGAACCCGGTCCCGCAAGAACAAGACACGGTCCCTCATTGTGAGAGACCGCCTCCTGCTGAGCCTGATTAAAACTCATAAATACCTCTTTCTAATTTGCCTGGAGTAATGCGATACCGGCACGGATTCTCTTTAAGGATTCTTCCTTTCCGAGAACTTCCATCAGTTCTGTCGCACCGCCCGGTGTGTTCTGTTTTCCGGATACCGCTGTTCGGATCGGCCACATTACAAATCCGATCTTCACTCCTTTTTCTGTTACATATCCTTTTAATGTTTCAAACAACGCGTCATTGCTGTAATCTTCCTGTGCTTCCAGGATCGGAAGGACATCGTTTAAAACTTCCAGAGAATTCTCTGCATTTGTCTTCATCTTCTTGTGTGTATACATAGCAGTGTCATACTCAGGCAGCTCTTCAAAGAAATCGATCTGATCTTTAATATCCGGGAAGATTTCAATTCTGGTCTTCACCATCTTCGCAATCTTTTTCAGATCATAGTCTTTTGTGATGACTTCTTTCAGATACGGCTCTGCCATCTCATAGAACTCGTCTTCCTCCATGGCTTTCATGTATTCCCCGTTCATCCATTTGAGTTTTACCGGATCGAATACAGCCGGTGACTTGCTCATATGGCGGTAATCAAATGCCTCTACCAGATCCTCCAGCGAAAAGATCTCGCGGTTGTCCGACGGGCTCCATCCAAGAAGTGCCACATAGTTGACCACTGCTTCTGAAAGGAATCCCTGCTCGATCAGATCTTCATAGGAAGAATGTCCGCAGCGTTTACTTAGTTTTTTATGGTTCTCATCCGTGATCAACGGACAGTGTACATAAACCGGAATCTCCCATCCAAATGCCTCATACAGACGGTTGTATTTCGGTGCAGAGGAAAGATATTCATTTCCGCGGACAACGTGTGTGATTCCCATCAGATGGTCATCGATCACGTTCGCAAAATTGTAAGTCGGGAATCCATCGGATTTGATCAGGATCATATCATCCAGTTCTGCATTCGGAACCGTGATATCCCCGTAAATCTCATCGTGGAATGTGGTTGTTCCCTCATTCGGTACGTTCAGACGGATCACCCAAGGTTTTCCTGCTGCCAGATTGGCCTCTACCTCTTCTTTGCTCAGCCCCAGACAGTGCTTGTCATACACAACGATATCTGTTCCGTCTTCAGAAACAGAAGTCTTCAGGGAATCCAGGCGTGCTTTATCACAGAAGCAGTAATACGCGTCGCCCTGCTCTACCAGCTGCTTTGCATACTTCAAATACACTCCGGAAGCATTTCTCTCGCTCTGCACATACGGACCATATCCACCATCCTTGTCCGGTCCTTCATCGTGAATGAGACCTGTCTTTTCCAGAGTACGGTAAATGATGTCCAGTGCTCCTTCCATGAATCTCTCCTGGTCTGTATCTTCAATTCTGAGGATAAAGTCTCCACCCTCGTGTTTTGCGATCAAATATGCATATAATGCTGTACGCAGATTTCCTACATGCATCCGTCCTGTCGGACTTGGTGCAAATCTTGTTCTTACTTTACTCATCTTTATCTTCTCCATTTTCTATTTACGTCATCTTTTCTATTATATCTTAACTATTCCGCCTTGACAAGGGGATGTGAACCCGGAAAATGGCATCCACAATAAAAATTGCCAGTGCAATCATCCCCGCAATCTCCAGTGTCTGCAGCAGATAATAGGCACATCCTGCCCTGTCATTGGCAACGATAGAATAGGCAATTCTGTACATTCCGGCCCCCGGCACGGTCGGCAGGATTCCTGCAATCAGAAACACCGTCACTGGCGCTTTGAAAATCCTTGCAAAAAGATGTGCCATAAACGCAATCGCCAGCGCAGAAAAGAAAGAAGCCGGCACCACATCCACTCCACGGTGTGTACAAAGCAGATAAACACCACCTCCTATTGCTCCGACCACACCCGTCTGCCACAGATATTTTCCGGGTGTCTCCAAAAGTACAGAAAACGCAATGATCGCAACAAAACTTCCCACCACTCCCATCAACACACTCATACGATACCTCCTACAAAAATCATCCCAGTACCTGCTCCAAGCCCGATTGCAGCTGCTGTCAAAAATGCCTCCAGTATCCTGGCGCCTCCGGAAATATAATCCCCCCGCAGCGTATCCCGAATCGCATTGGTGATCGCTACGCCTGGCACCAAAGGCATCAGAGAACTGATGATCACAATATCCAGATTCCAGCCGGATGTAACCCTATTCACACAGGCAGCTGTCACTGCTACCCCGAATGCACAGATTGTATTCAAAATAAAGCTGCTCATCTGGATTTTTTTGCCCAGTGTAATCAAAAATGCCAGGATACATCCTACTGCCGCAGAGACCAGAGTCTCTTTCACTCCCCCTCCAAAAAGAGGAGCAAACCCGACCGGAACCAGAATCGTCGCCAGATTATATACCGCCACTGAATACTGTTTTCCCTTGATCTGTTTCAACTCTTTATATGTTTCCTCAACTGTCATCTCTCCCCTGCAGTATCTTCTGGATATTTCATTTACCTGCACAATACGATGCATATTCGTCCCGCGGTCATGAACTCTGCGCATAGCGGTGAGCATTTCCATGTCCTGATTATCCAAAGTAGCAACAATCCCTGTCATCATAACAAATGCCTCTGCTACTTCTGTTCCCGCGGTGTTGAGAATATGCTTCATGGTATCCTCCACACGATAGGTCTCTGCTCCGCTTCTGAGCATGATCTCTCCTGCAAGAACCGCAATATTCAATATCTGTTTATAGTCCATTCTTTCCCTCCATGATCTCGCAGCCTGCCCCGCCTCCGAATATTCCTTCATCATACAAAATCGAAATACAGTTTCTCATATCTATTTTATCCAAGTTTGTATTGGCAAATGCAGATGCACGGATCGCAGTCACATCCTTGGGCATCTCAAAAATTCCAGTTCTTCCGGCAGGAAACGCCGCCAACTCTGTTCCAGAAAATAAAATCCCATCTCTTGCCGTATATCCGTCTGTGCCTCCGGCTTCGATCCATGTCAGTTCTCCCAGTTCAGAAAACGCACCGTTTTCTATATTCTGAATATTCTCCGGAATATAAATTTCAAAAATGCCTGTCCCAACTCCCGAAAACGTCCCTCTTCGAATTCCGATACAATTTTCTGACGGCAGTTCCAGATAACCATCCGTCATCTCGCTTTTTGCAGGGTCAAATCCACAGATCATTCCCTCCTGATCGATTTTGAACCCCTGATAATATCGATACGCCTCTATCGGAGATTCTTCCTGTATCACATCTTCCTCTGGTAAGGTATTCACAATTTCCTCCGGCATCGTCTCAGGAATCACCGGCTGTATTGCCTGATTCTGTACTGTCTCCACCGGTTCTGCCACCTCTTCCTGCGGCATGATCACCGAAATTTCAGTTGCTTTTTCTGTCTCTATCTGCACATGTTTCTCCATTTCTGCCAGTGTATAAATCCGCATACTCTCCTGTTTTACCATCTGTCCCAGCCGGATCGGAACACTCCATCGTATCGTTTCATCTGAAGTTGCAGCATACGGTCTTATCTCTTCCTGTAACGGTACCATACTGACGGCATCACCGATTCCACCCAAAAGACTGACCGTTACAACTCCTGCAATCACTTTCTTTAATCCACCCGGTATGTTCCAGATATGCTGTTCCTCCCAAACGCAATCTCCACTTGTTCTCATTCTTTTTCCATTCTCCCTGCTTTTTTGATACGCGAAAAAGGAATGCTGCTCTTTTGCAACACTCCTTCTCCTTTGCCTGTTATAGCAAAACTAAACATTGATCTCAGCTTTTACTCCGAGAATTTCTTTATTTTCCTCCAGAAGCGGATAAATCACATTATTTAAGTACGACTCTACCTGCTCTTTCGCACGGCCTACATATTTCTGCGGTTCCATCGTCTCTTTCAACTCTTCCAGACTCATGTTGAACGCAGGATCCGCTGCGATCAACTCCAGAAGATTGTTGTCCAGACCTTTTTCTTTGACATTGCGTCCGGCTTCCATGGAAAGCTCACGAATTCTCTCATGCAGCTCCTGTCTGTCTCCTCCGGCTTTTACCGCATCCATCATGATATTCTCTGTCGCCATAAACGGAAGTTCTGACATCAGACGTTTCTCGATGACTTTCGGATATACTACAAGCCCGTCCACAACATTCAGGCACAGATCCAGGATTCCGTCGATTGCAAGAAATCCTTCCGGCACACTCAGTCTCTTGTTTGCAGAATCGTCCAGTGTTCTCTCAAACCACTGCGTCGCAGAGGTGATTGCCGGATTCAATGCATCGATCATCACATATCTGGAAAGAGACGCGATTCTTTCACTTCTCATCGGGTTTCTCTTATATGCCATGGCAGAAGAACCGATCTGTGTCTTCTCAAACGGCTCTTCCACTTCTTTCAAATGCTGAAGAAGTCGGATGTCATTAGAGAATTTGTGCGCACTTGCCGCAATTCCGGCCAGTACATTCAATACTCTTGTATCCACTTTTCTGGAATAAGTCTGTCCGGATACCGGATAACATGCCTTAAATCCCATCTTTTCTGCGATCATTGGATCGATCTTATCAATCGTCTCCTGATCTCCGTCAAACAGCTCCAGAAAGCTTGCCTGGGTTCCTGTCGTTCCTTTGGATCCAAGAAGTTTTAAACTTCCCAGAACATAATCCAGATCTTCCAGATCCATCTCAAATTCCTGCAGCCAGAGAGTCGCTCTCTTTCCTACCGTAGTTGGCTGAGCCGGCTGGAAATGTGTGAATGCAAGTGTCGGCTGACATTTCTGTGCATCTGCAAATTTTGCCAGTTCTGCGATCACATTGACCAGTTTTGTTCTCACCAGCTTTAAAGCCTCTGACATTACGATCATATCTGTATTGTCCCCTACATAGCAGGAGGTTGCTCCCAGATGGATGATTCCTTTCGCTTTCGGACACTGCACACCATATGCATACACATGTGACATAACATCATGTCTTACTACTTTCTCACGCTCTTTTGCAACATCGTAATTGATGTCCTCCGCATGCGCTTTCAATTCTTCTATCTGCTCGTCTGTAATATTCAGTCCCAGTTCTTTTTCTGTCTCTGCCAGTGCGATCCAGAGTTTTCTCCAGGTTCTGAACTTTTTGTCCGGTGAAAAGATGTACTGCATCTCACGGCTTGCATAGCGCTCGGACAACGGACTTACATAACGGTCATTGCTCATAATCGTATTCTCCTTTTTTCCTATTCAAATGCCAGACTGATATCTTCTCCCGGCACCTCCATCGGATAATTTCCTGTAAAGCAGGCATCACAAAACTTCAGATCGCCTACCATATCTTTTAATTTTTCTACTTCCATATAGCCCAGAGAGTCTGCTCCGATCAGCTCACGGATCTCCTCTGTTGTATGAGAGTGCGCGATCAGCTGCTCATTAGACGGTACGTCTGTTCCGAAATAGCACGGATGTAAAAACGGCGGAGAACTGATTCTCACATGTACTTCTGTCGCTCCTGCTTTCTTTAACATCTTGATGATATTTGCACAGGTCGTTCCTCGAACAATGGAATCATCCACCATAACGATCCGCTTCCCTTTTACCACTTCCGGAATCACGTTCAGCTTGATCTTCACACTGGACACACGCTCACTCTGTTTCGGCTTAATGAATGTACGTCCTACATAACTGTTTTTATGAAACGCGGTTCCATAAGGAATCCCGGACTGCTGTGAATATCCCATGGCAGCCACAAGGCCGGAATCTGGAACACCAACCACCAGATCTGCCTCTACCGGATAAGACTGTGCCAGTGCTTTTCCAGCAACAATTCTGGAATGATAGACTCCGACTCCATCGATCGTACTGTCTGTTCTTGCAAAGTAAATATATTCAAAAATACATCTCGCACGTTTTTCTTCCGGCAGCGCCATACTCATGTCCGAAGACATGCCATGCTTTGTAATACTTACGATCTCACCCGGAAGGACATCTCTTACAAACTCTGCCCCGACTGCTGCGATCGCACAGCTTTCAGATGCCAGAAAATACGTATTGTCCCGTTTTCCGATACAGAGTGGTTTCAATCCAAACGGATCCCTTGCCCCGATCATCTTTCTCGGACTGCTGATCACCAGCGCATAGGCTCCTTTGATCTTCTTCATAGCATTTTTTACTGCATCTTCTGCCTTAGAAACATTCAGACGCTCTCTTGCCACATGATAAGCAATAACCTCTGAATCAATAGTCGTCTGGAAAATTGCACCTGTCTTTGACAATTCCTCCCGAAGCTCCACTGCATTGACCAGATTTCCATTGTGTGCGATAGCCAGAGTTCCTTTTACATAATTGATTACCAGAGGCTGTGCATTCTCCACACGGGTACCTCCCGCTGTAGAATACCGTACATGTCCTACTCCCAGATTGCCTTTCAATTCACGTAATGTCTCTTCGTTGAACACATCATCTACATGCCCCAACCCTTTACGTGACAGCACCTTGCGCTGTCCGTATGTGTCAGTTACTGCGATGCCGCAGCTTTCCTGACCTCTGTGCTGGAGTGCAAAGAGTCCGTAATAAATGGAAGACGCAACATCCTGTCCGTCCATATCATATGCGCCAAATACTCCGCATTCTTCTCCCAGCCCTGTTACCACTTTTTCAAAATCACTCATGGATGAACTCCTTCTATTTAATTCCAATACGTCTGAAGACTTCCTGATATGCGTCTTCTACATTTCCCATATCTCTGCGGAAACGGTCTTTGTCCAGTTTTTCATGGGTCTCTTTATCCCACAGACGACATGTATCCGGTGAAATCTCATCTGCAAGGATGATCTCTCCATGGAAACGTCCGAATTCGATTTTAAAGTCGATCAGTTCAATTCCTGCCTCATCAAAGAATTTTCTTAAGACTTCATTCACTTTGAATGTGTACTCTGTGATCTTGTCGATCTCTTCTCTTGTTGCAGCTCCGATTGCAATTGCAAAATAATCATTGATCATCGGATCTCCAAGATCGTCATTTTTATAGCTGAACTCTAAAGTAGGTGCTAATAATTTTGTTCCTTCCTCGATACCGAGTTTTTTAGAAAAGCTTCCCGCTGCCACATTGCGGACGATCACTTCAAGTGGTACGATCTCCACTTTTTTTACAGCTGTCTCACGGTCGCTGAGTTCTTCTACATAGTGAGTCGGAACACCTTCTTTTTCCAGAACCTGGAAAATGTAGTTTGTCATACGGTTGTTGATCACACCTTTTCCTACGATTGTTCCTTTCTTCTCTCCATTGAATGCTGTCGCATCATCTTTATAGTCTACGATCACAACGTCCGGATCTTCTGTCGCAAATACTTTCTTTGCTTTTCCTTCGTAAAGCTGTTCTAATTTTTTCATACGTTCACACCTGTCCTTTTTCTTAAATTTCATTCACTCGATCTGGGATTATCGGCACATCCCGCAGATAGATTATAATACAAGGCAGAGGGAAAATCAATATTCCCTCTGCCTTGTATTTCCTGTGGCTTATTATTTATTTCTCAACAGATAAATAAGATGTTCTTATATATTGTGCTTTATTTATCACTTTTCGCAATTTTTGTTCTGATTTTTTTTGCACATTTTCTCACTTTGCTGCAAGCGGTTTTTTCAGCAGAACGATTCCAAGCATTGCCACGACAGAACCTGCCGCAACGGCAGCCAGAAACAGCAGCGGATTATCAATGATTCCGATTACGAAAATACCTCCGTGAGGCGCTCTGCTTCCACAGCCAAACAACATGGAAAGCGCTCCTGCCACTGCGGAACCTGCGATACACGGTGGAATGATGCGCAGCGGATCGGAAGCTGCAAACGGGATTGCCCCCTCTGTGATAAAGGAAAGTCCCATAATGAAATTCGTTGCCACTGTCTGCTGTTCACTCTTTGTAAACCGGTTTTTAAAAAACAGTGTCGCCAGAGCAATTCCGATCGGCGGAACCATACCTCCAAGCGCTGCTCCGAGCAGGACTCTGCTGGATTCTCCCATACTTGCCAGCACCTGATTCAGCCACTCATTGAATGCTCCGACCGGCGGATTGACCACAAATACCATAAGGTCTCCCATTGCCGCGATTCCCAAAAACGGATACAAAAGCATCGGCTTTGTTCCCTCCAGCGCTTTTGGAAGCTTTTCCAGAATTTTCTTTAAACCTAGCATGATCAGTCCTGCCGCAAAATCTGCGATCAGTGCGCCAAAGAAACCGGAAGACACCCAGCCGGCCTCCTCTGCAGCCATTGTCATACCGCTTTTTGCCAGAAGACCTCCTACGATTCCGGGCATCAATGCCGTCTGTCCGCAATCGCCATGGCGATATATCCTGCCAGAATCGGGAACATCATTCCAAAGGAAATATTTCCCACCTGTTTCAAAATTCTGGAAAACGGATTGCCCATACCAAATTCCGCAGTTCCTGCATGTGCACCGTCAAACAGAAATGCCATAGCGATCAGAATTCCTCCGCCAATTACGAAAGGAAGCATATGCGAGACACCATTCATCAGCGCCTTGTAGATTTTTCTTCCAAGACTTTCCTCCTCGCCTCCAAATCCACTGCCTGATTCTTTCGATGCGTTATGATACACTGCCACTTTTCCGCTTGTTGCTTCTGTCAGCAGTTCTTCTGCTCAGTACGTTTTTCGCACCTCCGGAGCCGTTGGTTTCCACTTTAATGGAAATTCCCATTTCTTTTGCCTTGTTTTCCAGGCTTTCCGCCGCCATATATGTGTGGGCAATCCCTGTGGGACATGCAGTAACTGCCAGTACCCGGTATCCCTCTTCCGGCTGATCCTGCTCCTGCTTTTCTTCTCCGTACTCTTCAGGAAATTTCTTTCTCTCCGCCTCATCAATGTGTGCCAGAAATTCTGTTACATCCGCTGCATCCAGCAGATTTGTCCGAAATTCGTCATCCATTAAAAGCATGGAAAGACGGCTGAGTACTTCCAGATGCACATTCTCTTCTGTATTCGGTGCTGCGATCAAAAAAAATCATATGTACCGGCTGTCCGTCCAGTGCATCATAATCCACACCCTGAGGAACCAGCATCGCAGCAAGCCCCGGTGCACTGACGGCATCTGTCTTTGCATGAGGAATGGCAATTCCCTCTCCGATCCCTGTCGTTCCTTCCTCTTCTCTCTTTAACACCCCTTCTTTATAACGCTGCAGATCGTTGATATTTCCGCCTTTTGCCATCAGTTCTACCATCTGATCAATGGCTTGTCCCTTACTTTCGGGTGTTCCGGAAAGCTCCACACTTTCTCTCTTCAAAAGATCTGTGATTTTCATACCTTTTCTTCCCCTTTCAAATCTGATATTCGCTGTACGGTCTGTCCAGCAGTTTTACAATATCCTCTCTGGATGCTAGCCAGGACTGAAATGCCGTCGCACTTCCCGCTGCTGTTCCAAGCTCCAGTGCGCGCTCATAAGAGCCAGTATTGAGATATCCCGCCAGAAATCCTGCCACCATAGAATCTCCGGCACCGACAGAATTTACAACCGTGCCCTTCTGCGGCTGCTTTTTGTATATCTCACCGTCTTCTGTCACAAGGATCGCTCCGTCTTTTGCCATAGAAACCAGTACATTTCTTGCACCTCTTTCCTGCAGCTTTTTCGCATGAGCGATGATCTCTTCTTCTGTAGTAAGCGTCGTCTGGAACATTTCTCCAAGTTCATGATTGTTCGGCTTGATCAAAAACGGATGATATTTCAGTACATTCAACAGCAGATCTTTTGTAGCATCTACCACAACTTTGACATCCTTGTCTCTCAAACACATCAGAATCCATTCATAAATATTCTCCGGCAGAGTTGATGGAATACTGCCCGCCAGAACCAGTACATCTCCTGCCTTCAAGGATTTCAGCTTCTCAAACAGCTTCTGGATCGCCGTTTCCGTAATCTTCGGTCCCTGTCCGTTGATCTCTGTCTCCTGTCCTGCATTGATCTTGACATTGATCCTTGTCTGCCCGTCTGCAAGCGGTATAAAATCTGTTTTTGCGCCAAACTCCAGGAGCATCTCCTGCAATGCTTTTCCTGTAAATCCCGCAGTAAATCCAAATGCTGTACTCTCCAGACCCAGATTGGAAAGGATCACAGAAACATTGACTCCTTTTCCTCCCGGATAAACTGCTTCACTTGTTGTCCGGTTGATTTCTCCCGGCACCAGCTGTTCTGCCTGTACCACATAGTCTAATGATGGATTGAATGTCACTGTATAAATCATGATTCTGCCTCCTCTATATTACTGCATGTTTGAAATACCGGATCACTGATATGATCCGTAATGATCTGTGCATCTTCAAACCTCGCAAATGTGACGGATGATACATGACCGAATTTGCTCGAATCTGCCAGAACATATGCCTCTCTGCATCTCTTCATTGCAGCTTCTTTTACCAGTGCTTCGCTGATATCCGGTGTCGTATACCCTTTCTCCAGATGAATTCCATTCGTGCCAAAGAAGCCTTTTGTAAAGTTATACTTATTCAGCCACTCTACCGCAGCTCCTCCGACTAAAGCCTGTGTATCCTCTTTCAGCTCGCCTCCCGGCAAAAACACCCGGCAGCCTTTTTCTGCCAGACACCTTGCATGCAGAATTCCATTCGTCACATACACGGCCTTCCTCTCTGAAATCGCCTCTGCCAATGACGCTGTGCTCGTTCCTGCATCGATATAAACAAAATCCTCCTGACCGATCAGAGCCGCTGCCAGCTTTGCAATGCTGCGTTTTTCCTCTACATACAGCCCCTCTCTTTCTGAAACCTTTGCATCCTTTGTCGTATATGCCCCATTCAGTACAGTTGCTCCCCCGTGGACTTTCAACAAGGCTCCTCTTTTATGAAGCTGTGTCAGGTCTCTTCTGATCGTAGACTCTGAAGTATCCAGAAGTTCTGTCAGCTCTGTTACAGTCACTGTTTTTTTTTCGTTTACGATCTTAAGAATTTCGCGAAACCGCTCTTCTGCCAGCATTTTCCTCATCCTTTCTTTCATTTTCAATCATTTTCGTTTCCTTTATCCTTATAATATAATCATTTTCAGTCAAAATCAATCACATTAATTCAAAAAAGTATCCAAATCTGATCACTCTGATTTGGATACTTTTACTAAATACTCTATATGTGACTCCTCCGGTACTGCTGTTTCCACTTGTCTGTCAGCTGCTCTGACATCTCCATCTGGATTCCTTCCCGGATTTCTTTCATCTCGCTGCGCAGCTCTGTATTGATCTCCGCATAGGTGTCATTTTTCGTAAGAAGGATATGATATTCCTCCATCGACATATACTTATAAGACGCATACAAATACGGCTTTAACAGCTTTGGATCTTCGCAGATCTGATACGCCCTGTCATACATCCGTGCCGCCTGCTGATAGAGGAACATTCTTCCATAGGCAGACCCCAGACTTGCATAGATCTTTCCATAAAACTTGGGATCTGTATTCTCATCCTCCCCTTCATTTAAGATTGCCTGATACACAAGGATCGCTTCTTCCACTTCTCCACTTTCCAGAAGATTGTCTCCTTTGTATTTCTGCCGCTCAATGTCCTTCTGGTTTTTGAGCCGCTCCAGAACATTCTGGATCCGGATCATCTCCGCTTCCTTGTAGATTCCGGAACTCTTCAAAATCGTGAGTACAAATTTTTCCACACTTCCCCGCATCCGGATCACATCCCGAAGCTGGTCTGCAAGCTCCCTTTTCCCGATGTCCTCTTCCAGCCATCCGCACAGCTGCTCGTTCATAATCGTATAATCGATCAGGTAGAGATTATTGCAGAGATAATAGCACAGCTCTTCCATTGTAAATATCTTACAGTGGATCCTCGTAATTTCATACGGATGGGCCGCATGCTGATCATGACATAGAATTAAACTTCCCATCATTTCCTCCTAAATGTATCATCTTCTCTTCCTGAAAATCGGTCGGCGGGAAAAACTCTCCGAATCCTACATCCCGCACCGTGATCTTACATGTTTTTTCATCTAAAAATAACGTCTCGATCTGAAGCCGCATGGAATACTCGCCTCTCTTGGGAAGCCTTCCAAGCGGGATGACCTCCGTCTTTAACGTACCCTGTACCAGAGACTCAATATGAAGCTCGATATCTTCTGTATCCTCTAAAAGCACTTCCCACTGATTGTTGGATTCATACCAGTGCGATCCCCAGGATACGATCGGATACCACATCTCCTGTCCATTCACCCGCATATTCACACTAATCTGATCTGTCAGCTTGTCTTCGGAAAGATAAACCGGATCCTCAATGTGCATAAACATCTTGCGGTATGCGGTATAACAGGCACCCTTACTGTAGAGATTGTTTCCGATAAATGCTCTTCTTCCATTGCACAGGACTCTCAGAGAAGTCGGATACCAGTTATTCTCAAATCCCTCTCCGGTCAGAAAGACCGAAGATACGATTCTCTTGTCAAACACGCCTTCAATAAACCGGCAGAATCTCATATCCGCATCTTTTGCCTTGTCCGCATTGAGCACCGGATACACGGCTGCCAGTTCTTTTATATGCGCACTTGCCACTTCGTCCACTGTCACAAAAATCGTCTTTCCGCCTCCAAGCCCCGGCTTCAGCCTTCTGAGCATATACGCTTTGATCTCATTTCTGTCACAGCAAAACAACGCCGCCTCATACTGCCAGAGTTCTTTTGGCTGATAAAACAGATAATTGCAGAAACTCTCTTTGTAATCCTGAATGAAAATATGCCGTTTATCAATATTCATCCGTACTGCGATTCCCCGCAACATCTGCGCCAGCTCTTCCGTCAGCTCCGGAACGCTGAACACGATCCCGTTGATCTTGGGAAACGACTGAAGCGACAGTTCGATAAATTTAGCAAGCAGCCACACTGCTTCATAGGATTCTTCTCCAAATTCAATTTTTTCCCCTGCCAGGCTTTTATCCAGTAACCGGTTTACGGTGAATCCTTCTTTCAAGCTGGCCAGACGTTTTGCTTCTTTTCCGTATGCCCAGGTATCACGCAGCTTTCCGATGACCAGAGGGATCTGGTAATTATCCGCATCTACTTCCATCGTCTCCGGCTCTGCCATTTCTTCATTATAAAAACTGATCTGACAGGTCTTTTCATTGATCTCGTAACCTATAATATTGCCTTGTCCCATAGGAGTCAGCCTCCTTAATACTGTTCAAACATATGCGCGGCGATTGCATCTTCCTGTGCATATGCTTTCATCTTTTCTTCTTTTTCACTGCCCTCTGAAAGTAAAATATCATTCAGTCGTCCATATCGCCCGGATTCTCCAAACACAGCATCCTTCATGCAGCACTCTTTATCACTTCGGTAAGTGTTGCCATCAATGGTCTCCTTGAAATAATATTTCAACCGCTCGTTGGAGAACAGCACAAATTTCTTCACATAGAGATTCTCATACATCGGCGTAAGCACCTCTGTAGCATAATCTACCGCCTCTGAATTTTCTTTCTGAAGCTGATAGTAGAGCATTACACGGCTTCCCTTCTGCCCTTTGTACTCGATCAGCGTCTTATCCCAAAGCTGCAGCTCAATGAGCCATTCCTTTTCGTATGCCAGAAAGAACGGAAAATAAATCTGCTTGCCGCACAGCTCCTGTAAGAATTTTTTCAGAGTCTTACGCACAGTCGTCGTATATTCTCTGGTGGAATAATATTTTAATACGGCGATCTTGCAGATGTCTATCGTTTCTTCACCCTTTTCATATTCCTTACAGATGATATCAATAATACTTCTGCTCATCCTGCGCTCTTCCACTACATATTCTCTGGACATATACGCCAGATATGCCTGCTGCAGTCTGAAATAAGCTCCCTCTTCATAATATTCTTCAAAGATCGAAACCTCTCCGAACAACTCTTCCGAGAACAACATCTGTGTGATGATCCTCTCCGCCAGCTTCTGAGTATGTACTTCATACTCTCTTGCTTCTCTCCAGAGCAGTTTCATGTCTGTAGTCGCTCCGCAGTAGTAATTCGCAAGATACGTCAGGATCACTCTGTCAAACTGCTTTCTTTTAAACATCTCAAAACACACGTAGGTAAGGAAATCATCACATTCATAATTGTTTTCACGGATCGTACGGCTGCACAGTCCCATGATCTCTTCTTCCCCGTAATTTTCAATGCCATACTTTCGCACAGACTCAAGAGAAAGCTCTTCTACCTTCTCCTCCTGACGGTTCTGCTTCAGACTGTTCATATACCGCTTACAGATATCCATGTAACGAAGCTCATAGAACAGGCGCTTGCTTTCATATGGAATAGAATCTGTATAATGTCTTCCATCCTTGCTTTCCCACACAAGCCGGTCTGTCTTTGCATATAAAAATACCCTTGCTCCTTTGTCCGTATACGGCGCCTTCTGCGTGATCGTTCCATCCTCTGCGATCACATGAATAAATTTCATATTCGGTACCTTTGTTGTGATCTCATAAGCATGGCAGATATCATACAGTGCTTTGATCTGCTCTGCTTCCATAGAATCTTCTGTCAGAAAACGCTTGTATATAATGCGGAGCATGGGATCAATATTTCTGCGCTCCAGCTGATTCCACGCAAACGCTTCCATCTCATCTCTGTAATGCGCATAAATCTCACTGGATTCATCCTCATAAGTAATCAGGTTTGAATACAAAAGCGCCCGTTTATGGAAATCCAGATTATTTCCATGCATAAAGTAAAGATACACGGAACGCGGCAGTGCTTTATTGACTCTGCCAGGCTGGATCGCAGCCATATAAAACTCGTACAGCTGTGCAATCTTTAATTCCGACTCCACTGCTTTTTCATACCATTTAAAAAAGCAGTTTTCCATGCAGCTTCCCTTGATCAGAAGTGTACAGATTGCGGTCAGGATCATGGACTCTTCATACATCCCGTAGGAAAGCACCAGAGTCTCATAAAGATAGCGGTCAAAGCTTTTCAGCTGACTTGCCAGATTGGCTGTATATAATGCCAGTTCCTTTGTCATCAGTTTGTGCTTGGCTGCAAAATACAATACCCGCACTTCAAAAATGCCCAGTTTTTTCAAGGAAGAACTCTTCTCACGGAAACACCGGAAGGCTTCCAGATAGAACCAGATACTGCGCGTCTTTTCCTCATAGAAGTGATGCTCCAAAGCTCTGAGACGTTCACTGATGATCTTGTACTCAGAATCTACATTCACCAACATGCAGAGGATCTTCCAGCTGTCGGGATGCTTCATATAGGATTTTGAAAGCTCTTCTGCCACTCTGCGTGTCCCGATCGAATCATTGGAAAGCAGCGTGGTCAGATACAAATAATAGGAACTGATCTCTACATTTTTTCCGATTGCAAACCGGTTGTAATTGTAAGATTCCAGAATCCATTTTGCCTCTTCAAACCGTTTGCCCAAAAGACAGATATGTGCATGTACCAGAAGATACATCTCATTGTCCTCATCCAGACTCCGCAAATGCTCGATCTTCTTTAAGGACTCCTCGCACCAGGTGTTCAGATCCAGCTTGCCGCTCTCATAAACAAGACAGCGCTTTAAAATACTTGCAAACTCTTTATCCCGCTCCCGTCTCTCTTCCTCTCTGCAGACATCCTTCTCCACCACGATCTCATAGGTCAGTATCTCATACGGGGACTCCAGGATGATCTGCCCGAAGTTGCTTCCCTGATGAAGCTTTGTATAGTCGATGATATATTCCAGCCGGTACGCATTCCCGATGAACTCCTCCGTAGTAACCTTGGTATGCTCCACACTTAAAAATTCACCTTCGGTACGTACATCAATGGTCAGATATCCCCACGTATTCTTCTTGATTGTAAAGGTGTCTTTTCTGGATTCCCGAAGAGAAATAAATGCCCTGCTCTCCTCTTCCAGCGTCAGAAAAATCTTCTCTTTCTGCTTGCAGCCCACCAAAAACTCTTCCAACGCCTGCTGATCCAGCTCCCATTTTCTCATATTGTCATACAATGCCTGAATCCGCTTATCCTCATACTTCAGGATCTCATAAAAATCTCTGGAACGGAACAGTTTTTCTGCCTCCGCCGGATCCCGAAAAGACAGTTTCTTAAAATCTTCCAGACTCTGTACTTTTCCATAAGTTGTCATTACAAACGGCTTTTCAATAATGGCAGTAAATGCCACCTCATACTCTCCGCCATTGCACACAATGGTAAATTTTCCGTGTTCCACATGTCCCGGAACCAGACCGGATCCGTCATATGTATAAGAGATGTTCACCGGATTCCCATCAAATCCCTGCTCCTCACAGCGTACCCGAAAAGACGATGGATAAACCAGTCCACGGATCGTCCCCTCTCCCTGATTCTGGAGAGAAAAGCTTCCTTTGTACATCTCGCCTTCTCCGACACGCATGATGATCCGCGTCTCCGGAAAAATAATCTCCGGCTGTGGAATATGAAAATCTCCTTTTGAAAGGCGTTTAATTTTATTCTTCAAATTCGTCACCTGCTCATTCTTCTTACGTTGCATTTTTTTGTAAACACACTATAATAAAGTATTATAACATCAACACTGTATTTCTTGCAACGGTGGAATCAAAGAATTCAAAAGGGGATTGTATACATGAATACAAAACTGGAATTTCACGGAAGTGATATTGAAAAAGTGTGCGAACACTACGGATTAAAAAAAGATGATATTGTCAATTTTGGTGCTAACGTAAATCCGCTCGGACTTTCCGAACAGGTAAAAAAAGCTCTTGCAGCTCATCTGGATCTGCTCTCTTCCTACCCGGATCGGAGCTATACCAGTCTTAGAAACATACTCTCCACATACTGTCAGATTCCTGCAGACTTTATCCTGCCGGGCAATGGTTCCAGTGAACTGATTTCCCTGCTGATTGAAGAGCGCCGTCCAAAGCATACGATGATCCTTGGACCCACTTATTCCGAATACTCCAGAGAACTTGGATTTTCAGACAGCACGATCGACTGCTTTTATCTGAAACCAGAACAGGATTTCCAATTGTCTGTAGAGGAACTGTGTCTGGCGCTGGCTAAAAAGCAGATTGATTTTCTTATTTTATGCAATCCGAACAATCCGACTTCTTCCGCAATTTTTCATCCGGAGCTGATAAAGCTGCTGGAGTTTTGTCAGGATCACAACATCTTTGTGATGATCGATGAAACGTACGTGGAGTTTGCACCTGATGTAGATGCCGTCACCGCAGTTCCTTTGACCCAAAATTTCCAGAATCTGATGGTACTGCGTGGTGTTTCCAAATTTTTTGCCGCTCCTGGTATGCGGTTCGGGTACGGTATCACCGGAAATGCTGAATTTCTCAAAAAATTGAAGAGCAAACAGATTCCATGGTCATTAAACAGCCTTGGCGCATTTGCCGGCGAACTTTTGTTTCAAGACAAAGAGTATATAAAAAAGACACGCAATTTGATACTTTCCGAGCGTGAATACATGTATACAAAATTGCGTGAACTTCCTTTTTTCTATGTTTATCCGGCTTATGCCAACTTTTTGCTGGTACAGATCCAAAAAGATGGACTGACTTCATCTGACGTATTTGAAGCCTGTATCCGGGAAGGGCTGATGATCCGGGACTGTTCTTCCTTCACCGGATTAGATGGAGAATTTGTCCGCTTCTGCATCATGGATCCAGAAGATAATCGAAGACTACTGACAGTGTTTCAAAAAATTTCACAATCAGCCCGAAAACAAGTATGATTTATATACAGAGAACTTCCACCATGAAAGAAAGCAACATTCCATGTCAACCAAACATGAAATGTTGCTTTTTCTTGTATATCAATTCACTCTTTCCAGTATTTTTCTAAATATTGATTTGCATCCGTATCTGAGAGCTTAAACTTCTCCTTCAATCGAAACAAAACATGTTCTTTCGTTTCTCCCATCTCCTGTAGAAATTCCTCCTCTGTCTCTGCATTGATAAATTGCATCCAACTTAGCAGTTCTGTCTCCGGATACTGGTGCTTTGCCAGCTTCGGCAATTCCAATACATGCAATTATACAAGTTTCTTTCAGCAAAAGCAATGAACGAAATCTAAAAATTTGTCACAGTCACTTCATTTTCTCTTTATAAACATAATCTGTTTTTTATCTATGGAAAACATTTTATCACATTCCACTGCAGCTTTTTCCAGGCGTTTAATCCTTGTTTTACTTTTTTTCTGCATTGTCCATACAAACGATACATCTGTTCTCCATCGCGGATATCACAGCCTTTATAGAACATAGTGCGCATCATCGTATCATACATCCAGTTTAGATCGGTCTCTTCCAGTTCCGGAAGAGATTTCTTCACCGCTTCTTTTCCTTGCATTGAAAATGGATCTTCCCCGGATGGATGCAGAAACTCTGCAACCTCGTACAGGCTCTGATAAACAAACCGGACTCTTACATCGATTGATCCCGTTCGGCACCGTTTTCTTTTCCGCACAGTCCGTATCCACGCCTGCAATATTATCAGCGCGAACACCAGAAGTATAACGCCGATTACCTTCAAACACTGAAAGATCGCCTTTCGGATCTGCTGCCACGTATCCGATGATGCCCTTTCCCTCTCTACATTTTCCAACGCAGAAGCTGCACCTGTATGATCCTCGACCTTCCAGCCGGTATCCTCCTGCCAGACTTCACACCAGGCATGGCCCATGCTGCCCTCAACTTCTGCCACATATTGCCCATTTTCCTGCTGTGAAAATGCAGATGCCGGAATGGCATAACCTTCTGCAAATCTGGCCGGAATCCCCAGCATTCGATACATCAAAGTTGCAGCCGTTGCAAAATGCACACAAAATCCTCTGTGGTTTTCAAACAAAAAGTACTCCGCAAAATCCTCGCCGGACGGTGTCGACCCCGGATTTACATCATACACAGCCTGACGTTTTAATGTTTCTTCCACGAACCGCTCTGCTTCTTCAAAAGAATCTGCTTCCTGCAGTTCGTTGCACAATTTGCGAAATTGCTTCAAAGAAGATGGATACTGCAAATATACACTTGCCGGATCCGTCGCACTTCCTTCACTCCAGGATCCCCCGTCATATTCTTTTCCATATTTCTCCGAAACATAAATCGTATCTGTCGGCATTTCCTCCTGCGTCACAGTGAACAACACACCCTTCCTGGGTACAAAGCTGCCCAGCTCCCGCAAATCTTCCATACCGCCGGAAGAATCCATGCCTGTCTCTTCCGGAATCATATTCTGCTCTGTCTGCGGGATCTTTGCCTGTGTTTTTTGTTCCTCTTTTTCTGACTCTTCCTTTTGCTCTTCCGTTTTCGTCTGTGTTTCTTTTCTTGTCTGCCTGTCTGCACTCCATGCATTCCACGTCTCTTCTGCTTTCTGGATTACATGCTCTTTCACATATCGTCTGGTCGTCCGATATACTCCATCTTCTTTTTCTTTCATCGGCTCCATCTGCTCTCCCAGCTGAACCGAACAAAATGCCAGAAATACGAAGCTTATTCCCGCAATGCAGACATTCTGCAGAACATTATAAGACATAGATGTAAGCACTGTCACATACAATCCGGCTGCAATCATCTGAAGCCAGCATTCTCTCGGATCCGGGAAATACGTCAAAACCGCCGCATATATTGCTGGTACAAGATAGAAAACCGCAGAAATACAAAGCAGGAGCTTCTTTCTTTTTACCAGCATTGTCCCAAGCCAGACACTCCCTAAAAACCCGGTGATCAAAAGTACTGCCATCCACCTCTCTGTCTGATCCTGAGGTAATTTCTGCGTCAATTTCACTCCGGCGGCAGTCTCCCACCAGGACCACAGTGCAAAACCAACGGTAAGAAACTGTAAGATATGAACTTTCCAGCTATGTTGATTCAAATCCTTCTTTTTTCTTTTCATACCCCTTCTCCCCATATCACACCTGGATAATCCCAGTATCGTTCCATCCCTGAATCCCCTGTCCGTCCAGGACAAGAACACTGGAAAAATTCTGTGTTCGAAACACTTCTTCAAACCCGCTTTGCTCTTCCTCTCGTTTCGCTGCAGGGACTGCTTCCATCAGCTCCCAGAGCATTTCATAAAACGTCTCCTCATCCTTCACGCGCCATCGCACAACACGGACGTTTTTCTGATCAAACCATGCCACAACGTGCATACAGTGTTCTTCTACCAGTGTCCTGGAAAGTGAAGCGCAGATCTCGATCATACGCTCCAGCTTTTTGAAATCTTTCGCAGCATCCGAAAGCCAGAGTCTGATACATACCGCACATCCAAGAGGATGACTGGATTCTTTGACCATCATTTTTCCCGCCTTGGCACTGATCTTCCAGTGGATCATCTGCACCGGATCCGGAATGTGATACTCCCGGATCTGATAGATTTCCGTAGCATCCTGCCCACCCCTTTCATTGGAATAGGTTTCCGGCTCAACTGGAAATTCCCGCGTCCTTCTCCCAATCTCTACCGGCATTGCACAGATCTTCGGCAGGACTGTGAATCGCTGCTTTTCCTGCTGCTTTTTACCCACAGACAAAATTCCCATAAAATCATAGATTCTCACTTCTGTAATCGTCAGCTTCCACTCTCCGCACCTGTCTGGTTCAAATGTATAGTCTGCCTGCTTTTCAGAAAGCCATAAACTGTCCTTTTGTCTGATGCCGGATACTGCATGTTCCATTTCCAGCAGAACCCTACACTTTCCGATCCAAAGAGAGCTTTCCCTGCAAACCTGTATACTGACTTTCATCTGCTGTTCTTTTTCTCCGTAATCCGAGAGCTGCTTTACTCTGACAGAGAGTCCTCTCCCCGCAAAAATAAGATAAACGATTCCTGCCGCCGGATACAGAAGCACAAAAATCAACAGCCCGCTCAGTGCCGGATAAATATACATCAGAAACAGATATCCCACTGCGCCAAGCACCAGAAGATATGTTATCATCCGTTTTCCCATATACGCTCCTTTTATCGCTTTTTCAATGATGGTGGCTCTACTGCGGACAAAATTTCCTGCAGTACTTCCTCCTGTTTTACTTTGCTGATCCTTGCCCTCGTATTTAACAGGATCCGATGCTGCGCAGTCTCCCGAAACACTCCTCTGACATCTGCCGGAACCACATATTCTCTTCCTGCCAGATACGCACCCGCTTTCGCCATCTTTGCAAGTGCCACTGTTCCTCTTGGACTCATCCCCAGCTCCAGCATCTCATGCTCCCTGGTAGCCTGTGCCAGCTGCACCAGATATTCCAGAATCCGCTCATGCATAAAAATCTGTGCAGTCTCCCGCTGTGCTTCCTCAAGTTCTTCCTTTGTCATCACCTGTTGAACGGCATCTGACGTACGGCCATTCTCATTTTTTCGCAGAATCTCCATCTCTTCGCGAATTGTCGGATATCCCATCTTTACACAGACCATAAAACGATCCAACTGAGATTCCGGAAGCAACTGCGTCCCTGCGGAGCCGGACGGATTTTCCGTAGCGATCACCAGAAACGGCGGAGCAATCTTCCTGGTTTTTCCATCCACGGTCACCTGCCCCTCTTCCATCACTTCCAAAAGGGCTGACTGCGTCTTCGGAGACGCCCGGTTGATCTCATCTGCCAGAAGCAGGTTGCAGACCACGGCTCCCGGATGATATACAAACGCATTTCTCTCTTTCTGGTAGATGGTAAATCCGGTCAGGTCTGACGGAAGTACATCCGGTGTAAACTGCACCCTGCGCTTCTGCAGTCCGATCGCTCTGGAAAAAGCAATCGCCATGGTCGTCTTGCCAAGTCCCGGAATATCCTCCACCAGCACATGCCCACCCGCCAAAAATGCTTTCATCACCGTCTCTGTCACTTCCTGCTTTCCAATCACTGCCCTCTGTACTTCCTGCAGTGCAAAAAGTACCTTCTCTCTTACTTTTTCCACACCTGTTACCTCCCCTGTCTGATATAGAAAATTATACCATATTTTGCTTTTTTCCTCTTACTTTTTTCATATTTTTAACAAAAAAGTAAGAAACATTCCTCCTAATACGTGCTATAATAAAGAAAAAACAAATGACAATCATGTACTTCAAGAAAGGATGGTCTTTATGGAATTCACTGAAGGATTAAGAAAAGTATTTTTAGCAGGTGTAGGCGCTGTCGCCTCTACTGCAGAAAACGCAAAAGAACTGATCGATGATCTGGTAGAAAAAGGCGAACTGACCGTTGCACAGGGCAGAATGCTCAATGAAGAACTGAAACATACAGCAAAAGAAAAAGTCAAAGAACATATTTCTGTCACCGTTACCAGGAATTATACAGATGCCATGAATTCTGTCGATCAGATGACCGAAGAGGAATTAAACGCTCTGAAAGAAAAGATTGCCCAGACAGAAGAAGCAAGAAAAGAACAGCCTGAAGATCCAGATATTACCTCCGATGAAAGGACACCCGAAGAATCAGAATGAATAAAGAACAAAAACCAATGGATCCTTCCCGGTATCCATCATACACGGAAGAAGATTCAGCCGCCTCCGGCAGGCGGCTGAACGAGATTTTAAAAGTTTTAAAAAAACACCATCTGACCTCGGGTCTGACACCGGTCAAGCTCCGCGAGATTCTGGAAGATCTGGGCCCTACTTGTGTCAAGCTGGGGCAGATCATGTCCATGCGTTCCGATATGCTCCCGGAAGTATACTGTCAGGAGCTGACAAGGCTTCGTACCGATGTGATCCCCATGCCATATGAGACTGCAGTCTCAATCATTGAATCCGAATTACAGCGACCTGTCTCTGACATTTTTTCTTCCATCGAACAGACTCCGCTTGGCTCTGCTTCCATTGCACAGGTACATCCCGCACAGCTAAAAGACGGAACAAAGGTTGTTTTAAAGGTACAGCGACCGGCCATCCAAAAGACGATGGAAAATGATATCCGGCTTTTAAAAAAAGCTTCCGGTATTTTAAAACTGACACTGGGAACTAAAAATCTGATCGACTTTCATACGATTTTAGATGAACTCTGGGAGACTACCAGAGAAGAGATTGACTTTGAAAAAGAGGCCGCCAATCTAGATCTGTTTTACGCCAACCAAAAAGAAATTGCCTATACGACCTGCCCCGTGGTGTATCACGAACTGACGACTCCAAGACTTCTTGTCATGGATTATATCGACGGAATCCAGATCGACCATATAGAAGAACTAAAAAGTCTTGGCTACGACATGACTGAAATTGGCGAAAAGACAGCGGAAAACTACTGCAAGCAGATTTTGGAGGATGGATTTTTCCATGCGGATCCGCATCCTGGAAATCTATGGATCAGCAAGGGGCAGATTGCATGGCTGGATCTCGGAATGGCAGGACATCTGTCTTCCAACACCAAGCTGCTGCTTCGCAAAGCGATTACAGCACTTCTTGAAAATGATATTTATTCTCTGAAAAACGTATTACTCGCATTTGCCGAACCTCAGGAGCGTGTCAATCATGCCCGCCTGTACACGGATATTGATGATATTGTCAGCAAGTATGTTTCCATGGACTTCGGTACCATGCGGCTTGGCGATCTGATCGAACGGCTCCTGCAGCTGGTCAAGGATCACCGGCTTGCAATTACCCCGGATGTCACGCTACTTGCACGAAGCATGATCACGATCGAAGGTACTTTAAGTGCATGTGCTCCGGATGTAAATCTGCTGCGGATTTTATCTGTACATATGTCCAATCTGCTGATCCATGAACTGGATGCAAAGCATATTTTAAAACATAAGGGACGCCAGGTTTATACTTCGCTGGACAAATCCCTCAACATCCCTGCCCAGCTTTCTGATCTTTTAAACATTACAAAAAACGGGCAGGCACAAGTCAACCTGCAGCTTTCTGATGGCGAGCATTTCCGCCGTGATGTTTATTCCATTACAAACCGGGTGCTTTTGACGATTCTTTCTGCTGCCCTGTTTATCGGATCAGGTCTTGCCTCGGACATTTACAGCATTCCAAGATGGTTTGGACTCCCTTGGATCAGCTTTCTCGGATACAGTCTGTCCGCCCTTTTATTGCTGATTGTTCTTGTACAGATTTTCCAACGGCGCAAATAAAAAGGAGAAGAAATCCCTCACTTTTTCAGGATTTCTTCTCCTTTTTCCTACATTCTATTTTTCTGAATCAGTCGTTGTCTGCTTTACATTCACGCCCTGATCTTCAAAGTCTACTTTTTTCCATTCTTTTTTGTCTACCTTGATATCAGTCTCTTTGCGCCATGTTTCCACCTGATCTTCATACTGTTTCTGCTTGCGCTCTTCTACGATTTCTTTTTTCTTCTGATCTGTTGCCTCACGATCCAGCTTGCTTGTCAGCTTCGCCACGTAGACTCCATCGTCTGTCTCGATCAGGCTTGTCACGTCCCCTACATTTTCCAGCGCATCTGCCGCCTTTAAAAGATCTGCGTTCAGTGTGCTGGACTCAGAATCAAATGTCGCCGTCTGCACTTCTTTTTCTGCCGAAGCAGCTGCTGCATTCATGTCCTTGTCCGGATCTGCGCTGACTGTATCCAGAAAGGTCTGTGCCTTTTCTTTTTCTGCCTTCTTTTCATCGTCAGTCATCTGAACAGACTGTCCGGAATCATCCTTCTTCGTATAAGAGAACTGGACATACTCGATCTTCTTTTGTGCTGCATCCTCATCTGAAACATTTTCATCCACGCCCTCTTTCATTGGTGCATCCATCTTCTGCTGAATCGTAGCAAGTTCCAGATATTCTTTGACATACTTTTTATATCCGGACACAACTTCTTTGTCCTCCAATGTGTTGTCTTCCACAAACTCCTCTGCGGCTTTGTCGATCTTCTTCTTTTCTTTGTCTGTCAACTCCACTTTATATTCAGAAGCATGCTGTTTTACAAGATACATATTTTCCAGAGCCTCTAAAATACTGTCTTTCATATTCTCCTCATATGTCTTGCCTTCTTCCACTTCCTGACTCCACATTGTGTCCGCACTCATCCCCATCAGGCCTGCATAAAACGACTCATACTGCGCCTGCTGCATACGCGCATAAAAATTAGCAACACCATACGAAACCTTCTCTGTTCCGACCGTTACTACTGTGGCATCATTATCAGGGGCAGCACTGCATCCTGTTATCGTAACCGCCGCTAAAATACCGGCAACCGCGGTGATCACACCTCTTTTTTTCAATCCAACCATAAATTCCTCCTCTAATTGTACCTAATTATTTCATTATAACGTCTTTTTTCTCCTCTAACAAGCTCTTTATATCATTTAAGAGCTTTTTCACAAGCTCCAGAACCGTTTCATCCTTTTCCTTTTTATTTCTGCCCTTTTTATAATAGACAAAATACGGCACTGCCTCCGCCTTAAACACCAGATTTCCCCGGTAGCTCTGAATCAACGGAGGAATTTTCTGCGGATTGACCTTCGCTTTTTCATACATGGTAAACCGGAATTCTTCTCCTTTTTGTTCCACTGCCGTCACATAGGCCGAATGAGCAAGCGCTTTGAGACCTGCGATCTGAAGAAGCTGCTGTACCTTTCTTGGTACATCCCCGAACCGGTCGATAAGCTCCTCCAGCATATCATCCATCTCTTCCTCATCTTCAATTCCCGCGATCCGCTTGTAAATATCCAGCTTCTGGTATTCGTTCGGAATATAGGAATTCGGGATATAGGCATCCACATTCAGATCCATCACGGTCGTATAGATTTCCTCCTCGGTTCCGCCTTTTAACTGTTTTACCGCTTCATTGAGCATCTTGCAGTACAGATCATATCCGACAGCCTCCATATGCCCATGCTGTTCTGCACCCAGAAGATTTCCTGCCCCACGGATTTCCAGATCCCGCATCGCAATTTTAAATCCGGAACCAAGATCTGTAAACTCCCGGATTGCCGCCAGTCTTTTTTCCGCCACTTCCTTTAGCAGCTTGTCTCTTCGGTACAGGAGAAATGCATACGCCATCCGATTGGATCTTCCCACACGTCCCCGCAGCTGGTACATTTGAGAAAGTCCCAGACGGTCTGCATCATGGATGATCATCGTATTGGCATTGGAAATATCCAGTCCGGTCTCAATAATCGTTGTTGACACCAGCACATCAATGTCTCCGTTGATGAAATCATACATGATATTTTCCAGCTCATGCTCCGCCATCTGCCCGTGAGCAAATGCCACTGTCGCGTCCGGAACAAGTTTTTGCACATGATCGGCAATTTCCGCAATATCACTTACCCGATTATATACATAATACACCTGTCCGTCCCGATCCAGTTCTCTTTGAATAGCTTCACGGACCATCTCATCATTGTACTCCATCACATATGTCTGGATCGGCATCCGATCCATCGGCGCCTCTTCCAGCACACTCATATCGCGGATTCCGATCAGACTCATATGCAGTGTCCGCGGGATCGGCGTTGCAGTCAGCGTCAGTACATCCACATTTTCCCGCAGTTTTTTAATCTTCTCTTTGTGTGTCACGCCAAATCGCTGCTCTTCATCTATGATCAAAAGTCCCAGATCCTTAAATTCCACATCCTTTGACAAAACACGATGCGTCCCGATCAGAATATCCACCAGTCCTTTTTTCAGATCTTCTGTTGTCTTCTTCTGTTGGGCAGGCGTCCGAAACCGGCAAAGCAAATCCACGCGCACCGGAAATTCTTTCATCCTCTGCACAAACGTGTTGTAATGCTGCTGTGCCAGAATCGTTGTCGGCACCAGATATACCACCTGTTTCCCGTCCTGGATCGCCTTAAATGCAGCCCGAATGGCAATTTCCGTCTTTCCATATCCGACGTCTCCGCAGATCAGACGGTCCATGATCTTTTTACTCTCCATGTCCTGCTTGGTATCGGCGATCGCCTGCAGCTGGTCATCGGTCTCCTCAAACGGGAACATTTCTTCAAATTCCTTCTGCCAGACCGTATCCGGTTCATACTGATATCCATTCTCCTGCTGCCTTGCCGCATACAGCTCCACCAGATCCCTGGCAATCTGTCTGACTGCCCCGCGCACCTGATTCTTTGTTTTCGTCCACTGGTTACTTCCCAGCTTGTTCAGCTTTGGCTTTTTTGCATCTGCTCCTGCATACTTCTGGATCAGATCCAGCTGCGTTGCAAGAATATACAGGCTGCTTCCTCCCGCATAAGAAATTTTCATATAATCTTTGGTGATCTTATCTACTTCAATCTTTTCAATTCCCTGATAGATACCCAGACCATGATTTTCATGTACCACATAATCTCCAACCTTTAATTCGGAGAAACTTTGGATTTTCTGTCCTTCATATAGTTTTCTGCGCTTCTTTTTCTTCTGTCTGCCAAAAATATCTGTTTCAGAGATCACCATGAATTTCAGCATCGGATATTCATATCCCTGTGTCACATGCCCGTATGCCACCATAATTTCCCCCGGCTGCACTTCACGATCCATATCTTCGCTGTAGAAACTGCTCAGATCATAATCCCTCAGATCTTCCGCCAGGCGCTTTGCTCTTGTCCTGGAACCGGACAGCAAGATCACCCGGTACTGATTTCTTTTCAGCCGCTTCAAATCCCTTGTGAGCATCTCAAAACTGTTGTTATACGGATTGACACCCTTCGTCTGAATATAATCTGTTTCCCGGAGCTTTAACCCCCTGCATTTTCCTTCCAGCGCGGTAAATGCCACTCCGTAAAACTGATTGATCCGGTTTAAGATTTCCAGCACCGGATATACCGTAAGCTCCTGCGTTTCTTCCAGCCCGGCCTCTTCCCGCTTGCGGACGCTCTCCTGAAATTCCTCTTCAATCTCATTTGCTTTTTCAATCAGCCTCTGCGGCTCATCCAGAAACAGGATCGACTCTTCTGTCGGAAAATACTCCAGAAAAGACTGCTTCTTCTGACTCTGCAGTTCTGCTGCCGGATAAATCTCAATTTCCTTCAGGTTTTCAATCGAACGCTGACTTTCTACGTCAAATGTCCGGATCGAATCTACCTCATCGCCCCAGAGCTCCACACGCACCGGAATCTCTTCTGTAAGCGGAAAAATATCCAGGATCCCGCCGCGCACTGCAAACTGCCCCGGTCCTTCAATCTGTACTTCCCGCACATACCCAAGACCGGAAAGTCTCTCCTGAAGCTTAGTAAAATCAACAGTATCTCCGGATGAGATCTGAATCCGCTTCGAAACGATCTCCTCTGCCGGAGAAAGCCCGTCCAGAAAAGCATCCATAGTCGTGATCACTGTAATCTCCTGATTCTTTTGTCTTGTCACCATACTGCGAATCACTTCCATCCGCTGCTTCATCAGATAATTTCCTTTGATATCCGCATGGTAAAACAACAAATCTCTTGCCGGATAATACAATACCCCGGAATCTAAAAAGCGATATTCTTCATATGCCTTCTGCGCTTTTTCTTCACTGGAAAAAACGATGATCTTGTAAGAAAAACCATCGCCAAGCGCATACATCAAATGTGTTTTTTGTGAATTGACACAGCCTGCGATCTGCAAAATCCCCTTTTCTTTCCTTCGCTTCTGTAAAATCTCCTGATATTCTGCAAGTTCCGCAAGCGGTGCGATAAAAGCCTGCATCATTTTATTTTTCCTTCTTTTTCCGATTATACTCGTTCATTGCAGCCTCGATATTGCCTGTCACAATCTCCTTCACTGCACAAACTGCATGTTCATAACCCTCTTCCATCTGTTCCTGTTCTTCTTTTGAAAAATGTCCCAGCACATAATCAGCCAGATCCCATTTCGGCGGTTTTTCTCCCACACCTACTTTAATACGGGGAAATACCTGTCCACCTAAATGGGCAATGATATTTTTGATCCCGTTATGCCCTCCGGCACTTCCTTTCGCCCGAATCCTTATCTGCCCCACTCCCAGGCTGATATCGTCATAAATGACAAGAAGCTCCTGCTCTTCGTCCACTTTATAATAGTCCAGAAGACTTCTGACGCTTTCCCCGCTCAAATTCATATAAGTCTGAGGTTTTGCCAGGATTACCTTCTGCCCCTCAATCATTCCTTTTCCGATATAAGCTCTGTGTTTTTTCATATCTACATCAATATTATATTTTCGTGCCAGTGCATCTATTACTTCAAATCCGACATTGTGTCTCGTTCCCTCATATTCTGGTGTCGGATTTCCAAGTCCTACAATGATAAACATAGTTGTCCACCTCTTCTTTTTCCAATCTGTCCTTTTAAACTGCGTTACCTATTTTACAGGATTCCCCTGCTTTTGTCACGCAAAAGACGGGAATATTTTCCGGATATGCCTCATAAAATGATAAAAAACAAGGGGGATTATTCTTATGGATTCCAAAACAAAAATCGTTGTCCTTCACACAAAGGAGCTCATCTATACTGCTGTGTTCGCGCTCCTTTGTATTCTTCTGATCGTGTTGCTTTTCGTCATGTTTGGTCCCGGACATACAGATAAAAAGCAAACATCTCACAAACAGTATACACCCGGTACTTACACATCCACCCTCACACTGAACAACACAAATCTGGAAGTGGAAGTATCTGTGGACAGCTCCAGGATCAATTCGATTCGGTTTGCCAACCTGGATGAAACCGTGACTACAATGTTTCCTCTGATCCAGCCTGCGATCGAAGAAATTGCCGACCAGATTTATGACACTCAGTCACTGGACGCCGTGGAATTGTCCGATGACGCGCCTTATACTTCTCAGATCATTCTAAATGCCATTCGGCAGGCCGTAGAAAAAGCCGCAGTCAACAAAACTGCGGCTTCCTGCATATCTTTGATTGTCTTTTACCCTTCCACGATCAGATAGCGTCCACCTGAAAGCGGGAATACTTCAGATGCCTCTTCGAGTTCTTCCGCATCCATATTCTCCACGTCTGCACCGCTCTCCTCAAAATATTCTCTTACTTCATCCAGAGAATCTACTACGACCGCCATACAGTCTTCCAGAAAAGCCTCTGCCTCTTCCATTGTCTCTGCCACCGGCTCGTCAAAAAGCTGCGATTGTTTTTTCAGAAACGTAAGCAGACATTCCTCATCGTATTCATTCATGCTCCGTTACCTCCCTTTTTTCTCTTCCCATGCGGATATCAGTTCCAGAAGCTCCTGCGCCGTATCCACGATATACGCTGCATTCGCTTCCTTTAAGACCGCTCTGCTTCGAAATCCCCAGGAAACGCCTATCGTGCGCATCCCGGCTGCATGTCCGGTCCTGATATCTACCTCGGAGTCTCCGATATAGATGGTCTCTTCAGGAGTCGCTCCCATCTCCCCTGCAATCTGAAGGACTGCTGTCGGATCCGGCTTTCTCGGCACGCCTTCCTTCTGTCCCTGCACTTTAAAAAAGAGATCTTTTCCAAATACAGTTTCCACAACATGAACCGCCTGTCTGTCCGGTTTATTGGAAAGAACAGCGCATCTGATTCCCTGCTCTTTTAATGTACCCAAAAGCTGCACGATTCCTTCGTAGGGAGCCACATGATACATACAATTCTCATTGAAGACTCTCCCATATATTTCCATCGCTTCCTCCAGCCTCTCTAAAGCTTCTTCTGACGCGGCACGCAGTGCTTTTTCCAGAAGAACTCTGCTTCCGTTTCCCACAAACATCCGGCACTGATCTCTTGTAATCTCTGGCAGTCCCATCTCTTTCATGGTCAGATTCACAGAAAATGTAAGAGAGTCCAGCGTATCGGTCAGTGTTCCATCCAAGTCAAAAATACAGCTCTTATACATCATCGTCTCCATCTCCTCCATCTATTCTACGTGTTTATCATAGTATGAAGTTCTGGAAATTTCAACCGTAAAATCATTTTTATGCTGTTTTAGTGAGAAATTTTATCCCAGAAGATATTGTTTCATTATTTTCAATGCATTTTTTTCCAGCCGGCTCACCTGCGCCTGCGAAATCTGAATCTGTTCCGCTACCTCCATCTGTGTCTTTCCTTCAAAAAATCGAAGCTGGATGATGAAACGTTCCCGTTCATTGAGACGTTCCATCGCCGCCTCCAGCGACAACTCTTCTACCCAGTTTTCTTCCCGGTTTTTTTTATCACTCACCTGATCCATGATGTACAGCGTATCGCCTCCATCGCTGTATACCGGTTCATGAAGACTGACCGGCATCTGGATTGCATCCAGTGCAAACACGATATCTTCCTTGGATATCCCGATCTCCTCAGCAATTTCCTGCACCGTAGGCTCTTTGGAATATTTCCTCACAAATCCTTCTTTGGCGTAGATTGCTTTATATGCCGTATCACGCAGAGAACGGCTCACACGGATAGAATTATTGTCCCGCAGATATCGTCTGATCTCACCGATGATCATCGGAACTGCATACGTCGAAAACTTCACCAGTCTTGAGGGGTCAAAATGATCGACTGCTTTCATCAGTCCCACACAGCCGATCTGAAACAGATCATCGGCATTTTCACTGCTGGATGAAAACCGTTTGATCACACTGAGTACCAGTCTTAAATTCCCCTTGATATACTGTTCTCTTGCGTCTTCGTCCCCCTCCTTGATCCTTGCAAGAAGCTCTTCCTTTTCCTCTTCTTTCAAAAGCGGGAGCTTCGCTGTGTTTACCCCGCATAATTCCACTTTATTTCCTGCCATTTGTGAATCCTCCTGTCCTGTTTCTAATTAAAAGAATTCACCATCTGCAGGCAGTCTATGCGGTTTTACGGAAAATAAAAAAAGTTTTACTCCTTGACAAGCTCACGTATCCCTCTATGCCCTCTTCTTCATTTTATTTCTTTTCTGACTCTTTTTCCTGCTTTTTGTTTCTGATTGCCCGCCGAATGGCAAAAATGCCAAATACTGCGATTGCTCCTACTGCCACACCGATCAAACTGCAGAAAATCATAAAAAACACATATGCCGTCATACCTTTGCCTCCTTCTAATTATTTAGTCTCTCATTTGACAAATCAAAGTCTTAAATCTGACAGTCCCATACAAAGAAAAAGCAATGTGCATTTCTAAATTTCAAAAAGAACTTTCTTTTTATAAAATTTGTTCCTGTTCAATTCTTGCCGCCTCTGCTTTCCAATATTCCATAATATTTCTAACCATTTTGATACATTCTTCCTTTGCAGTCTTCTCATCATAAATCTGGAAATCACTAAATGTATGACCACATGGTACCAGACTCCCTTTCATATCTTTTGCCTCCTATCTTCATTGTACCATTTCACGTATTCAGAGTCATTAACAAGCCTCATTTTTTCTCACAAAAAACCACGGATGAGATTTCTCCCATCCGTGATCTTCTCTTTCTCACTATTCCCAACGATCCCATTTATCAGCAAGATTATTGATCTGACTTTCAAATTTTGCTTTGTCTTTATTCGGAATTCCCTCTCGTCTGTAAATAACATCCAAAAGTCTTCTTCCGGCTGCGATAAGACGCTCAAATGCAGCGTCTGCTTTCTTCTGGGATGGCTTCTTGCCTTTCACGACAATCCGCACACCTTCGTTTAAGATCTCATTCGCAGCCAGATCGACTTCCCCGTTCGGGAATGGCGCCCACGCCGGACATCCAAGCGTCTCTTCTACTTTCTGCGCAAATTCTTCCGTCACAGTGTCTTCGCCATGCACCACAAATACATGCTGAAGCGGTGTCTTAAATCCTTTCAGCCATGCTATCAGACCATTCATATCTGCATGACCACTGATTCCGTGAAGACTTTCAATTCTGGCATGAACCTCGATCGGCTCTCCAAACAGCTTGATATTCTTCTCACCTTCCAGAAGCCGCCTTCCTAATGTCCCGTTCGCCTGATATCCCACAAACAGAATTGTACATTCTTTTCTCCACAAATTGTGTTTCAAATGATGACGGATCCGTCCTGCGTCACACATACCCGATGCAGAAATAATTACTTTCGGCTTTTCGATAAAATTAATCAGTTTCGAATCATCACTTGTAACGGATGTCTTCAACCCCGGAAATACCAGAGGATTGATCCCCTCATCCACCAGTTTGATTGCTTCTTCATCGAAGCATTCCCGCATATTTTTTGTAAACACTTTGGTCGCTTCAATTGCCAGTGGACTGTCCAGATATACCTCAAAATCAGAATATTCCGGCAAAAGTCCATGTTCTTTGATCTCCCGGATGAAATACAGCATCTCCTGCGTACGTCCCACTGCAAATGACGGGATCACGACATTACCGCCTGCATCAAAAGTTTCTTTCAAAATTCTCGTAAATTCAGAAACATAATCTATCTTCTCCGAAGAATGTACCCGGTTTCCATAGGTGGATTCCACTACCACATAATCTGCGGTATCCGTACCCCTTGGATCTTTGATGATCGGCTGATCCACATTCCCCACATCTCCTGAAAATACGATCTTCCTGCTAATCTCACCTTCGGTAATCCAGACCTCAATACTTGCCGAACCAAGCAAATGGCCGACATCTGTAAACCGGATTTCCACCCCATCGCAAATATGAAGCCGTTCTCCATATCCACATGGAACGAAAAGATTGATCGCAGCCTCTGCATCTGCCATCACGTAAAGCGGCTCAAACTCCGGCACTCCGGCACGTCTTCCTTTCCGGTTGCGCCATTCAGCTTCAAATTCCTGAATATGCGCGCTGTCACGAAGCATAATGTTACATAAATCCGCTGTGGCAAATGTGGTCAATATCTGCCCTTTAAATCCATTCTTGCACAAAAGGGGCAAAAGACCTGAATGATCGATGTGTGCATGTGTCAAAAATACATAGTCCACTTCTCCCGCTGCAATGGGAAGTCCCGGGTTTTCATACAGGTCCGGTCCCTGCTCCATACCACAGTCAATTAAGATATTTTTCCCCGCTGCCTGCAGCAAATGACAACTTCCGGTCACCTCATGGGCTGCTCCTATAAATGTAAGTTTCATATATCTTCACCACCCTTTTTTCTCATTATAACACCTTTTTTACGGAGTGAAAGCACTTTTTGAGGATTCTTCTAATTTACTCATAACGCACGATTTCCCGCTTCAATCTCTGCATGATCTTCTTCTCCAGACGGGAAATGTATGACTGTGAAATTCCCAGTAAATCTGCTACTTCTTTCTGAGTTTTTTCGATTCCATCGGGATTATCCAGACCAAAACGCATCTTAACAATGAGCTTTTCCCGACTGGATAACTGGTTGATGGCACGCACCAGAAGCTTTCTCTCCGCTTCCGTTTCCAGATCCCGATAGATGGTATCCTCCTCTGTTCCGAGGATATCAGACAACAGCAGTTCGTTACCGTCCCAATCCACGTTTAAAGGCTCGTCAATGGAAACTTCCATTTTAGTCTTACTGTTTCTTCGCAGATACATCAGGATTTCATTTTCAATACAACGGGATGCATAGGTGGCAAGCTTGATCTTTTTGGTTGGATTGAATGTGTTGATCGCTTTGATCAGACCGATTGTTCCGATCGAGATCAGATCCTCTACTCCCACTCCGGTATTATCAAATTTTTTTGCTATGTACACGACCAGACGCAGATTGTGCTCAATTAACATTTTTTTCGCTTCCTGATCATATTCTGATCCGAGTCTTCTGATCACCTCTGTTTCCCGTTCTGTCTCCAATGGAGGCGGCAGCACTTCAGAACCTCCGATGTAATGAACCTCTTTCTGATTTGGAAACAGCAGTCCTTTCAGACTGGGTACTACTTTTAATTTAAACTGCTGCGGCATTGCTACTTTTACAACCATTTTCTCTTCCTCCTAATATTTCAGGGTTGATGATCATTTGATACATCCCCTGTTCTGATATCTGTTCTTCACATATTCCGACCAGTGGATGATAAATCCACTGTTTTTTCTGTACAATATACATTTTCTCTAATTCAAATACCGGCATGACACCGCTTTTTCCTACTGTCCGATATGGAATCAGACGAAACCCTTTCAAGTTTTCCTTCTCCCCGGTCAGCTTTTCTATTGTGCTTTGTTCTAAAATACATACCGGCTTTTCACTCAGTGGATCTTTCAACTCATTTCCGGTATCCCAAAGCCCGCGTATCTCACAGCAGCTTCCTTTCTGATACAAGATGATCCGGCAAATCTTGAGTTCCTCCTTCTGAAGTCGGCACAAAAACTCCCAGACCGCGCGGATTGTGTAATAGCAGCCAATCACAACAGCAAAATAGAGACTTGTGTATTTCACATAGGGTTTTAACATTCCCAGAATCCCGCCAATCAAAACGGAAACAAAATACAATAAAATATAACACTTTAAAAATTCCGAAAAGCTGCGAATTTTAAGACCGCATACCACCATCCCGCTGCTGACAAGCATATGAAGCACTGCCATTGTGATTCCCACGGGCAGCCGCAAAATTACCACCAGGCAGGAAAGCCCTGATCCGACCAGACCGCCTGCAATCACTCTTTTCATACTGCCCGGCATTTTCATCAAGGCTTTTACAGAAAACAGGATAAGGACGTCCATCATAAAATTCACCAAAAACATGACATCTATGTATACTTCATAGTACATGTTCCACCCTCTTTCTCGTTGGTACTAAATCGATTTGGCACTCAAACAAGATTTATTATAATCAGAATCATTTTGAAAATTTGTCAGAAACTGACAGAGAAACAGACTTTATTTCGACAACAATCGTGTGAAAAGGAAAAAAGGACAGGTCTCTTGTCGAAACCTGTCCCAAACTGACTTTATTATTTTTTAAAGAAATCCGGAATCTTAATGGACTGCTCTTTTACTGTGCTTGAAGGCACTCTTCCCTGTCCCTGAAGGGTCGGGATTGTGGAATTTCCTGTTGTTGTTCTTCCTGCACCGTACTCTGCTGCCGGTGTTCTTGCAAACTTGTCCGCATTTGGAAGAATAGATCCCATCTTCTGCTGTCCTTCCAGTCTTGCTTTTAACTTGGATGCACTTCCACCCACATTGTGAAGTCCTGTTGCAATAACTGTAATTGTAGCTTCATCAGATCTTGTATCATCATACATCGCACCGAAGATAATATTTGCATTCTCTCCTGCAAGTTCCTGTACATAATCAGCAGCATCAGATGCATCCATCAGAGTGATATCACCGGAAATATTAATGATAACGTGTGATGCTCCCTGAATCGTTGTCTCAAGCAGCGGACTGGCAACAGCCTGTTTTACTGCCTCCAGAGCCTTGTCATCACCGCGTCCCTCACCGATACCGATGTGTGCGATTCCCTTATCCTTCATAACTGTCTGAATATCTGCAAAGTCAAGGTTGATCAAAGAAGGTACGTTGATCAGATCTGTGATACCCTGAATACCCTGCTGAAGAACCTCATCCGCTTTCTTCAATGCTTCCGGCATTGTCGTTCTGCGATCTACTACTTCCAGAAGTTTATCATTCGGAATCACGATCATCGTGTCCACATTCTCTTTTAATTTATCAATACCAGCCAGCGCATTCGCCATTCTTGTACGTGATTCAAAACGGAACGGCTTTGTCACAACTGCAACTGTCAGTGCGCCCTGCTCTTTTGCGATACGTGCGACTACAGGAGCTGCTCCTGTTCCGGTTCCACCACCCATACCACAGGTGACAAATACCATGTCAGCGCCTTTGAGTGCTGCGGAAATCTCTTCTGCACTCTCCTCTGCTGCTTTCTCACCTACTTCAGGCTGTGCTCCCGCACCAAGTCCTTTTGTAAGCTTCTCGCCAATCTGCATCAATGTTGGTGCTTTGCATAACTGCAGTGCCTGTTTATCTGTATTCACTGCTATAAATTCTACACCTGCAATCTGCTCATCGATCATACGGTTTACCGCGTTGTTACCGCCTCCGCCGACTCCGACAACAATAATTCTTGCAGCTGCTTCTGATTCGTTTGTCTTAATCTCTAACAAGGGTAGTTCCTCCTTCGTCGTCCTATCAACTTATTTTATACATCCCATCATAAATATGTATGAACAATAGAATTCAATAAGTATATAATATAGTCTTTCACGCAAATAATCAATAGATTTTTGTGTATTTTATGTTTTTTTTATTCAGTTGTTTCTCCTTCACCGGTTCCTGCTTCAGATGTCTGATCCGTCTGTGCAGCTTCAGATTCTCCTGACTGATTTTCGTCCGTCTGTCCGGCGTCCTGGCCCTCATCTACTTCTGTTTCCGCTGCTTTCTCCGGCACAAAACGCACGGAAGTACCGGCTGTTTCATAATTCTCCAGGTGCAGTACACCTGCCTGCCCCGCAAACTTTTCATTAAGCTTCTCAAGGATCGGCGAAATCTGTGCGATCTTCATCTCATAGTTTCCTTTTCCCAGCTGCACTGTGACCACTCCGAAAATCAGATTGACTCCTCCGTCACTGCAGGTAAGCCGGTCCGAAGAAAGTTCATATTTGTTGGAAAGTCTTGTCACCTCCACGATACGTTCAAAAATATCCTGATCTGTGACCGGGAGTTTTTTGTTCATTTTCACTTTTTTGGTATTAAGCTCCAATCCCTCGATAAACGGCGCCCCGGGAATCACTTCCGTTGTCTTTAACGCAGCTGTTCCGTCCTCATCAAAATACAAAAACTCTCCCTGGTAATCAAAATAACCAAGAAACTCCTTCTCTTTTACCTTCATCACGACCGTCCATGGGTTTTTAATTGAAACTTTCACGGATTCGATCGCTGCCGGCTTTGTCACATCTCCATAATTATACTTCCACCAGATATAGATGGAGTTGAATGCATACTTGTCTTTTTGAACCCATTTTACCAGTTCTTCGTCCTGACAGTACTGGTTTCCGGTCACCTCGATCTTCCTTGTCTGAAACAGAAGAAATACCGCAAAAAATAACACAAGTACCGACAGGACTGTGATCAGTGCCGCCATTCGAATCTTCTTTTTCTTTTGTTTCATAAGGCTTCCTCCTTTTCTTTCTCTGCTTATTCTACCAAATTGGACACACTTAACACAAGCCCCATTTCCAACAGCAGAAATACCACCGAAGTTCCCCCATAGCTGATAAAGGGGAGCGTGATCCCGGTATTGGGAATGCTATTCGTCACAACAGCAATATTCAAGATCACCTGGATCATCATATGCGCCATCGCTCCTGTTGCGATCAAGGCACCGGTCAGATCCTTCGCATGTGTTGCGATCACAAAAAAGCGCCAGATCAGAATCAGAAACAGTAAAATGATCAGGCTTGCTCCGACCAGTCCCAGTTCTTCACAGATGATAGAAAAAATCATATCATTCTGGGCTTCCGGCAGAAATCCCAGCTTCTGTACGCTTTTTCCAAGCCCTCTTCCAAACAGCCCTCCGGAACCGATGGCATAAAGTCCCTGCAGTGTCTGGTACCCTTTTTCATACTTTTCCGGATTTCTCCAGATTGCAAGTCTCTCCAGACGATAACTTTCCAGTGCCAGAAATATCCCCATAAACCCTGCCGCTGCCGCACCCATTCCAAGAAACTGGGCATACTTCGGACTTGCCACAAAAACAAGTGCTGCCGCAATTCCCAGGATAATAATAGCAGTACTTAGATTACTTGCACCTACCAGGCCTACCACAGGAAGAACTGGCAGCATAACTTTGACAAGTGTTGTAAATTTTTCCATCTTTCTTGCCTGGTTTGAGATTACGCAGGACAAATATAAAATGACTGCCACTTTCGCAAACTCAGACGGCTGAAAAGAAATGGGTCCCAAAGACAGCCATCTTTTGGACCCATTGTACTCATCTCCTATAAACATGACTGCTACAGACAGAACGATTGCAGTGACATATCCTAGCTTTGCAAAAGGAATCCACCTGTGATAGTCGATCCCTGCCACAATAAACATGCCTGCCAGTCCCAACGCTGTCGCAAATCCCTGCTTTTTCAAATAGTAAAAAGAATCATGGAACTTTACCCGGCCATTATAGGCGCTGGTACTGTATAGCAGTATCAGACCGATCCCGACCAGGAGCAATACCACCACAAGCAGAGTATAATCATACCGCTGCTTTTTTGCCGGATGCTTCAACGCAGATCCACTCCTTATAATTGATTTACAAGTTCTTTGAATTTATCTCCGCGTTCTTCATAATTTTTAAACATTCCCCAGCTTGCACACGCCGGAGACAAAAGAACTGCATCTCCGGGTTCTGCCTGTTCTACACAGATATTGACTGCCTCTTCAAACGTATCTGCCAGAATCGTATCTGTAAATCCCAGCCTTTTTGCTGTCTCATTGATCTTCTCTTTTGTTGCTCCGAGAAGCACCAGTTTTTTTACCTTACCGTCAAAAGACTGAATCCACTCATCATAAGAAGAATCCTTGTCATATCCTCCGCCGATCAAAAATGTGGGTCTGTTCATTGCCTGGATTCCTTTGATCGCAGCATCCGGATTTGTGCCTTTGGAGTCGTTGTAATATGCAACCCCGTTCTTTTCTGCCACAAACTCGATCCGATGTTCCACTGCCGTAAATTCCCGAATGGTCTTACGGATGATCTCCATCGGAACGTGATACGCTGCCGCCATAGCCACAGCTGCCATTACATTTTCATAATTATGCATTCCAAGCAGTTTTAATTCATCCACATGACAGACTTTCTCCGGATTTTCTCTGCAATAGACGATATTGCCATCTTCCAGATAAATTCCTTTTTCCAGTCTGCGGCGACTGGAAAAATAAATCACCTGCGCTTTGACTCTTTCCCCGAATTTTCTAGTCACATCATCCTCATAATTCAAAACACAGACATCTTCTTCTGTCTGGTTTTTTGCAATCTGCTCTTTGGCTTCGATATAAGCTTCCATCGTGTGATGACGGTTCAGATGATCCGGTGTGATATTCAAAATCGCACTGACTTTCGGACAGAATGTGTGAATCGTCTCAAGCTGAAAACTGCTCATCTCTGCCACAATAACAGAATCATCCTTTGTCTCCCGCACAACGCTCGTGTAAGGATTGCCGATATTGCCTACAACAAATGTGCTTTCCCGGAAATTTTTCATGATTGCACCAAGCAGTGCTGTCGTTGTCGTCTTTCCGTTTGTTCCGGTGATCGCCAGCACATCCCCTTTACCAAGGACATATGCCAGTTCAATTTCACCCCAGATCGGAATCCCTGCATCCCGCATCTGATTCACCGATGGTAAATCTGTCGGAACACCCGGACTCATCACAACCAGAGAAAGCTCTGAAAGAAGCGCCTCGGGAAATGCTCCGAGAACAACGCTTACACTCCCCTTTGCCTGTCCTTCGATCTGTTCTTTGATTCCTGCCGCATCCAACCTGTCATTCCCATCATACAATACGACTTCTGCACCTTCCTGCAGCAGCAGAGCCGCAGCAGAAACACCACTGATACCGGAACCAAACACCAGTACTTTTTTGTCTTTAAACTTCATGTCTATACCCCCATTAATGCGATCAGACAGAGCAGTGCAGTCACAATTGAAAATACTGCCACAACTCTTGTCTCTGACCAGCCGCACAATTCAAAATGATGATGGATCGGTGCCATTTTAAAGAAACGCTTTCCACCGGTCTTCTTAAAATATGTAACCTGGATCATCACCGATGCCACTTCCACCAGATAGATCAGCCCTACAATCATGATAAACAACGGCATCTGCATCATATATGCCGTTCCTGCCACGAAACCGCCCAGTGCAAGAGAACCGGTGTCTCCCATAAACACACTCGCAGGATATACATTAAACAATAAAAATCCAAGGAGCGCACCTACAACCGCACAGGTGATCGGCTCTACTCCGCTCTTTGTTCCAATAGCAACCACCGTAAAGAACGTAGCTACCAGAACCGTCACGCTGGATGCCAGTCCGTCCAGTCCGTCTGTAAAATTCGTTCCGTTTACAGTACCGATCACTGCAATAAATAAAAGCGGAACTGCCAGCCAGCCGATATCCCAGTATTTTCCACCGGAAAACGGAATCAGCATAGACATCGGAATGTCTGCCACTTTAAACACGTAATATGCAAAAATTGCTGTCACCACCAGCTGCAGTGCCATCTTCTGTTTCGGATACAGACCATCTGAACGTTTCATCACAACCTTCAGATAATCATCCAGAAATCCAATCAGACCAAAACCAAGCGTCAGAAACAGGATCGGAATCACTTTCGGATAATCTTTTACATAAAACAGGGACGTGATAACGACACTGGCCAGAATGATAATTCCTCCCATGGTCGGCGTTCCTGCCTTCTTCAAATGAGACTGTACTCCCTCTTCCCGTTCTGTCTGTCCCATTTTCAGTTTTCTAAGGAATGGTATTACGATCGGTCCGAGCACCAGGCTCAAAGCAAACGATACCAATACCGGTATTACTACATGATAACTCATACTTCCACCTCTTCATCTCTTTTGTTTCAATATCTCAATTAGTATACCGCATTACCTACTGTTTTTCAATCCCGAGATATGGAAGGACATTGTCAAAAATACTGCGAAGGACCGGTGCGGCGATCGTTCCTCCATAATAAATCCCCTGCGGATTATGGATCACCACCATTCCCAGTACCTGCGGATCCTCTGCCGGTGCAAATCCGATAAAGGAAGAAATGTACTTATTCGCACTTCGCGGCAGTGTCTGAGAGGTGGCTGTCTTTCCGCCGATGGAATATCCTTCGATATATGCATTTTTCCCGGACCCATTGGCAACAACTCCCTCCAAAAGTGTCTGCATCGTTTTCGATGTTTTCTCTGATACCACACCTGATCTTTCTTCATAGGACAATGTTTCCAGCACATTTCCTTCCCTGTCAAGAACGGCTTTTCCGAAATGCGGGGTAACTCTTCGCCCTCCATTGATAATGGAACTGACTGTCACTGCCATCTGAACCGGTGTAACTTGAAATGACTGTCCAAAACTGATGGTGGCAAGCTCCACCAGACCGATATTTTCCACCTGATGCATAATGGTTCCCGCCTCTCCCGGCAGATCGATCCCCGTCAGATCCAGAAGTCCGAATTGCTGAAAATAGTCATAAAACCGCTCTGCTCCGAGACGCAGACCAATATCGATAAACACCGGGTTGCAGGAATTCTGAATTCCCTGAACAAAGGTTTCACTGCCATGTCCGCCCACTTTGTGACACCGGATTCTTCTGTCTTCTACCATGCGGTATCCCGGACAGGAAAAGGTATCCTCAGGTGTCACGACTCCCTCTTCCAGGCAGGCTGCAGACGTAATGATCTTAAATGTGGATCCCGGCTCATACGTATCATTGATACATCGATTTCTCCACATTGCATTTAACGCATCCTGCAATTTTTCTCCTTCCAGTTCTTCTCCTGTATTCAATTCAAACGGATCATTGAGATTAAATTCCGGCACATTGACCATAGACAGAATTTCTCCGTTTTGCGGATTCATCAGTAAAATCGACACTCCGTCCGCCTGTTTTTCCCGCATGACTTTTTCAGCCGCCTGCTCACAATATTTTTGAATATTATAATCCATACTGATCTCCAGCGTTTTGCCGGCCACAGGCTCGATCCGGCCTTCCGCGACCGCATCCAGTTCGATTCCTCTTGCATCCGTTGTCGTGAGAATGGTTCCGTTGCTGCCTTTTAATGTCTCTTCATATTTCACTTCCAGACCAATGATCCCCTGATTGTCTCCTCCTGTGAATCCAAGCACCTTGGATGCCAGGCTGTCATACGGATAATATCGCTTATAGTCTTCATCCACCTTTACTCCATCCAGATTATACTCCCGGATCTTATCTCCCACTTCTTTTTCCACGTTGGTTTTTACTTTTTCCATGGAAGAGATCTTCTCCACTCGCTTTCTCACCTCTGCCTGATCCATTTCAAGCTCTTTTGCGAGAATTTCCGTCACCCGTTCCGGTTCCTTGATCTGGCTGTGGATCACAGAAATCGTACACACTGTTTTGTTTGTAGCAAGCACAACGCCATTTCGATCCACGATTTCTCCTCTGGCTGCCTTGATCTTACGTTCCCGTTTATGCAGATCCTCGGCTCGTTTCTGATAATACTCGGCATCAAACACCATCAGATAGACCAGTCGCCCGATCAAACCTGTCAAAATCAGAAACGCGCAGGTAAACACTACCAGAATTTTCTTTTTATGATACGTTTTATTTTTCATAAAAAAACCTTACAGAAGACTTTATACAACATATTTTCTCTTCTGTAAGGTTATTCCTGTTTTATTCTGTTGTTTCCGATGATTCCGGAGAGGTTGCCCAGCTATCATAATCCGGCTGGTAGTTCGGATCGATATAGGCGCCATCCTGATTACTGTAGGTATCTTCGAAGTTCTCATCGAAATCCTGCTGTACGTCTTCTCTTACACCGCTGTCCTCTGGCAGTGCATCCCCGTTTCTTGTAATGTTCAGATATGGAAATGCTTCCGCCATGATCTTCTGTGACAGCTCCAGAACATACGAACTTAATTCCTGATTTTCCACATTTGGCTCATCGATGACCACATAGATCACAACTTCCGGATTTTCCTGTGGTGCATATCCAATAAAAGAAAGCAGATAGTCTCCATTCCCTCGCGGAAGCTTCTCCGCTGTTCCGGTTTTTCCGCCAATGTCGTATCCCTCTACATTTGCCGGAACTCCGGTTCCGTCTGTCATTACCGCGCGAAGCGCTTCTTTGACACGGTCAGAAGTCTGTTTTGATACCGTTTTTCGAAGCAAAATCGGATCGTTTGTTTCAATCACGTTTCCGTTTTCATCCTGAATCTGCTTCACCACATGAGGCTGATAATAATACCCGCCATTGATCAGAGAAGAAAATGCCGACACCATCTGTGTCATCGTTACATTGAAACTCTGCCCAAAGGAAGACGTTGCAAGATCTGTCTCCCCCATATTCTCTGCAGTAAAGATCAGATTTTCTGTGGACGCCTCTCCCGGCAGGTCAATTCCCGTGTACTCTCCAAACCCAAAGATATGCTGATACCGGATAAAATCTTCCACTCCGATCTTATCGGCCATAGCCATCAGAGCCACATTGCAGGAATTGGCGATTGCCTGATCTACATTCTCTGTCCCATGCCCTGACGTATTGTGACATTGAATATACCAGTCACCTTTCCATGTACCACCCTGGCATACATAGGTTTCCTGACCGGTCAAAGTTCCGGTCTCCAGACCTGTGGCCAGAGTAAACGGCTTGGCTGTCGATCCCGGTTCAAAGGCATCACTGACGCAGAAATTTCTCCAGAGATTGTTCATTGCATTCAGCTTATCATCATCTGACATTTTTGCCAACGCTTCCGTCGTATACCACGGCGTCAGATCTCTTGGATTATTCAGATCAAAATTCGGGTATGAAGCCTCTGCAAGAATCTCTCCGCTGTTCGGATCCATTATGATCACAGCCGTATTCTTACTTCCCGGCTCATCCTCCCGTTCTTCTCCTTTGTGTGCCTCATTAAATTCCAGAATATATTTTTCTACAATGCTCTGCAGTGTAACGTCGATCGTGGACACTACCGTATTTCCATTCTTTGCCGCTTTCACAGTACGTTCTACTGAAGAAGCACTGTCAAAATATCCATATTCTCTTCCGTCTGTACCGTTAAGAATATCATTGTATGCACTTTCAATGCCGATTGCTCCCTGATTTCCGGATACGGAAAATCCGATCACATCACTTGCAAGACTGTTGTAAGGGTATGTACGCTGGTAATCATCCTCCAGCCAGACTCCCTGAACATTCGGATATTTTTTATCATCCTCGTCAATTTCCTGGAATTTCTTGGCCTCTTCATAAGAAACGCCTTTTTTTAAAACCTCGTAGCGGCTGTCCGGATTTGCCTTGATCGTATCCCTTACTTCTTCACTGTCAATGCCAAAGCATTCTTCTAAAACGTCCAGTGTGGAATCGATATACTTATCACTCTCTCCCTCGTCTGTCACAACCACCACATCCAGGATCACATTATACACACGCTCACTGGTCGCCACTTTTGTTCCGTTCCGGTCTACGATATCTCCTCGTTTATACGGAATGGTCCTGCTTCCATACTGCTGTTGGTTCAGAACGATCCTGGTATACTTTCCACCTTTGAATACATTGATATACGTGATTCTTCCGATAAGAACAACAAAAGCCAGTATAATTGCCACAAACAGCATTACCAGCTTCTTTTGCATCCTTTTCGGAAATTTTTTTGTTAAAAATTGAAATGGATTTTTTCTTCGTCTTCTTGTCATTACATCTTCCTATTTTGACACGTCCTTTGACTTTGCAAGAATCCCGTCAGATGGTATCTCATTATACTGCTTCACGTAATCACTGGTCGGGCTGTCATACTCCACCACATTCCCATTCGCCGCATATACCATGCCAAGTTCATTCATTGCTTTGTCCCGGATTTCCTGCAGATTCACAGAATCTGCTGCCGCATTGTATGCCGTATCATTCGCCTCTGTCAGATTCGACAGCTCTTTCTGAAGAGCCGTGATATTTTCTGACCTCTGCACGAGTTCTGACTGGAGCTGCAGATATACGACACAGATGAAAACCGCACAAACAGCCGCCACTGTCAAAAACCCTGTATAGATCGGGCTCATATCCAATGCACGCCTGCGGTTCTTTTTCACCTGACTGCTTGTCCGTTTTTTAGGACGTACTTCCACTGCTTGTTTCTCCTGATTTGGCAATACCTTCGGCTGATGCGCTACATTTCCATAGACGTAGAACTGTCCAGATCTGTTTCCTGTATTAGATTGTCTTCTGTATGTAGTTCTCTTTCCTGCAGCCATTTGGTCTGCCCCTTTCCACGTACAATCTGCCGGGCTCTCCCCTTCCCGGCAGATTTTATTTTTTCAGATACTCACCCTCATTTTTTTCAGCTTCGTTCGAAAATGCGAAGTTTGGCACTTTTTGAACGGCTGTTATACATCAACTCTTCCTCAGAAGGAAGAATTGGTTTCCTTGTGATCACTTTTCCTTTCGATATGTTTCCACATACACAAACCGGAAAGTGACTTGGACAGGTACACGGATTTTCATTCTTTCGGAATGCACTCTTTACAATCCGATCTTCCAGAGAATGAAACGTGATAATACAGATCCGACCTCCCGGATTCAGCATATCGATCATATCATCCAGAGTCTCCCGCAGTACATCCAACTCTCTGTTCAGCTCGATCCGGATTGCCTGAAATGTCCTTTTGGACGGATGTCCGGATGTTTTCTGAAACTTCATCGGAATGGCTCTTCTGATAACTTCATTTAACTGTCCTGTTGTCTCAATTGGATGCTTTCCGCGCTCCATCACAATGTGTTTTGCAATATTCTTTGCAAATTTATCTTCTCCATAATCACGGATGACACGGTAAAGTTCCGCTTCGCTATAGTCATTGACAATGTCTTTTGCTGTCGTAGTCTGTCTCTGATCCATCCGCATGTCAAGCGGCGCATCTGTGCGGTAAGAGAAACCGCGCTCCGCCGTATCTAACTGATATGAAGACACTCCCAGATCGATTACAATCCCGTCTACCTTGTCAATTCCTATTTCATGGAGCCTCGGTTTCATATCACAATAATTGCTCCGGATTATTGTTACTTTCTCCCCGAAACCGGATAATCTGGCGGCCGCCGCTTCAATCGCGTCGGCGTCCTGGTCTATTCCTATAAATCTCCCCTTGTCACTTAAGCGGCTTGCGACTTCATATGCATGTCCTCCCCCGCCAAGTGTCGCGTCTACATAGATGCCATCCGGCTTCACCTTCAGACCATCTACTGTCTCTTCAAGTAAAACTGATGTGTGTTTAAATGCCATAGAATCCTCCATTCACTCTCTGTCCAGAATCAAATTCGGATACCGATCGCCTCCATACGTTCTGCAATCGCATCCAGATCTTCTTCACTGACCATACTGCGCTCTTCCCAAAGTGCTTTATCCCAGATCTCCACGCGGTCCTGAACTCCCACCAGGACAACGTCCTTCTCCAGATGTGCAGCTTTTCGAAGTGATGCAGGTACAGAAACCCTCCCCTGCTTGTCAAAGCTGCCCTCAGAAGCACTTCCAAAAAAATAACGCTTGAAAATTCTGGCATCCTTGTTCATCCGTGGTAAGGTATTTAATTCAGCAACAAACTGATTCCATTCGTCTTGAGAATACACAAAAAGACACCCTTCCAAGCCATTACAGATCACAAAGCTTTCTCCCAAGTCATCTCGTAATTTGGCTGGAATGATGAGTCGGCCTTTTTCATCAATACTATGATTAAACTCTCCTAATAACATCTGGAATCCCTTCTAAAAGCAGGACTCCACTTTCGCCCCACTTTATGCCACTATTCACCACTTCCTACCACTTGAAACCATTGTAAACCACCACGCCCCCTTTTTCAACCCTTTTTTCACATTTTTCACATCTATGTCACAATTCTGTAAAAATTTGGTTAAAAAAAGAACAGGCTTCCAAAACCTGTTCTCATATCATTCTTTATTCTTTTATTCGCCAAGTCCGCTCAGATAATTATTCACCGCATCATAATTCACTTCTGCCACTTCCCGTTCCTGCTTTGACTCATGAGACACATATGCGGAATATCCGAGCCATCCCACCAATGCCAATGCAGTCAGTGACAGTACACACTTTCTGACAATGTTCATAATGCGCTGCTTTTTCATGTTCTTCTTCCGATTCGCCTTTTCCTGTTTATAGCGGTCTACTTTTTCCTGACTCATATCTAAAAGCTCCTTTGTCCCCTATGTATTTAACAGCTTCTGTCCTGCACTCTTTCTACATAGTGTACCACATCCGACTCTAAACTACAACAATAATTCCTCCGTCATTGGCATAAACCGTACTGATCCCGGATGTATCTACGATAAAGCTGGACTTCACTGCAAACCGTTCTTTTAAAAGGCGCTGCACTTCTTTTGCTCTCTCCTCACAGTTACAGTGTGCAATAGCCAGAATCTTATCTCCTGCATTGACCACATCTGCTGCCACACAGTCTGCCATCTTCACAAGTGCTTTTTTCATGCCTCTCGCTTTTTCCTTCTGACAGATCGTTCCCTGCGAAGTAGATCCCATGATCGGTTTGATATTCAACGCTCCCGCTACCAGTGATTTGATTCCCGTAAGTCTTCCGTTCTTTCTTAAAGTATCCAGATTCTCCAGTACAAAATAAGTGTGCTGCTCCTCAATATAACACTCTACACTTTCCACAACTTCTTCGAACGTCATCCCGGCCTTTTCACACTGCTGAACCTTCAATGCGATCAAAGTCTCTCCTACTGAAGCGGAGCGTGAATTAAATACATGAATCTGTTTTTCCCCATATTCTTCTTCATACAGATTTTTTCCAAGAACCGCACTGTTATATGATCCGCTCAATTCTGCCGATAGTGTCACCACATAAATACGTTCGGCATCGCAGTGATAACTTTCCATATACCTTTCCGGAGACGGACAGGATGTCTTCGCACAGGATGTACTTTCTGCAATCTTTAAAAGCAGTTCTTCCTGCTTCAAGCTGTCATCATCTGTCCACTGAGTGTCTTCTATCTGAATTCCGAGAGCAACGTGTTCAAATCCTCCGTCTGCTTTCATCTCCGGCGTAAATTCTCCGCAACTATCAACAATTACCTTATAGCTCATGTCTTTCCTCCCAAACCACACTTTCTTTTTCCACCATCTATTATATGTGGTTTTCAATACTACGTTACTTAATATACCACACTTTGTGTCGGATGAAAAGACATTTTTACATCTTTTGCTTTTCCTATTCTGTCTGAAGCTTAATTCTCCGGGATACACTCAGGGCAAGTCCCATCTCCGTCATCAGGAACAGAACCGAAGTTCCTCCATAACTGACAAACGGAAGCGTAACACCTGTTGTCGGGATCATGTTCGTTACAACCATGATATTTAAGATCACCTGCAGCGCGATATGTGCAAAAATTCCGGTCACGATCAGTGAGCCGTACAGATCCGGTGCATTCCTTGCAATAAACATCAATCTATATAGAAGAAGTCCGAACAGGATCAATACTACGATTGCTCCGAAAACGCCAAGTTCTTCGCAGATAACGCTCAGAATCATATCATTCTGCGCTTCGGGAATCATACCAAGCTTCTGCGTGCTGTTTCCAAGACCTTTTCCGAAAAATCCCCCGGATCCGATCGCATACAGTCCCTGAAGCACCTGGAAGCCGGTGCCATCCGAGTGCCCTTCCGGATCCAGCCATGTTGTGATTCTTCCGATTCGGAAATTATCACTGTTCGTCGCATAAACCGCAAGTATGGCCACTATCACGATCAAAATCCCTGCTCCTATGGCAGCGATCATCAAAAATGGCTTTGTCTTCGGATGTGCCACAAAAATCAAAACACAAGTAATCGCCATTACAATCACGGCAGTACTTAAATTATCTGTGAGAATAAACACTCCACCTGCTGCCACCCCGCCATAAATCAGAAGTCTCCGGATTCCAAGCCAGTCATTGACTTTTCTTCCCATCTTACAGATCTCACAGGAAATAAACAAAATAATCGCGATCTTTGTAATCTCAGATGGCTGCAATGTCATATTTCCCGGAAGCTGGATCCATCGTCTGGCTCCATTGATCGTTGTTCCAAGAGGCGTCTGCACCAGCGCCATCATAATCATGGCAAACACATAGATTTCAAAAGAAAACGCTCCATAAACATGATAATCAATCCTGGAAACGACCAACATAACTCCAAAACTGCCCGCACTGATCATTGCCTGTTTGATAAAATAGGACATGTCATCCTGAAAATCCGCCTGAGCGCTGTACGCACTGGCACTATAGAGCATAATCAGTCCAAAGCAAGTCAAAAATATAATGACCAGCATCAGATTATAATCAAAATACGTGGTCGGCACACTGCTTTGCGCAATCTCTCTTTTCTCCCGTTTCTGTCTGGCAGAACGTCTGCTTTTCGTTTCCCCCTGCTCTCTTCTGCGAATCGGCTGTACCGTTTTGCTGCTCATAACATCTCCCCTGTTTTTATTTTACTCGGTTATCTTGCGCTCATTGCCGGATGCACCGGTTTTCCATGTTCAAAAAACCGGTCATACCATACAAGGAAAATGTAGACAGTCCAGATCTTCCGACTGTTATCTGTCTTTTCATTTGCATGTTTTGCATGCTTGTGTTCATCCAGCATTTTCACAAGAAGCTCTGTATCAAAGAATTTTTTTGCCGCATCAGAAAGAAACATTTCTTTTACCCGATTGTAATACGCATCTTCTTTGAGCCATACCCGGATCGGAATCGGGAATCCCAGTTTCTTCTTCTCTGCAGTCTTACTGCGGATCACCTTTTCTGCCGCCCCGCGAAGTGCCACTTTTGTCTTCGGTGCTCTCACTTTATAATGCAACGGCAGTGTCTGGGCAAGCTCCAGTACTTTTTTATCCAAAAACGGGACACGCACTTCCAGAGAATTGGCCATTCCCATCTTGTCCCCCTTCATCAGAATATCATGTACCAGCCAGAGATGCATATCCACATACTGCATCTTGGTCACAGAATCCTTGTCTTTCACGCGCTCATACAGTGGTGCAGTCACCTTCTGAATTCCCGGCTTGCAGCCTTTTTTCAAAATACGGTTCGCTTCTCTCTCTGTAAAAATATTCGTCGCATTGGCAAAATAACGTTCTTCCAGAGTTTTTCCGTGACGCATCAGGAAGCCTCTTCCTTTCATGCCTCTTGGAAGGCATCTCTCTGCAAAATTTCCAAGCATTCGTCTGATCGGCATTGGAATTTTATTAAACGAAGTATGCTCCAGAGGCTCACAGTAAATATTATATCCTCCGAACAATTCATCCGAACCTTCTCCGGAAAGTACAACCTTTACCTTTTTTGCCGCTTCCTGACTCAGAAAATAAAGTGCGATCGCCGCAGGATCTGCCACCGGTTCATCCATATAATACTGGATATCGGACAGATTGTCCCAGTATTCCTGTGGAGTGATGACTTTTGCATCATTTTTCATGTTGATGCTTGCTGCAAACTCTTTCGCATCCTGAATCTCGCTGTATTTTCCTTCGTCGAATCCAACGGTAAAGGTACGATCCACCTGACCTAAATATGTCAGATAACTGGAATCCACTCCACTGGACAAATAGGAAGCAACTTCTACATCACTGATCTTGTGCATCTCCACAGACTCTTTCATGACTTTTTCAATGTCATCTACAACTTCTTCAAAGGATTTTGTCGTATCTCCTGTGAAATTCGGTTCAAAATACCGTTTGATCGTCATTTTCCCGTTCTCATAAACGAAATAATGGCCCGGCTGTACACAGAACACGCCTTTAAAGAACGTCTCATTGGTCGGAACAAACTGAAAAGACAGGTAATTTCCCAATGCATCTTCATTAAACACTTTATCAAACTTCGGATGCTCCAAAAAAGATTTGATTTCTGATCCAAACATCAATGTTCCATTCATCTGCGCATAATAAAGCGGCTTAATACCAAAAATATCCCGCGCTGAAAACAGTCTTTTTGCCTTTTGATCCCAGATTGCAAATGCATACATTCCGCGAAGACGGTAAACCAGTTCTTCTCCCCACTGCTCGTATCCGTGGATCAAAGTTTCCGAATCCGTATTGGAAACAAATGTATGTCCAGCCTGAATCAGTTCTTCTCTCAGTTCCTGATAGTTATAGATCTCACCGTTAAATACAAGCACCTTGCTTCTGTCCTCGTTATATAATGGCTGATCTCCGCTTTCTGAAAGATCAATGATTGAAAGACGCCGGAATCCAAGTGCCGCATCTTCATCCACAAATTTGCCGGAACTGTCCGGTCCGCGATGGATGATCGTATCCATCATATTCTCCAGCACCTGTTCTCTGTTCTCAACTTCTCCTACAAATCCTGCAAATCCACACATATACTGTATATCTCCTCTTAAAACTTATGTAACCTGTCCTTAACATTCCCAGTTTTCAGACAGGTTATGTAGACTCTTTTTTCAGATCCGGACAGTATCCTGCCCGCAACAACGCCTTTTAATATATCACATGCTATACTTAAATCCAAGAAAAACCTTACTTTCTCGTTTTCTTCATTCCGAATGAAGTGGCCTTGCGCCGTTCTTCCCACAACTGATGCCGGGCTTTTGTCAGCTGCTCCTCCAGATCTTTTATCTTTTCGCAATAGTAGTTTTTTTCCTCTTGTTCGGAAAGAATATCAAACCGGTATTCTACTTCCAGCCATGCAGGTCCGCCGTCCAACTCCGGAATATCCATCAGGTACTGCGGATCATCCGTCAGAAAGAGACTCTTTCCACGATCTGTAGAAACTGCATTGACTGGTTTCATCTCGTGTTCCACAGATCTTCCATTGATCTTCACACTGCAGATCTCACAACGGCACGCTGCATTGCATGGATCAAAGCGCATCATCTTTGCATTTTCCAGAAGCCAGGATTTTTGAATCTTATATCCTGACATACTCGGCCATGTCTCGCTGTCCTCCTCGCAGAAACCGTTTCCGATATCATAGTAACACTTAGATTCCTGACATTCTTTTCCACTGATATATCCGGACACAATATCACTGTAGAATTTCATTCTCTCTGCTTCAATTCCCGAATAGTATGTCCTGCATTCTGTAAGCTCCGGAGACGCCATCAGTTCTTCATACATCTCATCAAACCGGCTGGCATACTGATAATCCACCGCAGCGATCTTCTGCCAGAGCGGCAGCCACTCTCCTGCCGGGCCATATCCTTCCTTGATCTCTTTTAACAGTTCATCTGATGTCTTTTTCTCAAATCCTCTTCCCGAAAAATTGTTCCGCTCAGCAAGACTGAAATTGGCTTCTGTCAGATATCCGGGACCTCCCAGATAATCATAAACATAAACCGGAACGCCCATTGCAAGACACCTCGGTACGGTTCTTCCAATCGTAATGACCAGATCATACTGCTGCAAAAACTCTGCATTCACCTGTTCCGTACGATACCCAAGTCCGATCAGATCCACCTGATAATACCCGCCCATCTTTTCCTTGAGCTCCAAAAGCTCCTGCGGGATATGATTGGAAATGATCGCGATCTTATCCAACGCTCTTTTGTATCCTGCATACTCGCTGCTTCCTTCAAAATACTCTGCTTCCACACAGTTTTGAAAGACCCGTATCTTCGTTCCTTCCGGAACCTGCATGGCTACCATATCTGCACATTCAGGACTGACACACAGAATGAATGCCGCTTCCTGCGTACAGACCGGAAGATTCTCCATGGCATTGATCACACTCAGCTTCGAGACAACCATTCGTTTATATTTTAATCCGTACCGGCTCACAAGATAATCAAACACCGGGAAATGCTGGATAAAGACAATCTCAAATTCCATCTCTTTGAGTGCCTCTTTCTGACATTCAATCACTGTGATCCCCTCTTCCAGCTCCTGCAGAAGTGGATAAGACTTCTTATATACAGCAATCACCACATCATATCCCTTTTCTTTGAACAGATGTGCAAACTCCAGCACATGCAACTCAGATCCTGTAAACTTCTGAAAATAAAGGTTGGTAATAAGTACTTTTTTCCTTTGTTCCATCTTACTTCTCCCTGTCTCCCCTGTTTTCCTCTTCTACCGATTATAGCAGACGCGGGAATATTTCTCCACCCGATAATTGCCTTTTTCAAAATCGAACAAAAAAAGACACTCGCCAAAGTGTCCAACTTGTGATCAATCGGGGTGACAGGATTCGAACCTGCGACCTCACGGCCCCCAGCCGTGCACTCTAACCAAACTGAGCCACACCCCGTCGTGCAACTACCGTTTTTCATTATACAAAACTTCCCGAAAAAAGTAAATGCCCTTTCGAATAAAAAGTCAGGCAGAGTTATCCTCATAACTCCGCCTGCTTTTTTATGAGCGCTTACATCCGCAATTCGGATTTTTATCAAACTCAGGATTGAATGCATAGAAGTTTTTGCTGTCCAGATGTTCCTGTACGATTCGAAGATTTTCACCGAATCTCTGGTAATGCACAATTTCACGCTGACGCAGGAAACGGATCGGATCACAGACTTCCGGATCTTTTACGAGCCTGAGAATGTTATCGTAAGTCGTACGGGCTTTTTGTTCTGCAGCGAGGTCTTCATGAAGATCTGTAATCGGATCACCTTTTGACTGAAAATAGGTTGCAGTCCACGGTGCTCCGCTTGCAGCCTGTGGCCACAATGCCAGAGTATGATCTACATAGTATGGAGCAAACCCGGATCTCTCAATTTCTTCCGGAGAAAGATTTTTCGTCAGCTGGTGCACAATGGCACAGATCATTTCCATATGGGCCAGTTCTTTCGCACATCTAAGATGCAACTAATACACATTAAATAAGTAGTAACTTTTTGATAAAAATAAGATTGATACAATATTCACCCCTCAGAGAACGATCTCCGAGGGGATTTTTATTAGAATAACTGGAACCGATCAATTGCCTGTCCGAACGCTCCAGCATATCCGTCCTGCCCGTTTCCGGTCTCATTATCATACTGCCAATCCCAGTATGCTCCATTTACCGGGCTGACACGGTACTGCGCTTTCTGGTAGCCGTATTTTGCCGCATAATCTGCTGGAGTATTGTAGTACACCTCGATTGCGTCAATTGGCTGTCCTGTACCGGCATAACCATTATTGTGATCATGCCAGTTGCATCCTGTCACATAAGGTAGCCACCCTCTTCCGCTCACGTGGACTCTGTATTTTACGGATCCCTTGTCTACCTTGATAGCCACGTCTGTGATTTTCTTACCCTGAATTCCGGCAAAGTCTGTAAGATTCCGTACAAACGGCAAGATGCGTCCGTCCTCCAGCTTGACAGCGTAGGTAAATACTACTTCCGGCTGCTGTGACGCCGATGCCTGTCCGGATCCCTGTCCACCAGATACGTAAGTTGGTGGCGTGACATTACCACCCATATACTCCTTAATCCGTTTGATAAAGTATGATTTCGTAGCTTCTCTGCCGCCGTGAATCTCTACAGATCTGTGAGGGCATGATGTGGCATACACTTCCTGATGGAGTCTGATTGTGCTTGTACTTGGTGTGATTCCATACTGCTTACACTTCTGTGCTGCCAGCTGCAATGCTTTTTCCTCATTTGCTTTAAATACATCCAGATCGCCCATACTCTGACACGTTTCGATGCCAAGATAATTTAAGTTCCCGTTTGTGTCTCCGCAGTGCCAAGCGCAATTCCAGTCGTCCTCTGCCTGTAAGATTCCATCCTGCGCTACATAATAGTGCGCAAATCCGTTTTCCAGAGGATGTGTCTGTAACCAATTTCTATAAAATTCTGCATTGGCGTTCTTGCTTCCAGCGTCATTGTGGAAAAAAATTCCTACCGGATTTCTTCCTCTGTTTCCTGCTACTCCACGACAAATACTCATGTTTTTCTCTCCTTTCCGTGCGATGTCGCACAATAAAAGAGAGCCTGTTTACAAGCCCTCTTTTCACTATTATAAGATTCCGCCTCCATCAACAGATTTTAAACTGTTGATATTGATAATCTGATAATAGCCCTCTCCGATTGGTCTCATGTAAAAACGCTGCGCATCTGAACCATTTGTATCATAAATATCAATATTTGTATGGTTGTCTACTCCATTTCCAAACACATCCAAACGCTTATTTGTATTGATTTTCGGAGCGAGTTCAAACGCAAAATTCCCTAATATTGAATCATTTACTGGGATTATCTTCCATTTCTGAGCATTTGTTCCATTCCTTTTATAGGCTACAACATTCTGTCCATTCTCATCTTTACCTTCATGTACATCCAAAAACAGACCATTTCCTTTGCACTGCATTTCATAGAATCCATCTGTGTCCTTTATCAGCTTCCACCACTGATTATCTCCCCCGTTCCATTCATATAAATGTACATTCTTAATTTCTTCCGTTTCTGTGTTGCCTTTATATCTCAAAATACAATCCCACGGGAAATTATAATACCCATGCACACTCGCTTCTTTTCCACTGCTGTCCCCTGAAGCTCCATCGTAATCAGAAGAAAATTCAGCCAGCTGGTTATTACCTACATATAATGCCACATGATTCACTTCATTTAGAAGAATATCTCCTCTGTTCAATGAAGTGCCAACTGGCAGCCTTGTCCATCCTCTCGCACAAAGCTCTGCTGCCATATTCCCTGTATATGTAGCTGATCCAGTATCAAATCCAGCATTTCGCAATGCTGTTATGATGGAGCTTGCACAATCGTAATCCTTTGGCCCCCATCCTCCGAGACGATAACCATATGAATTGTCATTACACATATTTACCATATTTTGAATGAATTGTTCTAAATTTGCCATAAAATAATACCTCCATAATCTATTCTTTACTTATTTACGAGTTTCTATATTTATACACACATTGGAACCACCCCCATTCCATAAACATTCATTATTTAGTATTATCGTCTTTATTTACCAACTTATCTGCAACTTCTAATCCTTTGATAAGAACAACTGGCACATTTAATCCAGCTTCTACAAAATTTTCCAAGATCGATCTAATCTCGTTAATAAGCAAGCTTGCAAGTACAAACCATCCAAGTAATGTTGTAACCTGTAAATCTACTCCGATAGTCTTTCCTATTTCTATGAATACTGCACTTGCTCCAAATGCTACCATAATCATCAACCAGTACCCTAATTTCTTTAATACGCCTTTCCATCCTTTAACAGAATTTTCTTTCTTAGCCATTCTGCTCTTCATCCATCCTGTTAGCCAATCAGCAATATTTAAAAGCAAAAATGCTACAAATAAAATCCAATGTTCTCCGAGGATGTACGAGAGAACAGCAACGACCGTTCCTACAATCGCATTATAAACATCAATAATTGGTTCTGCATAATTCATTTTCTTCATATCCTCACTTTCCTTCCTGTATTCGAATTGTAAAATAAAATGTGTACAGACTCTCTCTTATTGCACGATTACCTCTCCATAACACTCATACGTAACAGGATTGTTATATTCTTCTGCAGACAATGTAACGTTTCTGTTTGTTCTGAATTGTATATTTCCCGTTCCTACAATTTGCTGTGCAACATTCATTAACATCACTAACCTTTGGTCTCCATCTGGAGTAAATGGGCATCCACGCATAATTAGTCTGTCTTTGTTATCGTGCGATCCATTTTTGTCTGTATAAATCACTCTTACCTGATACCGTTTGTATCCGCTTTTCCGATATTTTAGTTCCCAGTTATTTTCGTTATAAATCTTCCATTCCGTCTCTACACTCATGTCTTCGCTTAACTCTCGGCCCATATTTGCACTCAGTGGTACATCACCTGCCTGTGACGTCAAATTATCCACAATATCTTTTTTCTCTACAAAGGATGATAGTGCACTCTTTATTTCATTTATTGCATACACTAAATTCTCTTTCGATGCTGTCGCAAGGTTTCCTAAGTTTCCAATGCTTTTCTTAACATTCTTTAACTGTTCATTCAGATTTCCAATGTATTTGCTGTAAAAATACTGCAGACCTGTCCAGCTTAAAAATTTCATTTAACCACCCCCACTTTACATGGTAAACAGCGAATCTATCTCGTTGTTTGTAATACTTTCCACGTTTGCATCCGAGCCTGCCGGACCCTGTGGTCCCATTGGTCCAATGTCTCCTTTTTCGCCTTTTAATCCCTGAGGTCCTTGTGGTCCTGTTTCTCCTCTGTCACCTTTGGCTCCTGCTGGACCCTGAATTCCCTGTTCTCCTTTTGCTCCTGCCGGTCCTGCTGGTCCAGCAGCCCCCTGCAATCCCTGAGGTCCCTGTGGGCCTGTCATACCGGTGGCTCCTGATAAGTCTGTGATGTATGTGTAAGATGACGCACCTTTAACATATAACTTGGCGTTGTCAGCATCCTCTACATTTCCTGTGTCAATCATGACAAACTGCCCAGTCTTTACTCCATCTGTCGCAAACCCTTTGTTCATCGCATCAACGGAAGCAAATGTCTTAGCGATTTTAAACGCTTCCCCAGCCGGACCTTGTGGCCCCTGCAATCCCTGAGGCCCTCGTGCACCCGCAGCTCCTGCCGGTCCTGCTGGTCCCTGTGCTCCAGCTGCGCCGGTTTCTCCTCTGTCTCCTTTATCTCCCTTAAATTCTCCGCTTTTAATTGCTTCATCCAGCGATTTTCCATTATACGTAACATCAGTAGAAACTACTTTGTCAGTTTTCTTTCGAAATGCACCATTTGCCCATTCCTGCATTTTCTCTTTAAATGTTCCAAGTCCTGTTAAATCTAAAAATTTTGCCATGTTCTTCTCTCTCCTTTTCTTTAAAACAATCCATTGATCTCATCTTCTGTAATTACTTCATTTCCTGCTCCTGCTTCCAGTTCCCCGATTTTCTGCTCTACAGTTTTTCCTTCCGCAAGCTGCACGCTTTCCGCCATGCACAGCGGATAATTTCCATTATTCTTTGTGGATAAGGTGTTGACGATTACAACACCACCTTCAATGCTCTGTGCCATCTTTCAAACCTCCTTATTTTACTGTGACTGCTGTAGACCCCAGTCCTGCGTTTACAGACATCCATACGTCATAGCTCTGCTTATATCCGGATGCGTTGGTAAACTCCAATGTCTGCGCTTTTGTAAATCCGCCGTCAAATCCACCGACATTAAAAGTCGGAGTTCCAAATGATGTAGGGATTGCATACACGATCTTCTCACCTGCTCCGGCATTTACTGTAAAACTGCGTCCTCTGCCGCCTGCAAGCGCAGAACCCTCTAACGCAAGGATATCCGCATTTGCGAGTGATGCTTTGTTAGTCTTGCCCCAGTATACTTTTGGCTGGAATGCGATTGTCACGGTTCTGGATACAGACGCATCTCTTTCATCTGTAACGGTAAGAACGATATTCGTATTTGCTTTCACTGTCTTTCCTGTGTATGATTTCTTACGGATGCTCTTATCCAGATTTTCGGCAGCTTCGCTTGCAAACTGGATTTTCTGGGTCTTAGGTTCTTTATTTAACGCCCATGCAATATCAGATGCAGTAACTGTCGCACCGATTTCGTTGCTGCTGTTCGTGGCAGTCAGACTGTTGATTGCAATCTTGGTGTACGCCAGGTCATCGATTTTTTTCTTGTACTCATCCGAAAAATCATTGCTGGATAAACCTTTTCCTACCTCCTTCTTTACGTATCTCTCATCATTCTTCTGTACCAGGTGTGCAAGTCCATCCTGATCCAGGTACTTCTTTTCTGCAGCGATCACTGCTGCTTCTGTTGCTTTTTTTCTTGGCATTTTCGCTCTGCTCCTTTCATAATCTCGTCAATCTCCGGATTGGTGATCGACTCTATCTCCACAGTCCCGCCGCTGTTTGGCAGATTTACGGAACTAATTGGATCATTACCCGACAAAAGCTGCAGTTGATTCCCCTCTAACTGCAGCCCGTCTCCTTTTTGCTTTAACTGCTCCACGATCTGTTCCAGTGCATGTTTATCCGCTGGAGCTTCATAATCTTCTGGCTTTTTTCGTGCTTTTACACTTAACCGAATCTCAAATATGGTCTTTCCTTCTCCCGGAATAGTCTTATATACATATGCCTGGATTGTTCCACTTCTTTTCAGTAATTCATTTGGTATGTCAACTGTGATGTCACCGTCTTCCACTTTCCCAAGTACCACCAATGCACCATTCGTACATTTGTCAGTGAAATGCACTTGTATTTGTTCCTCTTCTACTTCCATTCCACAAATCTGTAAAACCTGTCCGTAGTCCCATTGTGTAAGTTTTCCATCGATATCTACTCGCTTGGAGCATCCATCAAATACTGCAATTATCATTCTTATGCGCCTCCTCCAAGCGAATCGATATCCGAATTCGGAATCCCCTCTATCCCTGTTACTTCCCCGGAATCACCCCGGGGAATTTCGAAATCAAATACCGCCTCTGTTTCTGTACCCGAATTTTCAACAGACGCCTCTGTTCCTGCCTCCCCGGTCGTAGTAGTTCCGATCCGTATTGTTGCTGCTTTTCCTGCCGGTCCTTCCGGACCCTGAATACGTCCTACATTTTTCCACTGGCCAGATACGTTGTCCCATACATATAGATTTCCATCTACCAGATAGGATTCGCCCACATTTCCTGTTGGATGTTCTCTGTTCAATTCCTCTTCTGTTTTATAGGAACCCAGTATAGTAACACCCGTTCCATCTTTCCCTGGATCCCCCTGAATCCCTTTTTCTCCTCTTGGACCAGGATCCCCTTTCTCTCCTTTAGCCCCTGTTGCACCGGATAAATCTACCATGTACTCATATCCAGTTGCGCCCTTTCTATAAACCTTGGCATTATCTGCATCATCCGGGTTACCGGTACTTATCATCACAATCGCGTTTTCCGGAAGACCATCGGTTTCAAATCCTGCATTCATCTGTCCTACAGAGGCATAAATCTTTTGCACGTTTAAAGCAATGCTTCCACTTTCTATGGTTCCTGACTGCAGAGAATCAATTTCAATCGTTGTAATTTCAATCGGATCATACTTCTCCAAACGATTTAGTATGTCTACTAGTGCCTGATATTCACTGGTTGACTGTATTTCGGATGCAGCCACTAAGTTTTCTCTGACCTCCATCTTCACTTTGAATGATGTGACAGCATTGCTACCATCAATCAAATGTAGCTGGCATTCCGTATTTCCCACTTCTGCAACCATTTGCGGCGTCAAACTGAACAGGACGCAATAATTGCTTATCACGGTTCCTTCTGTGTAAGTTTCTGATCCGCTTGGTTTCTTACAATAAATCCTGGCCTTACTGATTGTCTTTGCCATTCCGGAAATCATACAGCGCAGAAGTCTGCCCGAATCGTACTGTACTGCATAGATTGTTTGCATAATTCCTGGGTTTCTCACGTCAATGTATAAAGTTGTCGTTGTTTCCATATCACACCTTCTTTCTTATCCTGGTATCCACCTAACGAGGTAAACGTCTCCCGGCAACACACCTCCACCGCTTTTGTATCGCAGCACACAGTCCCACGGATAGTTATAGTATCCGGTTGTCCAAATTTCCTCTCCTGTCTGATCACCAGTCTGGCCGCCGGTTGTTCCGCCAAATTCATTTTGGCTGGCCTGCACAACCTGTCCATTTCCAATTCCCATTGCAGTATGGTTTACGATGTTCAGAAGGATATCCCCTCTTTGTACACCGGATCCTGTTGCCAGATTTATCTGCCCTGTCACATCCGTAAAACCGCAATTCAAAAATATTTCCCGCATATTGCCGGTGTAGGTTGCCCCATTGCTTTTTACCGGAACCCCGGCATTTTCCCACGCCTGAATCAATAACGAGGAGCAATCGTAATCTGGTCCCCATCGATTTGCCTGATCATATCCGTGGCTATTATCATTTGCAATTTGAATCGCCCAGTTTACCGCAGCTTCTATTTTTTCAGATCCTCCTGCATATTGACTCAGGTAGTTGTACCAATATCTTGCCTGCTGCCGCCTCTCGGCTTCCACTTCTACGCCTGCACGTTCAAAGTTTTTCAAAAATGCAGATGCCAGATATTCCGGTGATTCTCCGCTGACCTTAAACTGATCAAACGACAGCGGATATGCAGCGGTTGCAATCCACTGACCAAAAGAAACTGTAACAGAATCTATCCACGTAAGCTGACCGTTTGGATCCGTAATTCCATATCCGTTCGCACCTGCCCAATTTGTATAATTTGTTGCCGGTGTCCACTGTACCAGTCCAAAGCCTCCACTATAGTTTCCCTCCTGCAGGCTTTGCCAAATTCCGGGATTGATGTTCGATTCACTTTGCATGTTGCCGCATATCCCAGCAATGGCATTCAGCGACCATCCTTTTTGTTCAAAAAAACTTAGTACTTCTCTTGCATTTCCCTGCATCTGCTCTGTGGTCAGATAAAAGTTTCCTATCGTCCATGACATCAGAAATCACCTTCTTTCGTGATTCCGCCCACAAGAAATCCTTTTTCAAACCTTAGATTTGTCCCATTCGAAAAAACTGCAGTTCCAGTCTTTCCATAAACTCCGGGTCCAACGTTTTCCGCATCTAACAGAACCGCATCCTTCGTGATCCTTAGTAAGTTTTTGCTGTCTTCTTTGTTTCCATCGGTGAATAACAGTGCATTTCCAACATACGTCATACAAAGAACGCCCTCATCCTTTTTGTTTGAAAATAATATTGTTCCGTCCTTTATTGTCACACGCCGATTATCGCTCAAAGAATCGCAGATATATTTCCCTTCTGCGTAAATTCCATCTTTATCCAGTCTGACTATTTCTTTCCCGTTTGCATCCAGCACCCTTGCAATGCCACTATTATTGTCAAATCCTCCGATTTCCAATGTTCCACCTCTGATCCGATCAGCCAGCATTGTTCCTGCTGTGATAAAATCAGCAAAGAATCCCTGTCCTGTTCCAAAGGTGGACCAGTCCCAGTCTCTTCCATCTGCCGTTCTTTTACTGGCAATCTCGAACCCCATTGTACCAAGGCACATTGCTCCAAACGTTTCCGACTCCGGATTCAAATCTTCAAATAAAACAGCGCGTACTTTCTGTTTTTGTGCGATGTCGGACTGCGCCCGAAACTGTGCTTTCACTCCGTTTATGATGCCGTTGACCTGTGCTCCTATCACAGTGCCATCCGGTCGGATTGCACTTTCTATCCGATTTGACATACTTGATACATCCGCAATGAAATTATATTGAAAGTCTCCCAACACAACAGATGCAACCTCTTCATTGATGCAATCCCATTCCAGTTCTATGACACGTGCATCTGTTACAATATCCAGTTTGCTGTGACGACAATGTACCGTGTCTCCGATAGAAACTTCTTCCAGTTCCCGGATATCCGCGTACAATTCCGTATCATGCAGCATAACCATATCAGCGGATATCGTAACCTTCGGCTTGTCAATTCCAGCTTCAAACTGTTCCTCGCATTTTTCTTTTAACGCATTGTTCAGTTCTTCCTGTGTATTGCAGATCACGATTCCGTTCTCTTCATCATCTTCCGCAGCATCGGCCTTCATCTTCACATCTTCAAATGTGATCACTCCGTATTTTATTGTTGGATATTTATCAAGCAGTGGTGAGTCCACCCATGGTTCATTCCCCTCTATCATGTATCCGTTATATGCCTTTGGTACAATCCTTGTAATGACCTCGCTGGTATCAATCTCTTCCCGCAGCCCGTTTTCCGCAATGTTTTTCCCGTATAAAACCTGCACCCCATGATCGATTCCAACTCGGTCATTGACGGTGATCATATAATTATCAAAAAGAACCTCACCGCCCCATCTGTTCAGGAAGGAGTTCTCCTCTTCTCCGCAGATTGCTTCGATCAGGTTCTTTGTCTGGTAATATGCTGTTGATATTATTTTGATATTAGATTTTCCACTGTACTTTTTATTTGGTGCGGTCATGATGTCCAGTGCCTGCTGCCCGTTTTTTTCCGTTGGACGTATATCCAACAGAAAACAATCATCAATCGCATCCATAAAAACCGGTTCCAGTTCTGCACTCACGCCAGCATCTGATTTTGCTTTCTTTTTGATCCGAAATAACTGTGTTCCATTGAATGACTCCAGTTTTACGACTGCGTCCTCTTCTATCCACTTCCAACGTCCCTCTTCATCGATCGGGTGCTGAATCTCCGCTTTCCAACTTCCGTTTAGTATTGCTTTTACAGAAGCGCTCTCCGGAAGTAATGGCATATCACCGTTATGTTCATAATCCGTATTTCCTGGTTTATAAAGTTCTATCCTTATAAGCACCTCCAGTTCGGAATCACTTTCAGATCAAATCCTCTTGAGATATACACGGTATTCTCTCCCGGTAAAAGATGTAGTTCTGCATAATCTCCATACACAGATGTGTTCATCAATTTTCCATCTTTTCTGTATGCCATCAGCCTGTCTGTATCAATCACCAGATTCTGGCCAACATTCGCTTTCATTTGACTTCCGTTTACCTGCAGGATGCACTCACCTTCACCTGTGATCAAATAGACTGGTCTTGATCTGTCATATGGATTGTAAAACACCTCTTCCGGTGTATATTCTGCTTTTCCATCTGTTCGATATCGGTATCCCTCACACGTAAATTCTACATCAAACTCTCCGACCTCTTTTACTTGCCGTTCTGCCGCATTGATCTTAGTATGTTTTACATGATAGAAGTACTCCAGTTCATCGCTTAAAATCAGTTCTGTATCATCTTTTCTCATGAGCCATCTTCTCGCAGTCCGAAATCGCTCCTGCCACCTTTGAGGATTTTCTGCAAATGTAAATGGAACTGTGATTGTAATGTCGCTCACAGTTCCATCTTCTTTGAATATGCTCCCATCTCTTCCCGGTATGTTCAATTCCGTATAGTTATACTCTGCCGAAGGGATAGACGGTCTTTCTCGTACAAGTATTCCTATTTCTGTATTTGTATGGCCGTTTCTGATAATTTCATACATTTACCGTCTCCCCTTTCCTCTTTTTGCGTGATGTACTTGAGATGTAAATCCTTTTTTGGCTGTTTCTACAATATAAGAATCAAGCTTTTGATTTCCAATTTGCACACCGACATTATTGTTCAAAACAATGTTAGTCTGTGTAGCACTTGCCAGAGCTGGAGTTCCTCCGTACATACTCTCACTCATCGTCTTGGCAACTCTTTTTACCGCATTGGAAACCTTGTACACATTCTCATTGATTCCTTTTACCATTCCATCGATAAAATCCGGCATCCATGTTTCATAATCTCTCAAAGGACCTTCATCCGGTCTTGAAAAATGTAAGAAAGATCGAATCTTATCTCCGATCCCTTTTACTGCATCCACAATCCCACGAACTCCAGATAATATTCCTTCTTTCAATCCATTGATAAAATCTGCTCCCCATTCCCAGGCATTATCAATCCACCCGGAAATCGTGGATCCAATTTTTTCGAAAATATCACTTACAATTTTCGGAAGTTCCCGGATTGCATTTTTAATTCCATCTCGTAATGCTTCAAACCCACTGATCGCAGTTTCTTTTACCAGAGATACCAATGTGGATACCACATTTTTAATTTCATTCCAAATATTTGATGTAATCTCCTTGATGGAATCCCAAATATTCGCAACTGCATTTTTGATATTATTTAAAATATTCTCCAGATCCGATTTTAATTTTTCAAAATCTCCAGTCACCAGATCAATCATCAATAGTACTGGTGCAAGTGTAGCGTTTTTGATGAATTCCCATGCATTTTGTGCAAGTTGCTTAATTCCGTTCCAGATCCCATTTAAATTCTCTTTTAATTTCGTAAAAGAATCTGTAATGGTTGTTACGATTGTTCTTATCGTTGGATTGGCAAGCAATGACGATAACATCTCATTCCATGCATTGGGAATCGTTTCTGTAAAAAATTCTACAATTCCATCCCATGCTGCAAAAAATCCATCCCTGATTGCCTTTAAAATTCTGTTCACGCCTTCTCGAAACCATTCGCATTTATTATACAAAGTAACCAGCGCCGCTATAATTGCTGTAATAACCGCAATTACAGGATGTGCCGTTATCATTCCAAGTAGTCCGGTCACCGCTGTTTTAATTCCGCCGACCAACTTTGTCGCAACTCCTCCGATTCCAGACAACTTCGACAGTGCTCCTGCCACCGCAGATATCCCGAGTGATATCTGGCCGATTACCATCAGTAGTGGTCCTAATGCTGCAACCAGAATTCCGACTACTACAATCACCTGTTGCACGCCTTCCGGTAGTGCTGAAAATTTATTGACAAGTGCGGTAATAAGTTCTGCTACCTTCTGGACAATTGGTGCCAGTGTATCTCCGATCTGAATCGCTGCGGTTTCCAGAGATCCTTTTAATTCCTCGATTGCTCTTGATCCATCACTCATCTGAGAATTGGCCAGCCTTTGTGCTGCTTCCTGATCATTTGCCGCATTGATATATTTCTGAATCCCTTCAGTCCCGCTATCCATCATCACAGTAGCGGCTCGCATTGCATCGGATCCGAAGATTGTCGATAACGCCGCATCTCTGGATGCCGAATCCAAACCTCCAAGTTTATTCTGCAACTCCTCAGCAATCTCTGAAGCTCCAAGGAGATCCCCATTGGAATCTCTTGTCTGTATTCCAAGCTGTTCAATCATTGTTGCAGCGCTATCTGTTGGTGCCGCCAGCCTCTGGAGCATGGTTTTTAAAGATGTTCCCGCATCGCTTCCCTCAATTCCCGCATCTGCAAAACGAGCCAAAACCGCTGTTGTTTCCTGTATAGACCATCCAGCGTTTTTTGCTCCAGCAGAACACTGTGCCAGTGCCTGTGTGAGAGGTTCTACATCCGTAGAAGATGCAGCTGCTGCCCCGGCCAAAGCGTTTGCCGCTTCTGCAGACTCATTCGCAGACAGACCAAACGCTCCCATTGCCTGTACAACAACATTTGCTGCCTCTCCAAGATCCATCCCGGAAGATGCCGCAAGGTCCATTGTAGTTTTTAATGCCCCTGCTTTAATGTCGGCTTCTGTCAAACCACCTTTTGCCAGTTCTGTGATCGCATTTCCTGCATCAGTTGCAGAAAAGACTGTATCCTGTCCGGTCTGGATTGCAAGCTGTCTTAGATCTTCCATTTCAGACATGGGCTTATCAAGTGCTCCCGCCGCCTGACTCATTGCATCGTTAAAATTATTTGCCATAACAGTGGATGCCGCCCCTACACCAGTCAGTGCCCCCGTTACCGGCAGCAAGGATTGTCCCACTCCTTTGACCTTATTTCCAAACTCTCCGGATACCGCAGATACTTTTGCAAGATTCGCACTTGCACTTCCTGTAGTCTCTTTTAGTGATTTCAGTTTCTGTTCTGTCTCAATAATCTCTCTTTGAAGAGAATCGAATCCTTCTGGACTGATCGGCTGTCCAAATTCATCATCTACTTGCTTTTTCTGTGCTTTCAGTTCTTTCAGTTTATCAGACGATTGGTCTACCTCTGTCTGCAGTTTTTTGTACTCTTCCGTATCAATCTGACCACTTTCTTCCATAGACTTCATGCTCTTTTTGAGCTTGTCCATTTTTTCGTTGGTCTTTACAATCTCCTCTTGAATCGGAGTATACGCTTCTTTCCAAGCATCATAATTTCCAGCGGTTTTTGCTGCCTGTTCGCTTGCCTGTTTTAAAGTTTCCAGCCTGTTTTTCGTTTCACTGATCGACTGCTGCAGCAACTTCTGCTTCTGATTCAGCAATTCCGTATTCGTGGGATCCAGCTTCAGCAATTTATTGACATCTTTTAATGACTGTTCTACACCGTATAGTTTTTTGTCAACACCGGACAGTGCCTTTTCCAACTTGGAAGTATCGCCGCCAATCTCTATGGTAATTCCTTTTATTCTGCTCCCTGCCCTTACATCCCTCCTTTACAGTGCATCAATATCCGCCTGTGTTGCAATTTTCGGATAATCATACTCATCATTCTTCATTTCGATAAACATATCGTTGATCATTCCAATGCTTAACAGGTCTAAATCAGAAATAGAAATACCGCATTGTGCACATCGAAGCATAAACAATGCGGTATTGACCTCACGGTCTATTTCCCTCTCTTTTTTTTTGGAACTGACATCTGTTTATTTTCTGATTTCCACATTTCCATGATTTCCGGCAGAATCTCATAGATATCAAATGTCTCGAACTGATCCAACCACTCGTTGATATCGTCCGGCTGGTCAGGATCGCCATGTTTATGCATCAGAAACGCAATGTTTTCAAACATTTCCAGTGATTCGATCGGGATTCCGCTTTCAAACTTACTTTCATCAAATTCTGTACCTTCTTTTGCGCATTTTTTCTGCATCTCGTCTTTGAGTTTTTCCTGGATCTTGATCTGCTTTTCAATTTTCTGCATATCTACAAAAATATCTCTCCCAAATTTCAGTCGATAAATCCGGGGGATTGCGGCAGAACTTTTGAATTTATATTCTGTTCCATTGATTGTGATCGTCTTTCTCATCCTGTTCTCCTTTTATGCTGTAACTTCCTGATCTGGAATGTACACCTTATCAAACCATTTTTCGTATAAGTCATCTGTTGTATCTGCTGTTGTCTTTGCCCGAACTGCCATTTTCTTAGCTGTTCCAAGCTGTACAGCGGATGCAGAAACTGTGACAGTGTCAGTTGTAGGTTCAATCGTGTCCTCTGTTGTGCTGGATTCTGTTGTAGGACGTGTAGAGGTACAGCAATAGAACCAGAACCGTGTTCCCCTCACATCGCCGTCAATTTCAAATCCCAGCGCAAACCGTTTTACTTTTGCAGTCGCTTCCTCCAGCATGACTTTGTTCCTGTCAATGTATTCACTTAAAATCTTTTCCCGGAACTCATCCGTGATCAGCGCCATTTCCCAGTCTCCCTCATATCCGCTATTGGAAGAAGAAACATAATACTTGATTCCATCCGCATAAAACGGTGTCAGTTCTCCCTGTGCTTCCAGTGAAAGCGATACGGAGCCAGGTACCGCAAACGGTGTATCAAATGTAATTTCTCCCGTATCACTTTCCTGCAAAAGCGCAACATGCGCATTATGGATATTGAATTTGACTTTATCCTTTTTTGTTGCCTGTCTTTCTTTCCTTACTTAGCCCTCCACTTCATATAATACTTCATACATATTTTCTGATTTAATATACTGTTCACTTTTCTGCCAGAAGAGATCTGCTGCATCAAGTGCCGCTTCTACACGTTCTTCCAGTTCAAAGTCCTTTTCATCTGTGTACAGTTCAATATAAACTTTGTCTGATTTAAAATATACCTTCCCATCTGCGGAAAAATTTCTCGTTTCCGGAATCAACCAGCAAATAAAAGGAGGATTCACCGCCTCACATTCTTCGAAATGATGATACCTATATTCAATTTCCAGTACATCCAGAATTGCTTCTATCCTCTCCCTTGTCATAAATATCGTTCTATCCTTTCCTGTAAAATTTCCTTTGCGTGCTTTTCTGCAATTTTGATATGCGGGATCCCGTCCACTCTTCCACCATTCCTCTTTGCGTGTCCTTTTTCCAGCAAATGTGTAATTCGGTATTCCGGCTTTTTGGAATATACCACCATATCATAGCGGTGCCTTCCACTCAAATTTTTGTCTCGTTTATAGCTCCAGTGCTTTGCATATTCACCGGTATCTCCTTCCGGTGATATGGAACGTAATTCCGCAGCTGTCTGCTTCGCCGTCTCTTTCACTGCCTTTTCCACGGCTTCCTGTACATCCTCACGATACGCATCTAACTCCTGCATGACTTCGATTGCTAACTGATCAATATTAATTTTCGGCATTGTCTCTCACATCCTCATAAGTCGTTACTACCCTTTCCAGAGAAAGCAATAAACAGGGTGGCGTTTCATCGTATTTATTCTGGATCTGTATGATCTTGTACTGCTTTTCTCTGATTATGCAGATGTCCATCGTAGAAATGTCTTCTACCGGCAAAATTGCAACTACTTCGTCAATCTGATTGGATAATACCTTTGCCTCATAAAACCGTTTGATTCCAACTGTACGAAATCCGAATCGAATTCCAGCTTGCCTGGTCTCTACAATCTTCCGGCCTTTTACGCTGCATATATCCAGTGATCCATCGTTAAATGTGGTAAACTTTGTATCCTTACGTCTCGGCATTGCATCCACCCGCTTTTCTTCGGAAACTGCGCATCTGCAGTGATATGATTTCTGATTTATAATTTTGAATAAACTCATCTACCTGACCGGCTCTTGCATACATGCAGTAATTTAAGAGCAGCTCTTTTTCTTGTGTTTCGCTTTCAAAATCACAAAATCCTATTTTGCCCTCAAGGTACGCTTTTCCTCTCTCTACGATACCAGAGAGCTTTTTACACTCCCTGATATCCATATCCCATGTAATATCCAGAAAATTCTTCACATCTTCTAACAGATCGCTCATGATTATGCCTCATTCTTTGTTACAGTCACCTGATATGTCTTGGTTGTCTTTCCATCTGTCACTTTTGCTTTTACTACATTTCCTGCGCCGGAAGCCCATGTAACTCTGCTGCCGTTTGCAATCGGTTTATCATTGTAGGTCAATTCCAGTTCTGCAGTGCTGTCTGCGATTACCGCCTGCACCGTGTTTGATGCGTCTGTTGTTGTCAAAGTATATGTCAATGTTCCTTCTGCGAACTCCGGTGTCAGTGTATGTCCCCCTACCTTGAAATCTGCAAGATTTGCATTTTCCACATTTTCTACACTTGGAACAACTTCCACTTCATAATGTGCTGGCTGCAGATCACTGATATCCAAAAGCATGAAGGCATTATCATCTACTGCAAATCCATGACCATACATTTTGATCAGGTAAACCCTCTCATCTTCCAGGAATCTGTAATCATCTGAATACAAGATTCTTCCGTTATTTTCGATTCCAGATCCCATGAAGTAAAGCTTTGCCATACCAAATACAGCCTTTCCGACTCCTACCGCCGGAGACTGGATCACATCGATCGGGAATGGCAGTGTACTTACATATCCACCGCCCGGCGCCGGTCTCTGTGTTGCCGACAGGACTTTACTGAAATAATCTGACGGATTTACCACCAGAATCAGTGTGTCTACGGTTCTTGCCTGTCCTTTTTCATTGATTGCCAGAACAGATGCCAATTTTCCAAGCTGCACATCATTAAACTTTGTAACCTTTACTGCTTTTTTATCTGGATATACTCCACCCTTGATCGTAACAGAGTCTCCCACCTGTTTTGTCATACCGATTGGCATGTCTTTTCCAGTTCCATTGATGATGCCGTCTTCCAATCCATTTGCAAGTGCTTCATACAGGACCTGTCTCACATAATTATCCAACCATTCCGGTCCCAGATCCAACATTGCTTTGCACACCGGAAGAAATGCGGACAGTTTACTCAGTGTCACATCTACCTCTTTAAATCCGGATGTCAGCTCCTGGATGATCTCTGCGCAAAGTTTTCCCCATGCTGCTTTCTGATATCCATTCGTATTCATCATCATTCGTGTCAACCCTGTTACAGATGTAAACTGGATTTTGGACAACAGCGGATGATCTGTTTTCAAATCTTCAAATACTTTGTCAATTACTGTATACGGCATTACCACATCCAGATTCTCTACCGCCTGTTTCGGATTCTGTGTTTTCATGGCTTCTGCCAGTTTCTGATAATATTCTTTTTCTTTGGATGTCAGCTGTCTTACGCCGCGCTCAGACAGAATTCTCTGATCTGCTTCTTCTACGATTCCCCGTGCCTGTTCTATGACACTTTCCTGAATCTTATCGCACAGCTCCACAAACGCTGCCTGGAACTGCTCTGCATCTCCGGCTGTGATTGCCTCATTCATCTTCTGTACGATTGCTGTTTTTTCCATTTCTAATACATCTAAATTTTTCCTTAAATCATGCCTCCTCTAAAAAGATTTAATACATTGTTTTTTCTTGGTTTCTTGTCTTCCTGTGGTTTCTGCATTGCTGCAATCTGCTGCCGGAAGCTCTCCTGACTATTTAACTGTCTTTGCATATCGGACAGCTTCTCCAGAATCTCTTCTGTATTGACCGGTTCTGCTGTCTTTCCCATGATCTCATCAATGAGTCCATATTCCAGCGCCTTTTCCGGAGTGAGGTAAGTCTCATTTTCCATTAACTCAATCAACTCACTTTCCTCAATCTTCGCCCTTTCCAGAAAAACTTGCCGGTTTGCTTCCATCATGTCATCCAGATCATCGGCATATTTTCTCAGTTGTGTTGCATTGCCCGAGCAATACATCCACATATTGTGTATCAGTGCCGTTGTACCTAAACACATTTTTCTTGTGTCACACGCCTGTAGAATCAAAAACGCAACACTGTGTGCTACGCCATCCACAATCCCGACTTTCTGGTTTTGTTTTTGCTTCAGTAAATTGTAAATAGCAACGCCCTCTTTTACGGATCCACCATTTGAGTTGATATGCAGCTCAATTGTCTGTCCTTCTGGAATTTCACTCAGTTTCTCTGCAAAATATTTCGCAGAAGTCTCCGAGTCCTTATATTCCCATGCGTTCCAGTCAAATTCTCCATATTCTGTCACATCATCATAAATGTACAGAAGTGTTTTGTTCTCTGCCTGAACAGGCTGCATTCTCCAGTTTGTTATGTTTTTCCTTGTCTCACCTCTTTCCTGGTTTGATTTATAAAAAGAGCACCTACCATTTCTGATAGATGCTCTGATTACTGTATCTAATTTTTACAACATTTCCTGTATTTCCCTCAATTTATTTTGAGCCTTATAAGCCATATCCAGGATCATATTGGCTTTTACGCCTGCGTGTTTATAATGCTCTCCATCAATCTTCCATATATCTTCTTTCCCATTTATGTCTTGTTCGAAATATTCCTGATCCAAATCATTGCTCAATACATAAATTCTTTCAAGTATTATTTCTGCTTCACTTACAACATTACTAATTTTGATGTTTAATTCATTCATCTTATGCTCTCTCCTTCTGATTCTCTCAACATTTGCGCATACAAAAAGCCATTTCTAAATTCAAAATCTGATATAGCATTTATATATTCATCGAGAGCTCTTGAAAGATTACTTTCCGCTTTTCCTACTTCATCTGGGGCCATCCAGTTAACATTCTCCATATAATCGCTATGAATCTGTTCAAGTTCCTGTTCTGTATATTTTTTCATCTCACAGCACCTCCGCGTCAAGAAACATTCCTATTTGTTCATATTCTGGTCTTTTTGCAAAATTTGCAATCACTTTTATACCATATTGTTCGCAAATGAGTTTTGTATTTTCTGCAATTTCTTTCGGTGCCGACTGATTATTTTTCATGATTGTTGCAAGTGAATTGATCAATCGAGCAACTTCTCCCGGTTTATCTGTTATCGGTATTTGTGTTACCTGATGTTCCATCTCATAAAAGCGTTTTACATATCTGGCAGTAAATAAAACGCCCTTTTCTCCAGTAGATTTATTTGCCAAAAAATCACAACCTAATTTTGTGACTTCATAACACTTATTTTCTTTTCCGCTGATGTCTCGATATGTGGATGGAATAAAATAATCACTCACAGCCATTTGGCTCTCAGTCATAATCTGTATGTATCCCTTCCTATCTTTTCTTCCATCCAGTTTTCTCAAAATATCATTATGTGATATTTCCATCATATCTGCTACTTCCATTGTGGTAATTGTTGATTTCATTAAATCATTCATAATAATAAAAACTCCTTTCAAATTCGTTCTTGAAAGAAGCTTCATTCTGCATTATAATATTTACAGAAGGAAACTTCTTTGTGTGAACAACCGTTGATACTGTGGTAGGTGCGACGGTTGTTTTATTTTTTGTCCAATTCAGCTTGTACTAAATCAATTCCATGATTTATAACATCCGTCTTGCTTACCTCCATTTTGTCTGCGCAATATTGAAGCTTTTCAGCTTCCTGTGGTGTCAGACGTATTTCAAGACGCTCTGTCTTTTTATTCGCTGTTGGACGTCCTGTTCTTGGGGACATTATCTTCACCTCACTTTCGCCCGTACATAAGTTATAACATATGTACGTACAAAAGTAAAGAGGTTTTTAAAATTTTTCCACCCTACCTGTGGAATCAAAATAAGACACAGCATTTCGCCATGTCTTTCGGCGCTTTCCGGGGAGATCAGGAACATACCCTGAAAGGACTCCTCCCCTATTTTCAATTTTCTTCATTTTTCACACGCTCCCCTGCCAAATCAGAAAGCAGGTCTTGAATCTTACTATAATTTTTCGTCATAAAGTGCTGGTTTGCCCAGTCTTCTTCAATTTTCGGTTTTCCGAGTACTTCCAAAATGTCATTGATCGTAAATGCTCCGCTTGAGATCAGCTTGTCTACTGGAGTTGCAATATCAAAAATATCAATATGCTTGACTGCCAGAGTCTCTATCTTCACATAATTTCCAGCTTTAAATCCTGTGTATCCGTTTCTCTTTCTGTTGATCTCCTGCTGCAGCATCTTAATGAGCGGATCTATCACAAAGGTCAGAAGTTCATCAATCGCTTTCCCTGTATCCTGTACATCTCCTTTGGCCAGACTCGGTGGGAAAGAAAATGCTCTTGCTGTAAATTCAAAGATGTCATCAGCTAGAGACTTGATATCTCGTGTTGACTCTGTAGAATACGTCTTTCCGCTTTCTGAAATATCCTGATATTCGTATCCGTCAAACAATGGCAACACCGCACTGTCGCTTTCAAAGAAGTTCTTAAAATGCGTGCTCATCAACTCCTGGAATGTTTCATCGAAATTCTCACTTTCCTGTGCAATTGCTCCAATATTCAGGATTCCTTTTTTTCCTCTTGATTTTTTATAGGCATCCTGCGCATATATCAGTAATTTTGAATACGTTTCATACATCCCATTTGTGAGATTCCTCATATTTTCTGAGTTTAATTCGAAAAACATTACTTCCGACATTTCCCGTGTTTCAGACAATTCGTAACCGTCAAATGTGATCCCGCTGAATCTGTACTCCTTCAATGCCAGCACCTCTTTGCTGTAACTGTCTGCCACATAAATGTGATTGTTTACTTCTACCACAAGGCATTCATTGTTCCGGTACAGCTTGCCAATCAGCTTATTCATGAATGATGTTGCATTCTGGTTCTGATTTGGTTCGTAATTCCAAAGATAATACTCCTGTCCTTTTACTTCTTTCTTCTTGATATACGTTTTAAATTCGCATTTGCTGATGGCATTTGCAATTTTATTGACACAAGTCCAGAAAGCCAGCTCTCTCAGATATACTTCGTACATAGCACTCTGTACATCTTTATCTTTCATAATGTCATCCACTGTGATCCTTGTGGTACTGCTGCCTCCAAGTTTTTTGATCAACCAGTCTTTAATACTTAATTTCCTACGTTCACCCCCTTAATAACTGTAAACCTGTATTTTCGGTGTTGGTTTTGCCCGTTTCTGCGGCAGCACGTTTTCCACAGTCATCGCCGCTACAAATGCCATAAATGGGTCTGTTTTTCTGCTTTTTCCTTCTATTTTTCCATATACATAATTTCCCATATCGGCATCATCCTCTTTTCCTGGTTTTCTTCCATGCCTGATTAGTTTTGCATTATTGGTGGCCCACCTTAATTCTGGAGCATCTCCCCAGCGCAACCATTGATTTACAAAGCAGCTATCAATCAGAGGTGCCACTTTCATAATGTCTGATGGCCGGATCAGCTTCAGATTCTTATTCACTTTCATATCAAATCCTATTTCCTGCAGATATTTTCCGATCAATGCAAAACGGAAATCATCCAAGGCTAAAGCTTTGATATTGTATGTGCGTTTTGCTTCCTGTATATAATTTGTAAGCAATGACGGATGTATTTCCACGTCATCTACAAGCGTCAGTCTTCCGGAATCCGCCCATTCTTTCCATGGAGCCTTGATCCTCGGAATATCTTTCGAATTTAGGCACATCCATGAATGGCTGATATCAAACCGTTCATCTCCATCTCGGAAATGAAGATCTACGGAAGCCCAATCTGTTAATTTTGTATAGTCAATTCCACATACACAGCTCCATCTTTCCAGATCCGGCAGTAAGATGTTGGTCGCTTTGATATTGTCCCACTCCGTTACACTCATTTCTTCCGCATTTTCCGGAATATTCATTCGTTTTGTCATAAATGCCGGAAGTCTTCTCGGATTTTTCTTCCATTCCCTATATTCTTTCCTGATCTCTTCCATAAGACTTGGCAGATATGGCAACGATGGATTTGCCATTGGCCAGTTTTCTTCCTGATCCACATCTTCCTTTTTATTCAGTTTACAGATAAATGGTAATAACCCATTATCCGGTTCGCCGCCCCGTAAGATCTGTTCGGAAGTTTCCAGCAGATCATCCAGCGGTCCTTCCCGCACATCACCATTTGTCGTGTAGTAAGAACGTCTTGGATGTTTCTTCTTACCAAGTCCTGTCGTAAAGACGTTTATATTCTTATAGTCTTCATATTGATGGATCTCATTAAAAATACAGATTCCAGAACGAAGACCGTCTTTTCCTTTCGGACTGTTTGTTCTTCCCTTCATAATAGACTTTGTTTTCAAGCATAAAACCTGTTCTTTCGTCCATCGGAAGAATTTCTTTAATTTCTTTATCACAGACGGTCGTTCAAATGCGTTTATCACGTCATGGACTGGACGCATTGCCTGGTCCTCATTATTGGCGCAGATATCTACATCGTACTCTCTGATTCCATTATGCGGGGACATTAAACACACTGATTCGAGCGCAATTGTACCATCTTTTCCCGCTCCTCTCCCCAACATACAGAATAAATCCGGCCATCTTGGAAGCCCGGATTCTCTCCAATATGTGCAATCATGAAGTCCGATCACAAACTTCTGCCAGGGAAATATTTCTTCAAACGGGAAGTATTTTGACATCCCGATATATTTCTCCAGCTGATCACAATCTATATAAATATCTTCATGCTCAAAACACCATTTTACATGCGCAACAAGCAACTCCTGCTCTTCGCATACTGCATAGATTTTTTTCTCAACTATATCAATCCATTCCTGAATATATGGATGTATGTTACAGCTCATCTTCATCATCTCCCGAATCATCGCCAACCGGCTTAATTCCTAGACTGTCCAGTATTTTAAGCATTTGAGCATTGACCTTAATTCGCTGATCTATCGAGTCATTTTTCTTTTGTCCTTTTTGCCCTCCGCCATTATTATATTCAACGATAGCACCTCTCTTTTTGATATCTGCGATCAGTTCATTCTCCAGGTCCCAGAAGTCCATATATTTATCGACCAAGTCGATGTAATATTTTCCGGTGGTTCCATTCCGGGCCAGCTGATCAAGAAGGTCCTCTTTAATTTCCACTCGCAATAATTCTTTTCTTGTTTTTCTCGCCCTTATACCACCCCCTCCGTCACGCGCGCACGAGAAATCTCTTTTGTCGGGAGCACCCACCGGTCTCTACGTGGCAAATTAAAACCCGATTTTTTTCGACCGGGGGTATCCTGACAATTTGATTCTTCTTTACCATTTTTCCTCTGTCAGCGGTTCTTTTTTCTTTTGCTTTCGATATCCATGAACCTCTTCATGACAATCATGACACAGACTGATCAGGTTTCTCCGTTTCTCACCTCTGAAGCTGTACCAGATTTCCAATGCTTTATCTGGATGCTTCTTTACATAATTCACATGATGAACCGTCGTTGCCTTTGTATACTTTCCACGTTTCTTACATAACTGACATTCATATTTATCAAGCTTTAACACCTGTTCTCTCAATGCTTTCCACTTGCCCCATGTATAGAATCTGTGGATATTTTCTCTTATACATTTCTTTACAAATGCAATCTCATGTTCTGTCATATTCTCACCTCAATTGCAGGAGAAGGAATCGAACCTTCGACCTTCAGCTAAGGAGACTGACGAGCTTCCACTGCTCTATCCTGCTATATTTGTGCGATGTCGCACAGTGTAGGCTTTTGCCCAGAGCCTTTTATCGTCTTTGCTCAGGACGCAGAAAAGCATCCGGCTTTCGCCAGATGCTCTCTGCTATTTTCCATTATTCACTTCTTCTACAAATTGCTTCATCAGCTTTGTAAGCTGTGTTCCCATCGCAACACCAGATTCTTTGCAGGCTTCCTTGAACTCTTCTGCTACTTTCTTGTTAATCTTATATGTTTTTGGAACTAACCCTGCTTTCTCATCCCACTTATCTTGTGGTCTCTGTTTCCTTTCTTCATTACCGAGCATGCTCATCCCTCACTTTCTTTATGAGGCAATAAACCAGCTTTGCTATTCCTATAGCAATGAAGAATATTCCTAACTTCCACAACATCCTTTACACAAATGAGCTTTCATGTTATATTTATTTTGAAGAAGGGCTTTCGCCCCTCTTAGCTAATTAAATAGCTTGTCGAGAATCATTAAAAGGATTCCAACGAATAAGTCCAGAATCGCACTGACCGCCAATGTCTTTATATCGATTTTGGACTTTTTCTTTTGTTTCTTTTTGCTCATTTGTATCTCACCTCCTTACAACTATATAATACCACATACGTATACGTATGTCAACACTTTTCTCAGAGGTTTTTAATCCGGACAACGGGAATCGAACCCGTGACACACAGCTTATAAGGCTTCTGCTCTAACCGACTGAGCTATGTCCGATCAACATTTATACAAAAAACGCCCTGCATTTTCATGCAAGACGCCCTTTTGTAATTTGTGTGTGGTTTTACTGGTTGTCTTTAGGAGGAAAACTAAAAACACCTTAGCCGTCCAGCTTGTTCCTTTCGGCTTTATACCATATTAGCATTTTAAAACCGTCGTTTCCGTCGTTTTCTCAAATTTTTCTAAATATCTGTTATGTTTGCATCGGCAACTGTCCTCTGTATATGCTTTCCTTTTCTTTGGGAATACTTCATTCATCCTATGTGAGACCTGTACCCAACTTAGATCATCAATATAATAAAATCTGAGAATCATCCGGATTTCGCTTTTTTTAATTTGTCCTATATATTCCTCTACCTGTATCTGTTTCTCCAGAAGATCCGTCTCCAACATCTGCAGCTTTGCAATGCGCTTTTCAAGTAAAAACTCACGTTTTTCATATTCTCTTTGTGGGAAGCCTGTTATTTTCACTGTTCGCAATGGTTTGTTGCCTTTCTTTCCACATGCAACAGAATCTTGCACAGTAATCTTGTTCAGTTGCTCTATTTTCTTTTTATCCTCTGCAATCCTACGTCTCAGATCTTTTATCTCTTCTTTCATGTCTGCATACTCAATCAGTATCTTCTTGTCCACTGGCAACACTCCCTTTCGTATCTACTCCCCATTTTCTTAAGCAGTCTTCCACAGAGTACGCACCTCTTTGCATCCACTTCTTGGCATTCTCTGTTGGTTCATGTTCAGCCAGATCAGCAAAATGATCTTCTCGATCCCGTTTCATTTCTTTTGCGCTGCGTCTGTGCTTTAAGGTTCCTCTCATGCCGTCACCTCAATTTCCTCTCCTGTCAGCTCTTCCAGCTTCTGTCGCATTTCTTCGATTGTCATTTTCTTTGGCTCTTTGCGCTCCCATATGAGTTCGAGGTTGCCTTTAATAAACACATCTTTTATGCATCCGAGTGATCCCGGAGTAATTCTATAGACTTTAACGATGTCTCCTCCTGTATAACCTGCGCATTTCAAGTCATCATCATAATCGCCTATACGATTGTATCCTCTTTTTCTCACTGCCATCCCAGCCAATACAAGATACATGTCCCCATCTCTCTGTTCAACCACCATCCCGTCTTCCAGATCTGCCTTGGTAAATTCTTTGTTCATGTAATCACTCCATTCTAGGATTTCATACCCATTGCTTTTATAGTACTGATACGGCGAAAACTCTCCTTTGATATAACATATTTCTTCTTCGCAGAATTTGTAATTTGTCTCTTTCAGGTAGCTTTCGCCTGAACACCACTTCATTCCTTGCTCATGCATTCTTTCGCAAAAGTCTTTCGCTTCCTCTTCTGTCTTGCAGTGTACTGCAATCTTATTGTCTTTATCTTTAAATTCATCCCAGTTAAATTTTTTCATCATCCTACCTCACTATCTTTCGCACAATCCAATCTAAAAAAATTACAAACAACAGTATCGGAAACCCTCCAGCCAGAAGGTAATCCGCACCTTCTAGTTCTACATCCTCTTCCAATCCTGTCTTTAAAGTAATCACAGCTCCAAGCCCCAGGATGTAATACAGGGTCAAAAATGCGATTGTAATTAACATGTCCATGCTATTCCTCCGTGTTTCCCTCATCCATTAATCTTTTTCCCTATCGCTTCGCCAGCTCCCGAACCAGTTCATCATTCCCTTTTTTCGTAAGGCCTTCATTACATGTGCAATCCGGATATACACAGCGGAAACAATCCGGATATTTACAGAGCGGCTTTGAAATTTTCGTTCGATTCATTTCCAGTTTTCTCTTGGTCTCCAGCAGATCCGGTACCTTGACCTGTCTTCTGCTGCCCGCTTCCGCAAACCAGATCAGTCCCGATCTCTCCAGATACGCCCGAAAACAAATCTCATTTTTCTCAATCTGGAACATAACTTTCATGTACACCCACACCTCATGCACATCCATCCCGTCAAATAAAAGTTCCTGTATCCTGGATGCGTATTTCTCGTAACCTTCCACTACTCGATCACTTCCATTTCTCTTATTGAGACTTCATAAGCTGTTCTCTCGCTGTCGCCTTTTACATAAATCCTGCTCTGTATCATTCCCATGGCTCTCACTTTTATTCCGACTGGAAGCCCTGCTGCCAGCCTTGCGTTCGAATACCAGCAAATTGCCGGGAGATAATCACTTTTTCTGTGTTTCCTGTTTACTGCAATTAAAATATCCGTGATTTCTTTTCCGAGTGGTGTCTCTCGATAGAGCGGCTGTTTACAGATATATCCAATCAGATCAATTCTGTTTTGATCCGCTTCACCAGCTTCGCTGATTCCTTTTACAAATACATACAATTTCAAATGATTTCTTTCTCCATCCTTTTCATTGTAAGATCTGTATTCTCCAAAGATTGTAATTCTCCCTCCTACATTATCCCGAATCTCCTGCACTATCTGTTCCGGCACCTGAATCGGTATAACATCCATGTTTCCACTTGTCCGCATGACTTCTATAGTTGATTTATAGATCTTTCTTCTGTCTTGTGAAGTCAATAAATACTCTGGTGTTTCCATAATTTTTCCTGTGATCTTTACTGTGTTGTTTTCCATCTTTTTCTCCTATATTGCATATTCCGCTGATACCCGTCATGGTATTACTCCATTTCCAGCCCGCTCAGCGCTTTCAAGATTCTTCCATCCATGTTATCTTCATTTGCCGGTGTTTTTACAGTCAATAACATTCCAGTCTCATTTACCCACAGGACGAAATATCCCATTCCCATGGGTCCTGTCGGAAAGTCTTCATACTCACCTGTTTCGGATAGGCTTACCATTTTCAGAATTTGATCTGGTATGTAACTCATCTCTTTTGTCTCTACATTCTGTAACACTGCCATTCCCCTGTATTTGATTTCTGTATCCTCATACCGGTCTCTGGCTGATAACCATTTCTTGTATTCCCACTCATCCCTTACTTTTAGTTCATACTGCTTTTCTCCCTTTTCATAAGCTCTGTATACTTCGCCTTCTTCCGGAAGATCCCCTACAAGTTCAATGACTGCTGCCTTATTCTTGCTTGTAAAGTCCTTCTCATATACAAATAATATCCAATAGGCTCCCTGTATGAAGTACATTTCCTCTTTCTTTCCTACAGTGAGCCCTGCACCTTTCCATGCATCCTTCAATATTCTCTTAAATATGCTCGTCTTAATAAACATGATGCTCCTTTCCTCTCCCAGAGTTATCTGGGAGATAATGTGATGGCTTACGACAGGTTTTGTGACGTACCTGCTGTTGTATCTTCACGGCACTTGGCCGGAGATGCTATAAAAATTGGAATCCTGGATGTCCTTCTTTCTGCTTTTCATTTTGCGGTTCTTTCATCAACTCCTGCTGATCCAGATAATTCTTCTTGCTGATCTTCATCCAGTCTTTCCTTGTGTGTGACTTCTCATATTCCCTCTGTGCGATCTCGCAAAGCAGTTCTCTTGTCTTTCTGCAATTATGTACAGCTTCTTTTCCGCTTTTATGGTGCGGTTCACACAAATACACTTTCAATCCCTCGGCTTCCGATAGAATTCTCATCCCGGATCCAAACAATACATGGTGTTCCTCGGTATACTGCTGCCGATAGTCTCCATACAGATTGGCACAGAGATAGCACACGCCCTTTTCTGTGTTCAAAATGCTTTTCGGATGGCTGATTCTCTTTTTCTTCTTTTTCGGCTTAGGAAACGCCATATCACTATAATCAATACTCATAAAGTAATCACTTTCTTTTTCCAGTTGTCCCATCCGCCTTTTGGCCAGGCAAATTCTTTCTTCAGAAGCTGTATGATTTTTTCTGGATCCCCGGATTTTAAGATGTCTTCTATGACTTCCCCTTCCTGGACCACTTCTTCTGTGATCTCATGTACCTGCTTTTCTTCTTCCGGAAGATTCATAACCGGATCCGGCATCAGTTCCGGATAATCTTCCACTTCCATCTGTCCCGGAATCTGTTCTTCTGGTTCTTTTGGCTCTTCCAATGTTTCCTTTGGTTTGGCAGGTTCTTTCTTTTTCTTTAACGGTTCCGTCTTTAAGACTTCCCTCTCTTTCTTTTCCCTCAGCGGCATCTGATAAACTTCTTCATAGGCTTTTGAATCAGACATCTTCCTGCCTTCCGGATAAAAAGTCTGTTCAAATGTTTTGGCCAACTCCAGATAGCTGATCTCTTCCGGTTCTCCCCTGCCATTGTATGGCATGATCCGAATCTGAAATTCACTGAAGAGCGCATTTGCAAATTGCATCCGAAACATTCGGAATTTTGTTGGAGCTACAATTCCCATGATCTCCCGGTTGATCGTACTTGCTTCTTTTGGCTCGTCTTCCCATATCCATTTAGCCATTTTTTCAAAGCAGCCTTTTCCCTCTCCTTTGAAAAATTCATACACTAACGTTTCCGTCCAGCTTCCATGGTGTTCTTCTGGTGCGATGTCGCACAGGCTCATCTGCGGCGAATAACGATCTTCTGTTTCCCGAATGACTTCTTTTACCTCCCGGATTTCCCGCACCGTTGCATCCCTTGGTACCACTTCCCGAACTTCTTCCGGCAGCGCCAGCATTTCAGACAGCTTACTGCTTCCATATCCCCGGTACCTTTCCTGAATTTCCGGACTGTTCCCGTTGATACTGTATGTATCATTGATCTGCATAAACCGGATCGCCCACGTCCTGCTGATATTGAAGGTTTCTTTTGCAAACTCAAAAACATCCGCATACCCCTTTTCTTTATAAAACTCTGCATCTCTAGTCTTTTTTAAGAGATACCCGACTTTAATGTATCCCTCTGCGATATGTTCCAGTTCTTTCCGTAATGCAATTTCTACCCCCTGCAGTGTACTGATTGTCTGTAATTCTTCCATCTATCCAGCTTTCCTTTCTGTACGTTTCAACTTCTTTCTTTTGAATAACTTAACAAATTCTTTGACTTCCTCTGTCATAGGTCTGTTATATTTTGCCCGACACTGGATCATAACCCCATTGTTTACCTCCATGGTGTAAAACGGTGTCTCCGGATCCTGCTTCTTTCGCAGAAACAGGATCGTTGTCTCACCTTTGGCCACCCGGTCAATGTACGTGGCAACACAATGATGCATAGCATTTCCCTCTTGCCTGATTTCATGGATCCGTTTCGGAAGTCTCAACACAAATTGTTCCGTTTCCATTTCCAGATAGCTGTCCCGTTTTCTGTATTTCTCGTACTTTTTGTCTTTTTTATTGTCCAAATCCTCTTTGGCTTTTATTTCCCGTTCTCTGCTCTCTTCAATCAACTCTTCATGACGCTGTTCTAAATTCTTCGGAAATAAGATCCACGACTCTCTCATGTTGTATCCCAGTTTCTCCGCCATCTTCAGATAATCGTGATAATCCACGGCTTGTCTCTCATCTTCTCCTAACACTTCTTTGATGTACCGTTCCATCTTGTGAATGGTGGTATACCGGATATACCTAGTGAAATTCCTCGGAAACCTTGCAAAAAACTGAACCTGCTGCCATGTTGGATGTAATCCCTTCTCCTGCATTTCATAAGTGGTGTTATATTCCCTTGTGCTTGGATTCTTTCCAGCCAACAGCTGGTAGTATTCCCCGTTTAGCCCCAGTATCTTTTTACAAGACCGCTCTTCTTTCTTTAAGTATCCTGTGCTGTACCCCTGCATTTTTTCTTTGACAATTCTGTAAAACCCACACTTTACCAGCTGTTCGATTCCAGGCATACGCCGGTATCCATCTATATATTGATCCAAATACATTTTTTCCCGATATTTCCCATGTTTCACAAAACGTTCCATTGCAGAATACTGAAACGGTGTTCCTTTTAAGATCTGTTTGAGATTCCGGTTATAAAGAATTGCTTCATGCTCTACCACTTTATAATATCCCCATACGTCTCTGTAACACCACCGAACCCAGTCTGTCTGCTTATACTGTTCATACTCAAATTCATGAATCTTTTTTAAATTCCGGTCATACGTGATCCGTATCCGCTCCCAGTACCCGCCGTCTTCCTTTTGTCCATTCCTGAATTTCCGATAACACTCAAAATATCGGTATACATATCCCTCTTTTGTTTTCTGCAGGAGTCCTGCATATCCTCTTGCTTGAACATTTCCGCCTTTCTTTCGGCTTCGGTAGGTAATTGGATGCCTGCAGAATGGACATTCCCCCGCGTCTCCATAGTGTGGATTCCGGATTTTTACTTCTCTTCCACAATGTGTACAATACCCTTTTGTCACTTTTCTTCCGGCATCGTAAAACAAATACTGTGGAAGGACTTCCCGGTCTACAAACTCATCAAAATCTTTGGGCAGTTCCGGCACCAGCGCCATCTCAGAATCAATTTCATCAATTTCTTTTCTGCCCTTACTGTAATTTTGCCATCTTGCGATTGCTGCACGTGGTTCTTCCTTTCCGTTGTGACAAAATTCTGAGATCCGTTTTCGGTCCTCTTCTCGTATCCACACTTTTCTGCTACTGTACCAGTACCCTTGTTGTATCTCTTCACATCCTTCCATGTAGCTTAAGTTATCTATTTTTGCAGTTCTCCACTTCTCACACAAATTGTCATAGGTGTAGTACTTGTTTTCTTCCAAAAGGAATAGCCGGTATTCCGGATGTGCTGTGCCAGCCAAGATCATATCCCTTGTAAATACATCGATCTCTAAAACCGCGCCTGTCTTCTTCGCACGATAGAACCAATAATATGTTGCGCTCCACACAGGCGCTCTTCCACATCTTAGTACCTGATCCCCTTGATCTTCCCTGACTGTCTTTCGCATCGTTTCCGTTACTTTTAACTCTGGAAGCTTTAATAACTCTCCTCGTCTCATTTCTCCGCCTCCAGATAGTATTCTTCTGCCATGGCAAATACTTCCAGATCCGGCATTGCCACCATTTGTGCCCCTCTTCTTTCTTTGACTCTTTTTTCCGCTTCTTTTCGGATATTCTGCAGACATTCTTTGAGTGTCCGGTTCTTTCTTCTTACTGCTCTGGCCAGAATTTCTTTTTCAAAACATCTCATAGACAGATACGACACGATCTCTCCTGCCGGCATCCCGTCTGTTTCCTCCTTTAACTCAACCTGCAGCTTTCCGATAGCCGCATTTACTGAATCTACCAGTTCTTCCGACAGATGCTGCTCATATACTTCCCGGATTCCATCTGGAATCCCGTTTTCCTCTGCCAGCACTTTTAAATGCTCCAGATCCTGCTCCTCCAAAAGTCCTTTTGCACATGCATTCAATTCTTCTACGGAATCAAAATTCCCAAATACATCAAACATGCTGTTTTTCCTCCAGTAATCCCTCTAATTTTTCCACGTAATCGTGATGTTTACTAAATCTGACGGCTATTTCATGCCGCTCTGCCAACGCCTGATACTGCTGCCACAATTCCTGGTTCTTCACCTCTTCCCCGGACGGTTTTCTCCATTCCGCCCGCTTCCACTGCTCCGGCTTCCCGTTTTCGATCATGTTCTTGATAAAAATACAGTCCGTATACAGGGTCACATTGCACGGCGCATTTAGTATTTTCAAGGATTTCACAATTCCAAGCAGCACCAGGCGATAATAGGTCGTCTCCTGTTCTTCCCCGCAAATTCCTTTGACCGCCGGTCCTTTGCTTGTCTGACATTCCATTGCGGCCGCCCATCTTCCATCTTTGATACATGGACCTGTCAGACTTGTCCTTATGTAAATATTTACCTCTTTCATATCAAATTCTCCTGTTCAAACGGATCAGGATGTATCTTCGGTATTTATATCCTGTTACCGGATTGATTCCCTCATGGTACGTCTCTTTATCTAGGTAATATCCTTTTGGTGGCTTCGGCTCATCTTTCCATGTTTTCCTTTTGTAAATCTTCACTTCTGCCACCGGAATCTTTAAATTCCTGCTACAGGAGTACCGGCTCTCTTTCAGCTTGTTTTCTTCATCCGGCGTTTTACTTAAATACTCAGCCAGTTTCCGCAAGCCTCCCTCGTCATACAACAGATCGATGTGGACGCCTCCCTTTTCCCATGCTTTGCGCATGATCAGATCTGCATCCGGAATCCGGTTGATGACCAGATGGTGATGAACCCCACCCCGGCTTCCAATCTCGGTATGCAGCATCCATTTCAACTCCACTTCCTGTTTTTTGTATTGTGCACGTACTTTCTGAATCCACTTTCGTATGTCTTTGACCGCTTCTTTCATATCCTGTGGCCGGTTCTCCAATTTATAAGTCAATGTCACCCAGTAGTCATTCTCCTGGAAATTCAGCTTCATCTTTCTCCAGCACTGCCGTTCTTTATTCCACTGATTCACCTTTCGGATCTGCTCCGGTGTGGCTTTCTTCTTTTTCATTCTCGGCATTCCCGGAGCACCATATCTCCCATTGTGATACTCCATCACTTCTCTGATGTCTCCCAGGTCATAACTCTTTTGTTTATACATCCTGTTTTGCTCCTAAGTTTAATATACTTATCAAGTGAAAAACGGGAGCTTTTTGCTCTCATTTTCTTTGACATTTTGCCAATACAGGTGTACAATATAAATGAGTTTTTATTTTGTTTGTATTGGCAAAATATCCGGTGCATCTGTTTGCGGCAGATGCACTAATTTTTTATGCTTTTTTCTATGTACCTGCAGCTGAGTTCTAATCCTGCTGTCATGATGATCATCCCTATCCATAAGGATCCGGTTCCCATCAGCATGACCGCACAGATTCCCAATGTGGCTTCCAGGATCCTCAGTAATTCTTCTACATACCGAAGCTGTCTTCTCTTTCGGAAACTCATACGATGATGTACTCTCCCCCGATCTCTTCTGCTACCTGCTTCGCTTCCTGGTACGTCCCATACTCGCTCCGGATCTTTCCGGATTTCCAGCGAATGATCCATATCTGTTTCCTCTCCTTCTCTTCATTCAAATCCAAGTTCTTTGATCCTTTCTTCGATTAGCTTCAACTCTGCAACAGCTCCTTCCTCTTCCGGAAACTGCCGCAGTTCCTCTCTTCTGCTGACAAGCCTGCTGTACTCAATGACTTGTCCTGCCGTCATGTTCAAGATTCTCTGGTCCATTGGTCGCTCCTTTGATTTTTACTGATTTTCTTCCTTGATACTCCAACTCCCTGCAGTAATTGTTTAAACAGGCAATCGCATGCTGTTTCTGCTGTTCCGAGTAGCCATTTACTCTTTCGGTCAAGCTTAGTTCCTTTATAAACTTATCGATTCGCTGTATGGTTAATCTTTTGTTTTTCATATGTTTGTCCACCTTCCCCCGCCTTCAGGCGGTTTTCTCTTTTCGTAATAATGCCTCCTGGATGATCCTGCAGCATCCGTCTATCAGGCTTTTCACCTCTTCTTCTGTTCGTTCTGCATAACAGTCATCATGTACCCGGATTGTTGCATTTTTTACTTTTACTGTTTCTACGATCAAAATCATCACCTCGCTATTATGTATGCAGGTTGGTTGTCCTATGTATGTTGTCCATCAGCCTTTATTTCCGAGTTGCTTTCCTGTTCCTACTCCAAAAAATACTCAGTAGTTACATTCTTGTTTTCCACATGTTATACTGTTCATACAAAATATCGAAAGGAAATAACTATGCTTAAATATTTACTTACTATCCCAACTTTAATTTACATATGCACCATTTTTCACTCTTTCTTTAAAATCAAAGATATTGATTCCATAATTAATGTCATAGAAAAATACCTAGCATCTGCAAAACCTAGCTCTCACAGAGCGCTTGTTTTGCTTGATGATTACGCCGATTCTCTTAATAGTTTGTTATTTTATTATCCCAAAATTGTTAAATATTGCGGATTTTATACCCCAACTCTCGAATACGGCGCTTCTCAAGAAACTACTTACGCAAATGCAATCCGAATTTATAACGATATTCGTATGGAACGTAATTATGCTGTTTCAAATTTCTTAAAGGCATTGAACCCTATTGTTTCCATAAAAAAGTTTCTTCGTATCCCTTCCACGTTTCTTAACTGGATAGGATTTGATTTCAAAGAAGGTTCTACCAAATTTGTAAATTTAATTGGATGGTTGATTGCTTACTTCTTAAATCTTTATAGTGAAGAAATCAAAGCATTAATCTCCTCCTTTTTGACTAATTGATTGAACGCATAGAAAAACAATCATATATAAGTATGTAATATCTAACTTTGTAAGATTTATCTCCTTTCCTAATAATGTTGTAATAGCCATAAGGCATATAGTTGTTATTACCAAATCAACTCCTATATGTCTTTTTCTTTTTCTCACCATCTTCCTCTCCTCGCTTCCTACTCCCAAAATACTCAACACTTACACCTGTTTTCCCTAACATACTTCTTTCAATAAACTTCATATCTGTTGTCTTTTACCCTTTTGTCTCCTATACTGTAGATACAGGCATCTGCCAATGCCGAGTATTATGAAAGGAGATGCTCCGATGCTAAATAAGAAATCCATTCGTATTTTGAAATATATTTATAAACACCCTTATGTTTCTTGTTTGGATTTGCTATGTTTTAAACATAGAGGTATAGATAGAAACTACGCAGATGAGATTATCCCTCAACTCATTGATCAAAAATTTATTTCTTGCCGTTCTGTGGCTTGCAAAATGGATGATTCTCCAGACAAAGGATTAGAATACAATGGCCTGGATGGTTATCTCATCACTCTCCCATCTGGAGATGTTCTGATTGAAACAGAGTTACGCGGATCCCGCAGATGGATGATTGGTACATTGATCGCCTTAATTTCCGTCATTGTAGGATTCTTATCATTGCACTAAGAAAAAGTACTGCATATGATATCAACATAAGGTACTTAAGAAAATTCGGGTAACGCAACCGAAAGCACAGACGTTTACCTGGATTTTCTTTTTTATAATTTTTTCTCTCCTTTTTCGTCAACTCTTTGTCTACATATACTATGATCTCTTTTCGTATTCCCATTTCTTCCTCGCTTCCTACTCAAGAAAATAATCCACTGATACCCCGAAGTAATCTGCTAGGATTTTTAGTTTTTCTGCTTTAGGTTTACTCCTGCCTCTTTTCCAGTCTGTAAACGTAGACTTCATAATTCCTGTATCAGAAATTTCCTACAGATAATTTGATATTCTTCCTCCATCAATTTCTTGCATTCTCACCACTCACCTTTTTCACTATATCTTGCGTCAACAGTATTTTTTTACACAGTATTTAGTATTTTTCTTGACACGCAAAATTTTTAGTATTATTCTACTCGAAGAACATTTGTTTTAATTTTGTATGAAAGGCGGTGATTTAATGATTACATTCAAAACAGATTTCAATCCTGATGAAATTATGTCTGACATCATAGATCAGACTAAAGAATCTTTATTATCAGATTCTTATGAGGTTGAATGTCCACATTGCGAAAAATTGTTTGATGCCTATCCTGGCAATAATATTTGTCCGCATTGTGAAAACGAAGTTGTATTAGATCTTGATATCAATTTTTAGGTTATCTTTTATTTTTTCGGCCAATTCATCTGCTAATGAATTGGCTTTTTTCAATTCTTCTATCAGCTCTTTTACTTTTTCACAAGCATCTTCTGTATGAACTAATACCTGTACTTCCATTTTTTCATTTTCTTTCATTCTGTTTCTCCTCTGCAAAATCCATCGGGTTCACTCCAAGAAATTTACATATAATAATTGCTTCATCCATAGATAATGGCCGTTCCCTTTTTTTATTCGCAAGACTGTCGTACAAAGCACTATATGGAATCCCCGTTGCCCTTGACATTGCAGATAGATTTATTGCTTTCTCTTGTACATATCTTGCTACATTCTTCGTAGCTCCCATTTTCACCACCTCTTTTCTCTGTTACAAAGAACTTGGCATTATTATATTCTTTGTTTTAGAGATTGTCAACACATTTTACAAACATTTTTCTCTATTTCAAAGATATATAATTGACTATCACAAGATTTTTTGTTATATTGAAGAAAAAGTGAGGTGGAGATAATATGAATATCGGAGAAAAGTTAAAACTTCTTAGAGAAAATAATAATATGACTCGAAAAGAGGTTGCTGATAGACTGAAGAATTTTAATATTGATATTTCTGATAAAACACTCTATGGCTACGAAAGTGGACGTAACTCCGCAAATGCAGACATGTTCTTAGCGCTTTGCCAAATTTACAAATGTAATAATATAATGGAAACTTTTTCAAATACTGTTGAAGATGTATTATTCACAAATAAGGAATGGACCATCATAGAACGCTACCGCAAATTAAACCCACACGGAAAAGAAGTTGTTGATTTTGTTTTAGATAAGGAATATGAAAATTCAATATCTACTTCTGAAATAAAAGAGGCAAAAGTATATAACATATGTCCTGAGCAATCCAACAAACATTTAGAAGTATTAGCAGCTCATGAACGAACCGACATTAAAGTAACAGATGAAATGAGAAAACATGATCAAGACATTATGATGAATGACTCTGAATGGGAGTGATACAATGACAATTTATGAAGAGCTTTTAGAAGAGGCGAATAACAGCGGACTTATCGTCCGCGAAAAGGCTCTATCCAGCAGCGATGGACTAATATATAGAAACAGAATTGCAATATCAAATAACTTGGAAACATCTGCAGAAAAAGCCTGCGTTCTCGCTGAAGAGCTTGGGCACAATTTTACATCTATAGGCAATATCCTTGATATGAAAGATACGTGGAATAGAAAGCAGGAACAACAAGCACGATTATATGGATATAACCGGATGATCGGATTGCGTGGTATTATATCCGCTTTTAATGCTGGATGCCAGAATAGATACGAGATTGCAGAACATCTTCATGTCACAGAAACGTATCTGCAAGAAGCCATTGACTGTTACAAAGGAAAATATGGTGAATATACTACTTTAGATAATTATGTTATTTATTTTATTCCTAATTTAGCAGTTATGGAAATGATATAACCACTTCGGCGTTTATATAGAGTAAAGTGGTGTTAAGGTACAGGAGAAAAGAGGAGAAAATATTATGGAATTACATGAAGAAAATGAAGTGCTAAATTGGATTGATACTTTTTCGGTTCCTGTTATTCCACGCACTAAAAGATTTTGGATGATAAGAACAAAAAAAGGGTATTTTTATAATGAGTTTATTTCGAAGCGCTTTGTTGCATTAGCTTGGAATAATATTACTCAAAACACTGACTTTTCCGAATCTTCCAGAGATTCTTTAAAAGATGATATCTTAATGGAGTTCAATGAAATACAACGTCCCTCTACAGTGATTAATAAATGTATTTCTTTTATTAATGAAATACATACTGATGATATCCTAGTTATTCCAAGTGCACGCAGTAGCTATATTACTTTTGCTCTTGCAGGTGATTATTTTGAAGACGAAACCAAAACTGTAGAATTGGAAAAAAATATCATATTTCGAATCGAAAACCACGATGTCGATATAAACGATGTGTCATGTCCTTACAAAAAGAGAAGACATATTACTTTACTTCGAACTGTAAAAAATGAAGAATTAAACTATTCTTTATGTAGAGCTATTTCAAACTATCACGGAATTTCAAGCTTAGACAGCTACGCCAAACAAATATTAAATACTTTGTACAACTATTACATGCTTGAAAATGATATTTCAGTAGTATTTAGTGTCCGAAAACAAACGCCTATTGGTCCTCGTTCTATTAATAGCCTTCTCTATGGAGCAACGGAATTTTTATCATCAATAGTTCCTGAAAAGAATATATCGACTCAAGTAACACTAAACTCTCCGGGAGACATTATATTTTTATTAGATCAAGTCAAAGAATTCTTGACAAATAACTGGACTGTCATACTCGGAATTTTAATATTACTAGGTGGCGGTAGCGCTTTTTCATTTAAACTGCCAGGGATTATAGAAATTATAAAATCTATTTTATCAGCTAAAGATGATTACAGATTAAAACATGCCGAAGCAGACGAAAAAGAATTGCAAGTACTTGAAAAGAAACTCGAATTGTACAATAAAATTAAAGCCTCTGGAATCAATCCAGAAGCCTTACGTGGACCAGTTGATGCTTTAGCATCAGGATGTGTTGCTCTTGAAGTCGAGCCTATTGCTTTAGATGATGAAGCTGCAGCCACTCTTTCAGAGGAAGCCTCCATGCAAGAATCTCCTGATACAGAGGATGAGTAAAAATAACTGCTACAACAATCCCAACTATCCAAACAATAACTAGACTATTAGAATCAGATAGATATGCTTCTATACATGTATGTGATATAATTTTGAAAAAGCTGCTCAATATAAAAAGAAAACATAAAATAAAAATTAAACTATTTACTACATAAATAATATGTTTTTTCATATCAAGCCCTCCTTTTTTCTTAATTATATTCAAATATATTGTATACATCAATAGACAAATTGTAAATTTTTCTCCCCCTGCTCCACAGCAGGCAATTACATGATAGGTGTAACTGTTTCGTCGATTATACATAATACAAAATACTGGGAGAATTCAAATTAAATCAAGAAAGGATGTGATATCATGCCATTATTAAAAACAACTACACATACAATCGATGACATCTATGCTCTTCCAGATGGGCAACGAGCGGAGCTGATTGACGGACAAATTTATAACATGGCGCCGCCATCCCCATTGCATCAGGAATTAGTTGCTTTATTTACAACTGAGTTGCAAAACTATATCAGTAAAAAGCACGGTAATTGTAAAGTTTATCCTGCTCCATTTGCTGTTTTCATTAAAGACGATGATTCAAACTATGTAGAACCTGATATTAGCATTGTCTGTAATTCTAACAAAATTTCACACCGTGGCTGTGAAGGAGCACCTGACTTTATCATCGAAATCGTTTCACCGAGCAGCCGTAAAATGGATTATTCTACCAAAAATACGCTCTATACTGACGCAGGTGTTCGGGAGTATTGGATTGTGGATCCTGCCAGAGAACGCACAACGGTATACCGATATGAGGAAGATGTCGCGCCGGTGATTGTACCTTTTCACGATATTCTCAAATTAAAAATATTTGAGGATTTCGAGATCTGCATTGATGATTTATTGAAATAAAAGAAAGAAGGTGCATTATTGGAACTTACCATAGATTCTATAAAAGAAATATGTTCTTTAGAAAATATTGAGATAACACTCCATGCGGCAAAACGTTTGGAGCAACGTGGAATTTTACTAGACGATGTCATAAGTTGTATTCAAAGTGGAAAAATAATTGAGCAATACCCAGATGACTATCCGTTCCCAAGTTGTCTGATCCTTGGTCTTTCGATCAAGAATCAATACCTTCACGTAGTAGTTGGAAGTAATTTGGAAACACTTTGGATCGTAACAGCATATTATCCTGATTCCGAAAAATGGGAATCGGATCTTGAGACAAGAAAGGAGAAAAAATCATGATGTGTTTTACATGTAAAGGTAATGTAGAAGAATCTACAACGACTTATATGACAGAATATAACAATTGTTACATTATCATCAAGAATGTTCCTTGTAAAAAATGTACTCAATGTGGCGAAGAATATCTGAATGGTGTTACCCTGAAGAAAATTGAAACTATTCTGGAAAAACTCAAAACTATGCTGACCGAGTTTGCAGTAGTCGATTATAACAAAGCAGCATAGGCGTAAAAAAATACCGCCCCAGTGCTACCAACACTGAGACGGTCTACACATCCGAAGATATGCACATATTTTGACCAAGAATATTGTATCATCTTCGGAACAGCTATACAATCCAGAACATTCGTTCTTGTGTTGGCTGTTATTTTTGTACCTTTTTTTAAATACAATTATATAGGAGTGTGATACAATGTCTTATTTTATCTATGCCAGAAAATCCAGAAAAGACGCTGAACTGGAAGCACTCGGTATCGATGTCCTGGAACGCCACATTACCACTCTATTGGAGTTGGCCAAAACGCTTTCTCTTCCGATCGGTGCGATTTACCGGGAAGTTGTGTCCGGAGACAGTATCGATGCCCGACCAGTCATGACGCAAGTCCTCTCTGAGGTAGAAGCCTGTATGTGGGATGGCGCCCTCGTAATGGACGTAGATCGTCTGGCCAGAGGTGATACGATCGATCAGGGGCGTGTGCAGCGTGCATTTTTCTATTCCGGCACCCGGATTGTAACACCGAATAAAACCTACGACCCAGCTAATGAATATGACAATGAATATTTTGAGTTCAGCTTATTCATGAGCCGCCGGGAATACGCAACAATTAAACGCCGGATGCAGCGCGGCAGGGAACGTTCCAGTTCTGATGGTTATTACGTTGGCAATGTTGCTCCTTATGGATGGGAGCGTATCATTGCACCAGATGGAAAACACTACTCTCTTACTCCCAGCCAGACAGAAGCTCCGGTTCTCGATCTGATGTATGATCTGTGTGGAAATAAGCAGTACGGATACCAAAAAGCCTGTACCTATATGTCCAATATGGGAATCCTTGCAAGGAGCGGAAAGCCGTTCTCTCCCTCCACCCTCAAGGGTATCATCTCAAATCCGGCAAACATTGGGAAAGTCCGTTGGGGATATCGTAAGACAGTCAGAGCCGTAAAGGATGGTCGTGTGGTAAAGTCCCGGCCGAATGCTACGGATTATATTCTCGCAGATGCAGCATGGGAGCCACGCATCAGCGCAGACCTGTTCAAACGTGCAAATCAACCAAAAGGCTGTTTTTCCTCTCCGGTCAGAAATGACAGACCGATCCAAAATTTATTTGCAGGTCTGGTCAGATGCTCGCAATGCGGCCGGCTTATGGTCCGCAAGAAAGCGCAGACGAAAACGCCCTATGATGTGCTGATCTGCCAGTATACCGAATGTTCCACGGTCGGAATACGGATTGATGAACTGGAAGAAGCTCTTCTGGGATGGCTGAAAGACTACATAGCCAAGTATGAATTTTCTGACACTCATGAGGAAGATACTGCTGCCATTGCCGCAAAAGAATTGATCGTCACAAATTTTGAGACTGAACATCAGACGCTTTTGAAGCAGAGAGAATCCTTATTTGATTTTTTAGAGCAGGGAATTTACACGAAAGAGATTTTCATTGAACGATCCAATGCACTGGAACAGCGGATCAGAGACTGCATGAACAATATCACTGCTGCCCAGGAAGATTTACATACTACGATTGCGAGGCAGGCAAATCGAAAGAATTTTGTCCCGAAGTGCAAGAACTTGTTAAGCGAATGGAACTCCCTGACTATCCCGGAAAAGAACAGCGCTTTAAGGAAACTGATCGACCGGATTGTACTGACCAAAACAAAACGGAATAAAAAGAACCAGAAAAACTCTGAATTTATGATTGATGTGTACCCGAAAGTACCGAAATAATGGTGCTTTCGGATTCTATTCATTAGTTGCATCTTCTACGAGCGTATTCCTCCGTGCCGATATCCGTAAGTGTTGCGGTCACCTCTTTATATGGCATGGTGTACCGCTGAGATAAATACCGCATCGATGCAGCGAGCTCCCCGTCCGGGCCGCCAAATTGTGAAATGATCACTTTGGCAATCTGTGGGTTCGTTTGTGTAATCTTTACCGGATATTGCAATCGTTTTTCATAATTCCACATAATCAGCATCCTCCTTCCTGCCATGGCCACGGCTCATTGATCCATTTCCAGTATTCACTGCAGGATGCTGTGGCTGTATCGATCGTCAAAGGTCCGAAATTCATGGCATATTCTTTCATTGCCTGGTTGCGCATCCGGCTGTATTTTTCGAAATAAGCCAGTGCATCCGGATCCTGCGGGTGGGTATCCAGATATAATTTCACTTCATCCACCGCGAAACTGACAGCGTTGATATGATTTAACAATTCTGTTCTACATGGACGGTCTGTCATTGATTACATCCCCCTTTTCCATAAAATGGTTTGTTTAAAACAGGGAAGATCGTTCCACATTCTAATCCCTTATGAACATCATAAGTGTCTTCCCATGTCTGCCAGGGAACATATGCCATCGCAAGAGTCATATGTTCCAATGGATCACGGGGAATGCGGCAGGAACAAGGTGACGAGACTGCTTCACCACAGGAGGAAGAAGGATTCTGTCGACGCTGCACCGGCATATTGCGATAAGGCTGCTGTTGACAGGTAAACCGTTCGTTTCTGGAATAAGACCGATTATTTTGCATAGTGTGTTCTTTCCTTTCATATAATTACAGTACATAATATGGAAAATCTGCAAAAAGGTGAATTTTGATGACAAATACAACTCTTTCCTGTACAATGGTTCTGATAAATGAAATACGACCAAAAAGGAGTTATGTCATGAGTATTTTAAATGTAGAGCATCTCACACATGGATTTGGAGATCGCGCCATTTTTGCAGATGTATCCTTTCGCCTTCTCAAGGGAGAACATATTGGACTGGTGGGCGCAAACGGAGAAGGAAAATCCACTTTTTTAAATATTGTTACCGGAAAACTGATGCCGGATGAAGGTAAGATTGAATGGGCAAAAAATGTCCGTGTCGGATACCTTGATCAGCACACGGTCTTAGAAAAAGGAATGACGATTCGAGATGTATTAAAGTCCGCATTCTCATATTTGTTTGAACTGGAAGAACGCATGAATGCAATCTGCGATTCCCTGGGAGAGGCCTCTCCGGAAGAAATGGATACGATGATGGAGGAGTTGGGAACCATTCAGGACACTCTGACTCTGCACGATTTTTATATTATCGATGCCAAAGTTGAAGAAGTTGCAAAAGCACTTGGACTTCTGGATATCGGTCTCGAAAGAGACGTAACCGATTTAAGCGGCGGACAGCGCACCAAAGTCCTTCTGGCAAAATTACTGCTTGAAAAGCCCGATATTTTGCTTTTGGATGAGCCGACCAACTATCTGGACGAAGAACATATCGCATGGCTGAAGCGGTATCTCATCGACTATGAAAATGCATTTATTTTGATTTCCCATGATATCCCATTCTTAAACGATGTGATCAATATTATCTACCATATGGAAAATCAGGAACTGAACCGCTATGTAGGAGATTATCATCATTTTGAAGAAGTATATGCCGTTAAAAAAGCACAGTTAGAGGCAGCCTACAGAAGGCAGCAACAAGAAATCAGCGAATTAAAAGACTTTGTAGCAAGAAATAAAGCGCGTGTTTCTACGAGAAATATGGCAATGTCCAGACAAAAGAAACTGGACAAGATGGACGTGATCGAGCTTGCAGCAGAACGTCCGAAGCCGGAATTCAAATTCCGATACGGAAGAACTCCGGGAAGATATATTTTTGAGACAAAAGATCTTGTGATCGGATACGATGAACCATTGTCAAAACCACTGTCTCTTTCTATGGAAAGAGGGCAGAAAATTGCTCTGGTCGGCGCCAACGGAATCGGAAAGACGACATTGTTGAAAAGTATTCTCGGGCTGATTCCTGCGATTTTCGGCACCTGTGAACTGGGAGAAAATTTGCAGATTGGATATTTTGAACAGGAAGTCAAAGGAGATAATCGAACAACCTGTATTGAAGAAATCTGGCAGGAATTCCCTTCATTCACACAATATGAAGTACGTTCTGCTCTGGCAAAATGCGGACTTACAACAAAACACATTGAAAGCCAGGTTCGCGTCTTAAGCGGAGGAGAGCAAGCAAAAGTAAGACTCTGTAAACTGGTGAATCGCGATACCAATATCCTGCTTTTGGACGAGCCGACAAACCATCTGGATGTGGATGCAAAAGATTCCTTGAAAAAAGCACTGCTTGATTATCGTGGAAGTGTGCTTTTAATCTGCCATGAACCGGAATTTTACCAGGATGTCGTACACGCAGTATGGGATTGCAGCAAGTGGACAACAAAACAGATTTAAAAAGAAAAGGACTTGATCTTCATTGAATTTCAAGTCCTTTTCCAGATTTATCTAATCAAATCCGCAAATTCTTTCTCAAACTCCTTCCACTCTGCATCTGAAAGGTGATGCACAAAGTCTTCCTCTTTCCACTCCTCTCCAACACCAAAATAGGCATGATCGGAGCACTGATATCCTACTTTTCTTGCCATTGCAACTGCGAACAACCGATAGGCATCGCCCTGTGCTGTAATCACATTACCATCTTCCACAACTGGTTGATACCGTATATTCTCCATATCGATAAATGGCAGTCTTTCGTTCATTTCCAGATACATGGAATTGGTGAATTTCTTATCTTTCAGAAGTCCTGCTTTTGCCAAATAAATCGGTCCTGCACAGATTGCTCCGATTGGAAAAGTTTCATTTCCTTCCAAGCCCCTCAAAAATTCCATTAACTTTTCATCCCGAATCGATTGGCTGATATCACTGCATCCCGGTAAAATCAGACAATCATATTCTTCCACACAAAACTCTTCATACGTAATATCTGGAAGAATCGCAAATCCTTCTTCAGACCTGACTGGATTTTTATCCCCGGAAACCACAACTGTCCTGGTGTCAAATCCCCAGCGGAACAGTGAACTCAAATTTCCAATTTCCTGAAAACTAAATTCCGGATATACAACAAGTGCTATTTTCTGATTCATCTTTTCTCCTTTCAAATCTCTCAATTCTTTTACCTTTGCGCTTGATTGTACTGAGAAAAACTCCTTTTTTCAAGATTTTTCGGAAAATAACATCTGCAGCAATTCCTGATGCGGATGTTCTGAATCTGCCTGAAACACATCCACACAATTCAATGCCGCTCCCCCGTCAAAAAAGGCCGGAAATAAAAATCCACATTCCGGTTTTCCCGGTTCATAATCTCCTGTAACCGGAGAGATCACGCAGATCAGATACTCAAACATCTGCTCAGATTCTCCCAGTCGTTCCTTATCCTTCGCCTTTGCAGGAATATCATACCGATCATGAAACAAATACACAGCATACTTCCCTGTCCAGATTCTGGAAATACATAGCGTTTCAGATTCTGATTGGTCTGTGCAAATGGAACCGTTTTCGCAAGCTCCAGATTTTTTTCACGTTCTGCAGGAGATAGTTTCAGAAAATTCACGTTAAATGTTCCGTCAATAAAACCTTCTGCGTCTGCATAGCATCCTGCGATTCTGGTCATGGACGTTCTTTTTACCGTCATGCGTCTTGTCAGGGCAAGTATCTCTTCACGATTGATGTTCATTCTTTTTTCCACCTTCCTATCGTCCCATTCCGGCAACAATCTTCTCCACTACCTCCAGACACAGATCTGCTGCCGCATCCATTGTCTCCTGAAATTCTTCAAAACCGCCTTCAATTCCGTCACTCACACATTTTACCAACATGCATGGAACCTGATTTCGATTACAGGTAAGCACGATTCCCGCAGCCTCCATTTCACAGATATCCGCACCAAACATTTCATGCACTTTTATTTTCTGCTCGGGATCTGCAATAAATTTGTCTCCCGAAGCACAGACTACGGGCACTAATCTGTAATTCCATTATAACTTCTGCACATTCACGCAGATCTCCAGTACATTCTCTCTGTAATCCGCTGTGATGGTTCCGCCCATTTTCTCCATCAGTGCCTTTGCAATAGACAATCCAAGGCCTGTTGATTTTCTGGCCGTATTCACGGTATAAAAACGATCAAATAATCGTTCTGCCTGTACTTCTGACAAACCTGATGCATGGTTGGAAATCCGAATCTCACCGTCTTCCGACAATACAATTTTCAAATCGCCGTCACTGTACTTCACCGCATTACTGAGAATATTGCCAAGAACACGGGACAGAGCATTTTCATTTACTCTCCCCGTGATCTGTTGATCCGAAATCGAAATCTCCGGAACAATATGATTCTGCTTTAAAACGGAGTAATACGCGGATATGCTGCTTTCCAAAATCCCGTTTAACGTTAAGACTTGAAGCGTCATCTCTTCCGCTTCTGATATCACAATTGTATAACGAAATAATTCTTCCGTCAATTGTTTGAGTGCCTGTGCCCTGTTTTCAATCGCATCCAGATAACGCTTTATATGCTCCGGACACTCTTCTTTTTTGAGTAAGTTCAAATAACCATAAATCGCAGTCAATGGCGTCCGCAGATCATGAGAGATATTGGTAACCGCTTCTTTTAGTTCCAGGTTTCCCTGTTCATAGCAGCGTCTTTTCTCATAAAATGTTTCCAACTGCAGATTGATTGTAGAAGCCAGCGCACACATCTCCCTGTCACGGCTGGAAATCTGGATTATGGTGTTTGTATTGGTCTTCAATAATTTCTGAAAATCTTTCCGGATTTCTTTTGCTGATTTTCGCAACAGATACACCTTGATCTGCAGCACAATATTATACAAAACCAGAATCCCTGCTCCACACCATACTCCAACTTCCATTTCCACTCACTTCTCCTATTTGATATCCTTCCGATTAAATAGATACAATCCTGCCAGGCTCGTTCCGAAAATGATCAAAATCGAATATCTCATCATTCTTCCGAGATTCAGAACTCCCTGATTAAAAATCTGTACGGCCTGCCCTGCCGGCAGAAAATCCAGGATATTTTGATAAACTGTACGGCTTATTCCCGTCAGATAAGCAGGATTTTTTACTGTTTCCATAACGGTTTCTCCATTTACGATTACCGCCTGTGTGATCATCTCCGGCTGAGACAATTTCGAAAAAATAATCCCCGCAAACACCATCATAAAAACCGCCGCCAGAATGCAGACTACCGCAGAGGTTGTCTTACTGGAGCTTAGCATGGAGATCATATGAAAGATCGAAACATAAGAAAGCACCAGCAAAATTCCTGCCACACAGGTCTGCAGCATTGTCAAAGCCGGCATCTCTATCACGCCGAACATGGGAATACCTGCCGCAAACCCTGCCGTATAAGCCAACAACACGCTGCACGTCCCAACCAGAAAGCTGATCCACAGATTCGATCCATATACTGCATTTCTTGAAGAACCGCTGATCAGTTTATTTCTCAACGTTCCATCGTGATATTCTGTTCCAACATATAAACTGACAAATACCGAAAGCAAAACTCCCATCACCAGCAAAAAATGAAATAGAAATGGATCCAGCAGATAATTTGCCCCACTTTCTTTCATCTGCATATATTGCGAAAACATCAGGCAGACACTATAGATGGGAGGAATGATAACACAGGCATATGCGCCCTTATTTTTGCGAAGCCGATAGAGTCCCGCACGAAATAATTTATTCATATTTGCCACCTCCCACTAAGTTGAGATAATAGCTTTCCAGACTTTCCTCGTATTCCTGCACGGAAAACATCCTGCAATTCTGTTCTGCCAACTCCAACACAATATCGGAAACTACCAGTTCCCCATAAACATTTGCTTGCGTATCTGACAAGATCTCATATTCAAGACTTCTTTTATCCAGAATGTGAGCAAGTACAGCAGTATCCGTCACTTGCAGTTTCACACACTTCCTACAGGTATTTTCCAGCTCTTCTGCCGTAATCTCTTTCACTATAGTTCCCTTGTCAATAAATCCATAATGAGTCGCAACTCTTGACAATTCATCCAAAATATGACTTGAAATCAGCACCGTGATCTGTCTTTCCCTGTTCAGTTTTAATATCAGTTCTCTCATCTCTACGATCCCCTGTGGATCCAGACCATTGGTTGGCTCATCCAACACAAGCAGATCTGGTTTTCCTGCCAGCGCAATCGCAATTCCCAGTCTCTGACGCATTCCGAGAGAAAAATCTTTTGCCTTTTTCTTCCCTGCATCTTCCAGCCCCACCAGTTTCAAAATCTGAGGGATTCCTTCAAAAGACGGCAAGCCCAAAACATAATACTGCTCTTTCATGTTTTCTTCCGCCGTCATATCCACATAAATCGACGGGGTCTCCACAACTGCGCCGATTCTTCTCTGCGCTTCCACAATTTTCTTGTCCGTATTTTCGCTTCCATATAACCTGTAACTTCCGGATGTCGGTCTTTGCAGCCCGCAGATCAGACGGATCAATGTAGTTTTCCCCGCCCCGTTCTTTCCTACAAATCCATAAATTGCACCTCTCGGAACATGCATAGAACACTGGTTCAGCGCCTTAAAGTGCCCATAGTTTTTGCATAAATGCTCGGTAGTTAATACATACTCCATAACAATTTGGCCTCCTTACCTTTTCTTTCCAACATATTCTATCTGTAAAGTGTTAAGAAAGCTGTTAAGAAAAGTGCAAAGAAACTGTAAATATTTCTCACTCTGCCATCTTAAAACCAATTCCCCATACTGCTTCTATATAATCTTTCCCCGAGATTTCCCTCAGCTTCTTTCTCAAATTACTGATGTGAACCCGCAGTGAACTTTCCATACAATCCGGTGTTTCTTCGCTGACACGGTCAAGCAGCACAGTCTTTGTGATCACCTGTTTTGGATGCTCCAGCAAAATTTTCAAGATGGCAAATTCTGTCTTTGTCAGTTTTACCTCATGTTCCCCAACCCATGCTTCATGCGTAACCATATTCACTGTAATTTCTCTATACATCAGTTTTTCCGAAGAATCCAGTCTTGTACTTTTCCTGAGCTGCACAACAATCCTTGCCAGCAATTCTTCAATTTCAAACGGTTTTGTAATGTAATCCTCCGCGCCATTCAGCAAAAGAGCAACCTTATCTTTCACTTCAACCTTTGCGCTCATCACAATCACCGGAATTTTTTCAATCTGCGGCAGCACTTCCTCTCCTGTAAGCCCCGGCAGCATCAAATCCAATAAAATCAGATCCGGCTTTTCGTTTGCCAGAAACAGTAATGCCTCTGTCCCGGAATAGGCATGGGAAACCTGATATCCCTCCTGTATCAGAACCTCTTCCAGCATTTCATTGATATGAATATCGTCATCTATGATTAAAATATGGCTCATAGAAAGCTCCTTCCTGATTTCAATTTTCTTATTCGGAATTTATAAAATTTTTGCCATATAATACTCGTCCACAAGTTCTCCATTTACCAACATTGATTTTGCCCTTATTCCTTCTACTTTAAAACCACTTTTTTCATATAATTTTCTTGCTGCTTCATTATGACATTCCACAGTAAGCTCCAGCCGAATGACAGCATTTGCCTTCGCCCACTTTTCCAGATTTTCAAAAAAAGTCGTGCCGATCCCTTTCCCCTGATACTCGTTCAATACACCCACAACAATATATGCAGTATGAAAATTTCGATGAAACTCTCCCCTCTCTGCCCGGAGATACCCCACTATTTTATTGTCTGCCTTTGCAATTTGTAAAAAGCCATTTCCATGTATCACGCTATGATAGATATCCGTTTTTAATTCTTGAATATCCATATGCTGCTTTCTTTCATTTGGTTCATACATCATAAAATTTGTTTCCGCATCAAGAGCATTTAACAAACTCCAGAAATGTTCCATTTCTTCGATTTCTATCTTTTTATAAATCACCTATATCCCCCTTATCATTTTAAAACTGTTTTTGGTTTCTTTGCCTCCACATACTCAAGGCATATACCAATAAGAATGAAATTGATACAAATACGTCCTGGCTCCCTTTGGCATCTGTGTCACAGCATTGTAAACATTGTAATAATCTCCTGCCCCCATACCTGCCGAAAGGATTCCAAAAACAAGCCCAAAAACAAACTGAGGATAAATCATTCCAACGATGTAAGGTAAAATTCCAAACACCACATTTGGAAGCATAGACATCAAGATAAATCTTCCTTTGCTCATGGTCTCCGAACCAACCACAAACAACATCCCCGGTTTCCAGTTTGTATACAAATATACATCTTCTTTGAAGCATATAGCATGCAGAATTTCATGTGGAAATAAAATCGCGAATGGAAACAGGATTCCCAACCACATTTGCAGGGATCCATCAAAAATAAATCTGCCCATTCTCATGGTTGCAAAAATCCCCATGATGACCATCACAATAATCGATATCACAGTTGCTGTTTTGGAGAGTTCTTTTGTATCCTCAGCTTCTTTAAATTTTACCGCTCCCGGAATATGTTCTTTATGAGGAATCGATTCCGGATTCAAATCATATGCTCCTTTGTAATGTAATCTCATCTTCTGTCCTACAACCTTTCTTTACATTCGCAACGCTTCATTCTACCGTCTCAATGTAAATTAAGCCCCTTGCCTTTTTCAGACAAGAGACCTAAAACCTTCTTCACAGTCTATCATTTCCTCGCTGCAATCAAATACCGATGAATCGTCCCTTCAATTTTCCCTTGATCCTCAATTATCTTTTGCATTTTCAGCAACTGCTCAAAGCATTTATCAACTGAAAAACCAGGAAACTCCCATTCAATAATATGTGCAAACCATACAAACGCACCAATATCATAAAATTTAATTGGTCGATACGCTTCCTCTGCAGCAAGAATATGAAAACCTGCATCGACAAACGCATTTCTCTGCTCTTCCAGATTTAAATGAGGAAACGGACTTTCCACTTCAGGCAGAACCATTTCCACTAAATCTCTATCGTTATCGCCGCCAACCTGTTGTGTAACAAAGATTCCACCCTTTTTTAATAATCGATACAATTCCCTGGCATCAAAATTTCCATGCCTGTTTATAATCATATCAAATGTCTCATTATCATACGGAATCCTTGAAGGTGTATTACACTCTTTAAAATCAATTCCTAAAGGCAGCAACTTTTCCTGACACAATCGCACATTCGGCTCGAATCCTTCTGTCGCTGCTGTTCTGGCAAAGGGATGATTCAGAGACAATAAAAATTCACCCCCGCCAGTGTCATAATCCAACACTTTGGCCGTATTCGTTAAATATTGTTTCACGATCTTCTCATAATCCCACGGCAAATCATTCTCTTCCTCATACCTCCCATGGATATGCGAAAAATCCCAACCTTTGATATATGCCGCCTTCTCTTCTTTTTTCCAAATTAATTTTAATTCTGCTCTATTCATTTTAACTGCTTCCTTTCAAATTTTCTATAAATAAAATGATTTGATCGGTGCAGCCCTGCCAGCATATGTTTTTACTTTTATTTTAACCTCGATACAATCTGCTGCCAGTTTTAAAACTGCACCGAGTAATTAATTCGTTTCATTCTCTCTAACCTCCGTATTTTCAATTTACAATAGCTCCTTTAGTTTGTCAAGAAACGCTTCTTCACCCCAGGTATTGATCTTGAAAAGCATTGCCTGACTGCCACCTGCAGCAATCGCAGAAAGTTGAATCGGTCCGCTTCCATTCTGAAAAAGAGTTACATTCAGGCTCACCCGATTATCTCCAACATAACTATATCGTTCGAAAACACGAACACTGCATCTGGCAGTTCCACTTTCAAAATCACTGAACTCTTCCAATGAGGCTGACATACTGCTTTCTACGATTCCTCTCTCGATCTTACCAAGCACTTCATAAAAATCGCCGCTTATTACCTGTTCTAATTTTGCCATCTTACTTCCTCCTTAGTCGATACACTTCACATCCATTTACAACACTGCAAAACTGAAATCCATACTTTTTCGCAATCCTTTTTGTAGCTTTCTGCTCAGGACTGCATTCTATTACAAGCTCTTTTCCGGAACTTCCGGATTCCTCAGTCACCATTTTAGTAATTGCACTTGCATACCCTTTTCCCCATTCCTTGCGATCCAAAACCCATCCCAGCTCCATGCTGGTTTCATCATAGGTATGATAGATAACATAGCCGATAAAAACTTTACGCGCATCTTCCACCGCCCATATCAAAGGAGTCTCGCATATACCTGCTTTATACAGGAATTGTTTCGCTGCTTCCATGGAAAACGGCGGTTCAAGATACTCCATGACCTCAGGATCCGAGAGCACATGATACAGTGGAAACAAATCCTCTGTTGTCATTTTTCGGATTGTCAGTTTTTCTGTTTTCAAGAACACGGCCGCCTCACCTCTCCATACATTTAACCGCACCTACAGTCTGTATAAAACTCAATATCTTCTTTTGAAATTCTTGTAATTTTCTTCCGTTCTTTATTTTTTCTGATTTCCAGATTCCATAATTAATCTGAATATCCTGCACGCTTCATCCGATATCTGTTCATCCATACTTACCTTCAATTCAAGTGCCAATTTTTTTGCTGTGATCAAATCCGGGCATCTTGAGCCGTTTTCCCATCTGCAGATTGTCTGTCTTGATACATACAATTTCTCCGCAAGCTGCTGTTGAGTCAGATTTTTTTCTTCTCTTAATTTTTTAATGTTATTTCCAAATGCCATACTCTGTACCTCCCTTTGCTCGTATCTTATAACGACAAAACTCAAAAAGAAAGCACCATCCTGTATTTTCTTTGTTTCCATTTTGGTAACATCATTCCATCACCATTTATCATGGACATGAAATCTATGTTCCGACAGAATCTACTTTATTCTGATTCAAATATGCATCAGTAAACAGAAGTTGTATTTGTTAAAATACTAAATTTCAACAGTTTCTCCGCAAGATATATAATATATGTTATTCATATGATGAGACAAATAGTCAAATGCTGTCTTCCCTGTGCAATGACACGTATAAAACTTCGTGTCTTTATATTTCTGTAATTCCATCACAATATCATCCAACAATTCCTTTGATACTGATTTCCTTGTAAACGGATTGAACAAATGAAAATGTGGATGGATGCCCGCAGGGAAGATGTGCTTGATGCCCCCTACTTCCACCTGGTATTTACGGTTCCTGACATTCTGAATCCCATCATTTACAATAACCAGAAACTGCTATATGACATCTTGTATCATGCAGCTTCTGCCACAATCAGTGAACTGACCGCTGACCCAAAGCACCTTGGTGCTGATGTCGGCTATATCTGCATCCTGCATACATGGGGATCTGAAATGAACTTTCATCCCCATATCCATACAATACTGCTCGGCGGTGGTCTAACATCCAAAAATGAGTGGAAAGACAACGGTACCGAGTTTTTTCTTCCTATAAGGGCTGTCTCCAAAAGCTTCCGTGGAAAATATATAGATGAACTGAAACATCTCTGGAATACTGGTCAGCTTGAGTTTCATGGCACTGCCGAAAAATACCGTAATTATTATGTATTCAAAGACCTGCTGGATTCCTGTTATGATACGGAATGGATTCCTTACTGTAAGAAAACGTTTAACGGCGCAGGATCTGTGATTGACTACCTTGGAAAGTATACCCACAGGATTGCCATCAGCAATCACCGCACCATCTGTATGGACGATGAAAACGTTACTTTTTCTTTAAAGGATTACCGGAACAAAGGACAATGGAAAGAACTGACTCTTTCCGGTGTTGA
>ERZ810200.109-NODE-109-length-66159-cov-6.86993_pt1 | contig 66159 bp, 59 predicted proteins | sample MGYA00520274_ERZ810200 | MGnify/ENA primary metagenome ERZ810200 (study PRJEB31588, sample SAMN03398927) | human gut metagenome | study: EMG produced TPA metagenomics assembly of the PRJNA231909 data set (A prospective, longitudinal analysis of the...
AATGAAACTGCGCCACAGCCTTGGCAGGCCATCGCGCAGCGATTTTGTTCAATCGAAATTTATATCTATATTCTTAAAATAAGCTAAACACTCTTGAATTATATCCATACTCATTGTCTCCTTATTACGTAATTTGTAAAATTTTTTCTAAATCCAAGACGTTTATAAAATTTTTCTGCCTCTTCATCATAAACGTTTACCCGTAATTCCTTGTTTGTGAGTTTAGAAAATGTAATTATATTTTCTAAAATTTGAGTTCCTAATCGTTGTCTTCGATAAGATTTATCAAGATAAATTCTTCTCAGCAGAAAAAAATTTTTTTCAATAGCTATATCTATAAACCCAATGCTTTTCTTTTCTTTTTGTATGATATAAGGATATTCATTATTTTCAAAGTATGATGGTTTAGTTAAACTAAAGTTTTCGTCAGGATGCTTATAGATATACTCTTCCAAAAGTTTTTGGGTATAACTTAGTGCTTGAGATGTATTCATTATATACGAATACTCATTTTTATTATTATGCCAGTTTATAAAATATTGTTTTGGATTAGAATAATACTTTTGGCACATTGTTATAGCCATATCATATTCGATTATATTGTTCATTTCTGATGCAACATAATTGGGTATTTCTAAAGTGTGAATTTGGATTTCGTCCAAAAAATCATTAAAATAGTCATCCCAGAAGTTTTCGCTATTAGATAAATTTTCAGGAGTACTGATATCAGCAATAATTTTTTTGAAAATTTCTGCATCAGATTTACTCCAAAAAGATACTCCAAAAATGCATGGTTCTGAAAAGCAACCAATTTCAAAGGAAATTATTCGCCCATTTTTATCAAGAATAGGTTTCCAAGCGTCAAATTCCGGATTTAAATATTTCATTACATAATAATAGCTATAAGGTTTGTTAATAAAAATATTCTCTGCCAAAACAACATCACCTTCAATGATGAAAGTATCACCTATAATATTAACAATACTGTATATCCCATAGAGCGTAGATACTGAACAATTGGGATCAGATACGATGGTACAACCATATTTTTCTTGTAAAAATGTATATTGATCTGCATATATTCCTGCAATTATAACAATATCATTTATTCCAAAGTCATTTAAAATTAGAATTGTTCTCTCAATATTGGGAAGTCCAAGAATTGGTAATAAAGGCTTATGGGTATATTGTTTTTCCTCAATCATACGGGAACTATGTCCAGCAGCTAAAATTATTGCATTCAAAATATATTCTCCTACATTATTCTCTTTGTACTTCGATATGGGATAATAAGGTATTATCTAATATCATTCCGATACCGGATAACTCCTAAATATCCTTTAACATTCATAAAACTAAGAATGAGAAGTACTATTTTCATATGAGAAGATTTGATTTTACGTTCAATTGAAACCTTATGGAAAAGAGGGGATGATCAGTAGAACATGCAATGGAAGGGCTAAAAATTCCTGAAAAAGAAAATAGCAAATATTTAGATGAATAAGAAAGCATTAAAGTACAAAATATATGAATTTTGAAAATAGTAAGGTGAGCTGTGCTCTGGCTGTTCCCTTATTGTATGGTATGGATAACTACGCATACTCTTTGAATAAAATTCTAAAGCTGTTTAGTACTAGAAAAGATATAGACGAAAATAAAGTAAAATCACAAGCTAGAGTTGTGGGAAGAAACAAATCTTCTTTACTGTTGAAAGAGAAGGCTTATCCAGTAGAAAATAGTCCGATTTTACGTTAAAAAATTGTGTACAAGATTGCATATAGTTGTAAAATTTAGTATAATATCAGTTATTAAAGACGGAAGCAAAAAAGGAGGAATTCCATGAATAAACGTATCGCAAAGAAGAATTTAAAAAAAGCTTTTAAAGAAATGGAAAGTAGCCGTGGAAATGGCGTTTCAGTTATTATAAAAACACAGGCATACGTAGATAAAAATGGAAAAGAATGCGATCCATTAGAAACACCAAATGCCAGATTTATCCAGTTAAAACGTCCTAAAATTCAATATATTAGGAATACGGAGAAATAAGAATACTATCTATATTAGAGAAATTTTTTGCATTGAAAGGATCTATTTACTTTCGGTTTCTTATATTTTGTGTAAGGAATCGCTTCATATGAAGAACAATAATTTCAAAAAACAATAAATTTCTTATGATCCTAAAACTGTTGTTGACAGTTTCTCTATCTAATGCTAGGATAAAGTTGTATTCATTTATGCACAAGCAAATTTGTGCAATTAATTTTTATTCTGCATGGTAGCAGAAGATTTATTTTGGCATAGTCTGCAATAAAATATAGGAATAAGTTTAAGACAAGGTATAGAAAGACAAATACCTTGTCTTTTTTTGTGTGTAGAAAGGAGGAACATACCTATAATTTGCAGACAGAAAGGAGAGAAAATGGCAGAGATAAAATTATTTGATACCTGGACATTTCAGGAACAAATGCCGGAACCATTCAGCCAGTTTTTACAAAAAGAAGGATTACGAAAAACTACTACTATGGTGGAATGGCTTTCCCAGTATAATCAGGGAAGACAGGCAACACTGCATCCCCCTACATTGAGGGCAATGCTCAATATTGCAGGGATTTATTTGAAGCAAACAGAAGGAGCCCTTGGATTTCAAAAAGGAAATTATGATTTGTTGAACTTCTATTGTATGGAATATGTAAAGGGAAATCGACGCCACGCATTGGTTTATAATCCGATCAGTGCAAAAATACGCGGTGTCTGTAAAACAGAAAAACAAACATATAAAGCTCTGGATTTTGTTGAAAGAAACGTCAGTGACGGAGAGGAAGTTCTGGCAATGCTTATTTATGTCAGTCTGGAAAAGAAAGAAGCATTATATAACCTGGAATTTGCTCAGAATTTTATTATATTCATGCAGCAAATGAAAGAAGGCTGGAAAAATGGAAAACTTGCATTAAAAGCGGCTTTTCTTTGTTGTGATAACCTGTACCGGAGAGTAGAAAATGTACAGGATTTCAACAATGAAGGAATTCCGTTGGAGAAAAGTCAGCTTGGAAAGAATGGTATGGAACAACTTTCGAAACTTGCAATCGAAAGCGAACTATACGCACCAAACGATGCGATCAAAGGTATATTTCAGATTTTGGGAGAAACGAAGAAAGCAAGAGAATGGACGTTAAAAGAATTAAAGAAGATTTACGGTCAGCACTGGTCGTTTCCAAAGGATTATGAGGATCGTATTCCACAGTTTCCAGAGGATATGAAAGTCGGGGAATATGCGCAGGATATTCTTTCTGCAATTGTAGAGTCACCTTTCCGGAAATTTATGATCACCGGAAATGCAGGAACAGGAAAGACAACAGACGCACAGATGATTGCCCAGATTTTAGGAGTGCCTTATTTTGCTTTAAACTGTGGACCGGAAACCGATGAAAGTACACTGGTGGCAGGGATTTATCCTAATTCCAGGAAAAAGACCGAAGACCATATGAAGTTTCCTTCTTTACAGGAATTTGTTGCAGATCCGATGCAGGTATTGGAAGATGTAGCCTATACAAGAAAAGAAGGGATTAGCAAAAGCGAAGCCTTTCGAGAACTGTTAGATGCAGTGTACCAGTCCGGTTACCAGAAAGCAAAAAACGAAGGGGATTTTGTAATGCAAGAATCGGAAATCATAAAAGGCTGCCGAATGCCTTCGGTGATTGAAATTATGGAGGCTTCTCTTATTGTAGAGCCGGGGACACTTGGAAAACTTAACCGGTTATTAGATGACTCCAGGAAATTGGACCTTCTGTACGGGGAAGTCGTAGAACGACACCCAAATGCAATTATCATCATCACGACCAATCTAAATTATGTTGCAAATAGGGAATTTGATTTTTCCGTAGTATCCAGAATGAATAAGGTACAGCATCGCAAAGACTTAACAGAGCAGCAGTTGGCAGAACGTGCCATGTTTCGGACAGGCTGCAAAGATATGGAAGTTTTAAAACAGATGGCAAAGGTAATGAAACGACTGGATGCAGTCGTAAAAGAAGAATTTGGAAAAGCCGGACTTTGTGGCTACAGGGAATATGAAAACTGGGTATATGAATATATGCGCACCCAAAATCTTGTAAAGGCTGCAGAAGATACGGTATTATCCAAGCTTGCTTCTGATGAAGAAGACAGGAATCTGCTCCGGCAGGTATGTATGGAGATTTATGTAGAGTGAGGAAAGGAATCTGTATGAGAAGCGAAAGAATAAGAAATAGCAGGCAGACAGAGAAGCGTTTGCTACGGGACATGGAAGTATTTTTTTCTCCTCAATTTTTAAGGTTAGTGCAACGGATTGGAAAAGAGATTACAGATAAGCATGATGCACAGATCCGATTTTATTCCGATGCAACGGATCACAGAGCCGGTTATTTTGAAGGGCGCTATATATATATCAATACTATGAATATGCTTACACAAAGTTTTCCGACTTTGGATTTGAGAAGTAAAAGTCTGATAGGTGTAGAAGGACATGAATGCGGACATCAGAATTACAGCAGTATCTATCTGAGACGGAAATATATAGATGGAATTGCAAATGGGATTTTATATCCAGCCTGGCCTATACCGGAAACGGAGCAGGAAACCCAATTTTTACAAAGTATGAAAGAGGGTTTCCAAAAGAAAGATGCGGTTCTTTTAGGACTTTATCTGCAAACAGCCGGAAGGCTGCATGGATATCTAGAAGATGCCTTTATTGAAGAACAGATGTGCAGAAGATTCCCGGGCAGTATCAGGCAGGGAATTTTGCAAAATCGTAAGAGGAATATGGAGCAGATTTCCAGTCTGAAAAGCCAGATAGTACAGGAGAAATCAAAACTAAAGATTATGTTACTTTTGTTGGTGCAATATATGTTTACCCACAAGGTCAACGTGTGGGACGGAGAAGTTACAGAATATATGGAACTGCTTAGAAACTGTATTCCGGTTCTTTCGAAAGCAATTGCTGATATGGGGGAAAGCACAAGGTATCTTGCAACAAATCAGATTTTATTGAAGTTGTGGCCTTTGTTTTTAGAAGAAGCGGAGGGCATGGAAAGAAAAATAAAATCGGCAGGAGAAAACAAAGAAAACGTATTAAAACAGACTTTTGATGAGTGGAAAGAAGATCTGCCGCAATACTCGGAAGAACCTTCCTGCAGGGAAATCCACATGGAGCGAAAGGAAGCTTCGGATGTTCTTTGGAATGGAGGAGAACTGAAACATACTGTTTCAGAAGAAATACAATCCGTTCAAATGGAAGGAGAAAGTGCAACAAAAGAGCAGGAAAGCCTGACAGAAGAAAAAACAGAGCCCTTACTTTCTGAATTGCAGCAAGAAACGGTAAAGACAATTGATATTGGAAGAGAACTTCAAAACATCTGTCTGGAATTAAAAAGAGAAGCGCGGGAAAAGAGATATGAGGAATGGATGCGGGAGCGTTTGAAAGAGATTTTAGAAAATACGGAGTTTACACCTGTGAACCAGGAAATCAAAAAGCATATTTTCCGAAAAGAAATCATTTCGCAAGCGGCATATCAAAAATACAGAAATCTTAAACCGCAAATAAAACATATCCAAACGAAAATGAAGCAGGATCTGCTGCCAGTTCTAAAAAGGAAGAAAACCTATATTCTGCGAGAACAGCATATGGGAAAAGGATTGGACATGGCACATCTGTGGAATCCTGAAAAAAGAATTTTTAAGACCAAAATTCCTTCCAGAAATATGGATACAGCGATTGGATTTTTATTGGATCAGTCTGGCTCCATAGATAACAAGCGGTGGGAAACTTCGGTTTTGACTTCCCTTTGTGTCGTGGAGTTTGCACAAATACTTGGTATACCCATCTGTGTAAATGGACATTGTACAGGGACGGAACAGACAGGTAGAAGGCAGGAGGAAATCGTGTGTTTGCATTCTTATTTGGAGTTTGAAGAAAAGAAAGAAGGAAAGTATCGGATTTTAGATATGGAAACCAGTGGAGCTAATAGGGACGGAGCAGCGCTTCTTTACATGGCAGAAAAAATGGCAAAAAGAACGGAGAAGATGAAAATTTTGATTTTTTTCTGTGATGGGCTTCCGAATGCACAAGGATATGGCGGAAAAGTGGCAAGAGAAGATTTGCAGAACGTACAGAAGCGGTTGAAACAGAAACAGATTACACTGCTTGTAGCAGCGATTGGAACGGATCAGGAAGATATCCGAAAAATTTATGGAAATGCCTGTATCAATGCAGAGGATCTGGAAAGGCTTCCGCAGCAGATTGTAAAGAAACTTTTAGATTATATGGGATAAAAACGGCAGAAGGGACTTTTTTAGGTTCCTTTTTTTGATGGGAGGATTTATGGAACAGAACAAAGAATGGGTTGAAAACTTTTGGAGTACAGGATATGTCATCCGCCTGGGAAAAGACCAGTATTTTCAGAAAATTAAAGATAAACGTATTGTGACGGCGAAAATTTGGAAAGCAGCTTTCTTCCAAAGCTTAAAGGAAGCGGAAATGTTTGCCCAAAGGTATCTTTGGTATGCCGGTATGGACCCGCAGATTTGTTATCGTGGGTGGATACTGGTATCTGTCGAAAGTGAAGAAGAACAGGAATTGTTTTGGAATGGAAAGCAGTTTGTTCCGGAAGTTGAAAAGGCAAAACTTTTTTCCAGTTCCCGGGAAATGCAGATTTATGCAAAACGTTTGGGATTATCGAGAGAGACTTATCCGGAATTATTGCCGGTATGGAAAAAACAGATGAAAAATGCTGCGTAAGGAGGAAACAGGATGGAAATTAAAAACTTAGCACAATTAAAACGAGTAATACAAGAGAAGAGAGAATTTATTATCAGAGCACATCGATTGAATAAATTTTTAGGACAGAGGAGAATACCCAACGTGGTACAAAGTAATGGATTTTATTCGGTTATATCTAGACAGCCGGAGCATGAAGTCAGTTGTGCTAACAGGGGAAAAGGAAGCTGGATTGATTTTGGAAAAGCAACTCAATGGGAATTTCAAGATGGAAAATGTAGCATGTATTTTCCAGAAATGGAGCATATACCTGACAATCTAATCTGGTCGATTGAATTTTGTGAGGATGGAAGCAATATCCGACAAAAGCTTTCCTGTTCTATTCTCTGTAATGCCTATTATCATGGAGAACTCTTGCTGCCAGAAACCATAAAAACATTCTCAGAGGCACTGGAATATGCGAAAGAACATTTGGATGAAATTCCATTAGGTGAAATGAATTATATAGAAAACAGTGATGTACTCGATGAGGAAAATTGTGAAATAGAGGATACTATTGTGGAAGAAATATCAGAAGATAGTGGCAAAGAAAATGGTTCCCCAAATTCCAAAGAGGAATGGTGGAGGCTTATAGAAGGAATTAAAGAATATGAAAGCAGATTGGTAGAAAAGGGAAGGAGAGAAGATGCAGAAAAGATTGCCAGATGCATGGATTCCTTCTATCCAAATGATGTTGTAAAGGAGATTTTAAAAGATGGAGAAGGAAGTGTTTCTGAAGTAAAAAGAGGAGGAATTTCTTTGCTAGATGACGATTATTATTTGGCAGAGACGAAGCAACCTTATTCCTTCCGACAGGTTACTCGGGAGGATATTCTTGGAATATTGGAGGAATATTCCCAAAACGGTTATTTGGTACCCAGCTTTTCAAAGGAAACAGTTATCTGGCTTTCGGAAGAACATGAAAACAATTCCAAAACATCAAGATTTTATTATCCTGTGCAGCTGTCGCCATGGAGAAGCCTACAAATGATTCGACAGTTGGATTGCTGGTATGCAGATACCGATTTGGATTGTCGGGAATATGCAGAAGAATACCAAAGGATCGTATCTGGCATTTTGCATGGTCTTGTGATTTTAAACCCGAAAAAACTCGCATTAGAAGAGGTGATTGCAGAATGGGAAGTAAATTTTACAGAACCTGAAAAGAGCGGGTATCGGACAGCTTTTGATGAAATTCGTAAGGGTAAAATTCCAATTATCCGAGACTGTAATTATACGACAGATGAACGATAAAAGAGAGAAATAAAGGGCTGTGTTAGCAGCCCTTTCCAGAAAGGAGAACAAATGGATATCTTAAAAGAAAAAATAGATGCAAACAGTTTTCAGACTATGAAGCATATCATTTTTCTTACATCAACAAAGAATGATAAGGCGTGGAGATTTGAAAAAGAAGAGGATAAACGTTTTCTTCCAATGGGGAAAGAACAGAAGGAGGAAGATGCGTATACCTTTCAGTATCCGGGTGAGATGCTGGAGCGGTATAAAGAAAAGATAGGGGATAGTATCCAAATACGCAGGGCGTTGGCATTTGCTCTTGTAACTATGTCTGATTTTTATGAAGCACAAATGTATGTGGGAGCACAATATGAAAACTTTCTGAAACGGATCGAACGAGAAGCGGAAACTGATATTTATCTAGCAGGGGCGATGTATTTTCTGACATCTTCTAAAAAGAAAAAAGAACTCTATCATGAAAGGATAAAGAACTACGCATACAAAGAACTTGCAGAATGTATGTGTATCTTATTTTTAGGCAAAGGTGAAAAAGAAATTTGGGAAATCTTAAAGGAGCTTGTATGCAGCTTCTTCGAAAAAGAAAGAGAAGTGAATATTTTTCAAAATACGGAAATGTATATCTGGTTTTTCAGAGCCTATGAAACGGAAATTAAAAAGGAGAGAAAAAAGATATTTTCGAAATTAAAACTTTTGATAAAGATGCAGCATACTCATGTAAAAGAACGTTCAGAGTTATTGCAACAGATGCAAAAGGCAGGTTATCAAAAAGAAGAAATTTTTTATTTAAACCTGCGGATGCTAAAAGCAGCTAAAGAGGATCGGATAGAAACAGTAAGTCAGATTACTTGGGAGAGGGCTTCGGAAAGTTTTTGTGCTTTTATCTGTAATCAGAAGAAATCATATCCGAAAGAAATTTACAAGTTTTGCGGGGAACTGCTCAAAGAGCATTTTGTTTATGGAATTAAAATTGGAGGATACAATGGAATTTTAGAAGCTATGAGGTATCAGGTCACTGTTAAAAATTCCAAAGTATATGCGTTGCTTTATCCCTATGCAGGAAAACAACAGGCAAATCCAAAATGGTTTTTTATTCCATTATGTAAAACACAGGCAAAAGAAATTCTGCTATTCTTGGGAAAAAAAGATTTTGACAAGCAAATCCGGGAAACTTTGTATAACGAAACATTTACAGAACAGGAACTTCGGGAGTATCTAAATATGTATAGGGGACTGACAAAGGTGGATTATATCCAACAGATGCTACAAGAAGAAAACTATCAAAATCATAATATTTTTGAAACATTTGCAGAAAAGAATTTCTTAGATCCCCGACAGATTATAAAAGAATTGCTTACAAAGGGAGAAGGAAAAGTGATTTCTGAATGGGAAGAACCGGAAAAAAAGAAGTATGGCTATATTCTTTCCTATATCGAAGAAATGGATACGGATTTAAAATTTCAGACTGCAAAACTTCTTTTGGATAACCGCTCCATGGAAGAAATCAGAAAAGCAGGGAAACGGAATTTCTTATGGAAAAGTGTTGGAATTCAGGAATACTATTACAGACGAGAATACGATGAAATGAATTTTATGAAATCCCATTTGAAACCAAACCAGGTTCTTCAGTTGTTTTTCTGGGTAGAAGAATCCATTTATCGGTTTCAGCCACAAAAATACTTTGATTTTCTTTTAAATGTTTTGGGAAAAGAGGAAAATCTTATTTGGCTTCCGAAAGAACAGGCACAGAAATTTTGGGAAAAACTTATAGCGCTTGGAATAGAAGGCGCCGGAAGCAAGAAACTGAGAATGCTATACATGGGGAAAGAAGAACGGGAGCGGTTTTATAAGGAACAGGAAGAAGCCGCAAGGCAGAAAAAAGAGGCTGAACTGGAAAAGCAGACAGCAGAAGCATACCAAAAGTTTTTGAAATTGCAGGAAGAAAAAACAGCAGAAGATCTTTTTTCTAAAATCAATTTACTCTCCTATTCTTATCAGAAAGATGCCTATGTAAAAGCAGTAGTTTGGTTTTTGAAGAAGTATTTGGAACAAATAGAGTGGAAATTATCACAAGAAGCCTTTTGGGAATATTTAGAACTGCTATTAAACTTAGGAAAAAAGAAAGGAATAGAGGTAGCAGCGATAAAAGAATGGTTGATAAAGACGGAGGTAGAAGATGTTTACAACAGTGAAGGAACACATGGGAATTGTTAAGGGTCTGGAAGGACTTGGCTGGCAGGAAATTTTAGGATTTTCTAATCAAGAGCTCCTTCCTTTTACGAAAGCAATTGATACAGATGAAAAAAGAAGCATACTGAAACAGCTTCCGATTGAGTATGGAAAGAAATTGGTGGTTTATCCGGAATTTCTTTCAAAGATCATAAATCTGCAAAAAGCAGGAATTTCAGCTTACAGAATAGAAAGTTTTATCGGTGGTGCAGAGGGAAGACTACTGGACTCTTCTTATGAGGAATTGGAAGCAGCTTTAAAAACAGAAGAAATTTCAGACAGATATGTAGCCATATATCTGCAATACTTTTTTTCCAGCCATTTGTCTGGAAAAGAGTGCAGTATATTAAATGCAAATCTGGAGTTTTTCGAAACATATGGTGATAAAAAGTTACAAGATTTAAGTTATTCAGAACGAATGTTTTTGAAAGAACCGATTTTTTCTGGGGACTTTTTCTGCGAAGTGATTGCAGAGAAAGATTTCTTTCAGGATTTAGGGAAAGCGAATGTATTGAACCTTTTAAAATATTTGACAGAGTTTCCATTGCCGATGTTAAGCAAAGAGGCATACAGACAGATTGTAAAAAATGCAGAAGAACTTTATCCGTTACTAAGAAAAATTATGCTGCGCTTACATAAAGATATACAATCCTGTTTTTTAACAAGATGGCTGGAGAATAAACAGTTATTGTTTGATTTAAACAGATTTGTAAGACAAGGATGGATTTCACAAGGAAATTTCTATACAAGAGCAGGGGATGTACAGGAGGTTTATCGGTATGCCATAAAAGCGATGGATCGATTGGAATATTACCAAGAGTCAGTACTTCTTTATGCAGTCAAACATCAGAAAAAACATTTTTTGAAATTGTATGAAGAAAATACAGAACTGTTTCTTGAACTTCCGTGGAATTCTATTTTATTTGAAAAATCATTTTATGAAGAGTATGTCAATCTAAATACATTAAATTTTCAAAATTTAAAGGAATGCAGAAAAATAAAGGAATGCTCTATTATAGAAAAGACAGATATGACACAAAAAGAGTATACTTTTGCGGAAATAAAATTATTTACTTCCTGCCCTGACAGGGGATATATCCGCTTATACCACAAACTAAATTATAGAAGGGTCGATGACCGTTTGAGAGTCATGCAGGAAGTGGTGAAAAAAAGGCTCTTGGAGAAAGAAAACAGTGAAGAAACTTTGGAAGCAGTTGCTGCTTTTTTGTCCCACAAACTGTTATCTAAGTGGATGAAGGAAGAACTGGGAAATATTTCTGGTTTAGAGGGAACGGATATACCGAAGTTGTTTCTTTCCTGGGAAAAAGTTGTACGGTTTCTTCCAGAAGTGAAAAACAGTTTCCAACTGCGGTATTTGCTAGTAAATAAAGAAAAATTAAGTGCGTATTCAAATTTTCAGTCTGCCTATGCCGATCTATTAAAAAATGATCCCCACTGGGAGTGGATGAAGAGTACCTTTGCTTTCTCCAATTCGTTTATCCGAGAGTATGAAGCAAATATCCAGGCATTCCTGGAACAAGGCGGTTCTGAAATTTTGTATGAATTTTATAAAGGAGATACCGGACAGACAGAAATGTTGCGCAGATTATTAGTGGCAGAACTAATGGGGAAATTTAAAGATTTAAAATACCACGAGGCAGATCTGGAAAAAGAACTTGCTTTTCCAATTTTGGAAAAACAGATGAAACTGTGGGCAGAAAATCTGCAACTTCAAAAAAAGGAATGGAAAATCTGGGAAGAAGACCGTTTTCTTCCAGTGATGCAAATTGGGGAACTGCCGGATAAAACCTGTCTAAGTTACAAGACAGGAATGTATCGGAAGTGTCTGTTATCCTGCTTTGACAGTAATAAGAAAATTATATATATTTCTTATCAAGGCAAGATTGTCCTTCGGGCAATTCTTAGGCTTACCAAAGCATCTGAAGAAAAAATGGAAAGGGAGAACAAAGAATTTGAATTTGTAGATTTCACAAAGGATAATAAGGAAGAGAAGACAGAGCAACTGGTTCTGTTTTTGGAAAGAGCGTATGTGAAAGGAATTTCGGAAAAACTGGAACAGGAGATGTTTGAACTTCTTCTTGATATGGTAAGAAAGAAAGCGGAAAATCTCTGTATCCCTTTGCTACTTAGTTATGATTACATTGATGATATACCAAAGGAAAAGTTCCAAAAAGAGAGCAGATATATTTATATTTCAGCCACGAAGGGAAACGAGCAATATTTGGACTCACTGGGAGGAAAACATGGGATTGCTTCAGAAGGAAAGTACCTGAAAACAACAGTCTATTTTCCGATATTTCAGAAAGATTGTATGCATGGAAGATGTGAAAGAATGGGATTTATGGAAGCACAATAGGAAAATTCGTTTGTCAGTTCTTTTGATGTCTGATATAATAATTGTAACAAGAGAGTCGGTGATTGCAGAAGAGAGAGGAATTTACGTGGAACATACAAAAGCAGATATTATATTTAAAGATTTTTGGCGGAATAATGAACGGTTCGCTGATCTTTTTAATGTAGTCGTGTTTGGCGGGAAAGAGGTCATTAAGCCAGAGACATTGCATGAAATGGATACAGATGTTTCTGGTGTCATTCAATTAAAAGATTATAAGGAAACCTTATCCAGAACAAGAGATGTGATTAAAAAGACTGCTTATGGAGTGGAATTTGTTGTTCTTGGAATTGAAAGTCAGCAGCATATTCATTATGCCATGCCGCTGCGTCATATGGTGTATGACGCAATGAGTTACCTGAAGGAATATCGGGAAATTACACGCAAATACAAAGAAAGCCCAGAGAAAAAGACAGAAGATGAATTTCTATCGAAAATGAGGAAAGATGACCGGCTTCATCCCGTTATTACATTGACGGTGTATTATGGTGAAAAACAATGGGACGGACCGTATTGTCTGAAAGATATGATTGTAGAAATGCCGGAAGAAATTGCCGCTATTTTCTCAGATTACAAAATGAACCTTTTGGAAGTACGGGATTCAGACCGGTATGTGTTCAATAATACAGATGTGCAAAGTGTTTTTGAAATTACCAGGGAAATCTTTGCCGGGCATTTTGAAAAAATTCAGGAGAAGTATGGAAACAAGGAGATGGGCTCAGATCTATTAACAGTGGTCGGTCAGATGACAGGATCAAAGGAACTGATTCGTATGAGTAGAAATATGGAGGTAAACAGTATGTGCGAGGCATTAGAGAAGTTGAAAGAAGAAGGCGAACAGAAAGGTAGAGAAAAAGAGAGAGAAGCAGTCATTCTTACCATGTTGCAGAATAATTATCCGATTTCAGAGATTTGTAAACTTTTGAATATCTCCGAAGAAGAGGTATTAGAAATAAGGGATAAAGAATAATATCGTTTTTCCCAAAATGAAGTAAAAAGAATAGTGGTATGTACAAAAAAGGCATCAAAAACAAAGGAGTTTTGGTGTCTTTTTTGTACCCAGAAATGAAAGGAAAAAATATGAACAAGTTGATATGTAAAAAATGCGGAAGAGAAATTCTACCGGAGAATGATAATGCATTAAAAAAGGAATATCCATATTATTGCAGTTTTTGTGATGAGAACAAATATGCATTTGAGTGTATATGTGTAGAAAAAAGAGAAACGGAACATAAAAGGGATAGGGTACTGATATGACAGACGAAGAAAGAGTATTATCCTGCCAACGTGAGATCCGAAGACTTCGAAGTGTTGTCAGGGAGTATGAAGAAGAAAGAAGAGTGTTTCTTGCATGGTTAGAGGTGGAAAGCAAAATACCATCTGAAAACCAGGCTGGATTGAATATGGTGAAACAATATTGGGATACATATTTATAGTAAAGTTAAAAAATAAAACGATTTAGGAGAAATTATGACAAACGGATATTTTGTGATAGAAGAAAAGGGAAAAATTAAAAAGGTAGTTTACTTAATGTCAGATGCATATTTAGACAATGGATATGGAGAAAAGATTATCCGGGCATTTGCAGAAAAACAGGAATTAAAACTTATGGAGAGAATATATCAAAATTTAGATTTGATGGATAAAAAGAATATACGATCCATAAAGCCGGAATGGTACCGAAAGACAGTACATTCCGATAAAGGGGACATTTTTTCAGAGTATGCTTATGTAGTCCGGGGAGAGAAACTGAGAGCGTATCACTATGGAAAATTGCTTTTCTGCCTAAAAAGAGAAGATGCAGAAATATGGCTGTACTTATTGAAAAATATGCAGCAATTGATAGATCATTTTTTATATTCAGGCGAATTGTTGGAATATCAGTGGAAAAATTATTTTTCCATGTTCCAATTTTTACAGAAGAAAATAGAAGAAGGGTTCGGCAAGCAAGAGTTTCAGCAGTATATGCGAAGAGAAGGACTCCCCCTTGCCTTTTTCAGAGATGAGCATTTGGTAGATGTATGGAATAGATATGATAGACCTGCGTATCAAAAAATATGGAAAAGAGGGACTCAGGAGGTCTTGTTTATTGTGGCAAGGCAGGAGCGTATCTGGAGAGCATACATACAAGGTCCGTATAGTCGGATTGCGGTATTCCAAAAATGTTCCAGTGAGAAAAAAATGTGTGACGTAATACGATTAGAACTTAGAAAAGAAAGCCTTAAATTTGAACAGTATGCAAAAATAACTGCTTATGTGAGTAAAATTACAAAGGAATTATTCAGACAGAAAATAAAACTAGAGGAGATACAACGATATTTACAGGAAGAACAGCAAAAATCACCTTGGTATCTTTGTGAAAGTGATCTTTCTGTTACAAACATTATCAATCACTTAAAGATGGTTTTGCGAAATGAACAATATAGACATAATGGGTAAAAACAGTAGAAAGAAGAGGCAAATAATATGGAGAGATATGATGCACGAAAAGAAACTTACGAAGAAATAGAGATCTTTGATACCTTGGCACTTTTTTCTTCGGGAAGAATTCAAAAGGATAGTGTTCCAGAAGGTTTTTATTGTTATGAAGTTCGGCATGATGATGAGTGTATGGGAATTCCATGTGAATTAAGCTTTCGCATCTTGGTAAACTTTTGGGGGACAGTAATATCCAAAGTTCCGCTCATAAGGGATGACGAATGTAGGAGATATATTGAAGATGAAGAGTGGGGGTATACAGGCAACGTAGAAATACAATTGGAGTCATGGGTTGAATCATAAAATGTAAAAAATCAGTCAAGTCAACAATATACAGGGCTATTTTGTTGACTTGACTATTGAACATATCGCCATAAACTTGTAGTCCACTTTTCTTTTTTATGCGAATAATAGTATTTTTTCGATAATAGAGTTCCATAATTACTATTATTTTTAGATGTGTAGAAAGTGGTATAACAATGTGTCGGAGAATGATTTAGGATTTCATTCTTCTAAAAATAATTGAACATTAGCTATAAGTTTAAGATGATCTTGAGTATACTCTAAAGAGCCTTTATAATGTTCAAGTGTTTCTTGTACATTTATAAGACCTAAACCATGGATTTGAGAGTTGGATTTTGAACTTTTTTTAAAACTATTTATATTTATTGGAGCAGTCAAAAAATTTTCTATTCGTATTAGCAATAGGGTGGCTTCTTGATACATATACAAGTTAATAGTTGTAAAATTATGTAAAGCACTGTATTCTAAAGCGTTATCAAGCAAGTTACTTAAAATTGTGCAGAGATCATAATCATTAATGCCTAAATCATTTGAAATAGTTCCTTTAAATAATATTTCTATATCTGGAAACTCTAAAATTTTCTGTAATAATAGCGCATTCACAAGAGTATTTCCGACATCAGGGATACGTGTAACTTTATGAGTTACATTATTTTCGATACTTTGTATATACTTCAATGCCTGTTCGGTGTTATTAGATTTTAATAGTCCTTTTAGAACATTAATATGATTTCGATAATCATGCCGTAACTTACGTATTTCGAATGTATTCTCCTTTATCTTATCATAATAAGATTTTAATATAACTATGTATTGTTTTTGCTTATAAAGAGTTTCTAAATCTAGATTTTTCTTTGAAACTGCCGTAAGATAAGAAAAAAGAATTCCGACAGATACTATACAAAGAATAGAAAATAAATTTAAAAATGTAAGATTAATAATGTTTTGGTTCAAATGAAAAACTGTTAGTATAATACAGATTATTCCTGTATAGCAGCATAAGAAAATTTTTTCAACAAAAGATAAAATGAAACGATAATGGATCCTATTTTTGAACCAAAGAAATATAAGTAAAAATAATATTACTAAAACTTTAGTAATGTTTTTCTCTTTATAGGTATTCATGCCACTAAAAATTGGAAATTTGAATATTAAATCCATAATTAAAGCAAAACATTGATAAATTAAGGAAGAAAGAATATAAATCAATAAAAATGAAGTGATTTTCTCATACCATTTTTCCTCCAATAAAAATGAAATAAATATTATACACAAAAACAAATCAACAATTACCAGGTAAACGCAAAATAGCGAGTACCTTGACATTTTTAGGCGGCTGCTTTGCAGCCACCAATATTTAAGCTTTGCGGATTCCTGCCGGAAGTTTTTCTGACCATGGCAGAAGATTTTCCAAAAAGGAACAATCCCTGTCATCCATGTGTTTCGGCATCTCTTCCAAGAGATGCTGCACATAATCAAAAGGTTTCAGATTATTGGCTTTTGCAGTTTCTACAATACTGTAAATGATTGCGGAAGATTTGGCTCCATGGATCGTATCGATCATCTGCCAGTTCTTCTTTCCGATACAGAAACCACGGATTGCCCTTTCGGATGCATTATTATCGATCGGAACATCTCCATCTGTAAGAAATACCCGGAGATATTTTTCCTGATTCAGTGCATAGCCAACAGCATCACCAAATTTATCCTTCTTGGACACATTTATAGTTTTTAGGTACGCAAAAAACGCATCCACAAGTGGTTTGATAACCGCCTGCCGTTGCTTAAGCCGTTCATCAGAAGAAAGGTCCTTCAGCTTCCCTTCTTCCCGATAGATTGCCTGAATCTGTTTCATCAAAAGAAATGCATTGGATTCCTTTTGATAGGATTTCGAAATCAGCTTTAAGGCTTCATCAAATCTGCGGCGACAGTGCACCCAGCATCCGGCAATGGTCAGTTCTTCCAACTCTTTTTCTAAAGTATGGTAGACCTGGTAACCGTCTGTTACACAGATGCCGTCGTACCCTTTTAGGAATTCCCGTGGATGGGATGCATTTCTCGTCTGCTGGTATTCATACAGGACAATCTGCCGTTTTTGATACAAATGTCCGGAACGGTATACCCACATCCAGCTTTTGCTTCCGGCTTTGCGCCCGTCATGGTTTACAAGCACCGGCGTTTCATCTGCCTGGATGACGTGGTAGAAATACAATTCTTTATGAAGATAATCATAAAGGATTGATAGATATTCCTCTGCCAAACGTATGCACCAGTTTGCCATGTTCTGCCTTGTGATCTGCAGGCCATAACGCTGGAATTCCTGCTCCAATCGATAGAGAGGAACTGCGTTCACATATTTTCCATTGATGATCGCAGCACCCAGAGATGGTGATACCAGACTCCCATGCAGTAACGTCTTTGGATGGTCTGCTTTCACCATGTGTTCATCTGTTTTGCTGGCATACACACCGATGTGATGTTCTTCTACTTCTACCTTCGCAGGTACGAAATGATATTTTCTGGAAATGGCATCCGGTAACTGTTTCCAACCCCTGACACCGAATTCCGCTTCCAATTCCTCCGCGGACAGATAATGGTCGATCCGTCTGACCGGAAGCCCGGAAAGATCTGCTTCTTTCTTTCCCTTACGCTTCGGCTGCTTTGGAGACTTCAGTTCCAGATCCTCAGGCTCTGCCGCATTAAGATCACAGACTGCTTCTGCTTCATTGAAAAAGACAATCGTTCCGTTTACTTCTCGAAAACAGATCTGACTGGTATCTTCCATTTTTTCAGAAGACCTGCCAAAACGGTTCTGCTTACCAAGGATCACCTGTTCCATCAGAAGCTGCATTTTTTCATTCGATGCGTGAAGCTCCTTTGTTAAAGCATTCAACTGTTCCTGCTGTTGTAAAAGAAGCTGGATAAGAAACGACTTATCAACGTTATTTAATTGTTCCTCCGTATAATTGACTGCCATAACCAAACCTCACTTTCCTAAGTGGTATTATAGCAGAATCAACAGTTTTTGGCTATTTTTGCATTCTGTTACCTTCGTTACTTTGACGGTGGATAACAGTCATGAATACCTGAAGATAAAAGCCAGAATTTCAGATATTTATGACTGTTATCCACAATCTGAAAAGTTTTGGAATCCAGAGTATCATAGAAACTCACAGAAAACTTTCAGGATGTGAATAACTTTCAATTTTATATTGCACTGGGTAACCCGGTGTGGATGAAAGTGATTTTATTTTCTATGTTTTGCACAAATCATAAGGAGAATCCAGGATCAGGAACTTCTTCTATGGGATGTCTGGCAACGATTTCCAGACCCTGCATCAACATTCGATACTGGTCTGTGCTGATCTCCAGCGCTTCCTCCTGTGTACGAGGCCATCGGAAGTTCCCATTTTCAATCCGCTTATACAGAAGGAGAAATCCATCACCTTCCCAGATGAGTCCTTTTATCCGGTCCGTACGCTTACCGCAAAATAAGAATAATGTATTCTTATCATAAGGATCGAGCTGGAACTGAAAACGTATGATTCTTGCCAAGCCGTCAATTCCTCTGCGCAGATCCGTAAATCCAGTTGCCAGATACACTTTTTTGAATCCGGTACCATCATTGAGCATTTCTGATCACTCCCAAAAGTGTACTTAGAAAGGAGGCAGAAGCCTGGTCGGTGATTTCCAACGTGAGGTTGCTTCCACTTCTGATTATGGCAGCGATTTTATGCTCTGAGGTCGTATTTACCGGATGGAGTGCAGAGGAAGGAACTTCTACAAAGGCTTGTGTATGCTCCGCAGTTTCTAAGTAAGCCTCACGGACTTTCCGGAGTCTCCAGTAGTAACTCGCTTTTGTAATGTCGTGCAGCTGACACCATTCATCGATTTTCATTCCCTGTGGACGGTTTTGACAGTCTCGGATCAAATCAGCCCATTCATTCAGGCGGGTTTGCTGTGCAACTAAACTTGTGTGAGATTTCATGACTCACCTCCTGTGATAAAGTCTAAAAAGTTGAGTACTAAACTATTTAGACTTTGTAGTGATGAGTCTATTATCTCACATCGGATGATTTTGAACAGGTACTCGCTATTTTGCGTTTACATTACCAGAACCCCTTGTACTGGTAGTAAATAAAGGAATGTTAAAGACAGAAGGGCAATTGTAAAGCAAAATATGTATTTGTGTCGCTTTTTTGTAAGATGGTTTGAAAATAAAACTATCATAAGCAAAAATTCAATTATTATATCAAATTTTTCAGTATTTAAGATTCCCATAGTAAATCAGCTCTATTCTTTATAATTTCTAGATATAACTTCTGAACTTCTTTTTTTCTACGTCTGGCAATTGGAATTTCCACACCTGTTTTAAGAATAAGTACGGAAGCGGTTGTAGATAGTTTACAACAATGACACAAATTAACTAAATAAGACTTATGAACACAAACAATATATCTATAATGTAAAATTTGACGCATTTCATTTAGATTTTTACGAATACAATACTCTTTTGAATTTTCTAGAACAATTCTCACATAATTACCTTCTGCATGAATATAAAGGATATTTTTACAAATTATTTTTTGCTCTCCATAAATAGAATCTGGAACAGTAATATATTGCATACTACCTAATTTGTTTAGAAGCTTATCCATAATTTTTTTCAATTTTTGAAGTACAATAGGTTTGTTTAAAAATCCGTAAACATTTTTTCCAAAAGAGTCATATAAAATTTCTTCATGGCTAGTCACAAAAACAATCATAGTGTTTATATTATGCTCTTCTAAAAAATCTCTTATCATTTGACCGGAAATATTCTGCATTTCTTCATCTAGAAATAGAATGTCTAAATGAAGTTTGTTTTTTAATAGTTCTTCTCCCGAAGAAAATAATACATAATCAATTTGAACTTGTGTGTTATGTTGTACGCACTTGCAAGAGTTTACCAATTCATTTTGCCAATATATTTCATCGTCACAGATGCCGATAGTATATTTTTCTAAGTCCATATAATATTCTCCATAATGCAAATCTTTGACCGATAATTACAAAGAATTACCGTTTATACCGTATTACTTGTTTATACCATTATTCATAAATAAAATGAAATTATAAGAAGGTAATGAATAATGACTTATGGATTGGAAAATTTACTTGAATGGATTTATTCACATTTCAAGGGTATCTAAGTATACAGTATTTATATTTTACTGCATAACAAAATAAAATAAAAGTATTAATTTGAAAAAATCAAAATGATCTAAAATGAAATGGAGTGGAAAAATATGTATCGCGAAAGAGAAAATAGAATTTTTGGTAAACCAGCTAGTTTAGAGTGTAACGAAAAAGAGATTCAAACAAGATTTGTTATTACAATGAATCCGGAAGATATTCAAAAAGATGTAAATAAAGCAGAATCAAAAAGTGTAGAAGTACAATTAGTGCAGTTTGCTAATTCAACTTATGCTAAAGAATTAGCACAAAATAACGATTGTGATACTTTTATTCAATATTGTTTAGAAAATATATACCATACTAATTTGGAAGAAATATTAAAAAGAAGTACACGAATTGTAGATGGTCAATGGAAAGTAGAATCGGATTATTTACTTTATATGGAAGTTGCACTTGCAGCGGGATTAATAGTGGCAGCAGAAATTGGGGCACTTGCAGTAACAATTGTTATGGGAGACGAACCAGGAGAGGAGCCTGGAACATCTAATATCTCTAGTGCGGCAGTTGTATGTGGTGGCAAAGAATTCGGAGAAAGAGTAGTAAACAGATACTGTGAATTGTTGCAAATGGAAGCAGAAAAGAGGTGTGGGAAAAATGCTTAATCCTATACAGGCTGTTGTTTTGACAACTTTTAAATGTACCGCAGCTTGTCCTGAATGTTGTTTTGAATGCTCGCCTGATAATGAGAAAATATTATCTTATCAAGAAATAGTAAGTTTTTTGGAACAGTGCCATAAAAAATGGAATATGAGGCGTGTTATTTGGAGCGGTGGTGAATGTTTCTTATTAGGTGAAGACTTAAAAAGAGGAATAGCATATGCCAAAAAACTTGGTATGTATTCACGATGTGTCACGAATGGATTTTGGGCAACAAGTGAAGAAATAGCATATGAAAAATTAAAAGAATTGCATCAATTAGGATTAGAAGAATTAAATCTTTCAACAGGCGACGAACATCAATTGTATGTTCCTCAGGATAGGATTTTAAATGCTACAATTGCTGCTGCAAAACTGAATATGCGTGTCGTCATTTCTATTGAAACTAGAGAAAAAACAAATGTTACAAGAGAAAAATTTATTAATGATCCACGTTATCAAGCAGAAATAGAAAATACGGAACTCAAGAAATTTGTTAGCATACTTAGTGCTATTTGGGTGTCATATCATAAAGATACTGTTTTTGAATACAGTGAAAATAGTGAAGATTACGTAGAATATAAAGGTTGTGATTCTCTTTTTGAATCTATATGTTTAACTCCTAATAGAACTATTGTTGGATGTTGTGGATTGAGTGTAGAGCATATACCTGAAATGACAATTGGAAATTTTGGAGAAGATCTATCTGAAATTTTAGAAAAACAATTTCATGATTTCCTGAAAATATGGCTATATGTAGATGGGCCCAAAAAGATTTTGGATTATGTAAAAGAGTGGGAAAACAATATAGAGATACCTAAATTTATGCATACCTGCCAAGCTTGTGCCTTTATTTATCAAAATAAGAGAGTCCAAGAAATAATTAACAATAATTTTAAAAAGTGTTATACAGAAGTACTGGAAAGATTTAAGGCAAAACAAACATTGAAAAATGCGAAAATCATATAATATGTGTTTTGAAATTTTTTCTTTGTAGAGTAGGAGGTGCAGTAATGTATTTGTTTCTTATAGGGTTGATTTTACTTCAAACGATAATAATATCCTTAAAAAAGAAAAATATGCCGTTGATAATTCTAGGCGGGTGTGCAGCAATTCTTATAGGTATTTTTGGCTCATTACAAATTAGGCTAGGAATTTGGGGCGTGTTTTTTGTCACACATATTCTTTTGATGTTATTATATTCATTAGAAAGTCAAAAACAATTTCAGAAGGAATCTGTTGCTTATCAAATTGTTAGAAAATATACGGATATTCCAACTTATTTTTACACATTACCACTAGGAACACTTTTTGTTGCATTAGTTATTGTTGGTAAAGATTCAGAAGGTTTTATGCCCATTATAGTAATTTCAGTAATAACTCTATTTTGTATGATATACAATTGTTCGGTGAACAATATGTTAAAAAAAGAAATAGAAATAGGCTCTTCACAAATTAGTATATTATTTGACAAAAAAGATGCATTATTTTTTGTTTTTACTATAATGCAATCTTTATCTGTCGGAATGCTTTACAGTGGTGCTTTAACCCAATTAGATGAAAAGGTGATAGCAATTCTTTTTATAGTAGAATTGTGTATACATTTATTGATATTTTTCCAAAATTATAATAAGGGAGAGAAAATCAAAAGCGATATTTTGGGATTGTCCAAAGTAAACTATCCTAAATGGCAATTGTTTGTACCTAAAAAAGTGGGATTTGGTCTTACTTTAAATTTTTCTTGTCCATTGACATATGCTATACTTGCAATATTGGTTGTAGGAATTATAGTTATATTAATTTATTCTTAATAATATAGAATCTATGTAGATGGAGAGATTAGCAAGGTAGTATCAAACATATTATGAAAAAATCGAATCTATTTCTTTGGCATGAACCAATTTTATTTAAGGAAATTCCTTCAATTTTATATTAGGAAGTTGTAAACTTCCTAATATAAAAATTTTTTTGATGGGGCTAAGCCAAACAAACGGGATGTAAAAACTTTTAAAACTTAAAATCATTGATTTCATTGAGTTTAAGTTGATTTCAAGAATACGAAGTTGACACTACCATTCGCAACTGAGAGGGGTAATTATGAAAAAAATTTTTAGATTAGTTAATAAATATTTATATCAGCATTTTATTTCAATATGTATTCTCTTTGTTGCGATTATTTTGTCTAGTATATGTACCCTGATAATACCCATTATATCTGGGAATTTTGTTGATTATTTAGTTGATGAAAAAAAACAACAAGGGATTATCTTTTTTTGCCTCCTATTTGCAATAGTTAGTATTGCTAATATTTTAATTGGTTTTTTGTCCAATAGAATTTATACAAAAGTAAATTTGCAAATATTATATGAAATGGGACAAAGCTATATTCAACATATGCAGAAAATGAATGTTTTATATTTTAGTAATAAAAATATATCCCAAATAACTCAACAAATAAGTGTTGATATAAAAAGCGTCGTTGATTTCTTTTTTGATTTTTTTAGTAACGCAAGTATTAACTTTTTTAAGATTCTTATACCGGCATTACTGGTTTTTAGAATAAGCAGGGGTATGTGTTTTCTAATGCTTCTTTTGATGTTGATTTATTTGATTTCCTACATTTTTTTTAAACAAAAATTATATGCCACTAGTTATGAAACCAAAAAAAATCAAAATGTATATTTTGGAGATTTGTATGAACAATTGCTTAAAATAAAATTTATAAAAATATACAGTATTATGGATTGGTTTAACCAAACAATTCAGAAAACTTTTGATCAGTTACTTAAAGTAACAATGAAATTCCAAGTGATTCAATATATTTATTCAGGTTTAGATACAGCGATAATGTTTATTGGACAGTTAGGTGTATTTATTATCGGTGGTAATATGGTAATAAAAGGAAGGATAAGTATTGGAGAATTTACAATTATTAATACATACTTTAATATGGGAATTACAGCAGTGCGATATTTTTTTGGATTAGGAAAGAAAAAACAGGAAACATTGGTAGCTTATGATAGATTAAATAGAATCATGGAACAAGAAGAAGAACATTTTGGTGAAATGTTATCAGATACTATATCTGAAGTTCGACTTCACAAATTGGGATTTTCAATTAACAATAAAATTATTTTGAAAGATATAGAATGTAAATTTGATAAAGGGAATTCATATGCAATAGTTGGAAAAAATGGTACAGGAAAGACGACTCTATGTAATGTGCTTACTGGATTATATCAGGATTATACAGGCGTACTGAAGTATAATGGCGTATCTGCCAAAAGATATGATATGGAAAAACTAAGGAAAAAACGAATTGCCTTGATAGAGCAAGAACCAGAAATGCTTCAGGATACCCTATATAAAAATATAGCCCTTGATTTAGATATTCCTAAATCTTTAGTACAACATCTTATAAAAGAGTGGTTTGATGATACCTCATTTTATGATTTAGATATGAAGATTAAAGAAAGATCTAATAATTTATCTGGCGGTGAAAAAGAGAAAATTGCTATTTTAAGAACCCTTGTTAGAAATCCAGATATAATAATCATGGATGAACCTACAGCATCTTTAGATCAAAATAGTTGTGATCGATTAGAAAGTCTAATTTTAGATAATTGGAAGGACAAAATTTTAATTATTATTACACATGATGAAAGAATGATACATATATGTGACTATAAAATTCAATTATAACAAAATTAGGATAAATAACGAGTTTTAAGAATATATGGCATGTTATATCGATTATTAAAGTATGGTTGATAATAATGGAATAGATATTCTAAATTTTACATTAATATTGACTTCAAATATTAATTGTGCTACCATGAATTTGTAATTCAGTTTTATTCTTCATAAAGAAGAATTGCAATTTTTTTCTGACCATAAGGTTAGAATGAAAATTTAAAGTATTGATACTTACTTAAATTAAAAAGTGTATATATCAAAAGCATTCAGGAAGATATTCTTTGAATGCTTTTTTTATTGCCTTTTGGAAAGGAGAAGAAAGAAAAAATAAAAAGCAGAGAGAACGATATGAAAACCAGAATGGATTTTTGTATCGTTTTTTGTATGTGCAGAAAGGAGTATGATAGTGTGCAAGAAAGTGATTTACAGCGTGCAAGTAAAATTTTACGCACAGAATTTGGTTCCGATTGGAAACAAATTGTACAGACGTTAGGGACAAAGGAACTTACACATTGCGTAGGACAAGATCTGACTTCTTTTATGGCATTTCCGGAACGGGCAGAAGGAGGCAACAATCAGTGGAGAGGAAATTGTTCCCCACAGGTTGTAGCAAAACTCATTCAGTTTGTAAAAAAAAGCAGGCAGTATGAAAAGAAGAAGGATTTTTTGTTTCTGGATCCCATGAGCGGTTCCGGAACCAGCCAAGATGTGGCAGAGAAATTGCATATTTCCTCTGTCTTATATGATTTAATCCCGCATCCGCCAAAGGGGCTTGGAAATTGGAATGCATTGAAAGATGAAGTAATGCATAGTGCAGATTTAATTTTTTTCCATCCTCCGTACCATGATATTATCCGGTATTCCGGAAATATGTGGGGGAGACCTCATAAAGATGATTTGAGCAGATGTGAAAACTATGAAGATTATATTGAAAAACTGAACTATGTGATCAAAAAACTATATTTTAGCCTAAGACACAATGGATATCTGGCAATCCTGGTAGGAGACATCCGGCAGAAAGGCATCTTCCATTCTATTGCAGCAGATATGCTCCATATTGGAAATATGAAGTCCTGGATTGTAAAGGGCCAGTTTCATTGCACTTCCAATAAGAAACAATATTCAGGAAAACCTTTTATTCCTATTGTGACAGAAACATTGGTACTTTTTCAAAAAGAAGAAATTTTTCTTGTACCATTTTCAATCAGAAAGGAAGGGACATTCCAGATACATGAACAGGATTCTATTGCACTGACGTGGTTTCATTTATTACGAATGACAATGGAACATCTAGATGGACATGCAACGCTAAAGCAGCTATATCAGGAATTAAGAGAGCACCCAAAAGCCAAGAAGAATAAAAACTATGAGGCGAGAATTCGGGCAACTTTATATGAACATGCCGATTGTTTTCTGCCTTTAGCAAGAGGAACTTTTCGGCTAAAGTACCGATAGGAAAGAGGTGTGCATGAAAGATGAAACAATGGCAGGATATTATCAGTTACTGATTGCAATCTTTTGCAACCTGAATGCAAGAGAGGCAAGATATCTTTATGACTATGGACCGGCTCACCCTATTTGCAGAAGAATGATGTACAGAAAATTAAAGCATCAGAAACAGGGGGATTGTTTTTCAGAAAAAGAAATTTTAGACAGGCTGGAACAGTTGGAAAAGAATGGATATTTTTACAGAGAAAAGAAAGGTACATGAGGATATGTATCTTCATAAACTGGCGGATTTTCGATCATTTCAGAAGATGGGAGTTGGTAAATACTATGGAACAAATAGAGGAAAAGAGACCAGATTCTTTAAAAGAAGGAGAAGATGTTTGGCACAAGAAACTGTATGATTGGAAAAAGGTATATCAGTTTGGAGCAGAAGAACACCTAACCACAGACGGAGAAGTACTAAATCAAATCCGAAGGGAATTATTGCAGGTTTGCGAGAACTATTTTTCTGGTACAACTGCTTGTGACAGGTATAAAAAGAAAATTCCACAGGCTGTCAAAGATGATTATATGGCAGGAGAAGTAGAAATTTTTGAAACTGCGCAAAGGCTGGTAAAGAAATATAAGCAGAGCCAGCAGTTTCGATATGTGCTTGTGAAGCGCCCTCAAATCAGGGAAACAGACCGGAGAAAACTTCAAGTTGATCTTTTGGTCGGAAAAATTCAGAAATTAGAGGTTTGCGTAAAGAGAAAAGACATTCTTGGAATGCGTATCTTTTCAAAGGAAGACGAACTGGACAAAATGCTGGCGGAGGTTTATCAAAAAATAAAAGAACTTCCTAGAATAAATAAGGGTGTAGAAAGCGCCGGAAATAAGAAAAGATCCAGTTGGAAAAATCAGATGATATTAGAAGAATTTATTCGTTAATTGAAAGGAGGAAACAGGGTGACAGATCAAAAAATGATTGCAAGTATGGTAGGCGATTTTTATGGGGTTTATCTTGGAAAATCCATGTTGGGAATCCAGGGACTTCTAAAAAAATATCATAACCATAAATTTATTATTACCTTGATTTCTAATTTGGAAACAACGGTAGAAATTGATATGCATAAGGCGATGCATGAGATTTATGATTTCTATAAGAAACATAGAGGAAAAGGGCAGAGAGAGGACAGCGAATGGGAACAGATCATTGAAGAAGCCAGTAAGATTGGCAAAAAATATGAAGGAAATGCGTGGTGCAAGCAATTCCTGATCCAAATGATCAGCATTATTGAGGAAGAAGACACGGAAATCAGAGCAAAAAGAGAAGAATTAGAAAAAGCGGCATGATGGGAAGGGGAATCCCCCTTCCTGCTTTTATAGGAGGAAATAGGAATGCTTGGAAAAATGATAGAAAATACAAAAGATTTGAATATGGTTGCAGACCGTTTAAGAGCAAGAGGCGAAATTTCACGTTTGCAGGAGCTTTGTAAAGAATGGCTGATACCGGAAAAGGATATGCAGGATTTTTTGCAGGGAAAAAGGCTGCGGCTGGCAGAAGTGCCGTTGGAAGAAAAAATTTTTTCTACTGCTTCTGAAAAGATTGCGGAAGAAATGTATCAGTTTGAAGGACCAGGGCTGGCAGTGGCTTTAGGGCAGTATCTTATGGAACGCTGTGAAGAGAAAACCTTAGGGGAACAGATTCTGCTACCTCATAAATCTTTGGAAAAAGCAATTAATTTCATTCTGCAAAGAGTATATGAAGAATCAAAAGACTACCTGCAACAGAATCGAAATGGGCAAAATGGTGCAGGAGTCGCAGTCAGTTCCCAAAAAGTGTACCATTGGCTGGAAGAATACTATGCGTTAGATGATGCTGAGGAAGAAAGAAAAAAGAAAGAGGAAGAACGGGAAAGAAAAAGAAAAGCACAAGAAAAAACTGCTGTAAAAGGCGTGAAGACTTCTGTAAAGGAAAGCAAGACCAAAAAAGACAGTCAGATTTCTCTTTTTGATATGCTGGAAGATGGAGAAAAAACGGAGGAAAAAAATGATTGCGTATAAAGCATTTCAGAAGAATTTGAGTTGTTTGGGGTTTCAATATAAAGAAACAGAATGGAATTATACAGAAAAGGCTGCCTGCAGGAAAACGGGGTTTCATTGTGCAGAAAACCCGCTGGACTGTCTGATTTACTATAGCAATCCGGATTTAGCACAGTATTGTGTGGTTGAAGTTGCCGGAGAACGCCAGGAAGAGGGCGATGACAGCAAAATTGCCTGCACACAGCTTCGGATTGTCAGAAGACTGACGTTATTGGAACTTTTAATAGAAGGGGTTGCATATATGCTCCAGTATCCACACAGAAGGCCGAGTAAAATCATACAGATAGAAAAAGGAAGTTCCATGGGTGGATTTACAGTGGTGCGTGGGAAACATCCCATCGAAAAAGGGAGGAAAGATACAATCCTTCTTCTCATCAGGGAAGATATTAAGGGAAATATCGTTAATTTTTCAGTCATCATAATTGACGGAAAAGAATATGTTCCAAATGTTTATTATGATTTTGATGGAAGAAAGGCAGAAGAATAAATGAGAAAAACAGAATTATTGGAAATCGGCTGTTTAGAGGCAACAAAAAAGATGTTAAAGTTTTCCAAAAAGGAAGAAAAAAAATCCAGAAAACAGAGATTACAAAAGAAAATGAAAATGAGGAAGTTTGAATATGAAGTATCTGTAAAGATTTGTAAAAAAGGGGAGATTTTGGCAGTTTCATTTTTCAGGATAAAAGAAATGCTTGCCGGACAAGTGCAGCCGGAGATAGTTGTATTCTTAAATAAAAAGGAGCGTACCTATCTTTCGTACCTTCCAAGAGAAGCAAAGTGGAGAACAGCCACAATTATAAAGATTATGGGCTATTTTTATGGGAGTTTTTATCACTGTACCAAAAGAGATTGGGCATTATTCCGGAAATATTTTGACACAGAATGTAGCAGATGGACACCTTTAAAAGTTAGTTCTATCAGAAGTATTATAGAAGAGTTTCAAACGGATATTTTATGGGATAGGATAGAGGAAAGGCGCAGACAAGAAACCAATGAATGGGATCAGGTAATGTCCCAAATTCCGGTACTTCCAAAGGATTGGGAAAGGTGGTGCAGAAAATCGGCCATTACGCAGCACTATATTTTCTACAAACCGGAAAGAAAAGGAGAAGGCTATTGCAGCAGATGCAACACGAGAGTGCAGGGTATTTTACCAAAACATAATCAATATGGTATCTGCCCGAAGTGTAGACAGCGAATACAATATAAATCCAAGAAAATGCAAAAAAGGATTATTCACAAAGCAGAGTGCACCTATTTGTTGCAGAAGTTCGGAACTAATCAAATGGTGATTCGGAAGTTTAACGTCTATGCAAAATTTCATCAAAAGCGTGACTTTGTTCCGGAAATAAGCTGGTTTGAAACCAGAAGGGTAATCGTAGAAAAAGATTTTTCCCAGACAGCATATTATTATGGACAATATAAGGATGGCTCCTATCGGTGGAGAGAGTCTTTATATGCAGAGTACCATTATGATTTTGAAGGGAATAAAGGCACGCTATATCAGAGAACCTTATTTTCTTTGAACCAGGGAATTTTGAAGACTTCCGGGTTATACGAACTTCAAAAGAACATGAAAATGGTAGAACCGGAAACGTATTTATTATACCGTTATCATTGTCCGGCTATTGAGAAAGCTGCAAAGGCGGGATTGAAAAAGTTTGTGATCCAAAGCATCCATAAAAAGAGCCGACTTCCAAATCATAGAAAACTGATAGAAATTTTGGGAATCAATAGTTGCCTGCTAAAGCAGTTGGTGAAAATGGACGGCGGAATAGCTGGTTTATCCTGGCTGCAAAAGATGAAGAATACACAAAAGTGGATTTCAGAGGATATACTTCGTTATTTTGAAAAACATAATATTTCCACAATAGATGTTGCCTTTATTGAAAATCAAATGTCGCCACAGCAGATTTACCATTATTTAAGAAGAATGGAAAAGGAAAGCGGGCTGCCCGTAGAGAAGATTTTGACGATATGGAGAGATTATCTGTCCATGGCAAAAAAAATAGGAGAAAATCTAAAGGACTCCATCGTTTATAGACCACGGGAGTTAGAAAGAAGGCATGATGAGGCGGTAATAGCCCTGCAGGAAATAGACACAAAGCAGAGAGCAGAGGAACTACGGGAGAAATTTCCAAATCTGGAAAAGGTTTGTAGGGAAATCACGCCCATTTATCAGTCACTGAAAGATGAAAAATATGCAGTGCTGGTTCCTCAAAAGATTGAAGATATTATAAAAGAAGGAAAAGCATTGCATCATTGTGTAGGTACTCAGGAATGCTATTTTGACCGGATCAGCAGAAAAACCTCTTATATTGTTTTCTTACGCAGACAGGAAGAATTGGAAAAGGAATTTTATACGATGGAAATTGAACCAGATGGAAACATTGTACAAAAAAGTAAGGACTATAACAGAACGGGAGAGGACTATGAAGAGGCAGAACCATTTTTAAAGAAATGGAAAAAGAATGTATTGAAAAAGATAAGGAACCAGGAAAAAGATCCTACAAAAACGCAGGTTACACTATGGACTGCGGAGCTTTCTGCTGCTTATAAGGATCATGTGGTGATGAAAGGTGGAAAATATCAGGGCCAGTATCTGTCAGATGTGCTGAAAGCAGAACAGGAAGCAGCTGCTTAGAAGAAAAGGAGAAATATGGAAAAAGAATATCAAATAGTGACAAAAAATATACCGGATAAGAATTTGCAGAAATTAAAACATATCCGGCAGTAAAAAGAAAGGGTGAGCATATAGTGGAAGAAATCTGTATTACGGTGAAGACGATAGAAGATGCCTGTAACCTTGTACGGCAAGCATATAGAGATTCCGATGTATGTTTGGGAGAGCTTTTTCGAAACATAGAAATTCAAGGATTGAGCATTCAGGAAGTAGTGGAAGTATTTTCCATACTGTATCGTGAACTGGAAAATGACAGAGTCTGTCGTGTGAATGTGGAAGAAAAATTTTTCACATTTGTACCATAGAAATTTGATGATGGCGGGGGTGTGTCGGTGACATGCCCCCCTAAAAAATACCATGAACAGCCAATTACGCAATAAAAAAGGCAATTTAAACAAAGAACCTTGTGGTTTTACCAGAGCATGCTATTCTAAAAGAAAAAGGGGAGGGAATACAAATGATGAAAATTGCGATATTTTACCAGAAAGAAAGCAAGCTTTTGGATGATATACGAAAGAAGATCCGAAAGGAAGCGTGTCAGCTAGATAACATATATGCGATTTATGAATATTCTACGATAAAGGCTTTGCGCAAAGCAAATGAACAAAGTCCTATGGATATCGTGTTTTTGGAAGATACGATAGATAATTGTGGACTGACAGCCACCAAATATATCCGGGAAACAGGACAAAAAACTTCTCTTTACTTTTTCGGAACGTCTACGAATCGGGCTTTTTATGGATATGAATATGAGGCAGCACATTATTTGACGGAAAAAGAACAGGTAGAAAGTTTAAATATCTACCAGCATTTTTTCAGAAAGTATTTTCCAAAGAAAACGATTTTCCTGTTTGATCAAAGCATGGATTCTGCATGGGCTATGTGTTTATCCGAAGTTGTTTATATTGATTTAAAAACCGGGGATATTTGTACAGAAAAAGGAGAGAAAAAATCGGGTTATATACTGACAGAGAAAGTATTGGAAACAATACGAAAAAAGACCTCTTTTCTGAACGTTTCTGGAGAATATCTTGTCAATCAGGATTTTATAATAGATGTGACTGGGCAGATGATTTACCTATATCAGAATAAAAGCATTTTATGTAAAGAAAAGGAGATGGATACGATTAAAGAGTTCCTTTGGAACATGGGACAAAAAGAGTTTTTATAAGGGAATATTATGCATACAATATATAGAAAAAATGGATTGTAAAAAACTATATATTGTGTTATTATATTGTTGAATATATTTTTACAAATGGAAAAATTTGTAGTTAGTATTTCATTTTGGCAGAAGCCAAAAGCAGTATTTTAAGGAATATCCTGAGAAATAGAAAGAAAGACATGAAGAATCGTATGGTTTTTTGTGTCTTTTTTTGTATGCAGAAATGGAAAGGAGGACAAATTCAGTTTTTAGAAGCAGACATTATCGTTGTATGAAAGGAGAACTATTTTATGAAAATTATTTGTAAAAAGACAGATTTAGCAAAGGCAGTTCAGACTGTAGCAAAGGCAGTTCCTGCAAAAGCAACCACCTCTATTTTGGAGTGTCTTTTGCTCCGGGCAGAAAAAGAGGAGATTACCCTTACCGGGAATAACCTGGAATTGGGGATTGAAACAGTAATGCCGGGAAACATTGAAGAGGAAGGCAGTATTGCAATCCAGGCAAAAGTATTTGGGGAGATTGTAAGAAAACTTCCAGAGGGAGATGTCGTACTGGAAACAGGGGAAAAAGATCAGGCGACTGTACGCTGTAAGAAGACGAAGTATAATCTTTCTGTAAAGTCAGCAGAAGAGTACACCTGTATTCCCGATATGGAACGGAAGAATCATGTCACGATTTCAGAGTTTGACTTAAAAGAGGCAATCCGGCAAACGATTTTTTCAGTAGCAGATACTTCCTCAAAGAAGGCAATGACAGGAGAACTGTGGGAAATTAATGGAAAAGAACTGAAAATTGTAGCGCTGGACGGACACCGTATTTCACTTAGAAAAATCAAACTGAAAAAAGAATATGAACCGCGAAAGGTCATTGTTCCAGGAAAAACACTGGCAGAAATCATCAAGATTATTGGCGGAGATCCGGAGAAGGAAATTGCAGTTTACTTTACAGAGAACCATATTCAGTTTGAGATAGAAAATACCAGAGCAATCTCCCGGTTGATTGAGGGAGAATATTTAAAAGTGGAGCAGTTATTATCAAAAGATTATGGAACAAAAATCAAAGTTCAGAAAAAGGAATTACAGGAATGTATTGACAGAGCAAGTTTGTTATTGAAGGACGATGCAAAAAAGCCAATTATTCTAAATATTGAAGAAAATATTTTGTCATTGGAAGCAGTATCAAACATGGGCTCTATGAATGAAAGTATGTTCGTTGTAAAAGAGGGAGAGAAATTACGAATTGGGTTTAATCCCAAATTCTTATTGGAGATGCTGCGGGTGATTGATGATGAGGAAGTCTTCATGTATTTTACGAGTGCAAAAACGCCATGTACTGTAAGAGATGAAAAAGACAGTTATGTATATCTGGTTCTTCCGGTCAACCTTAGTGCCGCAGCGTAAAGTGAGAGAAGAGGGTGAATAAGAAGGTATGGAAATTGTTCGAAATGGGCAGAAAATTCTGTTGACAGAGTGGGAATTATTTCAGGCGTATGAAGAACAGAAGTATTTGTACTTAAAAGAAAGCGTTCTGGAAAATATGGAAGACTGTCTTCCAAAAGAGATGTATAGCAAATTGAAAGCAAATGAAGATTACAAGGAAAGAAGCATCACTTTATTCCAAAAATATTATGAGGATTATCATATGGAATATGATGTGGCACTAAAAGAGGCAATCCGCGATTCTGCGAAAAAGTTTCTTGATGCAGAAAAAGCAGAACTTGTAGAAGAAAAAGGAAGGAACAGTAAAGGATGAAAAGAGAAAATTATATTATTACGGTAAAAAGCATTTATATACGTAATGCGGAGATGTTTTGCCCGGAAAGCATGACGAAACAGGAAATTTTGAACTTAGATGATATCGATATTTTTCAGTCCTGTGAGTTTGAAAGATACTGGAAAAATGCAGAAGTTTCTGCTTACTTATGTCAGATGGCTTGTGCAGAAGAAGAATTAAAAAGGGAACTTCAGAAAATTGCAGAATATTTCAAGATACCAGCCTGTTTTTTAGAAGCAATTCCTGTAAAAAAAGATTTGGAAGATGATATATTTCATAATAATGGAGAGAAGGAAAATGAAGAAAGCACTACTTAAAAAGATACCTGTTGTGGAAGCCGGTATTAAGGATAAACAATATATGGAACTTTGCAGACAAAACTATCTGATGAAGGTACAAAAGGCTACGGTAGCACATAAACGGACTTTAATCCTAAATCTTTATGACGCGGAAAACATTATAAAGGAGCAATATCAGCCGTTCTGTCGCATCTTTTTTTCTAATAGAGACTTTATTACATATTTTATAAAAGAAAACCGTTGGTCTATAAAAACTTTGGATATCTTGGAAGCTGAAAAGGGGAAATTTATATCTCAGATTGCGATACGAACATATAAGGAAAAAAGGAGTATTCAACAGTTTTTTCATTGTACAGATGATGCCGTAGACAGTATACAACTGATACAAATAGAACAGCAGAAAAGAAAAGCAGAAAAGTCGTTAAAAAGAAAAAAAAGAAGGATAAAAGATATAGAGTCTCTATTTCGCAGTGTGAAACCAGTGACTGGGAGATTTGAAAAATGGCTGGAATACGAGGTGTTAAAAGAAAGTCAATATATTTTCTATCAGTATTCCAGAAGAAAGATGATAGATTGCACATGTAGTCATTGTAAATCGGAATATCAATTGGAGAGATCTATACCAAGGCATAACAAAGAATATGTGTGTCCCATTTGCAAGCGGAAATCAATTTTTAAAGCAAAAGGAAAATCAGGATATTTTTCTGATTATTCAGAAGCAGTTAAAATTGAAAAAGCATCAGATAGAATCATACTACGTCATTTTGAAGTTAGAAAATCTTATGCTGCGCATGGTACGGGAGAATATACATTATCCTATCATGAAGACTATCGGGCTGTATTTCAGGAAAAATTCCATTTTTATTACCCGGTTTATAGCTGTTTGGCTCATAAGAATGTATGGAAAGAGAAATATATAGATCCGTATTTTCACTACAGATATCATTTGAATTATACGATAAAAGCATATCAGACGATAACCCAAATGCCTGGAATGGTGTATCCATATAATTTGAAAAATGTTTTTAAAGGAACACCATTTGAATATTGCTCCTTAGATTATTTTGTCAAAAATAATCGTTTTGTAGAGCTGCCGGTTGTATATTATCTGAAGACATATTTAAAATTCCCATTGCTTGAACAGTTCGTGAAGCAGAATATGTTTTATATCGCTTTGGAATGCCTATATCAGCTTCCAAACGAATGGGAAGAAACAAAGGAAACGAATACAAGACATTTCTTAGGAATAAATTCACGATATTGCTCTATCCTAAGTAAGTATAATATGGGGATAAGAGAATGGGGCGTTTTACAGAAAATGGAAAAACTAAAAATCCATTTGTCGGAACAGGAAATTTTTGCATATTGTAAAATTTTTGAGAGTAATAGAGATTTCTTGGAATTAAACCAGTATGCATCTATTCGGAAAATTGTGAATTATCTGGCAAAGCAGATTGAAAAAGAAGAAAAAGGAAAGGCATATAAGTTGTCCGGTGATGTATCTGGTATCAGTCATGTGGAAATGAAATGTTATCAGACGTATATAAGAAGCTGGAAAGATTATATTGAGTGGGCAGAAAAATTGGAATATGATCTGAAAAGCCGATACGTTCTGTTTCCAAAAAACTTTAAAGATGTTCACGACAAGACTTTCCTGGAGTATCAAAAACAACAAGATAAGATGGAAAGAAGAAAACAGGCAAAAGAAAGAAGAACCGTGAACCAACTTTTAAAGAAAGATATAAAACTACTGGATACCAAAATTCAGGATAAGGATTATCTTTTAAAAGTTCCTGAAAATTGTCAGGAAATCCGAAAAGAAGGGCAGGCGTTAGGACATTGTGTAGGAAGTTATATCCCTCATATTGCCAATCGGGAATGTGATGTGTATTTTATCCGGAAAAAGACCGACCCAGATAAGCCTTTTTTTACGGTTGACTGGAGAAGAGGGAAGATTGTGCAATGTCAGGGGAAAGGGCGGATTCGTTATCCGCAGGAAATGGTAGAATTTGTTCATTATGCAGAAGAAAAATTAAGGCTTCTAAAAGGAGAAGAAGAAAAAAAGGCTGCATAGAAATATAAAAATTTTAAGAGAATAGAAACACAGGCAGAAGGATTAGAACATTCTTCTGCCTTTTCTTATGAAGAGAAAGGAACAGAGATATGAATGATGTATTGGAAAAATTACAACGTGTCAAAATCCAAAATAAGACCAGGCTGTCCAAAGAAGACCAGCAATTTTGTCAGATACAGCAAAAATTATATGACAGTACCAGAAATCATTTTTTAAGTATGTTTGTAGATATGGAAACACTGCACCAGCAGGAACTGACCTTTTATGGAAAGGTACAGAAATATGCAGACAGGGTGTACCAACAGAACCTGATTTGTATGGATAAAAAGAAACAAACAGAACTGATGGAAAAGGTACATAATCATTTTATCAGAACCATTATTTCCTTCTTTAACCGGAAATATGGTCTTGCCATACAGAAACATTCGTATGAACGCTATATTTCCCTGCAGACTCTGGCAGAACCCGTATTACATAAGCGGATTTCTTCTTTAACAGAAGAAGAGAAGCAAATTTATCGGGAAGAAAGGAAGAAATGCTGTAAACAGAAAGAAGAAAATCTTCATGAAGTTTTGTTTGCCAGAATTGAGTATCCGTTGATTTTGGATGATATTTTTTCTTATCTGGGCGGTTTTAGTTTTCAGGAGAAAGTGGAGCAGGAGATTAAAACAGATGCAAAAGCAGGAGTGACCTATGCAAAATATAAATTGCAAAGTAAAAAACTGTCCATTCAAAACCTGTTATGCAGCAAAACAGATCTTTGGGGAGAATACGAAATCTGTCTGGATAGTGAAAAATATAAAGCACTTTTACGGGCATTGACTTTTTTTGACTCCAGTAAAGAACAGGTTTCTATTTATGATGGCTGGCTGGAAAGATTTGTAAGTTTTTCATATAGCGGGAAAAAGGAGAAAGAAGGGATTTTTGATGAACACCCTGCGCTTGGAAAGAAAGTTGTTAAATTTAAGTATTTTAAAAATGGCAGATGGGATATTGTTTTTGCCAGTGGTGTACATGCATTGTCTTTTGCCAAAGAGTATCTCGGCTATAAGGAGGCGGCCTAATGGGAAAATACAAAAGAGATAAGGGACTTCAAATACCAATGGAGCAAAGACAAAACTTGAATGCGAAAATTTTGTATCTAGTGGAAAATCATGAAACAGAACTATATGGGATCACACCAGAGGATATTTTTAATGTGTATATGGGAAATGGTGGGCTGCATGGACTGGACAGGAAAGACTTTCAAAATTTTCATGCTTATACAGAAGCGAAAAAAGAAATAGAGCAGGGACAGTTTTTTACACCAGCGGAAATATGTGAATTTCTTGTTGCCTGCGTCAAACCGGAACCGAAGGATATAATTTATGATTTGACTTATGGTAAAGGAGATTTTTTTAATTATCTTCCTACAGAAAGTAATATCTATGGAACAGAAATTGATATGAAAGCGGTGAAGATTGCCCAGTACCTCTACCCGAAGGCAAACCTGCAATATGGCGATATCCGGCAGTATTCCCCTGTTTTAAGCGGGGATATTGTGTTTGGAAATCCGCCCTTTCATCTGGAATGGGGAACAAAAGAAGCACCGGTATCTTCCCAGATGTATTACTGCAAAAAAGCATATCAGGTACTGAAAAACGGGGGTCTTTTGGTTTTGCTGGTCTCGGAAAGTTTCCTTTCAGATGATTTTTCAAATAAAGGGGATATTGAAGAAATCAATCACATGTTTAATTTGATTGTACAATTTTCTTTGCCGGCAGATGCATTCAAAGAGTATGGTGTGACATCTTTTCGGACAAAAGCAATGATTTTGCAGAAAAAGAGTCAGTATGTAACAGAAAGACCATACACTACAGAGTTGGAAGTTCTGAAGCGGCCACAGGAAATTTATCAAACTTATGTGTTACCGGTTCTTCAGGAACGAAGAAAAAATGCTGCAAATATTTATTTTGAATGTCAGAATACAGATTTAGAGGCAAAGCAGAAACAGGTATTTCAGGAAAAAACGGTGAAACTTTTGTTTGATATCAAAAGAAATCGAAATATCGCTCATAAAGCTGGACTGGCAGAAGCGATTTTGCAGAAATACCTGAAGCAGACGAAACCGGAGGAACTTTCCTGGCAGGAGTGGGAAAAAATTAAAATACAGCCGGAAGATGTTTTACGGAAATTAAAGGGGATTTTATCTTCTGCGAATAAGACATACAGGAATGAAATCCGGATTGTAAAGACAACTTATGGATTTAAAGAAAAGGATTATCGGGAAAATGGGACCGATATGAATTTGGGTTCTATCAATTCTTTTGTATTATCCAAAAGAGAAGTTCCTGGATTTGAGCAGTTCTTAAAGAAGAAACGGCGAGAATTTGCATTGCAGGAAACATCTTTTGAGAAAATGAAGCAGGATGACAAAATTGCAGAATATCTGGAAAATTGGCATGTAACAAGTCAAATGACAGGGGAGGTCAAATATCTGAATGCTGTACAGAAAAAAGAAGTGAATAAACTGCTGCAGAAACGATACGCTGCCCTACAGTTTTCTATGGGAACTGGAAAAAGCCTTTGTACACTGGCAATGGCGCAGTACAGAATGAAATATAATCCTGTCCGGAATATATTCATTGTCGGCACAGCCCTGGCAATCAATAATACATGGGAAGAAATATTGGAAGACTATCAGATTGATTTTTACCGTATTCGGAAGAGGGAGGACATAAAAAGGGTACAGAGAGGACAGATTGTGCTCTTGACTATCAATCTGCTTACGGAATTAAAAAGGGAGATGAAAAAACTGTTACGTATCCGCTGTCAGAAAGTCATGTTGATTTTTGATGAAAGTGATGCAATTACCAACGGAAGTTCAAAACGTACAAAAGCAATGCTTTCTGTTTTTCGAAAATGCAGATATAAAGTGCTGGCAACAGGAACACTGACAAGAAATAACGTGGTAGAAGCAGCACCTCAATTAGAACTGCTTTATAACAACTCTATTCATTATCTGGCAAAGAATGAATGGATCTACCGATTCAAAAACGGACAGATGGAAAAAAATAGGAACTTCTTTTTGAATCAGCCATTTCCAGCTTATAAAAGAGGGTATGAACTGTTTTCTTATTCCTATTTACCAAAGAAGATTACAGTGTTTGGTCTGGAGAAGGCAAATCAGGATATTTATAATGCATCATTTTTAGATGAATTATTAGAAAAAACAGTCATAACAAAAAATTTTGAAGAAGTGGTAGGAAGGAAAATTTATAAGATTTACCAGGGAACCTGTTCTTTTAGCGAAAGGGAAAAAGAAGTGTATCGAATAGCAGTAAAAGAGTTTGATAAAATCCGCAGGAAGTATTTTGCAGCTTACGGCAATGCACGAAAGGATTCCATGTTTCGGATTTTGCAGCAACTGCTGCTCCTTCTGAAGATATGTGCAGATCCTTCTCTTGCATACGAATACGATAGCAATGAAGTACCTACGAAGGTAAAAAAAGCAATCCGTCTTTTGCAGATGTGGAAGTATGAGAAGGTTGCGATTGGAGTACGCAGAATAGAAGTGGCAGATTCCTATTACCGATATTTAAAGCAGGCATTTCCAGAAAGGCAGATCTTTTATATCACAGGGGATAAAGTTCCATGCAAGCAGCGGCAGAGGATTGTAGAAAAACTAAGAAAGACAGAAAATGGGATATTACTTTCTACGCAGCAAAGCTTGTCAGAATCTATGAATATAGATGATGTGGATAAAATTATCCTACCAGAGCTTCATTACAATCATGCGGCTATGGAACAGTATTATTTTCGGTTTATCCGGTATACGTCCAGAAATTTTAAGCAGGTGGTATTTTTAATTTATGAAAATTCCATTGAAGTGAACCTGCTAAAGATGATACTGGCGAAGGAGAAACTTAACCTGTTTATGAAAAATCAATTGCTAGAAAACGGAGAACTATATGAAAGATTCGGCATCAATCCCCAGATATTTTCCCTTTTGATGACAACCAGTGTGGATCAGGAAGGAAAACTTCAGATTCAATGGGGCGAACAAAAAATTAGTTAGAGTGTTTGAAAAAGAAACATACGTAATGATAATTTATGGCAGAATTTTTACTCAAAGAAATTCAAACTACGATACTTTTACTCTGCTTATAGCAGAACAATATATATTTTGAGAAAGTATTGAAAAGTTTATTAGAAAATACAGAATAGGCTTAAAAGTCTGTTTATATTTAGTGTAGAACTTAGCACAATAGTACGCAAAGTCTCCCTAGCGTGGCAATGACAGATATAAAAAATACTTGTTTTTCTGGTTCTTGTATTTTGAGGATTTGTCAGTAGAGATTTATAGGAAAGGAGGATGTATGAACCAGAAACATCAAAATGTTCCAATTTGGGAAAAAGCAAACCTTACTTTGGAAGAAGCGGCAGCTTTTACTAATATAGGAATAAACAAATTGAGGCAGTTAACAGACGAAGATGGATGTGAATATGTTCTTTGGATAGGTTCTAAAAGATTAATAAAACGTAAGAAGCTAGAAGAATTTTTAGAACATGCAGAAAGTTTATAAGAGTCATTGAAACAAGGGGCTTTGATATGATAATATTTGAATATCATTTCAAGGCTCTTTTTGGATTATGAAAGGAGAATATATGTCCGAAAAGAGAAGAGATAATAAAGGAAGAATTCTGAAAACAGGAGAAAGCCAAAAGAAAAATGGGCAATACATTTACCAGTATACGAATTCATTTGGGGAGAGAAAGGTAATCTATAGCTGGAAATTGGTAACAACAGATAAAGTTCCAGCGGGAAAGAGAGAGGATGTTTCACTTAGAGAAAAAATAAAAGAAATTGAGCGAAAATTAGAACAAGAGCTCATTATTACAGGGCAGAATATGACGGTTCTACAGCTAGTACAAAAATATATAGGACAGAAAACAGGTGTTAAAGATAATACCAGAAATAACTATAATTTTGTAATAAATATCATAAAAAAGGAGCCTTTTGGACAACTGAAAATAAATGAGGTAAAAAAGTCAGATGCAAAAGCATGGTTAATCAAGCTTCAGCAGGTAGATGGCAGAGGATATAGTACGATACATTCAGTGCGTGGAGTTGTTCGACCTGCTTTTCAAATGGCAGTAGACGATGATATTTTATTAAAAAACCCTTTTGAATTTCAGTTGGCGACGGTAGTTGTTAATGATAGCGTTACCCGAGATGCCATAACAAGAAAGCAGCAAAAAAAATTCTTAGAATTCATCAAGAATGATAAACATTTTTCGCGTTATTATGAAGGGATATATATTTTATTCCATACAGGAATGAGAATCAGCGAATTTGTAGGATTGACGCTGTCAGATATCAACTTGAGAGACAGAACCATTACTATAGATCATCAGTTGCAAAGAAATAGCCAGATGGTATATAAGGTTATCAATACAAAGACTACAGCGGGTGAAAGAACGATACCTATGACTGACGATGTATATGAATGCTTTAAAAAAATAGTAGAAATGCGGAAAAAAGTAAAGGTAGAACCCGTTATAGATGGTAAACTTGGATTTTTATATTTAGACAAAAATAATAAACCGATGGTTGCATTACACTGGGAGAAATATTTTCAACATATCCGAGAAAAATACAATCGCATTTATAAGGAACAGATGCCTATTATTACACCGCATGTTTGCCGTCATACTTACTGCTCTAATATGGCTAAGAGTGGAATGAACCCAAAAACGTTACAGTATTTGATGGGACATTCTGATATATCCGTAACTCTGAATACATATACTCACTTAAAATTTGAGGATGCGAGAGCAGAAGTAAAAAGAATTACGAAGCTCAATTGATGTATTTTGAACAATTTACATCATTTGAATTTGCATCAGATTTTTTGAGGATTAATATTAAATGTATGGTATAATTATCAAGAAGCCCATAAATATGAGAAATTTGAGTAAATATGTATAGAAACAAGTTCAAAAAGCGATGATGTAAAATGCAAAAATAGAAATTGATTTACATCACATTTTACATCATTTGGCGAAAAAAATATGTAGATTTACATAGGATTATAAAGACTTGTATAAGGACCAAACAAAAATATAAACTCTGTAAAGTCTTGAAAACATAGGGCTTTACAGGGTTATGAAGGGATTTGAAGAGTATGATAAAAGTACTATTTGTTTGCCACGGCAACATCTGCCGCAGTACCATGGCGCAATACGTTTTCCAGAATCTGATCAACAGACACAACCTCACCGATCAGTTCTACATTGATTCCGCAGCTACCAGCCGCGAGGAGATCGGTAATCCGGTCCATCACGGCACCAGGCGGAAGTTAAAAGAAGTCGGCATCCCGTGCGGAGATCACCGCGCACGTCAGTTAGAAAAGCGGGAATATGACGAATTTGATTATCTGATCGGGATGGATTCCATGAATATCCGCAATATGATGCGGATTCTGGGCGGCGATCCGGAAGGAAAAGTGTCGAAACTGCTTGATTTTACAGAGCGGACAGGGCAGGATATTGCGGATCCGTGGTATACCGGGAATTTTGACAGGACATACGAAGATGTGAAAGAAGGCTGTGAAGCCTTACTGCAGGACTGCCTGCTGCGCCTATAGAGCGCAGCTGAGCAGTTTTTTTAGATTGTTGTGGAATTGTTTTCCGTGGACATGAAGTTTATGACGTTCGGAATTGGAGAGATCCTGATTCAGATGTTTTTCGTAACGATTGAAGAGTACGCGATAGTCCATATTCTGACGGTGGCTCCAACGGATCAGTACCCAGTTCATTGCATCTTCGGTCCAGTACTGGGAGGGGATGCCGGCTTCTTTCAAGACAGTGATATACTGCATGGCGCGCACAGACAGTTTGTTCAGATGTTTTTGTTTTTCTGCCTCAGAAGCAGCATCTTTCCGGCGGAAGAACAGAAACGTACGTTTTTTCTTCTGGGAGTTGTTCTCCCAAAATTCCATCGCAAGATCTACGGTTTCCTGCAGACGACAGGCAGCGTTCCAATATACGACAAACGGAGCAGCCTGTTCATCATCCTCGGGACCAACGGTAAAGGTGCGGAAGACACGGATTTGTCCGCCGCCTAATTCTTTGTCATATTCGTGCCGGGATTCGGGATTGGAAAGTACCCGGTAGGCCTCCAGTATTTCCTGCATACACGCAGTGGTGTCGATGCCCTGATTCATATTGGCATCCGGGTGATATACTTTAGCAAGCGCATTTTTTGCACTTGTGATTTCCTGTAATGTAGCTTCCCGGGAAACACCGAGAATATCATAGTAAGTACGGGAATTCATAAGAACCTCCTTCGATTTATAGAATCTCTCTTTCAGAGAATGAAAGAGAGTAAAAATATACATAAAAAAAGCAGATGGCAAGAAAAAATCAGTCTGCCCGGACGGAAATCTGACGATTGCCGATAAGAATATCTGCACCAAATTATTATATTACCTGGATATGGAAAATGCAAGCAATTTTGCTGACGGAATTGCCCGATTGTGTTATATTTTTTTATAGAGAAAAAAGTCAGGAATAACAGACATAGAAAAGAGGTTATCAGACATGTATATTGCAGACTTACACACCCATTCCAGATATTCCAGAGCCACCAGCAAAGAGTGTACGCCGGAGTATCTGGATCTGTGGGCGCGCAGAAAAGGCATCCATCTGATCGGGAGCGGGGATTTTACGCATCCGGCATGGAGAGAAGAGTTAAAAGAAAAATTAAAGCCCGCAGAAGACGGATTTTATGTGCTGAAAAAAGAATACAGGATTCAGGATGGGAATACGCCGGATCACATGATTCCCCGATTCGTGATCACCGGAGAGATCAGTTCTATCTATAAGAAATGCGATAAGGTTCGGAAGGTTCACAGTCTTTTGATCCTTCCCGGGCTAAAAGCCGCAGAGAATCTTTCGGAGAAACTGGAAGTGATCGGAAATCTGCATTCGGACGGGCGGCCGATTCTTGGGTTGGATTGCCGGGATTTACTGGAAATCATGCTGGAGACAACACCAGATGGCATGTACGTTCCGGCACACATCTGGACACCGCATTTTTCCATGTTCGGAGCATTTTCCGGATTTGATACGGTGGAAGAGTGCTTCGGGGATCTGAGTTCTCACATTCATGCAGTAGAGACGGGATTGTCCTCGGATCCGCCGATGAACTGGCGGGTGTCCATGCTGGACAGGTTTCAGTTGATTTCCAATTCCGATGCGCATTCTCCGGCAAAACTGGGAAGAGAGGCCACTCTTCTGGATATCGACTGGTCCTATAAAGGTCTGAGAGGTGCCATTCAAAATGGCAGCGGTCTGGCAGGCACCATTGAATTTTTCCCGGAGGAAGGAAAATACCATATGGATGGGCATCGGAAGTGCAATCTTTGTCTGACACCGATGGAGACAGAAACATATCAGGGGAAATGTCCGGTGTGTGGAAGAAAAATCACTATTGGTGTCTCTCATCGGATTGAACAGCTGGCGGACAGGGCGGAAGGTTTTGTAAAAGAAGGTGCCAATGGATTTGAAAGTCTGGTTCCACTTCCGGAAGTTATCTCAGCATGCGTGGGTGTTTCTTCCGGAAGTAAGAAGGTACAAAAAGAATACGAGCAGATGCTGCGGATGATCGGATCGGAATTTGAGATTCTGAGAACTGTGCCGTTGGAGGAAATCCGGCAAAAGTCCGGATTTCTGATCGCAGAGGGAATTGAGCGTCTGCGAAACGGCGAGGTAGAGCGGATTTCGGGATTTGACGGAGAATACGGAACAATCAAACTGTTTCAGCCGTATGAACTGGAAGAGGTCGATAGACAGCGGTGATTGCCGGACCGAAAGAGGGGTGTTGATTTTCTCACGTTGACTTGCTAGAATAGAAGAAACAATAAGATTCGTTGCACCCGGATGGAAGGATGCCTCCAGTTTGGAACATCCTTCCCTTTTTGTGGGGAGCCGGATTTCAGGAAAAGAGGTTTGATATCATGCAGTATGATTTTACAACGATTATGGACCGGCGGGGAAAGGATGCCATCGCAGTAGATGCGCCTGCCGGAAACAATACAGGCAATGATTTTTTCGCAGGTGCGAAAATTCGGGAAGGGTTTGATCTGATCCCGATGTGGGTAGCGGATATGAATTTTCCGGCGCTTCCGGCAATTCCGGAGGCGATCATCCAGAGGACAAAGCATCCGGCATACGGTTATTTTGATCCGTCGGCGGCATATTATGACGGGATCATCAACTGGCAGAAGACACGTAATGGCGTGAACGATCTGACAAAAGAGTGCATCGGCTATGAGAACGGTGTGCTCGGCGGTGTGGTTTCGGCTTTGAAAGTACTGTGTTCCAATGGGGATTCTGTTTTGCTGCAGTCTCCGACGTATATCGGATTTACGCATTGTATTGAGGACAATGGATGGAATATCGTTCTGAATCCACTGGTGTTGGATGAAGAAGGGATCTGGCGGATTGATTACGAAGATATGGAAGAAAAAATTGTGCAAAACAAGATCCATGCGGCAGTTTTTTGTTCGCCGCACAATCCGACCGGACGTGTCTGGGAGCGCTGGGAGATTGAAAAGGCAATGGAAATCTATCAGAAGCATGATGTGTATGTGATCTCAGATGAGATCTGGTCAGATCTGACACTTCCGGGATATCAGCATATCCCGACACAGTCTGTGTCCGAGGATGCAAAAAACAGAACCATTGCGCTTTACGCTCCGTCCAAGACATTTAATCTGGCAGGATTGATCGGTTCGTATCATATCATTTATAATTCGTATTTGAGAGACCGGGTATGTATGGAAGGGAAAATGACCCATTACAATTCTATGAATGTGTTGTCCATGCATGCGCTGATCGCGGCATATTCGAAAGAAGGAATGGAGTGGGTGGACGAGCTTCGCACCGTGCTGGATACGAACATTTCCTATGCCATGGAGTTTATCAGGCGAGAATTTCCGGGTGTTTCCGTGTCCAGACCGCAGGGGACGTACATGCTCTTTTTAGACTGCACAGACTGGTGCGAGGCGCATCACCAGACCATTGAAGAGCTGCAGAGGGCAGGCATGGAAGTGGGCGTGATCTGGCAGGATGGTCGTCCGTTCCACGGAGCGTGCCATATCCGGATGAATCTGGCGCTGCCGCACAGTCGTGTGAAAGAAGCGTTTGAACGATTGAAACAGTATGTGTTTCTCGACTGAAAAATAGTGACATAAAAAAGGAGTACAACATGCAGTATATCATTCCGCACTACTATAAGAAGTTTGCATGTATCGGCGGGGACTGTCCGGATACTTGCTGCGCAGGGTGGCAGATTATGATCGATCCCGCTTCACTGAAAAAATACAGACAGACAAAAGGGCGGCTTGGCAGTCGCCTGCACAATGAAATTGACTGGGAGGAAGGCGAGTTTCGCCAATATGAGAAGCGCTGTGCCTTTCTCAATGAAGAAAATCTGTGTGATCTGTACATAGAAGGCAACGGATCCGGGATGTTCTGCAAGACCTGCAGGCTGTATCCGAGGCATGTGGAAGAATTTGAAGGACTGCGGGAGATTTCCCTGTCTTTATCCTGTCCGGAAGCAGCAAACCTGATCCTGGGCTGCGAAGAGCCGGTCCATTTTCTGGAGGCGGAAAATCCGGATCGGGAAGAGACTTATGAGGATTTTGATTTCTTCTTGTTTACTAAACTGGAAGACGCGAGAACTCTGATCTTTCAGATTCTTCAGAATCGGGAGTATCCAATTCGGCTGAGAATGGCGATTGTGCTGGCACTGGCGCATGATCTGCAGGAGAGGATCGACAAAAATGCCCTGTTTGAGATTGATGGGCTTCTAAAGCGTTACGAGAAGGAACGTGTCTGGACCTGGTTTCAGGAAAAACTGGACAATCTGGATACAGAGGCAAAAACGCAGCAGGAGGTTTGCGGCAATCTGTTCGTGATCCTGAATCATCTGGAAGTGCTCAGAGACGACTGGAAGGGATATGTCAAAGAAGCAAAAAATATGTTGTTGGAATCAGAGCTGTCAGCAGAGCAAAGAAAAGAGTTCGAATCCGTGTTTACGGAGAAGATCATGGAACAGCTGATGGTTTATTTTGTATTTACTTACTTTTGCGGGGCAGTCTACGATGAACAGGCATATGGGAAACTAAAATTTGCAGTGGCAGGTTGTATTTTGATCCGGGCGCTGGCAAAAGGTGTATTTTTGAAAAATGGAACGCTGGAGTTTTCGGATGTTGCAGAGGCAGCACGCCGGTATGCAAGAGAAGTGGAGCATTCAGATTTCAACAAGTGCAAGATGGAGCAGATGCTGCAGGATGAAGGCAAATTTGGACTGGAAAAATTATTTGTAATTTTATAAAAGGCGATAGGATAAGAAAGAAACAACAGGGGGGATTTTATGACAAAGACAGCAGCGCCTATGACAAGCGGCTCGATCTGGAAACAGATGACTTTTTTTGCGATGCCGATTTTTCTGGGCAATTTATTTCAGCAATTATATAACACTGTGGATTCTCTGATCGTTGGAAATTTCCTGGGGAGCAGTGCACTGGCCGCAGTCAGCTCCTCCGGAAGTCTGATCTTTATGCTGATTGGATTTTTGAGTGGAATCTCAGCGGGAGCGGGGGTGATCGTTGCCCGGTTTTTTGGTGCAGGAGATGAGAAAAATCTGCAGCGCGCGGTACACACCACAGTTGCATTTGGTCTGGTGGCAGGAGTTTTGATGACCGGTGTGGGAGTGGCACTTTCTCCGCAGATCCTGCGGTGGATGGATACGCCCGAAAGTGTAATGAGGGAATCGGTGACATATCTACAGATTTATTTTGCGGGATCTTTAGGATTTGTGATGTACAATGTCCTGGTGGGAATTCTGCAGGCTGTGGGAGACAGCAGACATCCTTTGTATTATCTGATCGTATCGTCTGTGATCAATCTGGTGTTGGATCTGTTGTTTATCACAGGATTTCATACAGGAGTGGGAGGTGCGGCGGTTGCAACCGTGATCTCTCAGATTGTGAGTGCACTCCTTTGTTTCTGGCAGCTGCTGCGGACAAAGGAAAGCTATGGATTGAAGATTCGAAAAATCCGTTTTGACAAAGGAATCCTTGTCCAGATCATCAAGATCGGACTGCCTTCCGGAGTGCAGAACTCTATCATTGCGTTTGCAAACGTAATCGTGCAGTCCAATATCAATGCATTCGGAGAGATGGCAATGGCGGGCTATGGGGCCTACACAAAGGTGGAAGGGTTCGGTTTTCTGCCCATCAACAGCTTTACTATGGCACTGACGACATTTGTAGGACAGAATCTGGGTGCAAAGCAGGAGGAGCGCACGAGAAAAGGGGCGCGATTTGGAATTCTCGCAGCAGTTATATTGGCAGAACTGATTGGTGTCGTGGTATTTCTTCTGGCACCACAGCTGATCGCGGCATTTGACTCTTCTCCTGAGATCATTCGGTTTGGTGTGGAAAAAGCCAGAACAGCAGCGTTATTTTACTGTCTGCTTGCATTTTCACATTCCATTGCAGCAATTCTGCGCGGTGCGGGGAAGACGATGGTGTCCATGATCATTATGATGATGTGCTGGTGCGTGATCCGGGTGTCTTTCCTTTCCGTGATGATTCCGCTCACTCACAGCATTCAGGTGGTGTACTGGGTATATCCGCTGACATGGAGTTTAAGTTCTCTGGCATTTTTCTGGTATTATAAGAAAGCGAAGTGGATATAATAAATAGTAACAGACCAGATCAGGGAATGGAGAATCGAAATGAAACGTGTTCTCGCAGTGTTACTAAGCGCAGTACTGAGTCTCTCTGTGGCTGTTGTGCCCGGGATTCAGACTCTGGCAGAAGAGCCGGATGCGGCTCAGAAAACAGAAGGGCAGCAGGAGGCAGAGGTGGAAGTACAGGCACCAAGTGCCGTTTTGATGGAAGCGTCCACAGGCGCTGTGTTGTATGAAAAAGATGCAGATACAAGACGCGCGCCGGCCAGTGTCACGAAGATCATGACTATGCTTTTGATCTTTGATGCACTGGAGGATGGAAAAATTGCGCTGGAAGATGAGGTGTCAACCTCGGAATATGCAGCGTCCATGGGAGGTTCTCAGGTGTTTTTGGAGCCCGGAGAAACGCAGAGTGTGGATACGATGTTAAAATGTATTTCCGTAGCCAGTGCCAATGATGCCTGCACCGCCATGGCAGAGTACATAGCGGGCAGTGAAGAGGCTTTTGTAAAGATGATGAATGAACGGGCGGCAGGGCTCGGCATGAAAAATACAACGTTTCAAAACTGTAACGGACTGGATACCGAGGGACATTTGACGACGGCAAGAGATATTGCTCTGATGTCCAGAGAATTGATCGAAAAATATCCGAAGATTCATGATTACTGCATGATCTGGATGGATACGATCACCCATACTACAAAAAAGGGGACTTCTGAATTTGGACTGTCCAACACGAACAAACTGGTACGGCAGTATCCGTATGCCACAGGTTTAAAGACAGGTTCCACCGATGAAGCAAAATTCTGCGTATCTGCGACAGCCGAAAAAGACGGGATGGAACTGATCGCAGTGATCCTGGGCGGAGAAAATTCGAAACAGCGGTTTCAGGACGCGACGAAGCTTCTGAATTATGGATTCGGAAAGTGCCAGGTATACGAAGACAATGATCCGCCGAAGTTAAAGCCGGTCGAAGTGCAAGGTGGTGTCAAAGATCAGATTCTCTGTGAGTATGCGGATACGTTCCGCTATCTGGACACAAGCGGAGCAAATCTGGCAGGGGTGACAAAGAAGGCACAGATGAAGCAGTCTGTAAAAGCTCCGGTGAAAAAGGGACAGAAAGTAGGCGAACTTGTCTATGAGCTGGGAGAAAAAGAAATCGGAAGAGTGGAGATTCTGGCAAAAGAAAGCTGTAAAAAAGCAGAATTTCTGGATTATCTGAAAAAAGTGATGCAAAAAATCAGGGTGTAGCGAAATGCTACACCTTTCCTTATGTTGAACTGCATTCAAAAAAATGATAGGATAAGAAGAAAAAATGACAAAAAGGAGAATGCCATGAAAGCAGTGATCTTAGTGGTCTTTGTTCTGACAGTGGCGGCAGTTCTTTGTCTGCTGGAAGCGTACCGGGAGCAGCAGTATTTCAAGGTGACAGAGGACGTTGTTGTATCCCGCAGGCTGAACGGGCTGAAAAAGGAAAAGAAGATCGTGTTTTTAAGCGATCTGCACAATAAAGAATATGGAGCCGGAAATGAACGTTTGCTGGATGCGATCTGCAAAGCGAGGCCGGATCTGATTCTGATCGGCGGGGATATGCTGGTCGGGAAGAAAGGGTGTTCCTTTGCTCCGGCTCTGGAATTTGTTTCAAAACTTCCTGCGATCGCTCCGGTTTATTATGCCTGCGGAAATCACGAGCAGCGGATGAAAAGAAAACCGGAAGTCTATGGGGAGGTTTATCAGGAGTATCAAAAGCAATTAGAAGAATGTGGCGTGCATTTTCTGGAAAATAGCAGCGTCCTGCTTAAGGAGGATGACTGCCGGATCCGGATCTCGGCTCTGGAACTGCCCCTTGCAACTTATACAAAATTCAAAAAATACCGGGTCACAGAGCAGGATGTAACAGCATGTATTGAAAAAGAAGCTGCGGATTATGAGATTCTTCTGGCGCACAATCCGGTTTATTTTGACGCATATAAAAAATGGGGAGCAGATCTGGTGCTTTCCGGGCATCTTCACGGCGGGATTATCCGTCTGCCGGGAATCGGAGGTCTGATCACGCCTCAGGCGATTCCGTTTCCGAAATATTCCGGGGAGATGACAACAGAAGGAGAGCAGACGATCATTGTGAGCCGCGGGCTTGGCACTCATACGATCAATCTTCGTTTTTTGAATGAGGCAGAGATGATCGTGATTCATCTGCGGGGCGAAAAAGACAGTTGAGAATTTGAAGGATTTCCCGTATAATGAAACACAGTGCGAAAAAACAGACGGTAGATGGGAGAAATAAAACAGATGGGGATACCGGTAAAATTGCAGGTTTTTGAAGGTCCGTTGGATCTGCTGTTACATTTGATCGAGAAAAATAAGATTGATATCTATGACATTCCGATCGTAGAGATCACCAGCCAGTATATGGAATATATCCGGCAGATGGAGCGGGAAGATTTAAACGTTATGAGTGAATTTCTCGTGATGGCGGCAACACTTCTGGATATCAAATGCCGGATGCTGCTCCCGAAAGAGATCAATGAAGAGGGCGAAGAGGAAGATCCGAGAGCAGAGCTGGTAGAGCAGCTTTTACAGTATAAAATGTACAAATATATGTCCTACGAGCTGCGGGATCGTCAGGTAGATGCAGACCAGTATTTTTACCGGGAGGCAGATATTCCCAAAGAGGTGAAAAGTTATGTTCCTGCGGTAGATCTGGATCAGCTTTTAGGGGATGTGACGCTGGTACAGCTCCGGAAGATTTTCCGGGAAGTGATGCGCAGGCAGGAAGAGAAGATCGATCCGGTGCGGAGTAAGTTCGGTAAGATCGAGAAAGAAGAAGTACCGCTTCCGGACAAGCTTTTGTATGTGGAGACTTATGCAAGGACACATAAAAAATTCAGTTTTCGTATGCTTCTTGAAAAACAGAGGAGCAAGATGCATATTGTGGTGACATTTCTGGCAGTGCTGGAGCTGATGAAGACGGGCATGATCCGTGTTTATCAGGAAGAAATCTGCGGGGAGATCCTGATCGATTCCCAGATATAACAGAGCATAAGAGCATGTCAGGAGAAACAGGAAGGAAAGAGAAAGAATGGAGCAAAAAAAACTGCAGGCAGCCATAGAAGCAATTTTGTTTGCAATGGGAGGCTCTGTGGAGCTGAAAAAACTTGCACAGGCGATCGGACATGACGAAGAAACGACAAAAAAAATAATCCGCCAGATGATGGACCGGTATGAGAAAGAAGATCGGGGAATCCGGATCATCGAACTGGAGGCTTCGTTTCAGATGTGCACGAAAAAAGAGATGTATGAATATTTGATCCGGGTAGCAAAGCAGCCGAAAAAACAGGTTCTTACGGATGTACTTTTGGAAACGCTTTCGATCATCGCCTACAAGCAGCCGGTTACAAAACTGGAAATCGAAAAAATCCGTGGCGTCAAATCGGATCATGCAGTCAGCAAGCTGGTAGAATATGATCTGGTCGAGGAAGTGGGGCGTATGGATGCGCCGGGAAAACCGCTTTTATTTGGAACCACAGAAGAGTTTCTGCGCAGATTCAGTGTGCATTCTCTGGATGAACTTCCTGCGCCGAATCCGGAGCAGGTAGCACATTTTAAAGAAGAAGCAGAGGATGAGGTACAGTTAAAGTTAAACCTGTAGTTCTGATTAAAAATCTTCGGACATAGGATATAGCAAAGAATGTCTGGAGAATAGAAAAGTAATGCATGAGAAAAGAAGGGAAAGAGGACGAACATATCGGGTCGGGCTGATCCTGGGCTTTTGTCTTCTGATTGCAGTAAATGGTCTGTTTCCGGTTTCGTGTGTATATGCGGAGGAAGAACAGACAAAAATCGCATACGGGGAGAATACTCCAGGACAGTTATACGCCCGGTCGGCAGTTTTGATGGATGCAGACAGCGGGCGTATTTTGTTTGCAAAAAATGCCGAAACAGAGCGTCCTATGGCGAGTACAACCAAGATCATGACCTGCATTCTTGCATTGGAACGTGCAGACCCGGATGAGAGTGTGTCAGTCAGTGCCAATGCGGCAGCCCAGCCCAGAGTCCGACTGGGGACAGTGGAAGGACAGAAATTTAAGCTTAAGGATCTTTTATATTCTCTGATGCTGGAATCACATAACGATACAGCGGTGATGCTGGCAGAACATCTGGCGGGAAGCGTGGAGCAGTTTGCGGATGAAATGAACCAGAAAGCAAGAGAACTGGGACTTAGCCATACCCATTTTGTCACCCCCAATGGTTTGGACGGGGCAGATGACGGCGGGAGCCATCGGACCACGGCAGAAGAACTGGCAAGGATTATGCGCTATTGTGTGATGGAGTCTCCAAAGCGGAAGGAATTTCTGGAAATTACAGGCGTGTCTTCCTATCAGTTTTCGGATCTGGAGCAGACGCAGACGTATTCCTGCATCAATCACAACGCGTTTCTTACGATGATGGAAGGCGCTATATCCGGAAAAACCGGATTTACCGGGGAGGCAGGATATTGCTATGTGGGGGCATTGAAAAGAGAAAAACGAACCTTTATCGTAGCACTTCTGGCGTGCGGCTGGCCGAACAATCGGAGCTATAAATGGGAGGATACAAAAAAACTGATGGAGTACGGTCTGGAACACTTTGAATATCAGAGTGTAAAAGGCGCTGGGCAAAAATTTAAAATCCGGGTGACGGATGGGATTCCGGATTCCAATCAGAAAGCGGCGTATACATATGCAGAAGCACTGTCAGAGCAGTCAAATCTTTCGTTTCTGCTGGCAGACTGGGAATCTGTTCAGGTAAGAAGGAACATTCCGACAGTATTGCCGGCTCCTGTCCGGGAAGGGACAGAAGTGGGAACGATAGAATATCGGGTCAACGGAGAAACTCTTGCCAGACTTCCGGTAGTAATCCAAAGGTCTGTGGGAAAAATTGATTTTTCATGGTGCTGGAAGAAAATAGCAGCAAAATATTTCTTAAAAGAGAAAATATATTAAAATAAATCAAGGTAAGTGATTAAAAATGTCACTGGTATCGAATGGAAGAGTATGATAGTATAAACGAAATAAAAAAAGACAAGTAAATTGATGTAATATAAGGAGTGCTTGCGATGAAGAATTTTGAAAAATATGAAAGAAGCTATTTTATGCCGCCGGTGCCGTGCTATGACTGGGTGAAGAAAGACCATATTGAAAAACCGCCCGTCTGGTGCAGCGTGGATCTGCGGGATGGGAATCAGGCATTGATCGAGCCTATGAGTCTGGAGGAAAAAATAGAATTCTTCCAGATGCTTCTGGATGTCGGCTTCAAGCAGATCGAAGTGGGATTTCCGGCAGCATCTGAGACAGAATATCAGTTTCTGCGTACATTGATCGAGCAGAATATGATTCCTGAGGATGTAACGATTCAGGTTCTGACACAGGCGAGAGAGCATATTATCAAACGGACCTTTGAAGCGGTCAAAGGAGCGCCGCATGCGGTTATTCATCTGTATAATTCAACTTCTGTCGCACAGAGAGAACAAGTATTTAAAAAGAATAAAGAAGAGATCAAAAAAATTGCGGTAGACGGAGCCATTCTTCTGAATGAGCTGGCAAAGGAGACAGAAGGGAATTTCACGTTTGAGTACAGCCCGGAAAGTTTCCAGGGAACCGAGGTGGATTATGCGCTGGAAGTGTGCAATGCAGTTCTCAGGGTGTGGGAGCCGTCCAGGGAGCGAAAAGTGATCATCAATCTTCCGACAACCGTGGAAAACGCGATGCCGCATGTGTTCGCAAGTCAGGTGGAATATATGAGCAAGCACTTATATAACAGAGAACATGTATTGTTATCGCTTCATCCGCACAACGACAGAGGATCCGGCGTCAGTGACGCAGAGCTTGGAATTCTGGCAGGAGCGGACCGGATCGAGGGAACGCTGTTCGGAAACGGCGAACGGACCGGAAATGTGGATATTATCACGGTTGCTATGAATATGTATTCACAGGGAGTGGATCCGGGCTTGGATTTTTCCAACATGAGTGAGATCAGTGAGACCTATGAGAGACTTACCAGAATGCAGGTTTCTCCGAGACAGCCATATGCCGGAGAACTGGTATTTACCGCGTTTTCCGGTTCTCACCAGGATGCGATCGCAAAAGGAATGGCATGGAGAGAAGAGAAGCAGTGCCAGACGTGGACGGTTCCTTACCTTCCTCTGGATCCAAAAGATGTGGGACGCCGCTACGAGACCGATGTGATCCGTATCAACAGTCAGTCGGGAAAAGGCGGAGTCAACTATATTTTAAAGCAGAGCTTTGGAATCAGCCTTCCGCAGAAAATGAGGGAAGAGGTCGGCTATCTTGTAAAGGATGTGTCAGATAAAGCGCATAAAGAGCTGACGCCGGACTGGGTATACCATATATTTGAAGATCATTATATTCACGTAAAAACAATCTTTACAGTAGATGAATGCCACTTTAAACAGACAGATGGAATCCTTGCGGAGGCGACAATCCACCATGCGGGAAGCGACCGTGTGATCAACGGAATGGGAAATGGACGTCTGGATGCGGTGAGCAATGCCATCAAGCACTATTTTGACATCGATTATGAGCTGGCATTTTATGAAGAACATTCCATGACAAAAGGGTCTTCATCCAAAGCGGTCGCTTATGTGGGCGTGATCTGCAATAAAAAGCGCTACTGGGGTGTTGGCATTGATGCCGATATCATCAAAGCTTCTGTAGAAGCCCTGGTCGTGGCAGTCAATAAGATCGAAGAACTCCGAAATCAGCAGGAATGTAAGGATGCAAGACTCTTGGAGATCACGAATTATATCTATGCAAATTATAAGCATGTGACACTGGATGAGCTGTCCGAAAAGTTTTTCCTGTCGAAACCATACCTTTCCAAATATATCAAGGAAAAATCAGGAATGACATTCGGAGACATCCTGAAAAATGTCCGGATGAAAAAAGCCTGCACGATGCTTAGGGAAGGCAATGCAACTGTGGAGAGTATCGCAGAGACTGTGGGATATCAGAACGTAGAACATTTCAACCGGATCTTTAAAAAGATGTATCAGGTCACTCCGGTGCAATTCCGTAATCAGAAGTAAAAAAAAAGACATATTTCCAAAGTCAGGAAATATGTCTTTTTTAAAAAAATTCGGAAAAAATAAAAGAAAATGGCAAAGAAATAACAAAAAACAGAAATTCAATTGAATTTTTTCGCTAAGTAATATATACTAGAATAGGCAAAAATTTTGGTTTATATTTAAACACATTTTATAATAATGGAGGGCTAGAATATGAGCAACAATGCAACAGAAAACTCAGCAAGCAGAAGAATTGCCACACTGCTTGATGGGGGTAGCTTTGTTGAAATCGGTTCTGCTGTAACAGCAAGAAATACAGATTTCAACCTGCAGGAAAAAGAAACTCCGGCTGATGGAGTAATCACCGGCTATGGAGTGATCGACGGCAATCTCGTGTATGTGTACAGCCAGGATGCATCTGTTTTAAAAGGTGCAATCGGTGAGATGCATGCGAAAAAAATTGCCAACATCTATGACATGGCGATGAAGATGGGAGCGCCGGTGATCGGACTGATCGACTGTGCGGGACTTCGTCTTCAGGAAGCAACAGATGCTCTGGAAGCATTTGGAAGCCTGTACTTCAAACAGGCAATGGCATCCGGTGTGATTCCGCAGATTACAGCTGTTTTTGGTATGTGTGGCGGTGGTCTTGCAGTCGTGCCGGGACTGACGGATTTCACATTCATGGAAAATAAAGAAGGAAAGCTGTTTGTGAATTCACCAAATGCACTGGACGGAAACATTGATTCCAAGTGCAATACAGCAAGTGCCGAGTATCAGAGCAAGACAGCTGGTCTTGTAGATGTAGTGGGTACAGAAGAAGAGATTTTGGGACAGATCCGTTCTCTGATCTGCATGCTGCCTGCAAATTTTGAAGATGATGCATCTTATGATGAGTGTACAGATGACCTCAACCGTGTCTGCGCAGATCTTGCCAATGCTGCGGAAGATACAGGAATTGCATTTGCCACAATTTCTGACAACAATATTTTCTTTGAAACCAAGAGAGAATATGCAAAAGAAATGGTAACAGGATTTATCCGTCTGAACGGAATGACAGTGGGAGCTGTTGCAAACCGTTCCAAAGTATATGATGCAGAAGGAAATGCAGAGTCCTATGGACAGGTTCTGACAGTTGACGGATGTAAAAAAGCAGCAGATTTTATCAATTTCTGTGATGCTTTCTCGATTCCGGTATTATCTCTGACAAACGTGACAGGATTTGAAGCAACTCTGGAAGCTGAGAAGGATATGGCACGTGCAGTTGCAAAACTGACTTACGCATTCGCGAATGCATCTGTACCAAAGGTTAATGTGATCGTAGGAAAAGCTTACGGAAGCGCATATATTGCGATGAACAGTAAATCTATCGGAGCAGATCTGGTATACGCATGGCCGACAGCTGAGATCGGAATGATGGATGCTTCTATGGCAGCAAAGATCATGTATGCAGATGCAGACGCAGAGACATTGAAAGAAAAGGCAGCAGAATACAAAGAGCTGCAGTCCAGTCCGGTTTCTGCGGCAAGAAGAGGATATGTGGATGCAATCATTGATGCAGCCGACACAAGAAAATATGTGATCGGAGCATTTGAGATGCTGTTCACAAAGAGAGAGGATCGTCCGGCAAAGAAACACGGTACGGTTTAGTGAGGTGAGGCGAAGTGAAGAAAAAATTAAGTTTAATCGTACTTGCCTGTGCTCTTACCTTAGGTGTTTCAGGATGCGGCAGTGAGGCAGATACGACAACAAGTAATGATAGAGAGTCTATGATGGCTTATTCAGAGGCAATTGTCAGCAGCTTCAGTCAGACACCGGATGAAGTTTTTGATCAGTATGAGGAAATGTCAGACTTGCAGTTGAATCTGATGCTTCTCAACACCGGTCTTCCTGTAGATTCTGAAAACTTCCTTTCTATGGTTGAATCCTGGAAAGCGGGAGAAAAGGAATGCGGAGAGTTCATAAGTTATGGGGACTTCGAGGCAGAGATGACAAGCTCTGGTATCGTTGTTTCTACAGAAGCAGAGTATGAGAATAAGACGGCAGATATCGAGTTTACATTTGATGAAGAACAGAAAATGGACAGTATGACGATCAATGCACATTATTCTACTTCAGAAATTCTGAAAAAGGCGGGACTGAATACCATCCTTGGAATGGGAACTGTATTCGTTGTTTTGATCTTTATTTCATTCATTATTTCTCTGTTCAGATTTATTCCGGAACTTGAGAAGAAATTTAAGAAAAATAAAACAGCAGAACCGGCAAAAGCACCGGCGCCGACACCAGCTGCGGCACCAGTGGTGGAAGATGTTTCAGATGATACAGAACTTGTAGCAGTCATCGCAGCCGCAATCGCAGCGGCAGAGGGAACTTCCACAGACGGATTTGTAGTTCGCTCAATTAAGAGAAGACAATCAAATAAATGGAACAAATGGAATTAATCAGGAGGATTTTAAAATGAAAAATTATACAATTACTGTAAATGGAAATGTATATGATGTAACAGTAGAAGAAAAAGGTGCAGGTGCGGCACCGGTTGCACCTGCAGCTCCAAAGGCAGCTCCGGCACCGGCTCCGAAAGCAGCATCAGCGGGAGCAGGAAGCATCCAGGTAAAAGCAGGAGCAGCAGGAAAAGTATTCAGTATTGACGCAAGTGTAGGACAGGTTGTAAAAACAGGAGATACCATCGTGACAGTAGAAGCTATGAAAATGGAAATCCCTGTAGTAGCTCCGGAAGATGGTACAGTTGCTAGCATTGATGTGGCAGTAGGCGACGCAGTAGAGTCAGGAGCAGTATTAGCCACATTAAACTAGGAGGTTTTGACAAATGGAATATATTTCAAATACGCTGGGGAACCTGGTAGAGCAGACTGCGTTTATGAACCTGACGTTCGGAAACCTGATTATGATCGCAGTTGCCTGCTTTTTCCTTTATCTGGCGATTAGACACGGCTTTGAACCGCTGCTGTTAGTTCCGATTGCATTTGGTATGCTTCTGGTTAATATTTATCCGGATATCATGCTTCATGCAGAAGATTCGGCGAACGGAACAGGCGGACTTCTGTATTATTTCTATGTTCTGGATGAGTGGTCAATCCTGCCGTCTCTGATATTCCTTGGTGTCGGTGCGATGACAGACTTTGGACCATTGATCGCGAACCCGAAGAGTTTCCTTCTGGGTGCGGCAGCACAGTTTGGTATTTTCGCCGCATACCTTGGAGCAATGGCAATGGGATTCTCTGACAAAGCGGCTGCAGCGATTTCTATCATCGGTGGTGCTGACGGTCCGACTTCTATTTTCCTTGCAGGAAAATTACAGCAGACAGCAATCTTAGGACCGATCGCGGTAGCGGCATATTCTTATATGTCACTGGTTCCGATCATTCAGCCGCCGATTATGAAGCTTCTTACAACAGAAGAAGAGCGTAAGATCAAGATGGAGCAGTTAAGACCGGTTTCCAAACTGGAGAGAATCCTCTTCCCGATCATCGTTACGATCGTAGTATGTACGATTCTTCCTACAACAGCTCCTCTGGTAGGTATGCTGATGCTTGGTAACCTGTTCAAAGAATCAGGAGTTGTAAGACAGCTGACAGAGACAGCATCCAATGCTTTGATGTATATCGTAGTAATCCTGCTTGGTACATCTGTAGGTGCTACAACAAGTGCAGAAGCATTCCTGAACATGGATACACTGAAAATCGTTGCACTGGGACTGATTGCGTTTGCATTCGGTACAGCAGCCGGAGTATTGTTCGGTAAACTGATGTGCTGGGCAACAAAGGGCAAGGTAAATCCTCTGATCGGTTCTGCGGGTGTGTCTGCGGTTCCTATGGCAGCTCGTGTTTCTCAGAAAGTCGGAGCAGAAGCAGATCCTACAAACTTCCTGCTGATGCATGCGATGGGACCGAACGTTGCCGGAGTTATCGGTACTGCGGTAGCAGCCGGAACATTTATGGCGATCTTTGGTGTGAAATAATAATGGAGGACAGTAAAAATGGCAGAAATTGCAAAAAAACCAATTAAAATTACAGAAACAATTCTGCGTGATGCGCATCAGTCTCTGATTGCGACAAGAATGACAACAGAGCAGATGATGCCGATCGTGGATAAAATGGATAAAGTCGGATATCATGCAGTAGAGTGCTGGGGAGGAGCTACATTTGATGCATCACTCCGTTTCCTGCACGAAGATCCATGGGAGAGACTTCGTAAATTCCGTGACGGATTCAAGAACACAAAACTGCAGATGTTATTCCGTGGACAGAACATTCTGGGTTACCGTCCATACGCAGATGACGTGGTAGAGTATTTCGTACAGAAATCTGCTGCAAACGGAATCGACATCATTCGTATCTTTGACTGTATGAATGATATGAGAAACCTGCAGACAGCAGTTACAGCAGCAAATAAAGAAAAAGCGCATGCACAGGTTGCGATGTCTTACACACTTGGAGACGCTTATACTCTGGAATACTGGGTAGAGCTGGCAAAGAGAATTGAAGACATGGGAGCAAATTCAATCTGTGTGAAGGATATGGCAGGTCTTCTTTGCCCATATCAGGCTACAGAGCTTGTGACAGCATTAAAAGAAGCAGTTGAGATTCCGATCGAGATGCATACACACTATACATCAGGTGTTGCTTCTATGACATACCTGAAATCTGTAGAGGCAGGAGCTGATATCATCGATACAGCAATGTCACCATTTGCACTCGGAACTTCTCAGCCGGCAACAGAAGTTATGGTAGAGACATTCAAAGGAACTCCATACGATACAGGACTGGATCAGAACCTGCTTGCAGAGATCGCTGATTACTTCAGACCAATCAGAGACGAAGCACTCGAATCCGGACTGCTCAATCCGAAGAACCTTGGTGTCAACATCAAAACACTTCTGTACCAGGTACCGGGAGGAATGCTTTCCAACCTGACATCCCAGTTAAAAGAACAGGGAGCAGAAGACAAATTCTACGAGGTTCTGGAAGAAGTACCGCGTGTGCGTAAAGACCTTGGAGAGCCGCCGCTTGTTACACCTTCTTCTCAGATCGTTGGTACTCAGGCAGTGTTCAACGTACTGATGGGAGAACGCTATAAGATGGCGACAAAAGAGACAAAAGACGTACTGTCCGGAAAATATGGTGCGACAGCAAAACCATTCAATCCGGAAGTACAGAAAAAAGTAATCGGAGAAGATGCAGAAGTGATCACATGCCGTCCTGCAGATCTGATTCCAAACGAGCTGGATACACTGCGCAACGAGTGTGCACAGTACAGCCAGCAGGATGAGGACGTGCTGACATATGCACTGTTCCCACAGGTTGCAACAGACTTCTTCAAATACAGAGATGCTCAGCAGACAAAAGTAGATGCAAAAGTAGCAGATACAGAAGACGGAGCATATCCGGTATAATAAAATGAAAGAAAAGGATTGGAAGATGAAAGTTTTCCGGTCCTTTTTTGTTGTCCGGAAAAGAAATAAAAATTCAATTCCTTGTGCAGAATCTGTTTTAGTGATATAATTACCCGTGGCAAAGGAGGACGATTTTATGTGTATCAAAGATAGAATAGAACGATTACGTCAGAAAATGGAAGAACACCATATTTCTGTTTATATGATTCCGACAGCAGATTATCACCAGAGTGAATATGTAGGAGAACACTTTAAATCCAGAGCATTTATCACAGGATTTACAGGATCAGCAGGGACTGCTGTCATCACAAAAGAAGAAAGCTGTCTCTGGACGGACGGAAGATATTTCCTTCAGGCAGAAAGCCAGCTTCAGGGAAGCGGGATCCGTCTGCAGAAGATGGGAGAACCGGGAGTGCCTACGATCGCAGAATATATCGAATCTGTACTGGGAGAATCTGAAAATATCGGATTTGACGGAAGAACCATCGGGATTACAGAAGGAGAACAGTACGAAGAGATCGCGAAAGAGAAGCACGGACAGGTGTACTATGGCTGTGATCTGGTTGATGAGATCTGGGAAGAGAGACCGGCTCTGTCTGAAAAACCGGCATTTTATCTGGAAGAGACCTGTACAGGAGAATCTACGGCATCGAAACTAAAACGAGTCAGAGAGAGAATGGAGAAAGAAAATACAGGCTATCATCTTCTGACCAGCCTGGATGATATTGACTGGCTGCTGAATGTGCGCGGACAGGATGTGGAGTATTTTCCGCTTCTGCTTTCTTATGCGCTGATCACCATGGATTCTGTGGAATTATATGCAGATGAAAGAAAGTTTGATGAGAATATCTTAAAGCATTTTGAGGAGTGTCAGGTACATCTGCATCCATACAATGCAATCTATGAAGATGTAAAATCTCTTCCGGAGGGGGCTTCAATTCTTCTGGATCCACAGAGAGTGAATTATGCATTGTATCGCAATATTCCGGAAGCTGTCCGTATTGTAAAGGAAGAAAATCCGGAAGTGCTGATGAAGTGCGTGAAAAATGCAGCTGAGATCGAGAATATCAGAAGAGGTCACATCAAAGACGGCGTGGCGCATACAAAATTTATGTACTGGCTGAAGAAGCATGCTGGCAAAGAGACGATTACAGAGCTGAGCGCATCTGAGAAGCTGGAGAACTTCAGAAAAGAGCAGGAAGGATATCTCTGGCCGAGCTTTGATCCGATCTGTGCCTATGGAGAGCATGCGGCGATCGTGCATTATTCTTCTACACCGGAGACGAATGTGGAATTAAAAGAAGGCGGACTGTTTTTGACAGATACCGGCGGAAATTATTATGACGGATCCACAGATATCACACGTACGGTGGCGATCGGTGAGGTTGACGAAAAACAGAAAGAAGACTTTACAATGGTAGCCTGCAGTATGCTGCGTCTTGCTGATGCAAAGTTTCTTGCCGGATGCAGCGGCATGGTTTTGGATTATGCAGCGAGAGAACCGTTCTGGCGAAGAGGGTTAAACTATAACCATGGAACGGGGCATGGAGTTGGATATCTTGGGAATATTCATGAGGCGCCGATCGGATTCCGCTGGAAGGCAACAAGGGATGCCATGTGCGAGATTGAGCCGGGAATGGTGATCACAGACGAGCCGGGAATTTATATAGAAGGTTCCCATGGAATCCGCATTGAAAATGAACTGCTTGTGTGTGCAGGAGAAAAGAACGAATATGGACAGTTTTTGTATTTTGAGCCGCTTACCTTTGTTCCGATCGATCTGGATGCGTTGCGTCCGGAATTGATGACAGAGGAAGAAAAGCAGCTGCTCAATGCATATCATCAGAGCGTATATGAGAAGATCAGTCCATATCTGGAAGCAGAAGAGAAAGAATGGCTGAAGGAATACACCCGTCCTGTAAAATAGCAGAATGAAAAACAAAGAGGAAGAAGAGGAAATGAAGTGTGAGTGAAAATAGTACAAACGAATTATTGATCCGCATGGAAGAAAAATACAAAAAAATGAGTAAAGGCCAGAAACGGCTTGCGGATTATGTGACGGAAAACTATGATAAGGCTGTATTTCTGACAGCAGCCCGTCTCGGAGAAGTGGTAGGAGTCAGTGAATCCACAGTTGTACGTTTTGCCACACAGCTTGGATACAAAGGATATCCCGGTTTCCAGAAAGCACTGGAAGAACTGGTGCGCAACAAATTGAATTCGATTCAGAGAATGGAAGTAACATATGGGCGGATCAGTCAGTCAGAGATTCTGGAAACGGTGCTTCAGTCAGATATCGAAAAGATAAAACTGACGTTGGCCGGGATTGATCAGAAAGCATTTGAACTTGCGATTGATACGATTCTCAGTGCCAAACGTATTTATGTAGTGGGAATACGTAGCTGTGCACCACTGGCATCCTTTTTGTGCTTTTATTTAAATCTGGTATGTGAAAATGTGACAGCAGTCAACACGAACAGTTCCAGTGAGATTTTTGAACAGCTGATCCGGATCAATGAAGAAGATGTAATCATCGGCATCAGTTTCCCGCGGTATTCCATGCGGACGCTAAAGGCGCTGGAATTTGCCAGCAACCGGAAGGCGAAAGTGATCACATTAACAGACAGTGTACATTCACCGATGAATCTGTATTCTTCCTGCAATCTGATCGCCAGAAGTGACATGGCTTCGATCGTGGATTCGCTGGTGGCCCCTTTGAGTGTGATCAATGCGCTGGTGGTGGCTCTCTGTATGAAAAAGCAGAAAGAAGTAGTCCATACACTGGAAACACTGGAGCAGATCTGGGGCGAATATCAGGTATACAGTAAAGATGAATTGAATCAGGTGGATGATACGCTGACAGAGTCTTCTTCTGGAAAAAGCGAGGAGAATAAAGATGAGTAAAGTGCTGATAATCGGGGGCGGCGCGGCTGGAATGATGGCTGCAGTCGCTGCCGGAGAAAACGGTCATGAAGTGTGGCTGTATGAGAAAAATGACCGTCTGGGAAGAAAATTATTCATCACCGGGAAGGGGCGCTGCAATATTACGAATGCAGGGGACATGGAAACCCTGTTTGCTTCCGTGATGAGCAATCCAAAGTTTTTATACAGCAGTTTTTACACTTTTACAAATGATCAGGTGATTGATTTTTTTGAAGAACTTGGTGTCAGAACAAAAATAGAACGGGGGAATCGTGTGTTTCCGTTATCTGACCATTCTTCCGATGTGATCGCGGGGCTGAAGCGAAAACTGGAGACTCTGGGTGTCCGCATCTGTCTGGAAACAGAAGTGGAAAAGATAGAGGGAAAAGACGGGAAGTTCCAGGCAATCGTCTTAAAAGGCGGACAGAGAAAGACAGGAGATGCCTGTATTGTTGCAACCGGAGGAATCTCTTACCCGGCGACCGGATCTACCGGCGACGGATACCGGTTCGCAAAAGAAAACGGACATCAGATTACAAAACTTTATCCGGCTCTGGTTCCGATGGAAGTCAGGGAATGGTATGCAAAGGAACTGCAGGGGCTCTCTCTTCGCAATGTAAGCGCAGCGGTCTATGATGGAAAGAAGAAGCTGTATGAAGATTTCGGTGAGATGCTTTTTACCCATTACGGAGTCAGCGGACCACTGATGCTAAGTGCCAGCAGCGTGATCGGAAAGCGGCTTTCAGAAAAAGAACTGCGTCTGGTGATCGATCTGAAGCCTGCTTTGACGGCAGAACAGCTGGATGCCCGTGTGCTTCGCGAATTTGAGGAGCATAAAAACAAACAGTTTAAAAATGCGGTGGATCATTTGTTCCCATCCAAATTAAAACCAGTGATGCTGGAGCTTTCCGGCATTTCGGAAGAAAAGAAAGTCAATGAGATTTCAAGAGAAGAGAGACAGCGATTCGTACATCTGATCAAACATTTTGAGATGACTTTAAGCGGACTTCGCAGCTACAAAGAGGCGATCATCACAAAAGGCGGAGTAAATGTCAAAGAGATCGATCCGGGAACGATGGAGTCAAAAAAGATTTCCGGACTGTATTTTGTGGGAGAAGTTCTGGACCTGGACGCACTGACAGGCGGATTTAATCTGCAGATTGCCTGGTCTACGGCATATCTTGCGGGAATTTCCATTCCTTAACGAATAGAGCAGGAAAGAAAAGGAGAAGCAATATGGGATATAATGTGGCGATTGACGGACCGGCAGGAGCAGGAAAAAGTACCATTGCGAAGCTGGTCGCAAAAGAAAAAGGATATATTTACGTAGATACCGGAGCGATGTACCGGGCAATGGCGGTTTATTTTCTGCAGGAAGGGATTTCCCCGCAGGATACAGAAAAAATCCGTCTTGCGGCACAAAATGCGGATGTGAGCATCTGTTATGA